>Ga0210391_10002236_pt1 | contig 16885 bp, 15 predicted proteins | sample IncBWC12OmetaG_FD_160573 | JGI IMG/M metagenome (GOLD analysis project Ga0210391, IMG submission 160573) | Forest soil microbial communities from Barre Woods Harvard Forest LTER site, Petersham, Massachusetts, United States - Inc-BW-C-12-O ... | reverse complement strand
CGAGTTCGATGAACGAGATGGACGTCTCGATCGATCAGGTGCAGAGCAACGCGAACGAGACCGCGCGCCTATCCGAGGAAGTGGCGCTCGACGCCGAGAAAGGCGCCGAAGCCATCCTCAAGACGATCAGCGAAATTTATCGCATCAAAGAGAGCTCGCAGGAGGCCGTCTCGGTCATCTCGAACCTCGGGTCGCGTATCGAGGCCATCGGGCAGATCGTCAACGTCATCGACGACGTGGCCGAACAGACGAACTTGCTCGCTCTCAACGCCGCGATCATCGCTGCGCAGGCCGGCGAGCAGGGCAAGGGTTTCGCGGTCGTCGCCGACGAAATCAAAGACCTCGCCGAACGCGCCGGAACGAGCACGCGCGAAATCACGGATCTCATCAAGACGATTCAGGCGGAAAGCAAGAACGCAATCACGGCCGTCGAACGCGGCGCGCACAACGTCGACCGCGGCGTCGAAGTGTCGAACGAAGCCGAGCGCGCGCTGAAGAAGATCCTCGAGAGCTCGCAGAAGAGCACCAACATGGTGCGCGCGATCGCCCGTGCCACGGTGGAGCAAGCCAAGGGCAGCAAGCAAGTCACCGACGCGATCGGACGCATCGCCGAGACGGTGCAGCAGATCGCCGCCGCCACCGCCGAGCAGGCGCGCGGGTCGGAGCTCATCATGAAGAGCGCCGAGAAGATGCGCATCATCACGCAGCACGTGGAGCGGAGCTCGCAAGAGCAGGCGCGCGGCGGCAAGCAGATCTCGAGCGCGATCGAGACGATCTCGAACATGGTGAGCCAGCTCAACACGAGCCAGAAGGTCCAGCAGACGGGCAGCCAGCAGATGCTCGCGTCGGCCGCCAAGATCGAGGCGAGTGCGACGGCGCAGCAACAGAGCCTCCGGCAGCTCATGGCCGCGATGGATCGATTGAAGCGCGCGAGCGCTTAGCACTTGGGAGAGGGACGCTCCGCCTTTCTCGAGCCGGAGCGGCCGGCGCCTATCGACGATCAGGGGGAGGCGCGCTGAAATGCGGGTTGCTGTGAATGGACTTTACCGTTTGGCCATGGCGTCCCTTTCCGTGACCGCGGCGTGCGGTTCGACGTCGCACAACGGTCCTCCGCTTGGCGTCTCGGCGAATGGAAGCGATGCGGGCCCCGCCTACGAGGGAGGGCTGCCAAGCGCGGCGCTCGACGGCGGCGTTCTCGACTGCGCATGGGTCATGGGCGCGAATTGCTGGAAGTCGACGATCGGGGTAGCCGAGAGCTGCTTGCCCCCGTTCGATCCGAACCACCTGGGCGCAGGGCAGCTCAACGCCGATCTCACGATGTGCAGTTACCCGACCGGCCAGACGGTCTCCTTCACCGGACTTACGGTCAACGCGGGGCCGGTAACCTTCGCCGTCATGAGCGACCGGGGTGCTCCGTGCCTCGCCGGAGCGATGACCACGAGCGCGAGCGAGTACGCGTTCTCCGCCACGACGACCGCCGGAACGGTGACCTATTCCGTCGATTCGACGATGACGACCGTCATGATCGCGTGCACCGACGGAACGAACGTATCGGGAACCGCGGTAACCCTTGCCCCTTGCGAAGACGCACTGCCGTTCGTGGAACTCGGCTCCAGCTCGGCCAGCTCCGGCTTTCTCGTCGTCGATGGCGGTTCGGACGGAGGCCCTGCGTCGGCCACGGTCGTCTTCACCCTCACGCTCACGCTCGACGGAACGGGCATGGACGGAGGGACGCCCGTCTTCTCCTGCGGGACCTCACCATGAGCCCGAATTCGAGCCCTGCTCGCGAGTCTCAGCGAGTGCCGTGCCGCTGCGCTTGCGTCTGGCCGCCGTAGCCGTAGCCGTCCGCGCTCACTTCGTGGACGTGCACGTAGCTCTCCTCGTGCGCGCCGCCGAGGATCGACGCGATCGCGGCGTGCGCCGACGTCACGTAGCGAGCCTTCTCCTCGCTGTTGTTCGTACCGGCCGTGATGCGCGTCTCGAGAAAGAACGACGCGACCCCTCGCTGCAAGGCCGATCGCTCGCCGGTGAACCATCGTTGCGCCGGAATGAACTCGATCGCGACCGCTGTGACGTGCGGATCCTTACGCAGCACTTTCGCCGTCAGCTGGGTGATCGTGCGCGCGAGCTCGAACGCGATCTCCTCGTTCTCTTCGGCGGCGACCTTCAACGTGATCATCGGCATGAGAGGCCCTCCCGGGGGCCTCGATCCTACTCCACGGTGACGGTCTTCGCGAGATTGCGCGGCTGATCGACGTCGGTGCCTTTGAGGTCGGCAACGTAGTAAGCGAGGAGCTGCAGCGGGATGACCGTGAGGAGTGGAATGATCTCCGGCTCCGCAACAGGCACCGATAGAATGTCGCATTCGGTCTCCGCCGCTTTCGCCCGGCGCGCGCGCGTCGATCCGCGCACGGTCCCGCCCGCATCGTCTGCGAGGAGCGCGCGCACGTCGGGGTCGTTCGCCGTGCAGACCGCGATGATACGGCCTTCCCGCGCTTTCACTTCCTGCATGTTGGAGAACGTCTTCTCGAAGTGCGCGTCGCGCGGGCAGACGACGACAACGGGCATGTCTTCGTCGATGAGCGCGATGGGCCCGTGCTTCATCTCGCCGGCCGCGTACCCCTCGGCGTGGATGTACGAAATCTCTTTGAGCTTGAGCGCCCCCTCGAGCGCGATGGGATACCCCACGCCGCGCCCGAGAAAGAGCATGTGCGCCACGCGCATGTGCTTCTTCGCAAGGTCGCGTACGTCGTCCGCGGTTTCGAGCACCTCGCGCATCTGCTGCGGAGCGCGCGCCAGGGCCTCGACGATGCGCCGCGCCCCTTCCGGGCCGAGCGTGCCGCGGCAGCGACCGAGGTGGACCGCGAGAAGGAGCATCGCGACCAGCTGCGTCGTGAAGCATTTGGTCGACGCGACGCCGATCTCCGGGCCCGCGTGCGTGTAGAGCGCGCCGTCGCTCGCGCGCGGAATGGCGCTGTCGATCACGTTGGCTACCGCGAGCACCGTGGCGCCTTTCGCCTTCGCCGTCTTCAGCGCGGCGAGCGTGTCCAGCGTCTCGCCGCTCTGGCTCACGGCGACCACGAGATCGCGCTCCGTGAAGACCGGGTCGCGATACCGGACTTCGCTCCCGATCTCGACGACCGCCGGCAGGCGCGCGATCTGCTCGACCCAATAGCGGCCGGCGATCGCGGCGTGGGCGCTCGTGCCGCACGCGACGAAGTAAACGCGGTCGATCCTCCTCGCGAGCTCCGCGCTGACGCCCATCTCTTCGCCGATGACGTCGCCCTCGGTCAGATCGACGCGCCCGCGCAGCGTGTCTTCGACGGCGCGCGGCTGCTCGTGGATCTCCTTCAGCATGAAGTGCTTGTAGCCGCCCTTTTCGGCCTGCGTGGGCGACCAGTCGATACGGCGCGGCGCGCGTTCGACGAGCGTGCCGTCCAGGGTCGTGACCACCGCGCCGGTGCGCGTCAGGGCCGCGACTTCGCCGTCGTGCAAGAAGATCACGTCGCGCGTATGCGCGAGGAGCGCGGGGACGTCACTCGCGCAGAGCATCTCGCCGTCGCCGAGCCCGAGGACGAGCGGACTGTCGGCCTTCGCGGCGACGATCTCTCCGGGGAATCGGCTCGACAGGACCGCGATGCCGAACGACCCGCGAATGCGCCGCAGCGCGATGCGCACCGCCTCGACGAACGAGGGCTCGCCGGCGCGGATCACCTCGTCGACGAGGTGCGCGACGATCTCGGTGTCGGTATCGCTCGCGAACCGGACGCCGCGCGCCTCGAGCTCGCGACGGAGCGCGACATGGTTCTCGATGATCCCGTTGTGGACCACGGCGACCGTGCCCGCGACGTGCGGATGCGCGTTCTGCTGGCTCACGCGGCCGTGCGTCGCCCAGCGCGTGTGGCCGATCCCCGTCGTTCCCGCGAGGGGGTTCGCGCGCAGCGCCGTTTCGAGGTTGGCCAATTTGCCGACCGCGCGCACGACTTCGATGCTCCCCGATCTGCCCGACGCGGACGGCGCCGTTTGAAGCGCGAGGCCCGCCGAATCGTACCCTCGGTATTCGAGCCGCCGCAGCCCTTCCACGAGGATCGGCGCGCACTCTTTCGGGCCGACGTAGCCGATGATTCCGCACATGAAAAAGGCGCCTCCGGAGAGAGGTCTAGCCTATTCGAGGCTGATGCGCGTCTCGCGGGTCGCGCTCTTGTACGCGACGAAGCTCATCTCGGGCTGGGCTTGCACGTCGCTCACGCCGAAGGCCACCATCTGCTCGAGAATCGCGACGCGGCGGCGCGCCGAGGCGACGAGGACGTCATCGCAGCGCCGAACCCCAGCCGGCGGCGCCGCGGTGCAGCCGGCGAGGACCGATCGTTCCGCGGCGAGCGCCGCGTCGTTCTGGCCTTCGTCGAGGAACGCGCGAGCGCCGACGTGCTGCACGCGAAGGTCGGCCCGGATGGCGGCCGATGCGGACTGCACGAGGACGACCGCGAGCCCGGGTTGGCGCGCATCGAGGTAGGCCTGCGCGAGCGCGAGGGTAGGCCCTGGGTCGTCGGGGCGGGCGGCGGCGTTGGCCTCGAGCGCCGCCAGAGCGGCCGAACCGCGCGCGCCGAAGAGGGGCTTCTCGCGCTGGGTGCCGGTCATGACCCAAAGAACCGACACGCCCAGGAGAACCGCAAGGCCGAAGAGCGATAGTTTCATGAGCGATCGCACCTGAGGTTCTCGCCGCGAAGGCGCGCCAGAAATCTTGTCACGGGCCCTGCGCTTGCGCCATGCGCCTGGCCGCCTCATCTCCAACGACACGGACCTCGTGCGGAAGTTCCCGCAAGCGCGTCGTCCGCCCAATGGGCCGACTTCGCGGGTCCGCGGAACGCGGGCGAGATTGGAGGATCGCAAAGACGCAAAGAAGAAGAGAAAGGTGGGCGTGCTCTCCGTTCGAGCGAGCGGGACGGCCGCCGGCGCAACACTCCACGTTTGCCCGAGACCGAAGCGCCAGCGATGAACCGATTCTCTCTCTCTGGCTTTCTCGCTTTGCGTCTTTGCGATCCATCCCGTCTGGCACGCCGGTCGCGGGATCTAGCCGAATTCGCGCCCGAGCTCGCCGAGCACCCAGTCGCCGGCGGCCCGCGTGCCAAGATTGCCTCCCACGTCCGGGGTGCATCGCCTGGCTGCCACGGCTCGTCCAATGACGGCTTCCACGCGGTCTCGCTCTTCAGGCCAGCCGAGGTGGGCGAGGAGCAGGCCCACGGTCAGGATGGCGGCGAACGGATTGGCCTGGTCGCGGCCCGTGAGCGGCGGAGCGGATCCGTGGACGGGCTCGAACAAACCCACGCGTCGGACGGAGTGCGCTTCGGCGCAACAGCCGCGCACCGCCGGGTGGATGTTGGCGCTCGCCGCCATTCCGAGGCCGCCCTGGAGCGCCGCACCGAGGTCGGTCACGATGTCGCCGAACAGATTGCAGGTGACGATGACGTCGAACTGGGACGGATCCCGCACGAGCTGAAAGCAAAGCGCGTCGACGTAGAGATGCACCGCTTCGATCGCCGGATACTCGCGCGCCACGTGGAAGAAGACCCGATGCCAGAGCTCGTGGGCGTGGCGCATCGCGTTCGACTTGTCCGCCATCGTGACGCGCTTTCGGCCTGACTCGACGGCGTACTCGAACCCGGCGCGAATCAGGCGCTCGACGCCTTTGCGCGTGTTGATGTCTTCGCCGATGGCGATTTCATCGGGCGTCCCCCGCCGGAGCTGCCCGCCCGCGCCCGTGTAACTGCCTTCGGTGTTCTCGCGGAAGACCACGATGTCGACATCCCGCGCGGTGAAGTCGCGCAGCGGTACGAGCGAATCCGCGAGCGCGCGGATCGGCCGCACGTTCGCGTAGAGGTCGAGCCCGAACCGCATGCCGAAGAGAATGTCGCGCGCGTGCTCGAAGCCCGGCACGCGCGGATCGCCGAGCGCACCGAGCAAGACGGCGTCGGCTTCCGACGCGATCCGCGCGCGAACTTCCTCGGGGAACGTCACGCCGTCGCGCAGATAGCGATCGGCCCCGACGTCGAGGGGCCAGAGGTCGAGCGGGAAGCCCCGCTCCTCGCGATAGAACGCGAGCACACGCGTCGCTTGGGCGATGACCTCGGGTCCGATCCCGTCACCCGGGATCACGGCAACCAACCGGTTGCGAGAGGTGCAGTCCCCCATCAGCTGCCCATTCAGGCGAAGAGCTTTCGCGCGGGCGTGTACGCCATCCGGTGCGCGCGCGCGACGGGCTCGTACGTGACGTGACCTCCCAGTGTGTTGATGCCCGCAAGGAGCGCGTCGTCCTTCTCCGCGGCCGCGGCGACGCCGCGATCGGCGAGGGCGAGCGCGTACGGGATCGTCACGTTCGTCAGCGCCCAGGTACTCGTCTTCGGCACCGCGCCCGGCATGTTCGGCACGCAATAGTGGACAACGCCGTGCACCTGGTAGGTCGGCTGATCATGGTTCGTCGGGCGGCACGTCTCGATGCAGCCGCCCTGGTCGACGGCCACGTCGACGATGACGCTCCCCTTCTCCATCGACGACACCAGGTGCTCGGTGACGAGCTTCGGCGCCGCCGCACCCGTGACGAGGACCGCGCCGATCACGAGGTCCGCGCGCGCCACGGACTCCTCGATGTTCGTCGCGTTCGAGTAGAGCGTCTCGATCGCGCCGCCGAAGAGGTCCTCGAGCGACGCCATCGACCCGGCGCGCACGTCGAGCACCGTGACTTGCGCGCCCATTCCCACGGCGATTGCCGCGGCGTTGCGCCCGACGACGCCCCCGCCCAGGATGACGACGCGCCCGCGCCGCGTCCCCGGGACGCCGCCCAGCAGCACGCCCTTGCCGCCGCGCTCCTTCTCGAGCCACGTCGCGCCGACCTGCGCTGCCATGCGGCCCGCGACTTCGCTCATCGGTTTGAGCAACGGCAGCGAGCCGTCCGGCGCTTCGATCGTCTCGTACGCGATCGCCGTCACGCGCTTGTCGACGAGCGCCGCGGTGAGCGACGGCTCGGCGGCAAGATGCAAGTAGGTGTAGAGGATGAGTCCCTCGCGGAAGAAGTCGTACTCGCTCGGGAGCGGCTCCTTCACCTTCATCACCATTTCGGCGCGCCACGCGTCGGCCGCGGTCGGCACGAGCGCGGCACCCGCAGCGAGGTATTCGCCGTCCTCGATGCCGCTGCCTTCGCCCGCGCCCCGCTCGACGAGCACGCGGTGCCCGCGCGTCACGAGGCTGCGGACCCCCGCGGGCGTCATCCCGACGCGGTATTCGCGGGTCTTGATCTCTTTCGGAACGCCGATGATCACCGGGAGTTGCCTTTCTCCGAAGGGACGTCGCTATCTCCGCCGCTCTCGGTCGATCCCGGAGAGACCTTAGCAGAGGCGACACGAGCGCGATCGACGCCGGCGGACGGCCCTTGCGGCGCGAAGTCGGGGCCGCTAGCAAGCCAACGCTCGTCACGCTTGCACGCTTTGCCACCATGTCCGGGGAAATCTCCGTCTACGACCGGGCGCTTCGGCCGCTTTTGTTCGGCATCCCTCCGGCGGCCGCCCATGCCTTCGCGATGGCGGGGCTCGGGGTCGTGGAGCATTTGGCCTGGCTTCGCGCGCTCGTGCAAAAGGCGGCACGCGTTCCGTCCGACGAGCGCCTCGTCGTCCGCGCGATGGGGCTCACATTTCCTTCGCCGCTCGGGCTCGCGGGCGGCTTCGACAAGAACGCGCGCCGGCCCCGCGCGCTCGCCGCGCTCGGCTTCGGCCACGTCGAGCTCGGAACGGTCACGGCGATCGCCCAACGCGAGAACCCGCGTCCCAACTTGTTTCGCTTGCCCGAGGACCACGCGCTCATCAACCGGCTCGGATTCCCCAACGACGGCGCGCTCGAGATCGCCGCGCGCATCGCCCCCGTGCGGCACTCGGTGCCGGTGCCCATCGGCGTCTCGATCGGCAAGTCGCGCGTCGTGCCGGTCACGGACCTCGCGGCGGTCGTTGCCGATTACGTCGCGGCGTTCGATGCCGTACGCGCAGCGGCGGATTTCGTCGTGGTCAACGTCTCTTCGCCCAACACGGCCGGCCTTCGCTCGATGCAGGCCCGCGATCACATACGTACGCTCCTCGCGGCGCTGCGCGATCGGAGCGATCGCGACGAACGACGAATCCCCCTCCTCGTGAAGATCGCACCGGACCTCTCGGACGAAGAGCTCGACGACGTCCTCGTCGCCGCGCAAGAAACGCAAGTGACCGGCGTCGTGGCCACGAACACCACCATCGCGCGCGGCGGGCTCGCGACCGACGCCGCGCTCGTGAAAGCGATTGGCGCCGGGGGGCTCAGCGGACCACCGCTGCGCGCCCGCGCGCTGGCCGTCGTGCGGCGCGTGCGCGAGCGGCTCGGGCGGGACGCCGTCGTCATCGGCGTCGGCGGCATCGAGAACGGCGAGCACGCCGTCGCTCTGCTGCGCGCCGGGGCGAACCTCGTGCAGATGTACACGGGCTTCGTCTACGGGGGACCGTTTGCGCCCGCACGGATCGGGCGCGAGATCGGGCGCATCCTCGAGCAGTGCGGCGCGCGCCACGTCGGCGAGGTCGTGAGCCGGGACGTATGAGGCGCGATCACCCGTTCTCGCGTGCGCTCGCGCCGGCCTTCCCGGCGGCGGGATCGGTTGGTTCGCTCGCGGGGGAGGCCTGCGCTTCTTGAATCGCGCTCCGCATCGCGATCGCCATCTTCACCGACTCGCGCTCCTCCTTCGTCCGCGCGACGTGCTCTTCGAGGACGATGGCCTTGCACTTCGTGCACTCGAGCGCCGGTGCGGCGACCCGGTGGGCTCCATCCCCCGTGTTGTATTCCGTGGCGGTGAAGTGGCTCCCGCCACAGACCGTGCATCGCATTTGCGCCCTCCCGTTCCTCTTCAACGTGACTCCATTCGCAAAAAAGGCAGAGACAATTTTGGTGGCTGGGGTCGCCGGCCAAGGCGCGCGAACGCCCCAGCCGGAGCACGGTGCTACCTTTCCGCATGGAGATGGTCGATGCGGCGCGAAGTGACAAGCACCCGACGGAGCGCATGACGCTCGCGCAATGGGCTGCCGTGCCCGCGGACGAACGCGAATTCGTCGATGGGGACCTCCTGGACGAAGAGGTGCCCGAATACGTTCACGAGTTCATCGTCATGTAGCTCGGACGAATCCTGGGAACGTGGGCCGAATCGCGCGGTGCATGGGTCGACCCCCAGCTCGGCAACTTCGAGATTCTCGAGCGCGGGCCCGACGGACGGTACGCCCACGCCATCGCGGTCTCCGAACGCGTGACCGTGGACCCCCGTACCGGGGTGCGACGGGCTCGCGATCGATCTGGCTGCGCTAAGGGCCGCGGTCGATGCTCTCGGCGACGGCGAAAATCAGTAACGGAACCACACGCAACGTTCCGGCTATGCCCCCCGTCACCGACAACGGCTTTTCCGGCGGCAGCCAGGTCAGTTCCGGCGCAGGGATTCGAACCCCGATAAACGGATCCAAAATCCGCTGTCCTGCCATTGGACGACGCCGGAAAGGCGCGGAAGGGCTCCGCGCGCGGGGCAGGAGACTACGTAAACGCGGAGCAAACGCAACCGGCGTAGCGAGTCGGTGCGAGTCGGTACAAGCCGGTCGCGACCGCGGCCGTCCGGCGGCACGGCGTCGCCCTGCGCCGTATCGCGGCTGCGGGCGGGAACTTCTCGGCGCGGCGACGGTCGCTCTTGCATGGCGCGAAAAGCGGGGAGCGGGAGCGCGCTCCAGCAAGGTTTTGCGCCATCGAACGGTGATCAGGCACGATGGGCTGGCGTGGCTGTCGCCAACGATGCGGAAACGGCACTCGTCGCGCGGCTCGTGGCCCGCGACGAGCAGGCGTTCAACGCGGTCGTGCGGACGTATCAGCGGCGCGTGTTCGGGCTGCTCTTCCGGATGCTCGGCAACCGCGCAGAGGCGGAAGACCTGGCGCAGGAAGTGTTCGTCCAGGTCTTCAAAGCGATCGGCTCGTTTCGAGGCGAGTCGAAGCTCTCGACCTGGATTTACCGGATCGCAGTGAACCTCTCGAAGAACCGGACCAAATACTTGCGGGTCCGGCACTCCGGCGAGCAGGACCCACTCGATTCGGTGGCGGAGCGCGTGCCGCTCGCCGATGCCAACGCGAGGAGGGCCAATGTGGCGTACGTCGCCCGCCCCGACGACATGGTGGCCGGCAAGCAGATGGAGCGAATCGTGCGCGACGCTATCTTGCAGCTCGAGCCGAGCTTTCGCGAGTGCCTCGTGCTGCGCGACGTGGAGGACCTGAGCTACGAAGAGATCGGCTCGATCACGGGCCTGGCCGAGGGAACGGTGAAGAGCCGCATTCATCGAGCGCGCGCGCAGCTGAAGGACCTCGTTGAACACGCGCTCGGGGACGCGGGGAGCCCATGAGCATGGCCGACAGCGAGCTGGAAAACCGCGCGAACGAGACCGCCGCAGGCGAGAGCGACGACGAGAATGATCCGCTGCGCAAATGGGTCAAGCAGTCGCTCGCCGCGAGCGAGCCCACCGAGGCACCGCCGGATCTGCTGCCCGGCGTGCAGCGACGGATCCGCCTGCGGTCCCGCGGCAAGTTCTTCGCTGACGGATGGAGCACGACGCACACCCGAATGAGCTATGCGCTCGTGGGGATCACGACGCTCATTCTGGTCGCGCTCGCGTGTTTCGTCCTTTCGCCCTGGTATTCGCAATAGCTCGGCAAGCCCGCCGAGGACCGAGGCGAAATCAGACCCAGCGCGCCAGGACGACCGTGATGTTGTCCGGACCGCCGTTCTCGTTCGCTCGCGCGATGAGGCGCGACGCCGCCGTCTTCAAGTCGGACGACGTGAGAAGGATCTCGGCCATGTCCGGATCCGAGCACGGGCCCGAGAGACCGTCCGAGCAAAGCAAGTAGACGTCTCCCGCGCGCGGCTGTTCGAGCCGCGTGTCGACCTTCACGGTGTCCTTCATCCCCAGCGCGCGGACGATCACGTTCTTGTGGGGGAAGTTCGCGATCTCCTCGGGCGTCAGCCGCTTCATCTTGATGTAGTCGTTGAGCAGCGAGTGATCCTCGGTCAGCTGCTCGAGCTTCGCCTCGCGCATCCGGTACCCGCGCGAATCGCCCACGTGCGCGAGATAGACCCCGTCTTCGACGGCGAAGAGCGCCACGATGGTCGTGCCCATGCCGCGCTGCCGCGGGTCGTGCTGCGCGCTCTCGTAGATGCGCAGGTTCGCGAGCTTGATGCCGGTGACGAGGCGGTTCTCCTCGTACCCCTTCGAGCGGTCCATCTTGTAGGGCCACGTTCGCTCGGGGTCGTTCGCCGTCAGCGCGAAGAACTCGCGCATCGCGTCGACCGCCATCTTGCTCGCAATCTCGCCGGAGGCGTGGCCTCCCATGCCGTCGGCCACGATGTAGAGACCGCTCTCTTCGATAATCGAGAAGTTGTCCTCGTTGTGCGTACGCTTCATGCCGACGTTTGTTTCGCCGGCGACTTCGATACGGAGAGGGCCTCCCACGATGATGGTGGATCGTCGCAAGGACCGGCGCGGCGGTCAACGCCAACGTGCTCGCGCGCTCGCGCTTGCGGGCTCACGACGCACTACGTGTGTGCACGCACCGTAGGCGATACGGTCATGCGAGGCGCTTCGCTCGCCATCCCCGCTACGGAGCGGCCCGCAGAACCGTCGTCACTTCGCGGAACTTGCCGCCGCCGAACACGAGGAGCTTTACGGAATCGCCGGCCGCATGTTTGCTGATGGATTCGCCGAGTGCGTCCGGCTTGTCGATCGGACGACCGTCGACCGCGACGATCACGTCCGCGCCCGGTTTCAGTCCGGCTTTCTCGGCGGGGCTCGAAGGCGCCACGTCGACGACGCGAACTCCGTGCATGCCGCCCGCATCCTGCGGCTCGCCACGAATGCCGAGCCACGGCCCCGTACCCGCGCCCGAAGCGTCTCCCGCACTCGCGGGTGTGGCCGCCGGCGGCGCGGCGGCGCTGCTCATCATTTTCGTCAGAAAGGAGCGCACGGTCGCGATCGACGCGCCCACGAGGACCGGCTGGCACGCCGTATCCGCGGCGGGTTGTGCGCGCGCGGCGGGCGCAGCGCCCGGCCACGCCCCAGGCAGCGGGGAGTCCGGCGTTCCGACGTGCGCCACGCCTTTGCACGCGCGAACCAGGACGGCCACGACGTTCCCCGCCGGATCCAGCAGCGGAGCTCCGACCACCGGGATGCCCTGAACGTCCACGTCGAGCATACGAAACAGGGGAGCGCCGTCGCGTGCGTGGGCCTCGGCGGGGCCCTTCACGCCGACGTTCGAGGGTCCGAGATGCCCGACCCGTCCGGGCAACATGGCCCGGATGAGGGTCGTCGCCGGGTCGGATTCGCTCGCCGTCAGCCCCTCCGTGCGGGTCGCCTCCGCGGTGCGATGGGCCGTTTCAGGCGCGACGAGCGCCAGGTCGACCGACGGGTCGCTGTACGCGACCTTACCGTGAACGGCGGTTCCGTCGGCATAGCGAACATCGACGCTGGTCGCGCCGGCCAACCCTGACAGCGCGGTCAGAACGCGTCCGTCGCCGGCAAGGACGGTCCCGAGGGCGGCCGGCATCCCGCCCCGCTCGAGGACGACGACGCCGCGCCGAACGTGCTCGTAGAGCTGCCGCGGATTCATCGCGGCCAGCGGGACCGCCGGAGTCGCCGCCGGGGCCGAAGCGTCGGAACGTGCCGAAGTCCCCCGGGTTTCCGCCGCCGGCGGCGCGGAGTCGCTGTCGCTCACGACGTCGCTGTCCGGGAGCGCCTGCAGGCGCGTGGGGGTTGCGCCGGGCTGACCCGCTTGAGCGGCCGCAGGCAGTGTGAACGCGAGGGCGAAACCGAGGCCCGCGCCGGTGAAAAGGCGCCTCCCTGCCATCATCATGCGGGGCGCCCGATGCAAACGGTGGTCCGGACGTCGGCTTGGGGTTTCGCCTGGCGTGGCGCCCGGCGTAGCGCTCATCGTTGCCGGGCCGCGCATCGCGCTCTTGACATGTTGTTCGTTCAAGGGGAGAAGCGTGCCCGCGCTCATGAGCGACCTCCATAGTCCTGCTGCACGGCTCGACGACGAGCCGAGGACACCACTATGGCTCCCCGCGCTGGGTGCTGCCCTCTTTATCGCCGTTGGGGTCGTTTTGGCCGCAACAGCGTCGTCGGGCGCCCCGGCCGAGGTCGGCTCGACGGCGTCTCCGGACGATGCCGGAGCCGCTTCGGCCCGGTGATCCCGGCGATGGTTCGCCGAGTCGCCAGGACGCCGAAGATTGAGCCGCGCGCGAAGCCCGAAGCGAACCAACCCGTAGGGTAACCGTGCAAACCCCGCGAGGTTTTTCATACGCCGGGATCCATTGTGGGATCAAAGCCGCGCGCAAGGACTTGGCCCTCGTGTACAGCGAGGCCCCGTGTGCGGCCGCGGGTCTCTTCACGGTGAACGCCGCGCGCGCGGCTCCCGTTCGCGACGCGGCGGTGCGGCTCCCCGCGACCGGCATTCGCGCCATCGTCGTCAATAGCGGCAACGCGAACGCCCTCGTAGGACCCGAGGGGGAAGAGGACGTGGGCGCCGTCCGCGCGGCCGTCGCGGCTGCCCTCGGGGTCGACCCGGGCAGCGTGCTCGCGGCGTCGACGGGGGTCATCGGCGTGCGCCTTCCCGTGCAGAAGCTCGCGGCGGCGGCGCCAGCCCTGGCCGCGGCGCGCTGCAAGGCCATCGAGCAAGCCGCCCAGGCGATCATGACGACCGACACGCGCGTGAAGCTCGCGCAGCGGACGGTCGTGGTGAACGGGATCGAGGGCACATTCGCGGCCTTCGGCAAGGGCAGCGGGATGGTGGCGCCCGAGCTCGCGACCGTCCTCGCGTTCATCACGACCGACCTCGCCATCGCGCCGTCCGCGCTGCAGGCGGCGCTCGCGGCGGCGGTTCGCACGAGCTTCGAGATGCTCACGATCGACGGCGACATGAGCACGAACGACGCCGTATTCGCCCTTGCGAACGGCATGGCCGGCAACGCGCTCGTCGAAGACGATACGCCGGAGCACGCGGCCGTCGCCGAGGCGATCGAGTCCATCTGCATCGAGCTCGCGCGCGCCGTGGCGGAGGACGGCGACGGCGCGACGAAGATGATCGAAGTTCACGTGCACGGCGCACCCGACGCGACCATCGCGCGCGACGCCGCACGGAGCATCGTCGGGTCGAATCTGGTGAAGGCGTCCGTCTTCGGGGCGGATCCGAACTGGGGCCGGGTGCTGTCCGTGCTCGGCGCGCGCGCGGGGTCGCGCAAGTGGCCCGTCGATCCGACCCGCGCCGTCGTCGCCGTGCAGGGGACGTGCGTGTACGACGGGCGGCGACCGGGGGAGATCGACGCGCTGGCTCTGCGCGCCAAAATGCGCGAGCCCGTCGTTACCATCGACGTGCGCCTCGCGGAAGGGAACTGCGAGGCCACCGCGTGGGGTTGCGACCTCAGTTACGACTACGTCAAGATCAACGCGGACTACACGAGCCTCACGCACGCGTCCGCGGACGGGACGGTCGCACGCGACGACCGCCTGACGAACTACACGCCCGCCTTCAAGCGCGCGATCCTCGTCGAGGCGCTGAGCTACATCGCGCGCTTTTCGAACACGCGGGCCGTCGTGAAATACGGCGGGGCCGCCATGGTGAAGGAGTCGCTGAAAGCGAGCTTCGCCAACGACATCAACTTGCTACGGACCGCGGGCCTTCTGCCGGTCGTCGTCCACGGCGGCGGTGCGGAGATCACGCACACGCTCGAGGAGCTGGGGCTCGGCAAGGGCGAATACGGCGACACGATCCGCGGCACGGGACGCGACGAGCTCAAAGTCGTGGAGATGGTGCTCACCGGGAAGATCAACACGGAGCTCGTCTCGCTCTTGAACCAATCGAGCGCGCACGCCGTGGGCGTCTCCGGCAAAGACGCGGGACTCCTTCGTGCGCGAAAGCTCGCGGGCGAAGGTGGCGTCGACCTCGGGATGGTGGGCGAAATCACGAGCGTCAACCGCGAGCTCCTCGACGTGCTTCTCGAGCGGCGGTACGTGCCGGTCGTATCGCCCGTGGGGCTCGGCGAGGACGGCGACGGCTACAACATCAACGCCGACGCCGCGGCCGCCGAGATCGCGATCGCCATCAAGGCGGAGAAACTCATTTATCTGACCGATTCCGCGGGCATTCTCGAGAACGGAGAGCTCGTCAGCGAGCTGTCGGCGTCCCATCTGCGGCGCAAGATCGCGGACGGGTCGATCAAGGGCGCCATGGTGGCAAAAGCGAAGAGCGTCCTCCGCGCGATCGAAGGAGGCGTCCCGCGCGTGCACATCCTGGACGGCCGTACGCCGCACTCGGTCATCGCCGAGCTTTTCACGGACCGCGGCGTCGGCACGCTCGTTCACGGCGACTGACGAGGCCGAAAACCGGTCCGCGCTTTCGGTCGGAGCATTTCTGACGTCGACGGGTGCGCCCGTCTCGCGGAGAGACCCGTCCGCCGGCTCGACGGGAGCGCCTGCCCGCGCGAGGAGTGACCCTCCCCGTCGGACGAACGGGTCCCACGAATCGGCGGACCCACTTCTTGCGAGCATGCGAGCAGAGACACGCCGGCCTGCAAGAGAAACGCGTCCAGAAGAGCGGCGGACGGGTCCGGCGGACGACGAACGCGTCCAGCCATCCTTAGAGACGCATTCATCGAGCGGAGGAGCGCAGTCTCTCGTGGAGGTCCGCGGTCCTCGCAACGAAATGCCGACGCCATGGGATCGCGCGACGAGCCTAGATCGTTCGGCGATGACGCGCGTACAAGGGACATGCGACGCTCCCTCCTCTCGGTTCCCCTGCTCTCCGCCCTCGCGTTCAGTGGCCTGCACTGCGCGTACGCCGACCAGAACGCCAACGGTTGCTGCGTAGTCCGCCGGCCCGCGCCAGCGCCGCGCCTCGAAGTCGTAGACGAATGCAGCCGCCGCCTCTCCACGTTCTCGCAAGGCGGCCGCACCTATGTCCTCGGCGAGCGGGGACAGCGCTACCAGCTCCACATCGTGAACCCGACGCCCGGTCGTATCGAAGCGGTGGTCTCCGTGGATGGCCTGGACGCCGTCGACGGCAAGCCCGCGAGCACTGACAAGCGCGGCTATGTGGTCCCCGCCTACGGCGACGTCACGATTGACGGCTGGCGGACATCGTTCGACACCGTGGCGGCGTTCCGTTTCTCGTCGGTCGGCGAATCGTACGCCGCCCGGACCGATCACGATCGCAACGTCGGCGTCATCGGCGCGGCGTTCTTTCGCGAACGCCCGCGGCCGCATGTCGTTTACGCTCCGCCGCCCCCCATGGTGCCGGAGTCCGCGCCCCCCGCCGACGGCCGCCGCGCCGAGGCGGATGACGCGCCCGGAACGGGCGCTGTCGGCTCCGTGGGCCCTGCGGCTGCGGCCGCGGCTCCGCCGTCGTCTCCTCCGGCGCGCTCCTCGGCCGTCGGCGGCGCCGGCGGCACCGCGATGAAAAGCGCGCCCGCGCCGTCCTACGCGCCGCAGGCACGCGAAGCGTACCGGGCGCCGGCCGACGAACGCCCGGGGCTCGGCACCGAGTTCGGCGAAACGGAGGCCTCCAGCGTCAGCGAGACGCGCTTCGTCCGCGACGCGACGCGCCCCTTCCTCGTCGCCGAGCTCCGCTATGACGATCGCGACGGGCTGGCGTCCCGCGGAATCCGCGTGGACCCGCCGCCCCCGCCGGTGATGCCCGAAGCGACCGAGAATGGCCTGCGAGACACCGCCGATCCGTTTCCCGCGTCCCGCTTCGCGGAGCCCCCGACGCACTGACCCGCTCGCATCCGCTCGCCACGCCGCGAGCGAGCCGC
>Ga0210391_10002234_pt1 | contig 16889 bp, 17 predicted proteins | sample IncBWC12OmetaG_FD_160573 | JGI IMG/M metagenome (GOLD analysis project Ga0210391, IMG submission 160573) | Forest soil microbial communities from Barre Woods Harvard Forest LTER site, Petersham, Massachusetts, United States - Inc-BW-C-12-O ... | reverse complement strand
CAGCCTTCCCCCCGCGATCAAAGGCCGAGTCCACATCTTCGACATAGATATGCAGCCCCATGCCGGACCCGCCAGTGGATTGCGGCGAAAGAGAACCAAATTGCGGGAATTCGTCAGCCAGCATAAAAATGGAATCTCCGATGATCAACTCGGCATGCATCACCTTCCCGTCAGGCGCTTTCATTACACCTTTTTCCGTTGCACCGAATGCCTGCTTGTAAAACTCGATAGCGCGGGCAGCGTCGCGAACCGTCATGAAAGGAGTGAGCGTGTGATAACCCTGCGGAATCGCTTGAACGGTCATGTTTGGCCTCCAAAGGAGAAAATTTCGTGCAGCCGAGCTTATACCAAATTACGGGGATGGTTTGTCAAAAGAGTGTTACAGCGGGCAAGATTCAGAAAAACTAGGTTAGAAAAATCGAGTAACGCCCTCTTTCAGCACCACAACACGGTCCTCGATTCCAGCCGTGCGCGCTTCCTCCTCCAGCAGTTGCAGTGGCTCTTCGACCGGTTCATGCGACAGCCGGAAGGTCCCATAGTGCATGGGTACCATCCACCGCGATTTTAGATCGAGAAAGGCCTGGGTGGCATCGGCAGGATTGGTATGCACGTTGCGGAAGGTTGCTGGATTGTAGGCACCGATGGGCAGCAGCGCCAACTCCGGCGACAAACGCCGTCCAATCTCGCGGAAGCCCGCGAAATAGGCCGTGTCTCCAGCGTGATAGACCGAATGCTTCCCCGCCTGCAACACAAAGCCGCCGTAACCGCGGTGTGAATCTTTGAGAATCCGCGCTCCCCAATGCCGCGAAGGAACATGCGTCACCGTCAAATTGCCGTGCCGCGAACTCTTCCACCAATCGAGTTCGATGATCTCGGAGAAACCCAGGTCCGAAACCAGATCGGTGACATGGCTCGGGATAATAATTGCCGGTGCGGTTCTTCGTGTACGCAGATTATTCTGCACGATAGCCCGCAGCGACGGCCGGTGCAGATGGTCAAAATGCGCGTGCGTTACCAGCACCACATCAATGGCCGGCAAGTCGCGCACGCGAAGCCCTGGGCGCCGCAACCGCTTCAGCACAAAAAGCCAGCGCGCAAAGTTAGGGTCGATCATCACACTCTGCCCGCCCATCTGCAAAAAGAAGCTGGAATGCCCGATGAACGTAACCCCTAACTCGCCGTTGGAAGCAAGCCGGGGCTTGTGCGTCTCGCCGCAAAGTGGAGTCACAGCTGAGTGCCGGACCAAGCGCCCGAACTGCGAGGCGCGTTTGCGGAGAGCCGGATTGCGAAGCGTTGCTTTAATCATCCTTTACCGGTTCTGCTTATTGGATGACTTCTGCGAGCCACACGCAACATTTTAGTTCAGCTTACTTCAAAGCGCGCGTAATTCCTGCGATTCCCCCCAACGTTATGATCGTCTAGGAAAAACTAAGCTAGGCAGAATTAAAGCGCACAAATAAAGCCGCCAGCCCGATGCCAGCGGCCTGATCGAAACGAAAAACCTACTGCCCTGAGGTGTTCGCAATCCAACGCGAACGCGGAATCTCCCTCTTCCCTTCATCGTCGTAGTAGAAGTGCATTTCGTGGTCGGATTTCGCGCCTGCCACCGGCTCATCTGCGAGCCCGCTGAATCGCGGTGCGCTTCCAGCCGCCGGCAGTGGAGCTTTGGTCGTATACATCGATTCTGCCAGTGTGGTGCCGCTCGGCGTCTTCGCTACAGCAAATACTCCGAACGGATTGCCGTTCACGTAAGAAACTCCAATGTAATCGGCCACCATCGGTCCGTTGTCAGAAACCGGAAGCCACGCCAACCGCATCGGTCCGGCAATCTGCGCTCCCGCCGTCCAGGTGGAACCGCCATCGGACGATGTGACGAATCCAACATCCAGCTGACAGGTTTTCGCAGTGCAATTCGAGACGGGATAGTAGTAATAAACAATCGTCATGTGCGCCGTGCTGCCCGAGGTTGCCGGATCAATGCCGATACCAGGAAGAAAATGATCCACCGTGCTCGTCGTCGGATCGATTGGAATTCTCGTTACCGCGCTCCAGGTCTTGCCGTCTGAAGAGGAACTCATCACGATATCGTTCGAAGTGCAGCTCTTGCGGAAGCGGCAATCCGACCAAGCCACAAACACCGTGCCCGCGCCATCAATCGCCGCGGAAGGAAGATTCGGATTCCGTATTCCACCTGCATCGAGATGGCTGTCAATGCTGGCGATGGCCTGGCTCTTACCCCAGCTCGCACCGCCATTGGTAGAGCTGAACACGTCGATGCCGCCGCCTTGAAACGGTACAATCACTGTTCCATTCGGCTGCACAAGCGGCTCACCGCCCAGCCCGCCAGCGTGGTCCGAAGAAGCCAGTCCTTTGCCCCAGGTTTGTCCGCCGTCGCTCGATACGCTCATCAAAACATCGCCGGTGCCGTATGCCTGGTCCCATTCCGTATAACAATTGCCATAGAAAGGACTGCTTGGCATGTTGTCGCAGACGCTCCAGTTCTTGTCATCAAGGTGAGTCTTATCGATGTTGATAGGATTCCCCCAAGTCAATCCATCGGGGGACCGGCTTACCGCAACATCGCCGATGAACTGCGCCCCGCCGTTCAAGCCCACCAGCGGCAGCGTGGAAATCAACCACTGCCCGTGTTTCGCGTCGTACGCCACTGACGGATCGGCAGCCGCGCCGTAAGTCCCGCCTTCATAGTTCACGGTGAGCCCGGGAAGGCTTCCGTGTTTCCAGCTCACGCCGCCATTGGTCGAGGTCGCGAACCCCACATCGGCGCTGCCCCAGCCAATGGACCCTGGCCGCCGGGCCACGTGAAACGCGCTCACAATCGTATTGCCCCACGCAAACATATCGGGTTCGACTTCCGTCATGTGATCGCTATCGCTATTGGTGAATGTATCCTGGCTGATTTTCATTACGCCCGATTGCGCCGCTGCGGACGCTGCCGAAAAAGAAACCGCTAGGGCAAGCACGGTAATGAAAAGAGATAACGAACCACTTCTGACGGGGGAAACGGGGAACCTGTTCTTCATCGAGATGTCCTTAGATTCTTAGGGAGACTTAAATTTCGCAGGGGTTGACACGGAACCAACCGTGACTCAAATCAATCCGGTCTTGACCGCGTCCCCGAAACTATACCCGGTAGTTGATCGGGTGTCGATGTGAATGTTCTTGCACAGGCGACGACAGACCGCAAATCAAGAAACGGATTGCACATACTTCATTCGCCGTGACGCATGCCTTCTGTAATTCTCTGCACGTCGGGGAACAGACCTGGAGCTACTTTGCTTGACCTTGATCCTCTCGCTCATATCTAATCCGTAAGTGCTTTCATCGCGAGGAGAAGTCCATAGATGCGCGTAGCTTTCTTGGGTCTTGGAATTATGGGGCAGGCCATGGCCACGAATATGGTCAAGGTCGGTCATGAAGTTACGGTATGGAACCGCACACCGGGCACGCTTGTGGAGGGCGCCGGCATGGCCCCCACTCCCGCCGCGGCGGCACAAGGAGCCGAAGTAGTTTGGCTCTGCGTTTCCGACACTGCTGCTGTTGAGAAGATTTTGTTTGGCTCCGAGGGTGTGGAGCAATCGCTGACCGAAGGCATGATCATTGCCGATTCCAGCACGATTTCGCCCTCCGCCACGGTGAAATTTGCCGAGCGGGTTCGAGCCAAGGGAGTGGCGTACGTCGACGCTCCCATGACCGGATCGAAGATCGGCGCCGCTAATGGAACGTTGATTTTCATGGTTGGCGGAGACGGAGCGACCATCGAGCGCCTCAATCCCCTGTTCGCGGCCATGGGCAAGAAGATTTTCCGCATGGGCGAGACGGGCAAGGGTCAAGCCACCAAGCTCACCATGAACCTGCAAATTGCCCTCATCTTCGAAGGCTTCGCAGAAGCTCTCACGCTGGCCACCAAGCTGGGCGTCGATCCAAAGCAACTAGTCTCGCTGATCGAGGCTACGATGGTGCGTTCCGGAGTCGTGGAATACAAGGCACCTTTCGTCCTGCAGCGCGATTTCACTCCCAATTTTCCGCTGCGCCTCATGCACAAGGATATTCTCCTCGCACTCGAAGCCGCGAAAGAAGCCCGCGTAAAGTTGCCGGGGCTTGAAACTGTAGAAGAGATTTACGAAATGGCCACGGAAGATGGCCATCGCGATCTCGACTATGCCGCGACGTTAACTCTGCTGGAAAAGTGGGCGGGGGTGCAGGTGAAAGGCGAAGCGGCGTAGAGATGGGAGTCGTTCGCCGAATGGCAGCGCGAACATCTATGCGAGCTTCCCCCAACTTAAGAAATGCTCTGCGCGCCCTTCCTCGTTTTTTAACTTCTCTAGTGAGTGGCAGCTAGCAACGAAACCCGCCGCACATTGATTAGCTTCTCGCGCTTGCGGGTCTGGGCGATGTCGTAAGATGCCTGCATACGCATAAGCGTGTCCATCTTCACGCCGAAGGCCTTTTCGATGCGGAGGGCCATATCCCCGGATAAGTCGGCCTTGCCATTCAGTAAGCTGGACAACGCAGGCCGGGAAACCCGCAATGACCTTGCCGCAGCCGTAACGGTCAACCCTGCGGCTTCGATGATCTCCGTCCGAATGAAATCTCCGGGATGCGGCGGGTTCTTCATGGGCATGATGTTTTTCCCTCTCCTAGTGATAATCCTCTAAATTCACATCGCAAATATCATGCTCGGTTGTGTCGATACGAAACGTCAAACGCCGGTTGGCGGTAACGCTCAGGCTCCATGTGCCTTTGCGGTCGCCGGTCAACGTGTGCACCTTCCAGGTCGGTAACGTCCGCAACTCCTCCGGTTCTTCCATGTCGTCCAGAAACGCGAGCATCTTGAGGAGCTTGTCCGCCGCGTCGGGTGGAACACCCTTCGCATTGTCTTCCGCGTAGAGCTTCTTCAAACCTTTATGAGCGAAGTTTCGTATCCTCAACTAGGTTACCGTAGCCTGTGGCTTAACACTTGTCAATTGAAAATAGCATACTAGTCTAGTACGCCAGCAGTATCCGCAAATCGCGTACGTTATTACCGGTCGCTCCAGTCTCTAGCATATCGCCGAGCGCGCTGAAGAACGGATACGCATCGAACTTCTCAAGCGCCTTGCCTATATCAAGCCCCTGCGACTTGGCCCGCTCTACCGTGGTTCCATCCACGACCGCACCCGCCGCTGGACTATTCCCATCGATGCCATCGGTCCCAGCGCTGAGCACCGCGATATTCTCCCCCGCAATCCTCGCAGCACATGCCAGCGCGAACTGCTGATTGCGTCCTCCGATTCCACCATTCGTAACTTTCACCGTCACCTCCCCGCCGGAAATCAGACATACACGAGCAGACTGTTTTCTCAACTCACGGAGCCGTTTCAGTAAATGCTCCGCGGCAGCCTCGTAGTCCCAGTCATCGCAGGAATTGTCCACATGCACGGCGAAGCCAGCACGCTCGGCTGCGACACTTGCCTGCTCCACCGCAGACTGATTCGAGAGAATCGTCCACCAGCGTGAACGATGAAATGCCTGATCGTCCGACTTGGGTGTTTCGTCGAGAGCATGGCGTTCGAAAAGCTCGCGCGTAGAATGCGGAAGCTGTGGCAACAATCCATACTTCTCAGCGATGCGGTAACAATCCTCGGTGGTGGTCGGGTCGGGCATCGTCGGTCCGGATGCAAGAGCATCGGGAGTAGTATCGGGAACGTCTGAAACCAGCAGTGAGACCTGCTGTGCCGGAAAAGCAGCCTGCGCGAGACGGCCGCCCTTGGTCGCCGAAAGATGTTTGCGGATGGCATTGATTTCCGCGATCGGCGCACCTGAATGCACGAGCGCACGATAGGTCGCGATGAGATCGTCAAGAGAAATCTCGTCGTCGATGGGCTTCTCGACGATCGCCGACCCTCCGCCGCTAAGCATAAAAATAACTAGTGACGCCGCGGTTTGCGCGTCGAGAGCCTTGCGAATGGCATTGGCCGCGTGAATGGATTCCGCATTTGGGGTGGGATGCCCGCCGCGAAAATAACGAAAACCGCGCACCTGCGTGGAGGGCTCGACCGAACTTGCCACAATGCCTTCGAGAGAAGACTCTCCTACCTGCCGCGCCAGCGCCTCAACCATCGTGTTTCCGGCCTTACCGATCGAGACAACTAGCACGCGTGAATAAGCGTGCAGGTCATAGAGATCCTCGCGGACACGCAGCACTCCGCACTCACAATGCACGTGCCGAGCAAATGCCTTTGCAATCGAAGCCTCTGCCAGAGACTGACGAAAGATCTCCACTGCAGTGTCACGCATTTGTTGGGAGTGGGTTTCGTAAGTGCGGCTCGCGGACATAGCGAATGATTATAAAGATCCGGATCTAGCTTAGCGCGCTAACGGCAGAGAGCTGACGGATTCCTTTACCCAGCCTTCAATCGCCTCTCTCAACTCGCGCAATCTTCCTTCGAAGAAGTGGTCTGCGCCTTCAATTAAAACCAGCTTCTTCGGCTCAGGCACCAATGCAAAGAGCGCTTCCAGCTTTGCCGGCGGACCAAACTGATCGCGCCCTCCACTGACGAACAGCTTCGGTTTGGCGCAGGCGCGCAGAAAATCAAATGTATAGGTTCGCGGTGTTTCCGTATCGGCGGCCACTGGACCCACCGGAGTTCCAACGCCAATCAGCGCCTTCACTCGCGTGTCTGCGCACGCCGGCCGCAGTCCCACCGCGGCTCCGAAAGAAAAACCGGCGAATATCATCGGCAAGTGAAACTCGTTGTCGAGCCAGTCGAGGGCGGCGCGAACATCGTCGGCCTCTCCGCTGCCATGATCGTGCTCGCCGTGGCTAAGTCCTGCACCACGAAAATTGAAGCGCAGCACCGGAAACCCAAAACTGTTCAGCGCCTTCATGGTGTGAAACACAACTTTGTTATGTAACGTTCCGCCAAACAGCGGATGGGGATGGCAGACCACCGCCACATGCGTCGCATTCTCTGCGCCCGCATTGAGCAGCGCCTCCAGCTTCCCCGCCGGCCCTTCGAGGAAGAACGAACGAATCATTGAACTCTCGTGCATGGAATTCAGATTACATGATTCGCTACGAGTCGTGAGGATTGAGTCGCAAGCTTTCAGCACTCAAAGTCTGCGCTTCTAGCTTCTAGCTCCTGGCTCGAAACTCGAGCTCGAAGCTCGAAGCCGAAAACGCACTCCTTATGGTTTATGCTTTTGCAATGGACGCTATTACGCTCACCCGGCAACTTGTCGACATCGAATCGATCACCGGCAACGAAGCAGCAGTGGGGAACTATCTGTATGGAGAGCTGTGCCGAGTCGGCTATCAAACCCGCAGAATACCCGTCGGAAGCAACCGCTTCAATGTCTACGCCACTTCGCCCGACCAGCCGCATCCAGCGATCGTCTTCTCCACGCATATGGATACGGTTCCTCCGTTTATTCCTTCCTCGGAAGACGCGACGCGCATTTACGGACGTGGCTCGTGCGACGCGAAGGGCATCATCGCCGCACAGGTCGCTGCGGCGGAACGATTGCGCCAGGAAGGCGTTTACGTTGGTCTGCTGTTTGTAGTCGGCGAAGAACGCGACAGTCTGGGCGCGAAAATAGCGAACGAATATGCTGCAAAGCAGCATGCGGAGAATCCGCAAGTGCAACGCTGCAGGTATCTAATCAACGGAGAACCAACGGAGAACCATATCGCGCTGGCCTCAAAAGGCACGCTGCGCGCAGAGGTTACGGCTTCCGGACGTATGGCGCATTCGGCTTATCCAGAACTTGGAGAATCCGCCATCGACAAGCTCATCGCAGCTCTCTCGCGCTTGCGGGCAATGCCATTGCCGTCTGATCCGGAGATTGGTCCGTGCACGCTGAATATTGGATTGATCGAAGGCGGTCGTGCGCCCAACGTGATTCCCGATCACGCACACGCGGACTTGCTCTATCGCCTGGTGGGTCCTTCGCAAGATCTGCGGCAGCAGATTCTCGAGACTGCGGGCGATCAAGTCAAAGTTACATTTCCCCTGGAGATTCCCTTCCTGCGGTTGCGCACGGTCGACAGTTTGCCGACGATGATCGCCGCTTTCACCACCGATATCCCCGCGCTGACAAACTGGGGCGAGCCTCTGCTGATCGGCCCAGGATCGATTCACGTGGCGCACACCGACGGCGAGTACATCGAGAAGCGGCAACTAGCTGACGCGATTAACCTGTACTGCACGGTCGCGAAGCGGCTGGTCTGAGGTTTAAAATTCGAAATTTGTCCTATGGGGAAAGCTATTTTTGCACATATATACGTGCTGCACGTATAATGGTGCTGCGCATAATCGCGTGCAGATATGAAGGCCAACATCACACTCAAATTGGACGCCGAGCTCTTGCGCCAGGTTCGGATTCTAGCTGCGGAAGAAAACACTTCGATCAGCTCCTTGCTTTCTGAACGCCTTGAACAAGTCGTGCGTGAGCGCAAGACATATGACCGTGCGCGGAAGCGTGCCCTAAGCCGTCTGCAGGAAGGCATGGATCTCCGCTGGAAGCGTCCCGGCTCCCGTGACGAGCTTCATGAGCGCTGAAACCGAAGCGACAAGCAATGGCCGATAAATTCTTCGTCGATACCAACATCCTGATCTACGCCCATGATCGCTCGGCTGGACGAAAGCACGAAAACGCCCGCCAGCTGGTCGAACGATTGTGGGACACGGGGCATGGCGTGCTGAGCACGCAAGTCCTGCAGGAACTCTGCGTGAACCTTCGGCGGAATCTTGCCCGCCCGCTGCCGCTGGAAGAGATTCGCTGGCTGATTCGTGACTACTTGAGCTGGGAGATTGTCGTCAATACTCCTGAGTCAGTGATCCGTGCGCTGGAGATCGAGGTGCGCTACAAGATTTCTTTTTGGGATGCTCTGATTCTGCAGGCCGCCGAGAGCTCGGGCGCGGCTGCTTTGTATTCAGAGGATTTGGCGACGGGGCAAAAGTTCGGAACGATTCGCGTGGTGAATCCGCTAATGCCTTAAGGGAATCGCACCCTATCGCGAAGAGCGCGACGAGATGGGGCACCCAGTTTCAGGCACTTACTTCATCCACTTGTCCTTGTACTCTTGTTGGGATACTGCCACGGCCCCGTCGGATCCCCGAACATAGACGTCCTCGCGCACACTCGTCTTGAGATCATACGTGCGGTATTTATCGGGGGCCCCGATTTCCCCGACGATCAACTCCATCTTTAGCCCGTCTTTCTTCCACTTAGCAAGATAGCGAGCATCTCCGACGGTGCGGTGGAAAGGCTCTACCGAAGTGTAACTAAAATCAAAGCCGCGGATAGAGTCGCTATCTTTGATGTTCCCTCGTCCCCATCCATCGACCGTGCCGAAGCGCCGGTCTACGGGGTTGATCGGCCGGTTCCAATGAGATTCGATCACCTGGATTTGCAGAGGATAGTCCGCAGGGTTCTTCCCCGCCAGAAGAACGACTGAGAGCAAAAACGGAAAAGCTACGGCCAGGGCCACTCTTTGCATTCCTTCACCTCGCTCAGGCGATTTCTGGGCCTTTATATTAAAAGGGCGGCTAACGCTTTGCAATGCGAAGATTGTTTCTATGCGGCCCTGGAATCTAGGCTGCATCCTTAAGCGGCGTTCGTGCTGCTGGTGCGGGCGATACCCGGTACTCTCCTTCCGATGTTTGACAACTATACGCCAATGGCGTATAGTATTTGGAAATACTCTAATAGCGTAGTGAGAGTGTATGGAATTCATCGAAGCGCCAGCCTTCACGCGCTATCTCGCAAAATACCTGAACGATGATGAATTTAGAAAACTGCAGACCAGACTTGGCGCCAATCCAGAGGTTGGCGATTTGATGCCGGGCACGGGCGGGTTCCGAAAGATGCGATGGGCGGATGCGCGTCGTGGCAAAGGAAGGCGAGGCGGGCTGCGGATTATCTACTACCACTTTCCATCCGATCAGCAAATTTGGTTCATGACGCTGTATGACAAGGACGAAGCTTCAGATTTAACTGCACTGCAAAAGAAGGCTCTAAAGGCCGCGATTGAAGGCGAGTTGGCGGCGCGTGCTTATAGGCGAACCATTGGTCCGCGCAGGTTACGGGGGATTCAGTAATGGCAATTTCGAAGAGGGACGTTTTTTCTGAGCTGATGGAAGGTGTCGTGGCGATGAAGGGTCACCGCGAGGGCAAGATCACTTTGCGCAGTCACACCATGGAAGTAGCGCCACTACCCAAGGTGGATTCCAAGCTCATCCGGGACACGCGAAAAAAACTGCGCTGCTCGCGGGCCGTGTTCGCGCGCAAGCTGCGGATTAACCTAAGAACCCTGGAAAAATGGGAACAGGGGCGCGCGAAACCGAATCCTCAGGCGGCAGCGCTGGTGCTTCTGGTGCGCAAATACCCAGACACGCTGGAAAGGCTGGACGAACTCGCAGCACGGTAATGCAAGGGCTATCCGTTAGCAGGCAGGCCAACGGCTCACGAGAGCGCTCCTGCCGGATGCAACAGTCAGGTGGTTCGACCTACAGGTGCGTGCCCTCGGAGTCTTGTCTCTGTAGCTTTGCGCCATTCTTCTATAAGTTCCTTGGCAGCTTGTTTCGACCTTTGTCGACTGAGTCCTGAGGCACGAAAGTTGGCGATCAGGTGCTTCGAGAGCAACTCGTTCCAGTTTCGAAACTCTAGGTCTCCGATCTCCACAATCACTCTGTGTTGATCGAGCGTCGTCGACAACCGATCCCCGGGCCGTCCCGGTTGGAGATACAGGGCCCTGGCGCGAATGATCTGGTCCACTAGCCCGCCCTGGCGGACAATGTCGAATTCCAAAATGATCGTTAATTCGGAAGGCCGCACGAACTTAAGCACCAGCGAGATTTTGCCTTCATGGCCGTCCAGGTGCGCCCATTGGGCGGTGTGGTCTCCTGTGGGAATGTAACGGTAGGCGCGGAAGAAATCTTCGATGTCGGGCCTGCCGGAGGTAGCTACGATCAGAACGGGAACCAATCTCCCATCTCCAACGCCAACTGTAGCGATAGCGGCGTCACCCACGATTGTGACGGGCTCAGCCTCGTGGGGACCTCTAAGTTCAATTGTTGCTCTTCGCAATTTCATCGACACGTTCCCGGATAATCGCTTGTTCCAATTTGCTTACCGCACCATGCGTATCTTGGAACAAAAGAACATAAGTTTCTAGTTTACGGTCTTCCAGCAAAGCCTCCTTAAGCTCAAATAACACCCAGCCAGCGACAGTCTGATGGGAATCGATCCGAACCGGAGGAATGAGGACCGAAGATTCCTTGAACCCCAATTCGCGCACGAGCTTGGCATCACTGGGAATCCGCAAAGCCATGCACATGCCATTGGATGTCGTGTAGTTGATTTGGAGCTCGATCTTAGCGATCGAGTCGTCCGCATCCGAGAGATTGCTCACAGAAACGCAGAACCCCAAAAGGCGGGACCGCTGCTTCGCCTTGTAGAAGGACTCGGCCAGATAAACTGTCAAGTTTGGCCTGCGCCGATGTTCTTGCGCCTCAGCTAGCCTCAAGGTCGCTGACGTGGCACGTGCAATCCGCCATGTGATCACGGCCGCGACAAGCGCCGCAATCGCTGAGGCGACTGACGCCCAAAAGTACGGATCGGACATCGCTCTTGGTGTGTCAGCTATCGGATTCTCCTGACGGACGCGTCTTCCATTGGAGCGAGTTGAAAAAACATTCTAGCCGCTCCGGCGTGCTCCTCACAATAAATGTGCCCTGACGATGAGCCTTGTGATCGATATAGACTGGTATCGTCATGACCACCACGACCCTCAACTCCCTCGCCCGCGCCTCATCCGCATACCTCCGTTCCGCGATGCATCAACCCATTCAGTGGCATGAGTGGGGCGAGGAGGCGTTTGCTTCGGCACAGCGGGAGAACAAGCCGATGCTGCTCGATATTGGGGCGGTGTGGTGCCACTGGTGCCATGTGATGGATCGCGAGTCTTATGACGATCCGGAAGTGGCGGCGATTGTGAATGAGCATTTCATCGCGGTGAAGGTGGATCGGGATGAGCGTCCTGATATCGACAGCCGCTACCAGGCGGCGGTGAGCGCAGTCAGCGGGCAGGGAGGATGGCCGCTTACGGCTTTTCTTACTCCCGATGGCAAGCCGTTTTATGGCGGGACATACTTCCCACCCCAGGATGGATATGGGCGTCCCAGCTTTAAGCGCGTGCTGTTGAGCATTGCCAATGCCTACAAAGAAAAAAACGGCGACGTGATGGAGCAGGCGAAGATGGTCGAGACCACGATTGCGCAGAACGAGTCGTTTGCCGGGCGCAGCGGGCGGGCTTCCGCGGGCATTATTGCAGCGATTCAGAAATCGGCTTTCAGCATGTTCGATGCGCAGCATGGTGGGTTTGGGCATGCTCCGAAGTTTCCGCATCCTGCGGCGCTGGATTTGTTGATTGAACGATACGCGCGGACGAAAGACGAGCAGCTTCGCAATGTGATCGTCACTACGCTTGAGCATATGGCCAACGGTGGAGTTTACGATCAGTTGGCGGGGGGATTTCATCGTTATTCGGTGGACGAACGCTGGGTGGTGCCGCACTTCGAGAAGATGTGCTACGACAACTCCGAACTGCTGAAGAATTACATTCACGCCTATCAGGCGACCGGCTCGGAGTTTTTTGCCAGCGTGGCGCGCGACATTATCCGCTGGATGGATGAGTGGCTGAGCGACCGCGACCGCGGTGGCTTTTATGCTTCGCAGGATGCCGACATCAATATGGACGACGACGGCGACTATTTCACCTGGACGCTCGATGAAACGCGCGCCGTCTTGAGCGAAGAAGAAGCGCAGGCGGCTGCGCTGCACTACGACATCAACGAAGTCGGCGAGATGCACCACAATCCGGCGAAGAACGTGCTTTATGTGCGCGCGTCGATCGAAGAGATTTCGCAGCGGATGAGCTTGAGCGTCGAGCGTGTGCAAGATCTGCTGGCATCGGCGGAGAAGAAAATGTATATCGCGCGGCTGCAACGGCCCACGCCTTACGTCGACAAGACGGTTTATGTGGGATGGAACAGCATGTGCGTTAGCGCATATCTAGAAGCGGCGAAGGTGCTTGGGCTGGAGAATGCGCGAAAGTTTGCGCTGCAGTCATTGGATCGCATTCTGGCCGAGGCCTGGAAGCCAATGGTAAAAGGCGCGGACGAGGGCGCGCGCGCTGGGCAACTGTTGCATGTGGTCGCTTATTCCGATCCTAATGCAGAACACCGGGAAGTTTCCGGCTTGCTCGACGACTACGCAGCGACCGCGCTGGCCTGCCTCGACGCTTATGAGGCGACGGCCGATCTCAGCTACTTCAAGTTCGCGCGGGCAATCGCCGACGCGATGATCGCGAGGTTTTTCGATGCGGTTTCCGGAGGGTTCTTCGACGCTGAACCGGCCGCCGATGGAAAGAGTCTGGGTGTGCTCTCGACTCGACGCAAGCCGTTGCAGGATTCTCCAACGCCGGCGGGAAACCCGATGGCGGCGATTGCGCTGCTGCGACTGCACCATTACATGGGGGATGCCGCGTATCGAGACAAAGCAGAGCAAACGCTGGAGACCTTTGCCGGCGTGGCCGAACAATACGGAATATTTGCCGCGACCTATGGAATCGCGGTGATTCATTTGTTGGAGAGTCCGGTGCAAGTAGTAGTGATTGCCGGGGAGGGAGCCGCGGAATCGGCAGGCGACCTCGCAGCCGTCGCGACCGCCGACTTCGCCTTCAACAAAACTACGCTGCGGCTCGCAGCGAACCAGGCGGTCGCAGAAAATCTTCCCCCCGCTTTGGCGGAAACCATTCCGAAGCTGCCACAGTTGCGCTTAGGCAAATCGTTTGCGGTGCTGTGCTCCGGTTCGGCGTGCCAGCCTCCGGTTAGCGACGCCGCGGAATTGCAGCGCGCCTTGGAAGCGGCATGCAAGGCGTAACTAGAACCTATCTCATAAATCGCTTTGAAAGGGCGCGGCTTCAGCCGCGCCGCCCACAGTCAAGAAGACGCGGGCTTCAGCCCTTGAGGTGTTCTCGCGTCCGACTGTTGCGGATTTAAGAGATGGCTTCTAGTTGTGGATCTGCGTCCGTATGTAATCCGTGATGGCTTCGTGTGGCTGGGCATTCTCGGTTGCGAGATCGGGGTATTTGGCTTCGATATTTTTGTACGCTGCAATGAACATGTCGCAGGCCGTTTTCAATTCCCTGTCGGCTGCGTCGGTTGGCTGCGACATCGCAACCGACGATAGCGCGTCTGTGCCGACGGTTTCGAACATAGGAATCGGAAGGTGTGCGGGGACGGGCCGGTGAATACCGGCGAAACGCTGATCGCGACGTCGCGGCGGCAATACGGTGACGGCACCTTGTCGAGCTGGCGCGTTCGCCAGGGAATACCCCAGCCAGATCAGCAGGGAGAGATTGTAGGCGACGACATTGATAAGGTCTCCCGCATCCCCACTCAGGCGACCTGCAACTGTGTTCATCAAGGCCAATTCCACTACAGCGAAGACACAAAAACCCAGGGCGGTTCCGAAGCTTTGCCGCCTACGACTTACGCCCAGGTAGCAGGCAAAAAACAATATAAACAGCACCATTCCGACCTGAATAATGCGCGCCCCGGTTCGAGCGACCAGCATGGGCTGCACCCAAGGCGTGACCTTGGCTGGGTTGGTTGAGAAGGCTAATGCCACGGCCACCAAGAGGAGCATTAAGCCCGGCCACCTGAACAGCAGGCGGCTCAGCATGCGCGGGCTCCCGAAGCCCTGAAAGACGTCAAGGAAGGCTTCGTGAATCACCTTGAACCCCAGACCTATGCTGAAGACCGTGGCGAACCAATCGGCGTAAAAGTAACGGTAGGAAGACGGCGGGCTGTAGAAGTAGATCGGGATAAGCAGGGCGTTGATCGGAATCTGCGCGAGGATATAGGCGAACAGATATTTGAACACGCGGTGCTGCCCGCACCGAAACATAGCGGTGGCAATGGCTGATTGCAGAACTGGCTGAGCAAACCAGAGCGCGTTGGTCAGAATGTCTATTTTTTCGCTCATCGGAACAGCTCCCGCAGCGATTAAATATATTTATATTGTGCGTGAGCTGGCCCTGCCAGGAACTTCACACAAAGCGTTCATTGTACTCGGGCTGAATCTTTACGGAAAATCGAACGTAACTGGTGGGACCGTTCGCTTAATCCCCCGAGCAAAAAAACGAGGCTGACGGTTTATGTATGAAAGTCCGTCAGCCCGAATATAGCGAGCCCAAGGGTTCGGCCCGTTACTACTGGTTACTTTGGTGACCTTGCGGCCACCGGCGGTAAACAATTAAACAGTGCTTAGCTGTTTACCGCAGCATTACTTCATCATGTGCACTGGCGGACGCTTCATACCATTTCCGTCAGGCATCGACTGCGGGACGGACGCTGCGGCATACATACCCGCAAGTCCTAACATCAGGACGGCAATCCTGATTAGTTTCTTCATGGGGATTTTTTCTCCTGTCGCGTCATGGTTTCCCAAAATGGGCTTCGTGACGCGCTGAGAATTATAAGGCACGAGTCAAGTCCTTCTGCAAGTAGGACCTACGCGGCATGCTGTCTCCCAGCCCTTTCCCTACAGGCCAGCCGCTTCTGATGTTCCCGTGGATTTCTTGTAAATACAGTAAAATCTGTATGTTACCAAAGTAACTACGGTTGGCGCTGACGGGAATCTTGGAAGAGTATTAGCTCCAAATAAATATTTCATGAAAACACAGAATTCCCGCCAATTTAGGCGAAATGGAGAAAGCGGAAGTTTTAACCGAGGGGTTTTGAGCCCACTTTAGCCGACAGCGCAGAGAGCCCGGAGCCGCCGCTCAAGGGGACTGCTGCCGAGGCAGCAAGTCCATGCCTCTCTTCCGCGACGATTGGCGGGACCGGTGTCCGGGATAGAGCGCGATCCACCATTCCTTCGAACATGGGGATCAAAGAATCGGCCGGCACCGGATGGTGAATGTCGGTCAGCCCCTGCTCCCACCGCTGAGGACGCAGCAGCGCCGACCCGGCCTCGCGGGCGGGACTCTTGGCAATCGTATAAAACAGCCAGGTGAGTAAGGCGACGCTGTAGGCACTTATATTGATGAAGCTCATCGCTACATCTCCCAAGTGATAGCCATTCCACGAGGCAACCAGAAGCAATTCCACCACGGCGAACATGCCAAAACCGAGTGCTATGCCAAAACTGTGCTGCCTGCGGCTTACCCCCAGGTAACGTGCGAAGAACAACAGGAACAGCACCATCCCTACCTGGATAATTCGGACGCACCGCTGAGCAGTCAGTATGGCTTGCGCCCAGGGCGCGAACTCAGACGAGTTGTTCGAGACAGACACAACGCCAGCCACCAAAAGCATCACCAGGCCAGCCCATTTGAAAAGCACGGTGCCCAAATCCCGCAATGTATGAAAAGGCCGGAATATATCGAGAAACGCTTCGTGAATCACCATGAAACCCAGAGCCACGCTGATCGCGGTGCTACAGGAGGTGATTCGAAAATAAACCAAGTCGCTGCTGTGTCGGTAGGCCCACAGGCTCACTGCGGAGTCCAAGATTTGCGTTACTATGTAAGCGAAAAAATACTTGAACGTGCGGTGCTGGCCGCGCCTAAGCATCAAGATGGCGATCCCGGCTTCGAGCACGGGATGCGCAAACCAAAGCGCGTAAAAGAGAATTTTGACCTTCTCGCTCATCAGAAAAACGTCCCTAACTCCGAAACGGCGCTGCCGGCCATCAGCGCCCAACGTCGCGAAATGCACTAGAAAGAGTGGTTCAGCGTTATTAGAGAAGTTAAATGTTTTGACACGCGGGTTCAATGCACTCAGGTAACCGAAAGTAACGTTACCTTTGGGCCATAG
>Ga0210391_10002231_pt1 | contig 16924 bp, 14 predicted proteins | sample IncBWC12OmetaG_FD_160573 | JGI IMG/M metagenome (GOLD analysis project Ga0210391, IMG submission 160573) | Forest soil microbial communities from Barre Woods Harvard Forest LTER site, Petersham, Massachusetts, United States - Inc-BW-C-12-O ... | reverse complement strand
GCAGGCCGAGGAACCAGCTGGAGTATGGGATCCAATGCGACATCATGCCGATCAGGCTCACGCCAATCGGCAGATGGATGAGGTAGAGCGAGTAGCTGATGTCGCCCACACGATCCATTTTCTTATTGTGGTAAGTGGAGAAGGCGATCAGCAGTCCCGTCGGCACGGCTACCATCGGCACCAGCCACCCGGAGATGCGATGCAGGGTGAAGACCATCACGGCTATCAGCCCCAGCATCTCGCGCAGTTCGATTATCTCGGCGCGATATTGGAAGACAAAGACGCCAATCAGAAATACCGGCAGGTAGTGGAAGACCAGTCGGTCCCAGTAGACCGAGAAATAGGCCAGGACCATCGCCGAGGTGATCGCAAATCGCATCCAGCGCTTGGGGCTGGCCAGCATGGGCATCACTAGTCCCACAAGCAGGTACCACTGGAATTCGATTGCCAGCGTCCAGTAGACAACGTTCACCCACGGCACATGAAACAGGTCGTTGAGGTAGGTGAAGTGCAGCATCAGGTCCCGCCCGGTGACCGTCATGTGCGGGATTTTGAACAGCGGCTCGATGATGAAGTTTGTCGCCAGGATGGTGATGGCGATCGACGCCAGGTACGGCGGATAGAGCCTGATGTTGCGCTTCAGCATGAACCGAGCGTAGTCGCGCAGCACGTACCGCGAGCGGTAGAGGCTCCAGGGAATCACAAAACCGGAAATGACAAAAAAGATGTCGACGCCCAGGTAGCCATACTTGCCGGTGGGGCTGAGCCATTTGCTCTGCCCGGCTACGAAGTGGCCCCAGGCCACAGCCAGGGCCGCAAAGGCGCGGAGAGCATTGATAACACTGATGCGTTGCTTGGGATCGGGTATCGGCACCTACACCTAATTAAACGGGAGGCGCGATGGGCCGTCAAACGTTTGTTACATCATTACGGGCGAGTGAACTCTCTTCGTAAGGGGTTTACTGGAGGAGGGTTCCGGTGTCGGCAAGGTCCTACGCCGGTCGCTTGCATCGAATACAATGACAGTTAAGGTGATTCCATGAAGTTCCGCGGGTTTGCTCTGTTACAGCCAGCTCTGCTCGCTATCGTCACGTTGTGCCTCACGCTTCCAGTTATAGCCGATGATCGCGGCGAGGGAACGCTGGATCCCTCCCAGCCGCAAGGCATCACGGTCGAGGAGATTATTCAGAAGTTTTCTGCCAAGGAAAAGCAATTCAAGCAGGCGCGCGAGCAGTACACGTATACCCAGGATGTGACTGTGCAGACGCTCGACGGCAGCACCGTTGACGGCGAGTATCACCAGGTCAGCGATATTCTGTTCGACAACCAGGGACATCGCATTGAGCAGGTGACGTTCGCGCCGCAGTCCTCGCTGGAGCGGGTGACCATGACCCAGTCTGACTACGACGACATCCGCCATCGGCTGCCGTTCGTGCTGACTAGCGACGAGATCGCCAAATACTCGGTGTTGTATGTCGGCAAACAGAAGGAAGACGAGCTCGGCACCTACGTCTTCGACATTGCTCCCAAGACGATGGAAAAGGGCGAGCGCTATTTTCAGGGCCGCATCTGGGTCGACGACCACGATTACCAGATCGTGAAGACCTACGGCGAGACCGTACCGCAGGTACACAACCCCAAGCATCCGGAGAAAGAAAACCTGTCGCCGAAGTACACGACCTGGCGCGAGCAGATCGACGGCCAGTACTGGTTTCCGACGTACACCTACGCGGAAGACACGTTGCACTTCGCCGGTGATCAGGACGTGAAGATGCGCTACGTGGTGAAGTACAAGAACTACAAGCGGTACGGCTCGAAGTCGAAGATCACGTACGACGGCCAGGAGATTTCGAAGACGGGCGACACGGGCTCGCAAAATGGAAGCCAGCAGCCGAAGCAGTAGGAAGCGCAGTTAGCAGATGGCGGTTGAACTTCGGTGTCGGCAGTCAGCAAGGTTGGAAATTTGCTTTGTATCAGGACACGACTTCAGTCGTGCCCTGACACAGACCTCCTGCCCTCACGCCACCCGCGCCGACGATCTCTCCGCCGCTTGCTGTATGAAGCGCTTCATCACGTTGGCCCACATCACCTTCTTGCGCTCCGCGCTTTCCTTTACCAGCCGGCCCTGCGCGAACATCTGCAGCAGCACCTTCATCTTCAGCGCATCCAGCAGCGGTTCTTCCTGCGGAGTCACGCCGTAGGCGTTCACGAAGGCGTCCTGCACCTGCGAAGTCATGTCGCGATTGCAAAATGGATACTTCTCCAGCACTTCGACGGCAGCCAGAAATATGGCCGCATCCTGCAGGGAGTGACCCTGCTGCTCTAGGTTGGCAAATTCGCAAAAGCCTACACCGTCCTCGGCTACCAGCACATTGAGAGGAATAAATTCCTGCAACACGGCCGAAGATCTCAGCGGACGCTTCTGCTTGCTCAGGGCGCTCTTCGCGGTTGCCAGGATCGCATCGGTAGAGTCAGCCGGCAATCCATCTTTGCGAGCCTTGGCGCAGAGCTTTTCAAGATCCGCCAACATGCCGTCGCCGTCGATCGGCAATGGCATGCCCGAAGTCGCCTTGTGGAACTCCTGCAACCACTGCCCAGCTTGCTTGGCCGCGCCTTCCAGCAGATTGTGCTGGCCGTTGTCGGGCAGCAGAGCTGCCTTCATGATGATGCTCTGCAGGGGCAGGCCGCTGACCTTTGTGCTCACGACCGCACCCAGTTCAGCGAAATCTCCGATCGGCCGCGGGATGCCGCTCAGCTTGCGCTTGTCGAAGGTCTGATGGGCGAATTGAAGATTCTGCTCTTCCTTTCGCGCGTGCTCTTGCTGTGTCTTTGAACTGCTCTTGCCGCGGTAGAGCTTGGCATTCACGCGCTCGCTTCCACTGTTGAAGTCCATTACGATCTCGTAGGTGTAGTGGTCGGTCTTGGGCGTGTGTCCGACGACCCGCACGGCCTTCACCTCCGAATGTTGCGGGAAGTAGCTGGAGCCGGAGCTGTTCAAATCCTCGACAATACGATCAAGAGTGCTGTCTGCCATTCCATCTCCAAGAATTCGGTTCGTGCTCGTACAAAAGCACTTCCAAGTAAGATGCAGATAACCGACGCTCTCAGGGCCAAATGCAAGCAAAGTTCCGGCTTGGTCACCCTCGTGATACGTAAGTTGTTGATGAATCGTGGAGTTCGCGATGGCGAGTGGCAAAAAAGTTTGGTACGCGGCGGAGAATTGCGGTGCTCATGTTTGGCATGAGCACGATGCAGATAAGTCGAGAGGCGACCTCAGCGCGTCAATAGAAAAGATACTTCTGCCACTTCGCATCCGAGCGACCCATCATGCGCATGATGTGCCGGCTGGTATGCAGATTGAAGGCGCGCGGCTCGCGCATCAGCCTCATGCTGGTTTCGTGCGGAAGTAAGTTGCCTTTCTTGCGATTGCAGGAATGGCAGCAGGCAACGAGATTTTCCCAGGTCGAAGCGCCGCCGCGCGAGCGCGGGATCACGTGGTCCAGCGTCAACTCGCCGGCGGCCAGCACCTTGCCGCAGTACTGGCAGGTGTTGCGGTCGCGCAGCAGGATGTTCTTGCGCGACAGAGCGCGCGTCTGATGCGGGATGCGGCGGTACTCGAGCAGGCGAATCACCGACGGCACACGCATGGCCAGCCGTGCGGCGTGCAGTTCATGGCCGTTGGCCTCTTCCATCATGGCGACGCCTTTCAGCACCAGGATGATGGCGCGCCGGGCCGCACACACGTTGATCGGCTCGTACGACGCGTTCAATACCAACACCGGCGCGTGCATGGATGCCCACTGTGGACCTTCGGGATCTCCGGCCACGCGGGCATGGTGCATACAGCCGGCCAAGGACTTTCCGTATCGGGACGCTGCGCTTTGGACCGAACTCGACATAGCCCTTCTATACCGATGCGGCAACTTCCGCCGCTTCGATTGCCTCCTCTTCCCCGCCATCGGCAACTTCCCGCAGATCGGCGCCCTGAAAGGCGCGCGCCACGGTGGCTGCCCAAACTCTTTCCGCACCGGCCTCTTTGAGGACGCGAGCGCACTCTGACAACGTGGTGCCTGTGGTCATCACGTCGTCGACCACGATCACGCTGCGGCCCTGGACTGCCCTGGGGTCAGCCACCCGAAAAGCATCGCGCATATTTTCGATGCGTTCTTCGCGGCTGAGTCCCACCTGCGAGACGGTCTCGCGATGACGGACAAGCGTGTCCGGTGCGATTGCAAGCTTTTGCTCAAAGTATTTTGATGCGGCGCGGGCGATCAGCTCGGCCTGATTGAAGCCGCGGTCGCGCCGCCGACCCTGATGCAGCGGGACCGGAATCAAGATCGCGCGCGCATCAGGGTGGAGCTCGGCAATGGTGTCAGCCAGCATCTCTCCCAACGGCACGGCGGCAGGCCTCACACCCTCGTATTTCAGAAGATGGATCAGTCCGCGGAGAGCGCCCTTGTACTCGCTATACGAGACAGCGCGATCGAAGGCGGGCGCATTGTCGTGACAATGCACGCAACGGCCATCGCCCATCAGCAACTGAGCACTGGCCAGCCGGTCGCCGCACAGAATGCATTGCGGCGCGCGTGTCGGGCTGATCTCGGCTAGGCAGTCCCCGCAAACAGGAACTCTGGAGATGTTGGTGAGAGGCGTACGGCAAATACGGCAATCAGAAGGAAAGAGGACGGAAAAGATACTTTGCAGAAAGGTCTTTAGGCCCGCAACAACCGTTGCACGTTGGGAAACGCGCGGTTCTCGTCGTTTTCGCTTTAGCGTCTCACGACTGCTGAAGACGACCTCCAACCGTCCTACCAGCGTAGGACCCCGTCGGCGGTGCGAGGAGCCTCAGTCCGGTCCCGAAGCACCGTGACCGATTCAGTATAGAAGGTCTGCAACTGACGTGCAATGCCGGTTCAGGTTCCTCCAGGAAGGATTCATCCAGGATTCATCGAAGCGGCCGAGCCTACTCCCCTGCCAGCGCCTTGTATTGTGCGGCGGTCAGCGGCACAACCGACAACCTTCCCTGCCGCACCAGCGGCGAGTCGGCGAAGAGCTTGTTGGCTTTCACCTCGGCCAGCGTGACCGGCTTCGCGATCGCCTTGCCTGCCTTGATCTTCACCAGCGGAGTTTTGGCATCAGCATCATCGACGGAAACGACTGTCGCCGTTCCGACGGAACTCTTCTCATCGCCCGTGTGATAGATGATGAGGCGCTCGCCCGGCTTCATCTCGCGCAGATGTTTCACGGCCGTGGGATTGGTCACGCCATCCCAGATGGTTTGCTTGTCGCGTTCGAGGTCGGCAAACGAATATACGGTGGGCTCGGTCTTCAGAAGGTAGTCCACTTCGGTCGATCTCCTTTCGAGTTCAACATTCTATCCGGGTTCCGGCGAAAGTACCTGCACTTGTGCGCAATATGTCTGGCGTGCTAACTTGCGCCGTCGCTATAATTTGTGCGCATCTCCGAGGTTTGCCCAAAATGAGCACTACTACCACCGAAGCACCGAAGAAATTCCGGTCATACGTTCCCGATAACACCACGATGCCGGAGTTCACCCTTCGGGCTGTGCTTCTGGGTCTTGTTCTTACCGTTATCCTTGGCGCCGCTAACGCTTATCTGGGACTGCGCGCCGGCATGACCATCGCCGCCACCTATCCTGCCGCCGTCATTGGAATGGCCGTCCTGCGGTTGATGAAGGGCTCCATCCTCGAAGAGAACATTGCCCGAACTGTCGGTTCCATCGGCGAGTCCGTGGCGGCGGGCGCGATCTTCACCATCCCGGCTTTCGTAATTTCCGGCGCTTGGCCGGTTTTCGATTTTGAGCACGCGTATTGGAAGTCGTCAATTCTGATGCTGCTGGGCGGCGTGCTTGGCATTCTGTTCGTCACCCTGCTCCGCCGGGTGATGGTGGAAGATCCCGAGCTTCCCTTCCCTGAATCGGTCGCCGCATCGCAGATTCACATCGCCGGACAGCAAGGCAGCCGCGCGGCCAAGATTCTGTTCGGCAACATGGGCTTCGGCGGCATTGTCTACCTCCTCGGGCAGTTCAGCCTATTCAGCCCGAGCCGAGACTTCATCGTAAACATCGGTAACCTGGGCAGCAGCTTCGTGCGCATGGGGCGAACGGCGACATCTCCCAAGCTTCCTGCCGGAGCTGTCACCACCGTCGCCGCGCCGGCTATCAGCCCGGCGTACCTCGGCGTGGGATACATCATCGGACCACGCCTGGCATCGCTCAACTTTGCCGGCGGCGTCATCGCCTGGGGCCTGCTGGTCCCGCTCATTCTGTTCCTCGGCGGACCAACGCTGGTGGCGCAGTTCGCGCCTGCCGGAACCACCATGCCCGATACAGCATTCTGGTCAGGACAAGCCGGAGCGGTCTGGAGCTTTATCGTTCGCCCCATCGCTGTCGGCGGCATGCTGGTCGGCGCTTGCTTCACTCTCTTCCGCATGCGCAAGAGCCTGGGCATCGGCATGGCGCGCGCCGTATCCGACTTGAAGAAGTCTGCTTCTGCCCACGCCGACACTGCTCGCACCGGACGCGACCTGAACGCCAAGTTCGTTTTCACTGGCCTGTTCATCGTGCTGATCGCGATGGTGTTTCTGTATAAGAGCTACGCCGACTCGTGGGGCCCGGGCATGGTTGCCGCGATCGTCATGATGATTGTGGGTTTCTTCTTCGCCGCCGTCTCCGGCAACCTGGTCGGTATGATCGGCTCATCGAATAATCCGATTTCCGGTTTGACGCTGGCCGCCCTGGTCATCGCCGCAATCCTCATGGTGCTGATGGGAGTCTCCGGCATTCATGGCGTCGCGGCCGTGCTCGGCGTGGCAGCCGTGGTCTGTATCTCCTCGGCCGTCGCGGGCGAGATGCTACAGGATTTGAAGGTCGGACATATTCTCGGTGGCACGCCTGCCAAGATGCAGATTGGCGACTTTATGGGCGTCACCGTTGCCAGCTTTGCACTGCTGCCGGTTCTGCTGCTTTTGAATCAGGCGAACATTAACAGCGGCGGAATCGGATTCGGCGACCCCCAACTTCCCGCCCCGCAAGCCGGCCTGATGGCCATGTTGTCGCGCGGCATCGTCGGTGGCGAAATGGCGTGGCCGCTCATCGTGGTTGGCATCCTGATGGGCATCGCGCTGATCATGATCGAAGTGAAGAGCCCAATGCTGTTTGCCGTGGGTATGTATCTGCCGCTGGAAACAACGTTCGCCATTTTCCTCGGCGGCGTAATCCGCTGGATCACCGACAAGGTTCGTGACAGCAAGAACTTCAACGAAGCTCAGAAAGCGCGAGTCGAGAATGCGGGCGTGCTGACGGCGTCGGGATTCATTGCCGGTGAAGCATTGATGGGGATTGTCATAGCAGTGTTCAAATACAAGAATTGGAAGTTGCCGGTGATCTTCGAGCATCCGAATGTAACCTTCGGATTCATCATGCTGGTGATTCTGGGATTCGTGATGGTTCGCGTGCCTCTGGCCAATGCCGGCAGCCCGGATGAGCCGGCTCCGCCAACCGCGATTATGTGACGTGTGTTGACGTCTCTGAACAGGGCGCAGCTTCGGTTGCGCCCTTTCTGTTTGCGCAATGTCATCCCTGAGCAGAGCGGCCGCCGCTGCCTTTTTCGCGGCTGCGCGGCGGCGGACGCGGAGTCGAAGGACCGCTACGCAGAAAACTCGATGACACAACAGAGGTCCTTCGACTGCGTTCGCCTGGCGGCTCGCTTCGCTGGGGATGACAAGCTTGGGGGTGCGACAAGGCCGATGGCGCTTTACCCTTCGCCGCGATGCCCTAAAATATTCCTAGATGCTCACCCGCTCGACGCGTTTTCATTTAGTCGCTGTACTCTGCCTGCTCTTCACCGCCTGTTCTCATACCCCGAAACCCAAACGCTTTCCGCTCGACGGCCGCGTGGTCGCCGTCGATCGGGCGCAGCGCCAGATCACCGTCGCACATCACGATGTACCCGGTCTGATGAAAGGCATGACCATGCCCTTCCTGGTCGGCAGCAACGACACGTGGGTCTTCCAGGCCATCGCTCCGGGCGATCAGATCCACGCGACGCTGGTCATCGGCAACGATGCCGAGTTGCAGGACATCAGCTTCAACAAGGTCAGCGACAGCTCCGTCGACGGCACGACACAGCTGCATCTTCCCGACGCAGGGCAGGAGGTGCCCGACTTCACGCTCCTCAACCAGGATGGCCGCACGATCCATCTCAGCCAATTTCGCGGCAAGCCTTTGCTGCTGACCTTCATCTATACGCAGTGTCCCTTTCCTGATTATTGCCTGCGCATGAGCAGCAACTTTGGACGCGTGCTGGAGCAACTGCGGCAGAATCCCAAGGCCTTCGAAGCCACGCAACTGCTATCGATCAGCATCGACCCGGAGAACGACCAGCCGGCCGTACTGCGCAGCTACGGCGAGCATTATGTCGGGCGCCTCGATCCGAAGTTCCAGCACTGGCAGTTCGCCTCCGGCACGCCGGAGCAGGTGCGCAAGGCTGCTGACTTCTTTGGGTTGGCGTACAACAGCAAGGACGGACAGATCGTGCACGGCCTGCAAACCGTTTTGATTGGCAAAGACGGTAAAATTCTCAAGGTGTACTCTGGTAACGACTGGAAACCCGACGATGTGGCTGCCGATTTTGTGGCCGCGGTTGCCGGATAGGACCCAACGTCGAACCAGTCGTGTTCATTCTCATGCAGTCGCAAGGAGATTACATGCCACAGTCCCAGGCAATTGCCCGGCTGAACGATCTGACCCGCAGTATGGACACGGTAATCCTCACCACCCTGCGTCCCGATGGCACGTTGCATAGCTGCCCGATGGCTTCCCAGGGCGTCACCGATGACGGCGCGTTCTGGTTCATTGCCAATAGCAACAGTGAAAAAGTAGAGGCAGTGCGCACCATTCAGCGGGTCAGTCTGTGCTTTGCCAATCACGTTGACAATCACTACGTCTCGGTCAGCGGCTTTTGCGAACTGGTGCGTAATCGCGAGGCGGCCCGGCAGCTATGGAATCCCAACTTCAAGTCCTGGTTCCCTGGCGGCCTCGAAGATCCCGACCTCGTCCTGATGAAAATCGTCGTCCAGGAAGCCGAGTACTGGGACGCCTCGCAGTCCCGCATGGTTCCGTTGCTCGGTTTTGACCCGAATGCCATAACCTAGAGACGCTCAGTTTCCCGTCCGTTGATCAAGTTGAGGAGAAACGCAGATGACGCGAGATCGTTACCCGCAACGTCGCTATTTCCTGATCTGTCTTTTCACCGCGGTCCTTGTCCTAACATGCGGTCTCGCCTCGGCCCAGGATCCACCGAGCACCGCCACTGCCGACATACCGTTTGACTTCTATATTTCGGGCGTCAAGATGGCCGCCGGCCCGTACACGCTTGACCGGATCGCTGCAACCTACGTTCTTCTGCGCAGCCAGGACGGCAAGTCGCAACAGGATCTTTACTTCCTGCAATCTGCCCCGCCCACCAAGAACCTTCCGTCGAAGCTGCTGTTTGCGCTGCGGGACGGCAAGTATTATCTGTCCGGCATCTGGAGCGCGTACGGCAAATCGCAGCTTTCCTCTTTCGCTCCCAAGGCTGGCGATCAAACCAAAGACGTGCCGCTCAAGCCGGTCGAAAAAACTGTGGCCAAACCGTCATCGGGTCTGTAATAGTTACTTGTCCCGACAAATGGAGCCGCACGAGCTGCGATTCAGTCGCCGTGCGCCAGAAGACTGTGCATCCTGAAGGGATGAGAAATCAGAGGGGCATTTTTATGAAGAGCAGAAAACTTTTGAGCCGTACGTTGGCTGTCGTCTGTATTGCCGGCCTGTCCACCACAGCCTTCGCCCAGATGGGCGGCGGGGCGGCTTCAAACCCCGAGTTGCAGCAGAAGGTTGCGGCGCTGAAGGAGCAGGCTGCGGCCAACAAGCAGCGCCTGCATCAGTATCAGTGGACCGAAACGCAGCAGATCACCCTCAAAGGCGAGCAGAAGCCGGAGCGCGTCTTCCAGTGCTCGTACGGACCGAACGGCCAGGTGCAGAAGGTTCCGATGGGAGCGCCGCCGGAGCAGCAGCAGAAGGGTGGCAGACTGCGTCAGCGCGTCGTCGAGAAGAAAACCGACGAGATGAAAGACTACATGCAGCAGGTGCAGAGCCTGCTGTCGATGTATGTGCCGCCGAATCCGGAGCTGATCCAGCAGGCTATGCAGAAGCACAATGTGTCGATCGATAAGACCGTCGGCTCGAGCCTGACGCAGTTGGTCTTCCACAACTACGCCAAAGACGGCGACCAGATGACCATCGGCTTCGACTCCGCCGCCAAGAAGATCGCCACCATCAATGTGAACACCTACATGGACGATCCGAAGGACGCTGTCACGCTGGCGGTCCAGATGGCAAGTCTGCCCGACGGAACTAACTACGCCGCACAAACTGTGCTGAACGCCACGGCGAAGCAGATCCAGGTGACCACCTCCAACTCGAATTACGCGAAGATTCAGTAAACAAAAGTCCCGCCACAGGGCGGACGCAACTTCTTCAGCCCAGCGCGGAAGCGCTGGGTTTCGTGCGTTAAGAAGCATCCAGAGCCGGCTTCAGCCGGCTGCCCCTACGGCAGGATGACCGCGGCCCCGTCGATTGCATCCTGCTTGACCGCCAGCAACGCTTCGTTTGCTTGATCGAGCGAGAACGACGTCACCTTTGGCTGCATGTTGATCTCGGCGGCAATCTTCAGGAAATCGCGCGCATCATCGCGCGTCATGTTGGCGACACTGCGGATCTGGCGCTCGCCCCACAGCAGCTTGTCATAATCGAATTGCGGCATGCGATCCAGGTGGATCGCGTTAATCGAAACCACTCCACCCTTACGCAAACTGGACAGCGCTGCCAGCACCACATCGCCGCTGGGCGCAAAGGTCACGGCTCGATCCAACTCCACCGGCGGCTTGTCCGCCTCGGCTCCAACCCACTTGGCCCCCAGCGACTCAGCCAGCTTGCGATGCGACTCTCCGCGCGTCGACACGTATACGTCGCAGTCCCACGAATGCAGCACGTCGATCGCCAGGTGCGCGGATGCACCGAAGCCAAATAGCCCGACGCGCTCACCCTTCTGCGTGCCCGCCACCCGTAGCGCGCGAAAGCCGATGATGCCGGCGCACAACAGCGGGGCCGCGTGCAGGTCGTCGAGTTCCGGCGGCAGAGGAAAAACAAAGTCCGCACGGGTCATCGCATATTCGGCGTAACCACCGCGTACCGTGTAACCGGTGAAGGTGGGCTGGTCGCACAGGTTTTCCATGTCATGCCGGCAAAACCAGCATGTTCCATCCGTTCCGCCGATCCAGGAAACGCCGACCCGGCTTCCGAGAGGCAGCTCCGCGGTCGCGCCATCGACCACGTCGCCGACAATCTGGTGTCCCGGAATGTCGTTCTCGATCCTCGGAGGAAGTTCGCCTTCGACGATATGCAGGTCGGTGCGGCAGACGCCGCAGGCGCGCACCTTCAGCAACAGATGGCCGGCTGTGGGCTGCGGCTTGGGAACGTCTTCGATCCGGAGCGGCTTCTGCGCGATGGGTGCGGGCTGATGCAGGACAGCTGCTTTCACGGCGACTCCTATCGGTACGATTTTAATCCGCCGGGGGATGCTGGGTGTCACCCGGTCGGTGGGTGCGATCAGCCCGTCGCAAGAGTTCCTGCCGGCCCGTTCTCAAGCCTGTTCACCGCTGGTTAGTGAGCGCCGAAAGTATGGAAGAACAGAATCAGCTTCACACCCACTACATCGGTTGTCGTCATTGGAGCGACGATGGTGTTGGTGCGCCTGAACCAGGTTTCGACCTCGACCTTCCGCGTGATGCGTGAGATAACACCAACCCGCCAGTTGTATTGCGACCATTCACCGAGTTGGCAGTTATAGAAAACCTCGACCGAGCCATACGGCGTGAAGGCGAACTTGCGCACTTGGAAGCTGCGCGCAAGCATGAGGCGGTTTCGATATCTCCAGGAAAACCCTTTCGGCAGGCCTTGAAGATCGATGCGGTTGCGGTCGCCGATCTGGAAACCGAGTGGCAGCGGAAGACGCGGCGTTAACTCCAGCACACCGTTGTTTTGCGCTGTCTCTTTTCCGTACAGGTTCTTGACGTAGCGATAGCCCACGCGAAACGTCAGGTACTTACTTCGCTCCGGGTTGCTCAGCTTCAGGTGGGGAATGAAGTTCAGCAGCGCGATGTCCAGGTTGGGGCCAAGGACGAATTCAGGACGCGACTCGTCCTTTCCTGGTGTGCCCGACGCCAGCATCATGAAGTCGAGTGAGGGCGTCAATCCAACGTAGGTATCGACCTGCGACCAGAAGACTGTTGGGGTCGGTGGTGGCTCCAGCGGAGCGGGCGACTGCGCATGCGCGCCGGCCAAAAGCGTCGCTACGACGAATGCAACGCCGCCCATGCGCCTGAGACAGAACCTCCCTTTCGACCACCGGCCGAGCAATCGCCGCCTCGAAGTTAGATTTAGATCAACCTGATTGTGGCAGGAGCGGATTCATTATGGCATCGGCGCCACGGACGGAAAACTATTTTCCTGCCGTGCAAACCAGTTGAACCTGGGCAGCCAATTCGGGCCGCAGACCATATCCTTCTCGGCGCCCAAACATCCAAGACTAGTGAAATAATCATGCTTTCCCCATAGATCCATGGACCTGACCCAAGCCAAGCCTTCCGCTCCGCAGACGCCTTCGTCGCTCCGGCACACCGACCTGCTGCAACTGCGCGAGGTGAGCAAGACCTACGTCACCGACGGCGAGCCGGTGCATGCGCTGAACGGAGTTTCGTTTACGCTGGGCGCTGGAGACTTCGTCGCGCTGGTTGGCCGTAGCGGGTGCGGCAAGTCGACGCTCCTGAATCTTTCCGGGGCAATGGATTTCCCGACTACCGGCCAGGTGTTGCTGGACGGTGTCTCGACCTCGGAGCTCGACGATAACGGCCTGACGCGCCTGCGGCGGGGGAAGGTTGGCTTCATCTTCCAGGCGTTTCAGCTGCTGAATACCTTAAGTGTGCTCGAGAACGTCGAACTGCCTTTGCTGCTGGCCGGCGAGTCGAAGACGGCGCAGCGCGCTGGGCACAACCTTCAGCTGGTTGAGCTCGCCGATCTCGGCAACCGCATGCCACATCAGCTCTCCGGCGGCCAGATGCAGCGCGTCGCCATCGCCCGCGCCATGGTCCATGACCCCAAGCTGCTGCTGGCTGACGAGCCTACCGGCAATCTCGACACGCAAACCGGCAACATGATTCTCGATCTGCTGCGGCGGATTGCCAACCAGCAGAAAACGGCGGTCCTGATGGCCACGCACAGCATGGAAGCCGCTAATATCGCGGACGCCGTCGTCCGCATGCGCGACGGACGGATCGAAGAGGTCATCAGGCGATGATGTCGCGCCTGCGGGTCTTCTATCGGTTGATTGTCCGTCCGCTTTATCGCGAACCTGCGCGTACGCTGCTCACGGTGCTGGCTGTCGCCTTGGGTGTTGCAGTTGTATTGGCGATCGAACTGGCTGGCGATGCTGCAGCGGGATCGTTCCGCTCATCGATTGAGACGCTAACGGGCAGCGCGAATCTGGAAGTCACGGCCGTCGGCGGTGTTCCCGACAACGTCGTTGCGACGCTGGCCACGCTTCCTTACCCGATCAAGGTCGAGCCTCGCATCGACGACTTCGCCACGATTCCTTCGACGGGCCAGTCGATTCCGCTGGTCGGCCTCGACCTGATCGCCGACCACCCCGAAGGCTTCAGCCTGCCGGAAGAGGAGCGCGCTGGCACGAGCAGCCTGGCGCAAACCCTCACCGCTGATAATGTCTGGGTCAGTTCGCGCCTCGGCGCGAAGCCTGGGGACACCCTCCGTCTTCTGATCAACGATGAGGTCCATCCGTACACGGTACGCGGTGTGCTCAAAGATTCAGGCGACACCGGCGGCCTGGTCCTGATGGACATCGGCACGGCGCAACGTGCATTGAACCGCGCTAACCGCGTTGATCGCATCCTGATTACGGTTTCCGCGACACCTTCGCTGGAGCAATGGGAGCAACGACTGCGTTCGGTGCTACCTGCGGGCGTTGAACTTCGCCGCCAAGGCAGCGAGAGCAGCGAAAACCGAAAGATGCTGAGCGCGTTTCGCTGGAACTTGCGCATCCTCAGCTACGTTGCGCTGGTGGTCGGCGCATTTCTCATCTTCAACACCATCTCGGTGTCGGTCGTGCGCCGCCGGCCGGAGATCGGCATCGCACGCGCGCTGGGCGCCAGCCGCACCGCGGTGTTGAGCGCATTCCTTGGCGAAGCGGCGTGCTTCGGTGCCGTCGGCGGACTGATTGGCATTTTCCTCGGCAGACTGCTGGCCATCGGCGCGGTGCGACTGCTCGGAGCAACGGTCGATAATCTGTACGTCAGCAGTACTCCCGCGCCAATTCAATTGACGCCGTTGGTGATTCTTCTCGGCCTGGCGATTGGCGTCGCCGTTTCGCTTGCCTCCGCGGCATCGCCCGCGCGCGAGGCGTCGCTGGTCTCGCCGGTCGAGGCCATGGCACGCGGCGAGCGCGAGTACACCACGCGCGTCCACAAGATTCGCGATCTCTGGATCGGCTTCGCACTGGCAATTGCGGGCGCGGCTGCTTCGTTCGCGGCGGCCATCGCCGGGAAGCCGTTTTTCGGATACGCGGCAGCACTACTATTCATTGCTGCATCCGCGTTCTCCATTCCCGCGCTGGTCAGCGGATTGACGAAGATTTCCTCCGGCATGCTGCTGCGCATTGGCGGCGTTGAGGCGATGCTGGCCTCGCGGAGCCTGGCTTCCTCGCTGCGCCGGACGTCGGTGCTGGTCGGCGCGCTGGCGACGGCAATTGCCATGACCACCTCGGTCGGCATAATGGTGGGCAGCTTCCGTCAGACCGTACAGGTCTGGATGAACAATCAGCTCAAGGCCGACCTGTTCGTCGCTCCTGCCACGAATCCTTCCGCTGACCGCCATCCCACGATCGACGTTTCGCTCTCGGAGAAGCTGGCTGCGCTGCCCGGGGTCGCGGGTGTCGACCGCTTCCGCGAGTACGAGGTCAGTTATCAGGGACTGCCGGCCATCCTCGGCGTGGGCGACACGCTTGGCCCGCATCCTCTTGGCAAGGTCGAATTCTTCTCCGGCCGCTCGACCGAGCAGGTCAATCACGAGTTGCGGGACGGCGACAACGTCATCATCAGCGAGCCGTTAGCCAACAAACATCATTTGCGAACGGGCGAGAGCATCGTGCTTCCGCTCGGAGACGCACAGGTCCGCTTCCGCATTATCGACATCTTCTACGATTACGGCACGGAGAAGGGTTTCATGATCATCGACCGGACACGCGCGCTGCGGTATCTGCACGATCCAGCGGTATCGAACCTGGCGATCTACGTCGCTCCCGGCGCCGACGTCGAAAAGGTCCGCAAAGAACTGGAGAGCGTTGCTGCGGGACATAACCTGGTCATCTATACCAATCGCAGCCTGCGCGCGCAGGCCATTCAGATCTTTGATCGCACCTTCGCCATCACCTACGCGCTGGAAGTTGTGGCCGTCATCGTCGCTGTCATCGGCATCGCCGGCGCGATGCTGGCGCTGGTCATCGATCGTCGTCGCGAACTCGGCTTGCTACGCTTCCTCGGTGCGGCCGTATCGCAGATCCGCAAGTTGATTCTGGTCGAAGCCGGCTTGATCGGCCTGCTGGCCAACATTGCCGGGCTCGCGCTGGGAATTGTCTTGTCGCTCCTGCTGATTTTCGTTATCAACAAGCAATCGTTCGGCTGGACCATTCGTTTTCACTGGCCCATTGCCGTGCTGCTCGGGGCACTTACCCTCGTCTACGTGGCGACGGTTCTGGCGGGCTTCTATCCTGCACGCGTGGCCACGTCACTGAATCCGATCGAGGTAGTGCATGAGGAGTAAGGCCATTGCCGTGTTACTCCTCCTCATGTCGACGCTGCCGATGCCGGCGCAATATCAGCAGGCGATGTCGGGATATCGCTACGAATTCCCGCGCGATCACTTCGACCATCCCGACTATCGGACCGAGTGGTGGTATTACACCGGGAATCTCAAAGCAGCGGACGGTCACCGATTCGGCTTTGAGCTGACGTTCTTCCGTCAGGGCGTCGACCGCAGCAGCCAACAGGCTGGAGACTGGGCCGTACGGGACGTTTACCTTGCGCATCTGGCGCTGAGCGATATCGACGGCGGACACTTTTATCACACCGAAAGGTTGAATCGCGCAGGGCCGGGCCTGGCGGGCGCCAGCCCGGAACAGCAGAGAGTCTGGAATGGTAATTGGCGGGTGCAGTGGATCGGCGGACATCAGCAACTGCAGGCCATTACCGCCGATTACACGTTGCACTTGACGATGACCTCACGCAAGCCGCCGGTGATTCATGGCAGGAACGGCATCAGTCAAAAAGGCGCGGGTGAAGACAACGCCTCGCACTACATCTCGTTCACGCGTCTGCTTACCAGCGGGGAGCTCGAACTGAACGGTAAGACGTACACCGTCGAAGGCACCTCATGGATGGACCACGAGTTCTTCAGCAGCGGCCTCGACCATGACGAAGTTGGCTGGGACTGGCTAAGCCTGCAATTGGCCGACAACACTGAGTTGATGGTGTACCGGCTGCGGCACAAGGACGGCAGCGTCGATCCCTATTCGTCGGGGACATACGTCGATGCCAACGGCAAGTCAACGTTTCTCGGCGCTCGCGACTTCTCCATGGCGCCCACGGGCGAGACTTATGCGAGCCCCGCCATGAAAGCGATTTATCCCATTGCATGGAAAGTCGCGATCCCTTCTTTACGACTCGAGCTACAACTTAAGACGCCCCTGGCATCACAAGAATTAACGAGCGGCGCCAGCGCCGGTCTGTCGTACTGGGA
>Ga0210391_10002230_pt1 | contig 16940 bp, 15 predicted proteins | sample IncBWC12OmetaG_FD_160573 | JGI IMG/M metagenome (GOLD analysis project Ga0210391, IMG submission 160573) | Forest soil microbial communities from Barre Woods Harvard Forest LTER site, Petersham, Massachusetts, United States - Inc-BW-C-12-O ... | reverse complement strand
TATGCGGGACGCGGGCAATCCTAAGATGTTTTCTGCTTCTCACTAAGCGGCGTCGGAGCCGGATAAGGCGAAGCGTAGGCTACGTTCTTTCAAATGATGTCAACAAAAGTGTTGACGATAGCCATTCTAATTTAGTATGGTGCGAATGGAAATTCGACCGCGCGGAAGTACGGCGCAATGTTGTAACGCTCATCTTCTCCCGGTTTTAACCGCCTCGTGGCAGGGTTCTTGACTCTTTTCATGGCACTTGGGTTGGCGTTATCGATCTAGCCGAATGGAATTATGGAAATCTTCCGACTTGTATACCAGATTGGCGCATCCATTGCGCATCGCAATCGGTTTCGCGGCGAAGGGCACGTGCAATGGAAGATTGCAAATTAGAGGGGGCAAGGGCCACGATGGAATGTTTTGGCGAGACAGTCCGTGCGAGTAGTAGCAGTTATCGCAGATGGATTAGTCTCACCAACGCCGTTGCGGTCCTTTTCTTTTTAATTCTTCTTCCGTCGTTTTCATTGGTCGCAGTTGCGGCAGAACAGGGTCCGCGTTCGGCTCGGATTCGTACCGGAGCATTTCCCGGCGTTCGTTTTAATTCTGGCCTTACCGTATGCGATGAGGAGCTGCGCAATGGCCGTTGGGTAAGCCGTTACTGGGACTCGAGCGGCCAGATTGTGGCCGATATTCAAATCGATGCGGAACGCGAGCAGATGGATACTCTGCCCATCGACGCGTTCAAGCTCGAAGTCGAAGGGCAGGAGCTTTCTGGAACGTGGAAATGGATTGGAGCCAGGCAATCGAAGGTTAGCAATCCTGACGGATTGCTGGCGACCGTGGAGCTCGAAAGCACTGTCCAGCCGATTCAAGTGAGAGTGCAAACATTGCTAGGCGGCGGTCCCGTGATGGTGCGCTGGCTCGAAATCACGAATGCCGGCCAACGCCCTACGGCTGTTTCCAACGTTTCGCCTTGGGCCGGTCAACTCTGGCACACGCCAAACTTTGCGGAGAAACTTCCAGCGGATTCCGAAGATGTTTATGACGTCGGCTATGCGCAATACGAAAAATGGGGATACGAAGGAGCGTGGCGCTTTGACCCAGTCGTCAACGAGACGAAGATTATCGCTGGCGACCGGGGAAAATCCGGATGGGGGCATCCCACATTTTTCGCTCGCAATAACGCGACGGGAGAGTGGTTTGCCGCCTCGCTTGGCTGGAGCGCAAACTGGAAGATCAGAGTTACTAGCCTGGTACAAAAATCGCCGGTAGATCGCAGCAATTCAATCGACCGGCCGGTAAACGAGGCGCGATTGTTCTTCGATATGGGCCCAAGCTCAGTCGACCCTGCCCTGCGCGTGGTCGCTGCTGGCGAGACGATCAAGACGCCAGAGACCCACATTCTCTGCATGAAAGGGGATCTCGACCACGTTACGCATGCGCTCCTAGATCACGTGCGGCGCGACGTTCTTCCTCGTCCACCCTCGGATCACGTCTTCGATGTGGAAGCAAACCATCGCGGTTATATTGTCGATCACGAGACCGAAGCTGGAATCAAGCGCGAGATCGATATGGCTGCCGACATGGGCGCCGAGACGTTTCTGATTGACGCGGGCTGGTATGGTCCGGAGCCGAATGTGTGGTATCAAAACGTCGGTGACTGGTACGCCGGCGCGTGGCTGCCCAACGATCTTCAGCCCATACGCGAATATGCGCGGCAGAAGGGATTACGCTTCGGGTTGTGGGTTGAGATTGAAGGTGCTGGAGCCGCTTCCAAGTTGCGCAAGGAACATCCGGACTGGATCCTGGCGCGAGACGGACGGCCCGTAGCAAACGGACGCCATTTGGATGTGGGTAACCCCGTCGTGGCGAAATGGATGGAGTCGGAGATTGCCCGGATCATTCACAAATACGATCTTGACGTCTTCCGGATCGACTACAACATGTCGACCGAAGAAGACGGCAATCAACTGCGCGACGGCTTCGTTGAGAATTCCTCCTGGCGTCACGTGGAAAATCTCTATGCCATGTTTGATCGCCTACGCCAGCAATTTCCGACAGTGATCTTTCAAAACTGCGCGGGAGGCGGCGGGCGGCTCGATTGGGGCATCCTGCGGCGCTTCGATAACACGGAACTCTCCGACTGGATGCGCGAGCCGCGAGGCGCAAAGATCTTGAACGGCATGACCTGGGTGCTTCCACCGGAAATCCTGTTGCGCACCTTCGGCACGGAAGTCCCCGATCTGGCCGGCGATGGCGACGTCGACTCTCAATTGCGGCAGGTGCAGATGTCGTTGCCGATCTTTCGCGGGATCGCTCCGTCGCTCGCGGAATTAAATCCGATCTTGCGCGACAAGATCCGCACCGGAGTGGAACTCTACAAGCGCGAACTGAGACCGATCCTTCGCGACGGCGTCGTCTATCATCACACGCCGCTGACTCCGTACTTGAGCCAATCACCGTGGGTCGTTCTCGAATACGCCAGCGCGGACAAAAAACGAGCGGTGGCAACTGTATTCCGCACCTCGAACTTTGAAGACCCGGTCTACCGTTTTGTGCCTCGAGGGCTGGATGCGTCCGCGTCTTACAAAATTACTTTTGAAAATGAGAACGAAACAACGGAAATGTCTGGGATTCGGTTGATGCAGGATGGGATTCCCGTCCGGCTCGAAACGGCGGGAACGTCGCAGATGTTGTTGTTCGAAAGCGAGCCAGCTGATTTAGCGCCGATAGAAAAGAGCCGCTGAAGAGAGAGAAAGCTGGAAGCGGAAGGCTTCCAAAGTTCAAAATCGATGCCTATGGAACAAAATAATTTTCGCAAACTTTTTGATCTCAGCGGCAGCGTGGCCCTGATTACCGGCGCGGGAGTCGGCTTCGGCGAGCGGATATCGCTTGCCTTCGCGGAATATGGCTGTGACATTGCCGCCAGCGACCTCGACATCGATAATCCGCGGCGCACCGCCGAAAGCGTGCGCAAGACTGGAAGACGCGCCATCGCCTTGCAGGCCAACGTGGCTGTTCCCGGCGATGTTGTCGGCATGGTGGATGAAACTGTGCGCGAATTCGGCGGCATCGACATTCTCGTAAATTGTGCCGGCATTCCGCAACACGATCCCGCGGAAAGTACTCCCCTCGAAACCTGGGATCGAGTTCTGGATATCAATCTTCGAGGCACGTTCTTGTGTTGCCAGGCGGCGGCTCGCGTCATGTTGGCGAAGGGTAAGGGCGTGATCATCAACTTCTCGTCGATTGCCGGCGTGGTCGGCGTGGGCCGTGGCGCAAATGCTTATTGTGCCAGCAAGGGCGGCGTCAACGCCTTGACCAAGCAACTGGCGCTGGAATGGGCCGATCGCGGAATTCGCGTCAACGCGATCGCTCCCTGCCAGTTTATGACTCCGGGGCTCAAGGAGGTCATGGCCAAACCGCAATTCGATCCGCGAAAACTGATGGAAACCTGGGTATCGAATATTCCGCTCGGCCGCGTGGGGGAGCCGGACGAAATCGCCGGGCCAGCGCTGTTCCTGGCGTCGCAGGCGTCCTCCATGGTGACGGGCGTGATTCTTCCAGTCGACGGAGGTTATCTGGCGCGATGACTTCGAGAGAAAGTGTGAGGAACGAAGCATGAATTTGCCGGCGTCTCTTCCGGGCGGATTTCAGCTGAAGCGTCTGGTGCAGATTGGCATCGTTGTTCCCAATCGCGATCGCACTACCCAGTTGCTGACCTCTCTATTTGGTATGGGCCCCTTTCGTTTCGTCGAGTGGCCCGATCGAGCCGAATCCGAGTATTACTATCGCGGCGAGCCGGAGCAAATTCGAGTGAAGCAGGCATTCGTCCAATTGGGCGATGTCGAGGTCGAGCTGATCGAGCCCGTCGAGGGCAACAGTGGCTACCAGGATTTTCTGGACAAGACGGGTGGCGGAATTCATCACGTACTTTTTGAAGTCGGCGACATTGATCCCGTCCTTGAGGAATTGGCAAAGGTCGGAATAACTGTGCTGCAGTCTGGAACCGGCATTCGTCGCGGCACTCGTTGGGCGCTACTAGATACACAGGAGTTGCTGGGATTTCTAGTGGAGTTACGACACCGCCCCGGAGAATCGGACGGAACGTCAGTTTCATGATTGCGAATTGGTAAGCGTGGAGTGGAAACTCGAAAGAAAATGCAGACTGCAAGTTCAACTCGACTAAGGACTGCGATCGTCGGATGCGGCAAGGTTGCCGGCACGCATGCTCTCGCGTATCAGGCGCTGCCCAACGCAGAATTGGTCGCGGTATGCGACGTTGCGCCCGAGCGCGCCCAAGCTTTGGCGAAGAAGCTTCACGTCAACGACTACACCGATCTCGCTGAGATGTTGAAGCGTGAGCATGTCGATGTGTTGTCGATCTGCACGCAACATACGCAACATCCGGCGGCCGTCGAGATCGCGGCTGCTGCCGGCGTACACGTGATTTCCGAGAAACCACTCGCCATCGATCTTATCTCGTGCGATCGCGCAATTGCGGTGGCGCGCGCCGCCGGAATCAAACTCGGAGTCATCAGCCAGCGTCGCTGGTATGAGCCGGTGCAGAGGATGAAGGATGCGATCGATGCCGGCAAACTTGGCAAGCCCGTGCTTGCGATTGTAGTTATGCTCGGCTGGCGCGAACCTGCTTACTATCTCTCAGATCCCTGGCGCGGAACCTGGAAAGGTGAAGGAGGCGGAGTTGTTGTGAGTCAAGCGCCCCACTATCTCGACCTGCTGAGCTGGTTTATGGGTCCGGCCGTCGAGTTACACGCCTACTGGGATAACTATAACCATCCCGGAATCGAAGTGGACGATACGGTGGTTGCCTCGGTCCGCTTTCAAAACGGAGGGATGGCTTCGATCGTACTGAGTAACTCGCAGCGTCCCGGGCTGTATGGGAAGATTCATATTCACGGTTCTTCGGGTGCGTCGGTAGGCGCCGAGATCGACAGCGGTTCACCGTTTATCTCCGGAGTCACGGAGAAGATGGATCCACCTTTCAACGATGTTTGGACCGTGCCCGGAGAAGAGCAGAATCTAAGCATCTGGAATAGCGAGGATCGTTCTCGCCCCTGGAATGTAATGACGCACTACCACCAGATACAGCTCGCGGATTTTCTGGCCGCGGTATCGGAGGATCGCGACCCTATGGTGGATGGCGACGCAGGACGCCGTGTGGTCGAGTTATTCACGGCTGTCTATCGTTCGCAGTTAGAACATGCGTCGCAGAAGTTGCCACTGGTGCAATAAATGTTGGGAGGCTCAAGGATGTCGGGACGATTGGCGACAGAACACATTTCGCCGGAGTTATTGCTGACTTATTACAAGAAGCTGCTCGAACTAAGGCTATTCGAAGTCAAGGTTCAGGAGTTATATCGCAACGGCAGGCTTCCCGGATTTGTGCACTTATATGTCGGCGAAGAAGCGGTCGCTGTCGGGGTATGTTCGAATCTCGAAAGGCCCGACTTGGTTTTCAGCACCCATCGCGGTCATGGTCACGCGTTAGCGAAAGGCGTGCCGTCGAGAATTGTGCTTGCGGAACTGTGGGGCAAGGCGACCGGAAGTTCAGGCGGGCGCGGTGGCAGCATGCACATGTATGCACCGGAATACGGATTTATGGGCACGAACGGAATCGTGGGAGCTCCCATTCCGCTGGCTACAGGGGCGGCGCTCAGCGCCAAGCTGCGGAAGAAGCAACAGGTTGTTGTTTGCTTCTTTGGCGATGGCGCAGTCAACAGCGGTTCGTTTCACGAGGCGGTCAACATGGGCGCAGTGTGGAATCTGCCCGTCGTGTATGTGTGCGAGAACAACTTATACGCGACAGAAATGGCTTTTCTGCGCGCCACTAAGAACACGAGCGTTGCCAGTCGCGCGGCCGCCTATGGATTGCCCGGAGTTGAAGTTGATGGGCAGGATGTGGTCGCAGTGCACGAGGTTGCATCGGAAGCCATCCGCCGCGCTCGCGAGGATGGCGGCCCTACGCTGATAGAGTGCAAGACCTATCGCTACGTCGGCCATCATGAGGGCGATCCCGGCACCGATTATCGAACTCGCGATGAAGTGCAGCAGTGGAAACAAAAAGATCCAGTGAAAATTGCGCGTAAGCTTCTGCTCGATTCGGGAGGGGTGGACGAAAGCACATTGGATGCGGCCGACCAGGAGGTGGAACGGCTCATCGATGATGCAGTCGAATTCGCCGAGAAGAGTCCGGAGCCGGTGGCGGACTCGGTCAACGATCACGTGTTTTAGTTGAAGGAGAAAGTATGTCAGAGCAGGGCCGAGTAATCAATTACGGAGATGCGGGAGTCGAAGCGCTTCGCGAAGAAATGCGCCGGGACGCAAGCATTGTTTACATCGGGCAGGGCATCGGCCCGCGGGGCGGTAATTTCCGACAGACTCGCGGACTGTGGAAAGAGTTCGGAGACGACCGGTTGCGCGACACAGGTATATGCGAACTTGGAGCCACAGGGGCGGCGATCGGCGCAGCCATGGCCGGAACACGCACGGTGGTCGACGAAGTCTTTCTCGACTTCGCGCTTGAAGCGATTACTCAAATCGTGCAGCAGGCCGCGAATATTTCTTACATGTCCAATGGCAAGATCAAAGCTCCGGTTGTGATTCGTGGAGCGATGGGAGCAGTCCGCAACGCGGGAGCGCATCATTCCCACACTTTCTATAACTGGTTTGCTAACACTCCAGGATTGAAAGTTGTTCTGCCATCGAATCCTTATGACCTGAAAGGACTGTTCAAGACAGCGCTTCGCGATCCAGGACCGGTCGCTTTGATTGAGCATAAGTCTCTTTATAACGCGAAGTGCGTTGTGCCGGAGGAGGAGTATCTCATTCCGTTTGGAGAAGCTCGCGTTGTGCGCGAAGGCACGGATTTAACGATTGTCGCGATGTCTCGCATGGTCGACCTGGCAACAAAGGCCGCGGCTGTGCTCGAACAAGAGGGCATTTCGGCGGAAGTGATCGACCCCAGAACGATTGTTCCTCTCGACCGGCAAAGTATTACCGACTCGATCAAGAAGACAGGAAGGCTGGTGGTGATTGACGAATCACCTTCGTCCTGTAGTTTTGCGGCAGAGCTTCTTGCGATTGCGGTGGAGGATTGTTTCGACGAGTTACGAGTTCCTCCGCAGCGCATTAATTCATTGCCGGTTCCGAATCCGTTCAGTCCGGTTCTTGAAAATCAGATGATCCCCTCGGTCGACCGCATCGTCGCCGAGGTGCATAGGATGATGACATCCTCAAGGAGAAAAGCGTAACGATGGCGTACAAGATTGTCATGCCGCAGCTGGGCCTCACCATGGAAGAAGGTTCGGTAACAAGTTGGCTCAAGGCGCCGGGCGATTGGGTCGAGAAAGGTGATCCTCTGTTTATCGTCGAGACCGACAAGATCGAGATGGAGGTCGAGTCGATGGGCAAGGGCTACCTTGGAACCATCCAAGTGGAAAACGGGCTGAAGGTGCCGGTCGGGACGCTGCTCGCGATGCTGACCGATGAACGCGAGACAGCGGCTTAGCTGGAAACTCTGTAGCACCGGAATGCTAAAGCTCAGATCGCCTCACCACTGCATCCTTGTGTTTAAGGACGGTGGAGCTTAACTCGACACCTAGGCCCGGCCCCGGCGGCAGAGGCAAGTGGCCGCTAGCTTCAGGAACCAGTGACCGGGTAACCAGTCCCTCATATTCTTCTTTGTAGTGCCGCCGGACGCTCTCCATGATGTAGAGGTTGGTAATGTTGGCGGCGAAATGTGCCGTCGCAAAGTGAAGAATCGGCCCGCCGCAATTATGCGGCGCAATCGGAAGATAGTAAGTCTCGGCCATGGTCGCAATCTTCTTGCCCTCGGAAATTCCGCCGCACCACGCGATATCGGGCATGATGATCTGTGCGGCGCGATTCTCGAACAACTCGCGAAACGCCCAACGAGTCATCAGCCGTTCACTCACGCAAAGCGGCAGATCGGTCGTGCGCGCCAGTTCCGCATAGGCTGCCATATTGTCCTGGGGCAACATCTCTTCGAGCCACATCGGCTGATATTTCTCCAAAGCGCGGGCAATTTTGATTGCACAAGGCAGATTCCAGAAGCCGTGAAATTCGATGGCGACCTCGATGGAGTTTCCAAACTCCTCCCGAATCAGGCGCAAGGGTTCGATGGCCTGATCGAGTTGTTCCGCCGAGATGTGATGGCCGCCGGTCTCTCTGGCGATTGGATCGAAGGGCCAAATTTTCATGGCGCGAACATTGCTCGCAAGCAGTTCGCGCGCCAGTTGGACCGGGTTCGAAAGGAAATCCACGTGGTCATAGCAGGTGTTGTATACGCGGATGGAGGGACGCGATGCGCCTCCCAGAAGCTTGTAGATCGGCAGGCCGCTGGCCTTGCCCCTCAAGTCCCAGAGCGCGATGTCGACCGCGCTGACGGCGCGCATTTCGGCGCCAGCCCAGCCGCTGTAGGAGACGGCTAGAAACATGTCTGCCCACAGGCGGTCGATGGCGCTCGGATCTCGTCCGAGCAATACCGCGGCCAGCCGCGAATGCACGACGGCGGCTTCCGCCTCGGCGTTGGGATAGCTCTCTCCCAAGCCAATGAGCCCCTCATCGGTGTGGATGCGCACCCAGAGATAGTTGATCGCACCAACGTGAACGGTAACTCCGCGGGGCAGGTAGACGGTTTCGACAGCGACAATTTTCATGACAGGAAATGGCTGGCGCGACCACGAATTATCGCGGATGTACTGTACATAGTCAACATTATTGTTGACAATATTCCTGTACGCGACGTAGAGTGTGCGCTGCCCTACCTAGTCGGCTTGCGGAGTTTCAAGTGTTATCGTGATGGGGCGGAAACCGGGTTGCGTTCCACACAAATATTGGCCGGCGCGCAAAATTCAAAGGTTGGCTGAGTATTTATGCCTCAAGAACTGAGACTGCAAGGTAGAAAAGCGTTGGTCACTGGTTCCGACACTGGTATCGGACATGAGATCGGTCTCGAATTTGGGCGCCAGGGCGCCGATGTTGTTTTCCATTACGTCGCAAGCGATGCAGGAGTGAAGGCCGCTGTCGCAGAGGTGAGGGCGATGGGACGGAGGTCCGCGGCGTTTCAGGCGGATTTCGACGATTTGAAGCAGGTCAACGCGTTGGCCGATCAGGCTGGAGAATTCCTCGGCGGCATCAATTGTTTGGTCAATAACGCCGGTGTGACGATGAACCGCCCCTTTCTTAAAGTCACGCCCGAGCAGTTCGACAAATTGTTCAACATCAATTTTCGCGGACAATACTTCCTCACTCAGAAGGTGGTGGAAGGCATGCTGCGAGCGGGCTCTGGCGTGATCTGCAATATGTCCTCGGTGCACGGCTTGCAAGGAGTGCCGGAGCATTCCGTTTATGCCGCGACCAAGGGAGCAATCCTCGCCTACACGCGATCGCTGGCGGTGGAGTTGGCTTACAAAGGCATTCGCGTCAATGCGATTGCGCCCGGATGGATCACGGTCGAGAACTATTTCAAGTGCATCCCCGGCTTTACCAAGGAAGTCGCGGCGGAAGCGGGTTACAAGGAGATTCCGGTTGCGCGTTGCGGCGACCCGTTCGATGTCGCGAAGCTAGCAGCTTTCTTATGTTCAGACGACGCCTCCTTCATCGTCGGGCAGACTTTTGTTGTCGACGGCGGCACCACGGCGCTGATGTCTCTCGCCGCTGATTTCAGAAAAGAAAACACGAACACCTTTGGCAAAGGTTACATTCCCGGAATATAGGTGATATAGAGATGCTGCGAGAACTCGTCGCAACCTTGAAGGCAGTCGGCAAGTCCCCTGAGATCTATCAGACCAATGATGGAACGAGGTTGTTGCTTTTGCCCTATGGAGGCAGAATTCTTGGAGTGTTCGCGCCGGCCAGTGACGAGAATTTTCTGTGGACGAATTCAGCACTCAATAGCGTGGAATCGGCTCGCGCCTACTATGCGAGCGACGACTGGCAAAATTCCGGTGGCGATCGAACCTGGCTCGCCCCGGAGGTCGATTTCTTTTTTCCAAAGTTTCCCAACATCGATATTGCCGGCTATTGGCAGCCGCGAAGTCTCGATCCCGGTAACTATGAACTAATTAAGACGGCTCATGGAGTGAAGCTTACCAATCGCCTGAAAGTCGATGGCTTTCGATCCAAAAAGCGAGTTGAGCTGGAGATCACAAAATCGGTCGAGGTTGCGCCCAACCCCTTGCGCTACCACACAGCACTTAGAACCGGCGCGGTTGAATATGCCGGTCATACCCTGCTCACGTCGTTGCGAATCCTCGATCCCAACCCCAACGACGCTCCGTTGGTCGGTCTGTGGAGTCTTACGCAGATGCCGCACCAGGGCGAATTATTCATTCCGACTTACTCCAAGGCTGATCCCCGGATTTACTTTGGTCTGGTTGACACGCCTCCAGAAGAACTGGCGGTGAGCGAGCGTCTGGTACGCTTCAAGATGCGGGCGGCGGGCGAACACAAAATCGGATTACGCTCAGCCGTCACAACCGGCCGGATCGGCTACCTATACCCCTCGGGCGACAAGCACGCGCTCATCATCCGCAATTTTTTCGTGAATCCGTCAGGCGAGTATGCCGATGTGCCATGGACCGAGCCCGATGATCGCGGATATTCGACCCAAGCTTGCAGTGTGAATAGCCGTTGGGGGATGTTCAGCGAAATGGAATATCACGTGCCCGCGATCGGCGGAAAGACGGGGTTGAATCACGTTGATGATCGCTCGCAACTCTGGGCCTTTCGCGGATCTCGATTAGATATTCTCAAAACTGCCCGGGCTCTGTTATCGAACGATATTCAGTGACACCGCGGTTTCGTCGTGAGGCCAGCGGATAGATATGCGAGTCAGAAATAAATATTGGATCATCTTATGAGTGTGCCTGCTATTGCCGTTGATCTGGTTGCCCCTCTCGATTGCGAGGTCGGCGAGAATCCGCTCTGGCATCCAGAAGCGGCTACCCTGTTTTTTTTAGACATAACAAAGGGAACGGTTCATGCCTATCACCCTGCAACTCGGAAGGGCTCCGTCGCCGCGCAGACGCGGATCACAGGTGGCTTCACTCTGCAACGCGACGGCTCGCTGCTTCTTTTTCAGGATGGCCGAATTGCGACTCTCACACAGGACGGCGTTCTCCGCGAGGTCGCGACGGGCCTTTGCCCAGGCAACGATCGTTTCAACGATGTGATCGCCGACCCGGAGGGAAGAGTATTCGCCGGGGCCATGGGAGGGAACGGCAAACTCCTGCGTTTTGATCCCGACGGTGGCGTCACCGTGATGGCGGATGGCTTGGGCATTCCGAACGGTATGGGATTTACACCCGCCCTTGATGGAATGTATTTCACCGATTCCCTCCCGCGCAAAATTTACTATTTCGACTACGACCGTGAGACGGGAGATTTAAGCAATCAGCGGATATTTGCCGAGATTCCGCGCGAAGAAGGCTTGCCAGATGGCATGACTATCGACCGCGATGGATATGTCTGGACCGCGATCTGGTTCGGTGGCCGCGTGAAGCGTTACGCTCCGGATGGCCGGTTGGACCGCGACGTTTTTTTACCCATCAAACAAACGTCTGCGGTAACTTTTGGTGGCCCCGATCTCGCCGATATGTACGTGACCTCGGCGGCGATAGTTTCCGGAGCCGAACTGCGCCCTCCGGGATTCGATGGCGACGCGCCGCGCGGCGGTGGCCTCTATCGTCTTCGGCTGCCTGGCATAAGAGGCAGCGCCTCGTTTCGCTCTAATCTTTCGTTCTCATAACCGTTTTCCTAACTATCGCAGTCTCCGCCTCACAAGCATCGACTTGTGCGCGACGGAATCCTAGGTTTTGCTACAATGTCAACAATCGTGTTGACATTGGGACGGTGTGTCCATGACGATCTCGAAACAAACGTATATCGACCGGCGTGACTTTCTCCAATGCGCGGCAGGGGGCTTGCTGCTCTCGGTGCTCGCGACTAAGACATCATGGGGAGCCACTGGCGAGTCCGCGGAGTTTGCCTCCGACAACTTCTCTCTCGAATTGGGGGTCCACCGCGGGAGTGTTGCTGCCATTCACTCGCTGCGCAATCCGCAGACGAACTTTGAATGGGTCCGTGCGCGGTCGCCGCTCGCTCCGGTCCTGATGGAGGCGGGGCAGTCGATCGGCGAGTGGAAAGTTCAACACAGCGATCGGCAACGCGCGGCCAGAGGAAACCGTTTTGAGTTCGTTTCCAAAAGCGATGCCAGCGCAATCACGTGTACGACCGCGCTCGAAGCCTCCCGTGATGCGCCCATCGTCGAGTTTCAAGTCGAGTTTCAGAATGTGGGCAAGACTCCCGCCAACGCGGTGACTGCGCTCGGTCCTTTCCGGTTCGCTTTGCGGGATGACATTGGTTTGCTGCGCGTCCATGCCATACGACGCGACGCATACGGGATCGAGACGAAGCCGGTTACCGGAGAAATTGCTTTTTCTGGCGGGCGCTGGAACGCGCCTGAATATTGTGGATTGCTGCTTTTGGAGGCGGAAGGCAAGGATGAATTTCTTCTGGTCGGAATCGAGTGGGAGCGCGGGTGGCGCTACCGCATTAACAAAGACGGCAACGGCACTTGGATCAGCGTGGACCTCACCGACCTAACGCACGACATGGCGGCCGGCGAAAAGCTCTCCGCTCCGCGCGTCTTCCTTGGCCTCGTTCACGGAGACCGCGAGCAAGCCTTCCTCACTGTGCGTCATTATATGCAACAACATGTCTTCCCTCCGTTTTTAGAGAACTGGCCGTGGGTGGTCTACGATTTTTGGGCAACCGATGCGGCAGGAGTTCAGGATGCGCTGTTGCACGAGATAGATTATGCCGCCAAACTCGGCGTGGATATTTTTGTTCACGATGCGTCGTGGTATTTGGGATCTTCGAAAAAAGGCACTGGCGACTGGGGTTGCGGCCTGGGCAACTACACCGATGATCGGCAAAAATTTCCCGTCGGCCTCGCCGTCATTTCGCGAAGAGTGCATGACGCAGGCATGAAGTTTGGACTGTGGGTCGGGCCGAACATAGTGGACAGTCGCCTGATCGGCACGACGTTTCCCAGGCTTTGGACTGCGCAGCTAGAGGGCAAAGACCTGACGCTTCAGCCGGAGGGCTGGGAGAGTTCGTCCACGCAGGTATGCCTGGGGTGTCAAGAGTACATCGATTTTCTCAAAGACAAGCTGACGCACATTGTTCGTGAATTTGATCTCAACTGGCTGAAGTGGGACAACTCGGGCATTCCCAAACTTCCAGCGGGCTGCGACCGGGCCGACCACGGCCATCAGCGGGGCGATGGGAGTTATGCCGCGCTCGTCGGTCAATATGAAATCTTCGACCACCTGCATCGCACCTTTCCTGATCTGGTGCTGGAACAGTGCGGCTACGGCAGCCGGCTCGATTATGGTTTGGCGCGAACCATTCGCGCAAATTGGTTGAGCGATTCTAGCTACCCTTCTGAACACGTTCGTCAGAACGCAACCGTTGCCAGCTATCTTTATCCGAGTTCGGATAATGGCGCATGGATTGTTTCCGAGGATAAGGCGCTCATCGGGAGCGCGAACGATCCCGCGGCGCTCGATACCGTTTTCCGCAGTCGTATGCTCAGCTTATTTGGGTTTGGCACGATCCAGGGTCTGCTCAAGGAACGGGTCTCGCTGTTTCCAGAGCCAGTGCTGGCGGCGGCGCGGCGAAATTTGGAATTGTACAAGCGCTATCGACATCTTCTGCATAACGATTGTTATCACCAGCTTCCGGCGGGCAGCGCGGAGAAACAGTGGCAGGCGACGCAGTTCATTTCGCCGGCTGCGAAGGAGGCCGTTATCCTGGTGTTCAAGGGCGAGAGTTCGCAGGAGACAGTTCAAGTCCGGCTGCGCGGAGTGCAGACGTCAGCGACCTACGAGATCGCGTTCGCGAACGGGGGCCCTCCTTTGCAAGCGGGCGGCGACGAACTGCTTTCCAAGGGGATCACCGTTTCCTTGGCGCATCCGGCCACATCGGAAGTGGTGTTTCTGAGGATGTTGGCGTGATAAAGTCGCACAGTTTAAGAGACCCACTGATTTTATAAATCAGCATCGGTGGCATAGACGCGGGTGAATTCCCTGCAGCGGCCGATCGGCAGAAGATTGGATCGAGCCACAGTTTCCATGTTTTTCCGCCGTCAGCGGAGGTGACGGCGGTTCGCGAACGTTTGACTCCCCCCGCAGTGATTGCTACAACTATTCGAGGTCATGCACGAACGCCGTTTGTGATTTTTGGTTGTAGCACGCATTTTTGGGAATTTTCATGACTCCACCTCGGACTGGAGTGGGTGATCTTGGCGTTTGGCATGCTCGCCCCGTCGACGCTGGGGCAGCAACCGATCGCGATGAATCGGTAGAGATCAGGAGTTTCCTGGCGGAACACGGCTATAAAGTTAAAAACGTGCAGAACTGGACCTTCCTCGCCTCTAATCCATCGCGCTGAGCAGACTCGGCACAAGGAGCAGGAGCTATAGACGAATCGAACGCCCATCGCTAATCGCGATTCCCGGTGTCAGGACCGGTTGCGGGCCATTCAGCAGCATCTTCCGCAGGGCGAAAAATTTGCTGGTATGTAGGGAACCAATTGGTATGATGACCTTCGATAAAAGCCAGATTGTTTTTTTTCTGGAACTGAGTCTTAGGCCAACCAAGGATAGTCATCTTTACTCGGCCACTGGGGGACGCATTGACGAACTCGATCCATAACGTTTTCAATCGTCGGGAGTTCATCCACGGCGCACTTGCTGGAGCCGCCTTCGCCGCATTGCCAATTCCCGCTTTCTCTTCAGACAATCCCGACCTGCAATCGGTGCTGCGCCAAATACCGAAGATGCATGACGAGAACGTCAAGCGTCTGCAGGACTGGATCGCTCTGCCCTCGATCGCAGCCGAGAATCGCAACTATCCGCAGGGTCCTGATTATATGGCGCAACTCGCTCGCGATGCGGGATTCGCGAACGCCGAGATTGTGCCTACATCGGGCAAGCCTGGGGTCTTCGGCAACCTTGATGCCGGCGCGGCCACCACTGTCGGCGTCTATTTTATGTACGACGTAAAGCAGTTTGACCCTTCGGAGTGGTCATCGCCTCCGCTCGAAGGGCGAATCGTCGACAAGGAAGGGTTGGGCAGGATCTGTGTCGGTCGCGGCGCGGTGAACCAGAAGGGCCCGGAAACAGCTTTTCTTGGCGCCCTCCACGCCTTTAAGGCAGCGGGAAAAAAGCTTCCCGTAAATCTCGTGCTCGTCTGTGAAGGGGAAGAAGAGATTGCTTCTCCCCACTTCCCGGAGATTGTCCGCCAACCCAAGGTCGCCGCAGCGCTGAAGAAATGCATGGGTGTGTTCATGCCCGAAGCGGGCCAGGACACGGATGGTGGCATACAGATATCACTGGGCGCGAAGGGGGTAGTTGAGCTCGAACTGGTTTCGAGTGGGGAGCGGTGGGGACGAGGACCGAAACATGACGTTCATTCCAGTCTTGAGGCACAGGTCGACAGCCCCTCGTGGCACCTGGTGCAAGCGCTCAACACTCTGATTGAGCCCGACGGACACACGCCTGCGGTTGCGGGCTTCTTTGACAAAGTCAAGCCGCTTACTCCGGCGCAGATGAAGATGATTCAGGATGTCGCCGCTCGCCGCAGTGAGGCCACTGTGAAGCAGCAGCTTGGCGTCGAACATTGGGTGCATGACACAAACTGGCTTGACTCGCTCGTGCTGCTCGAATCGAAGCCGACGATCAACATCGAGGGCTTGGTCGGTGGCTACACAGGTCCCGGAGGAAAAACAGTTCTGCCCCATCGCGCCGTCGCGAAGATCGACATGCGGCTGGTGCCCGACATGACGGCAGCAGGGACGCTGGCCCTTCTCAAAGATCATCTGGCCAAACACGGCTTCGGCGACATAGAGGTCAATATGAGTGGCGGATACGATCCGACGCAGACCTCACCGGATACGAAGCTCATCCAGGCGCAAGTTGCGACTTACCGCAAACTGGGTCTGGATCCTGTGCTGTGGCCTCGATCGGCCGGCTCCTGGCCGGGATACATCTTCACTTCCGAACCTCTCAATCTTCCCGCCGGACATTTTGGAATGGGGCACGGTACCGGGGCACATGCTCCGAATGAGTACTATCTGATCGATTCCACCAATGCAAAGGTTGCGGGGATTGATGGGGCGATGGGCTCGTTCGTCGAGTATCTCTACGCGTTGGCTTAAAGCGGGGTTAGGTTGTGCTTATCGCTAGTTGACCCGCCCGAGATTATCCTCGAGCGATGGGCAATCGGAATCACGCTCAAGGGCGACGCTGGCCACAAGTCGGATTTGTGGGAGATCACCGTTGATCTCCTCCGCTGGAGGTGTAACAAAACTCTACAGTTCAGGGCTGGTGGCAGCGGTATGATTTGAGCAAGACGTTGCCGCATGTGCGCTATGATTTCCGATCGTCGCTTTCTGGTGGTCAGGGGTAACCTACGCCCGGAGTTCTTCTTTCCGTTCCTTTTCTTGTTTCATGTCGTCGTATTTCACTCGCATTTGGCGCAGGGGCAGGCGGTTGCGCCCGCGGCAGGAGGGCGAACGGTTCACGGCATCGTGAAGTCCGGGAACATGCCAATTCCCGGCGCGGGAGTATCCGCAACGAACGCGGCCACGAAGGAACAGTTCAATAGTTCGACCGATGTGGACGGCAGCTACTCGTTGAAGATTCCTGCCGATGGCCACTATACCGTGCGCGTGCAGATGGCGGCGTTTGCCGCTGGCTCCCATGAAGTGGTGCTGGACGCAACGCATCAGGACGCACAAGCAAATTTTGAATTAGTGCTGCTGTCGCGAGTACGCGAGCCGGACGTTAATGCTGCTCGGGAGAATAGCGGCAGGGAGCAGCGGCGGGCGAATGCGGGCGG
>Ga0210391_10002228_pt1 | contig 16947 bp, 10 predicted proteins | sample IncBWC12OmetaG_FD_160573 | JGI IMG/M metagenome (GOLD analysis project Ga0210391, IMG submission 160573) | Forest soil microbial communities from Barre Woods Harvard Forest LTER site, Petersham, Massachusetts, United States - Inc-BW-C-12-O ... | reverse complement strand
TCGTGTGCCGCGTCCAATACAGTGCATTTATCATAACGATGCGCCGTGCGCAACGAATGTGACATGGGGAGGGCTCGATGGAACTGCAACAGCTAAAGTATTTTCGCGAAGTGGCCAAGCGAGAACATGTGACACGCGCTGCCGAGAAGCTATTCGTTTCTCAGTCTGCGATCAGCCGCGCTGTTAGCCAATTGGAGGAGGAACTGGGAATCTCACTTTTCTATCGCCAGGGACGCGCGGTCGTGCTGTCACGTTATGGGCGCGTATTTCTGGAGCATGTGACTCAGGCTCTTAGCATCCTTGAGAACGGAAAGCGGTTGCTCAGCGAACAGACCGGGAAAGAATCCGGAAGCGTATCCCTTGGCTTTTTACACTCACTCGGAATTGAAATGGTTCCGCGGTTGATCAAAGAGTATTGTCGGAAACATCCTAAGATTCAATTCACGCTCCTTGTCCAGCGCTCAGGAGAGATGCTGATGAAAGAGCTTGCCGCAGGCAATATCGATCTATGCTTGTCCGTCCCGGGAATGTTTGGGCCAAGCGACGTCCGCTGGAATCATCTTCTGGACGAAGAATTGTTGATCGCGGTGCCACAGACGCACCGGTTGGCGGCAAGGCGTACCCTAAGCTTGAGGGAACTGTCATCCGAGCCATTCCTCGTTCTCAGCCCAGAACATACCCTGCGCATCATCTTCGACAGGGTGTGTGCTGACGCATCGTTCTTGCCAAACATCGCATTTGAGGGGATGGATGTTGCGACGCTGCGTGGATTGATTGCAGCGGGGCTCGGCATAGGGCTTCTTCCTCCCGCGCCCGCTCGATTTGCGGGCGTCGCAGAGATCAAATTGTCGCCGGCGCGCCCCATTCGACCGTTAGGCATAGGGTGGATCGCCGATCGTTACGTTCCGGCCAGTGCAGTGGAATTCCGCAAGTTCGTTGTGTCTAAATTCCACGGTCAAAAATAAATTTCTCATCCTGCTCCGGAAAACTCAGATCGCGGTGCTCAAGGGACCATTGCACCCGCTCTGCCACGAAAGCGCAGAACGGATTGATGTCCATGTCGATGCTGGCGCTGTCCAGTGCGCCCAAATAAGCCTTGCGGTCCCTGACGCGGATCACAGTCCACGGATAGCCGCCCGAGGCCAGCATCGCATTCATCAGGAAGCGGGCCATTCGTCCGTTGCCGTCAGGGTAGGGATGGATATAGCCGAACATCCAGTGACCCAGCACGGCGCGCACGCTCGGTTCGGTTTCTTTTTCGAGCAGATCGAATAGCGCCGGCATCGCGGCGCGCGCCGCCTCCCAGCGCGGCGGCACATAGCGCGACGTGCGCAGATAGACCGGGCTGTTCCGGTATCCGGCCAGCGCCCCGGCTTCGATCAAGCCCGCCGCAACGCACGGCTGGAATAATTCGCGGTACCAACCCGCGTGTGCGGCGCGCACCAGTGATCCAGGATTGCCGCCCGCAATGACTTCTGCAACCGTCGCTTTCACTTTCTGGAACGCCTGCCAGTAGCCCCGCGCCGCCAGCGCGTCGCGGCTCTTGCGGCCATCCTCGTGATGGTCCGGGTCCCAGCCCCCTTCCCGCACCCTCTCGATCAACGCCGGCGTGACGGAATATCCCTCAATGGAGAGCGAGTGAAACGCATCGCTCTGATAGATTTCATCGATGAAATGCAGATAGGCGTCCTTGTCTTTCGGCAGGCCCGGCGCTTTCGGGAAGGCTATTATGACGGCGCCGCGCATCGATTCCCACATCATCTGCACGCGCCCCACGATCGGTTCAGCCGTCCGGGCCGACGTGCCGAGTATCTGCCCCGCCTCGAACGGATTGCTTTCCCGCACATCATAGCTGGCGCTTTTCATCGCGCTGACGATCTCATCCGCGAACTTGGGCCGGCCAGTCTGGCGGAAAGCGCCGGCGAGATATCCCGCCTTCGCGGAGTGACCGCCGTTGAGCAACAGCCGCAGCAGGTCCGATGCGTCGGGAAGACTGCCCAGCACCACCTGCGCTTCGATCGGGTTCCGCGAGAAAAAAGATTCCGCCACCCGCACGAGCGCCGCCACCGGCGAAAAAAGCCGCAGGCCGTCCCTCACCACAATATCCGTCGCCCCGGGCATCTCGGTCACCTTCAGGTCGTAGAGCGACGTGTCGAACAGAAGCTTGATCGTGTTGTTCGTGCCCTTCGGGCTGTTCACCACCACCTGGGCCCGAATAACCGTTCTCTCGCCGTGAAGCCACAGCGATTGCTCCGGCGACAGATACCACGCCTCGCCGAAACGCTCATTGCAGTATCGCGCGCAGAATTCCCAGAATGAGGCGTACCACGGCGTGGTGTCCCCCTCGCGGGCGGTTGGGCTGGAGGAGAGCAGCCAGCCTTTCATCACTTCCTGAACAAAGCCGTTCCCGAGCAGTCGTTCGCGGTTTATGCGGCTGAACTCGTCTGACCGGAAGACACGCCTACCGCCTTCCTGAAGCGCTTTCAACGCATCGAGGGATTCAGCCAGCTTTTCGTTCGGTGTCGCCACGGGACCTTCTTCGTTCGCCTCGGGTTATTACAAGTTTTTGATGCTGTGCGAATACAAGTATATAATGCGTACTTTGTGCAAGTCTATTGTGCTGTATTACTACAAGTCTTTTATGCTTTATAGCTTATAAGGCACAACAATACAGCAGCTTACCAAATAGGGCTTTGGCTCTTGAAACCACCAAGAATCGCAATCATCGCGGCCGTCACCGCCCCCTCGGCAGGTCGGACGTGCAGCCCCGCATACCGATCTCGAACACGACCACCGCCTGCCCGAAATCCAGACGCGCGTCGACCTGGCCGCCGTTGTAATTCATGAGCCGGCCGATCGGCTGGGTCGTGTATTTCAAATGGCTTCCGTATAAATAATACCGTACGGGAACAAGGGCTGACTCGGAAAGACGTCCTGACCGCGGAGGGCGAATACCTACCGTGTGACCACGGCGACAATATTATTAGCTGGCGGATTTCTGATCGTGGCCTCGTATTTCGGCCAAGAATCGTGGTTTGAGCCTAATCCTTAATAATCGGAAATCCGGCTTCGGTCCAGCCGCGCCAGCCGCCGTCCATGGAAATCACGTTGCGGTAACCCATTTTCTGCAGGTTGTCCGCCGCGAGAGCCGAGCGGAACCCGCCGCCACAGTAGAGCACCAGGGTCGCTTCCTTGTCCGGGACGGTTTTCTCAATGTCGCGTTCGATCACCCCTTTGCCCAGGTGGATCGCGCCGGGGATGTGCCCACGCGCCCATTCGGATTCTTCGCGCGTGTCCACGACGATGATTTTTTCGCCGCCGTCCAACCGCTTTTTGGTCTCGCGAAAACCCTCTTCCTTGATCCGCGACTTCGCCTCGCGCACCAACTTCAGAAATCCTTCGGGATGATCCGCAGCCATCGATTCACCTCGTGGTCCGTGTAAGTAGGAAAAACTTTAACACGGAGCGCGCGGAGAAGTTCACAGAGAAAAACAGACTCGCGGCGCTCCTCGATTCATTTCATATCGCGCCAGTTTGACCCCGACTTCGTCTCGACCACCAGCGGCACGCGCAGCTTGTGAACGCCTTCCATCACTTCTTTCACGAGCTTTTTCAGTTTCGGCAGTTCCTTCGCCGGTGCTTCGAAAAGCAATTCGTCGTGAACCTGCAAAATCATGCGCGACTCGAAACTATCCAACAGGTGCTTATCGAGCTCGATCATGGCCAGCTTGATCAGGTCCGCAGCGGCGCCCTGCATCGGCGTGTTCATGGCCGTGCGCTCGGCGAAGTTGCGCAGGTTAGGCTGCGGGGAGCTGATTTCCGGGATTTGCCGCTTGCGGCCGAACATCGTGGTCGTGAAGCCGGTCTTGCGCACTTCGGCGATCTGCGCGTCGAGGTATTTTTTCACGCCGCTGTAGCGCTCGAAATACGTGGCGATGAATTTCGCTCCTTCTTTCGTGTCAATATTTAGCTGCTGCGCCAGCCCAAACGCGGAAAGGCCGTAAATGACGCCGAAATTAATCACTTTGGCGACGCGGCGATGTTCGCGCGTCTGCGCCATGGGACCGACGCCGAAAACCTCCTGCGCCGTGCGTGAATGGATGTCCTCCCCGCTGCGAAACGCATCGATGAGCACCCGATCCTGGGATAAATGCGCCAGAATCCGCAGCTCGATCTGGGAGTAATCGGCGGAAAGCAGCAGGCGTCCCGTGGGCGCGACGAATGCGGCGCGAATCTCGCGCCCGAGCTCGGTCCGCACGGGAATATTTTGCAGGTTCGGATTGGACGAGCTCAACCGCCCCGTCGCCGTGCCGGTCTGGCTAAGCTGCGTGTGCAGCCGGCCGGTAACCGGATGAATCAGCTTCGGCAGAGCATCGGCGTAGGTCGACTTCACCTTCGCCAGCTCGCGATGCTCCAGGATCTTCTTCGGTAGCTCGTGAATCAGGGCCATCTCTTCCAGAACTTCCGCGGCAGTCGAGCGCAGTTTCGTTCGCGTCTTGCGCGGCGGCTGCAAGTTCAGTCGATCGAAAAGCACTTCCGCGAGTTGCTGCGTCGATTTCACGTTGAATTCGAATCCCGCCAACTCGTAAATTCGCTTCTCGATCGCGCTGATCTCCCCCTGGGCCTTTGCTGAAATGATTTCCAGCTCGCGCGCGTCGATCCCCACGCCAATTGCTTCCATGCGCGCCACGACGGGCGCCAGCGGCAGGTCGATTTTCTCGTAGACATCGGCGAGTCCCTGTTTTTCCACTTCCGCGCGCAGCGCGGGCGCCAAACGCAGCAGAAAATCCGCGCGTTCACCCGGAGCGCCTGAAAGGGTGCGATTCATGTGCCGCAGCACGGTCTCGGCGAACGCGTGGTTCGCCGTCGTGGGCCGCAGAAGATAGGAATAAAGAATCGTCGCGTGGCGGATTCCCGCGACGGCATCGGCAGCCTCCGCCGCAGCGGGCGCCGCCAACAAGTGAAACAGCTTCGGATCGTGCACCACCTTGGGGCGCTTCGGGTCCGCGAGCCATTCCGTCATCGCGGCAAGCGCGCTGTTGTCCGCATCGTTTTCGAGCGAGCGGGCCGCGTCCGTCTTCGCGGATACTTCCACGCCAACCACGCGGGTGCGGAAGCCTTCGTCATGCGGATCCTGGGAATCGAGCGACAGCCACACGGCAGTTTCCTGCCCGCGCGGCACCCCCGTCAGGAATTGTCCCAGGGCCGCCGGCGATTCCAGAGCCGCATAATCGGTCGTGCGATCGTCCGCCGGCGGAGGAGCCGACACCGCAAGCTCCTTGAGCAGCGACGTAAACCCCAGCTCCGCGTAGAGCGTCCGCAAGGCCTCGGCATCGGGATCGCAAATCTGCAATTTCTCAAGCACCAGCGGGACGGGCGCATCGGTCGGAATGGTCGCCAACTGTTTGCTCAGCCGCACGAACTCCGCGTTCTTCTCCAACGCCTCGCGATAGCTCGCCCGCTTCACCTCCGCCGTGCGCTTCAGCACGGCTTCGGCGCTGCCGAACTCCTGAATCAATTGCTTTGCCCCGATGTCGCCGATTCCCGGCTTTCGCCGTTCGCCCGGCGCAGGCTTGTCGTTGGGATCGCGCGCGCCGGGGATGTTGTCGATCGTATCGCCCATCAGCGCCATCACGTCGGCCACTTTGCCCGGCGGCACGCCCATGATCTCCTCGACCTTTTTCTCGTCGATGATCAAATCGCCCTTCGCGGGATTCAGCAACCGGACACGGCCGCCCACCAGCTGCATCAAATCCTTGTCGCTGGTCACGATCAAAACGTCGAGGTCCTTCTGGGAGGCCTGCTTTGCCAGCGTGCCGATCACGTCGTCGGCTTCGTAACCGGGATATTCGAGAATCGAGAGTTTCATGGCCTCGCAGTAGCGCCGCACAAACGGGATTTGGACCGCCAGGTCGTCCGGCATGGGCGGGCGCTGAGCCTTGTACTGGGCGAAGATCTTGTCCCGGAACGTGGGCGCGCTGACGTCAAACACCACGGCCAGATAGTCCGGTCGCAGGTCCTTGTTCTGCATCAGCCGGCGCATCATAGTGGCGAAGAGGTAGGGGACTTTGGTCGGGATACCGGATGAGGTCTGCAACCGGTCCATGGGCGCAAAGAAAGCCCGAAAGATATATCCCATGGCATCAACCAGAAACAGGCGTTTGGTCGGATTGGATGGCTTTGGCGGCATGTCGAAGGCCGAAGGGCCCGTCGGTGGTGAAAGAATGTACGTTAGCCGTCCCCGGCCCAGGACCGCGAGTATATCAAACCGGGTGAATCGCTTGTTGCCCGTCAGCCTCCCGGCACCCGCATCCCCTGACCGATCATACGCAGACAAGTACGTTGATTTGTGATAGTTGTGAAATATTCAGAGGCCGCCCAGCGTATTAACCCATGGACAGGCAGACGACGACCGGGACGATGAGCGACGCCGATTTGGCACAATTGCTGTCCCAGGTCCGGGCGGGAGACACCGACGCCTGGGGCGAGATGTACCGCCAATTCGCGCCGGCAATTTTCAGATTCTGCCGCAGGCTGCTGCCGGCGCGGGAAGACGCCGAAGACGCGACCACGGAAATATTCATGAAGGTGCACCAAAAACTCGGGACCTACGATTCGTCGCGCCCGTTCACGGCGTGGCTCTATAAAGTCGCGAGCAATCACTGCTGGGACACTCTGCGCCGCCGCCGCATTCGCCAGGATCTCGAGACCGGCGATCTGGATACGTTGCCGCTCGAGCATCCCGATCCGAGCCAACTCGAACGATTGCAGGCCGAACACTCCAGCAAAGAAGTGCGCAGCGGGCTGGCGCAGCTGCCGGACCGCGCCCGCATGGCGCTCGTGCTGCGCTATTACGCGGACATGAGCTATGAGGAAATTGCGGACACGCTGGGCGTGCGCCGCGCGTTCGTTGGCGTGCTGTTGCTGCGCGCCCGCCATCAGTTGCGCGACGCGCTGGCCCCAACCGCCGCCGGCGCCGCAGGAATTCAGAAGGCTTCCGCAGGGGGTGGGTCATGAACCAGATCGATGGTCATTTCGATGAAATGAACGGGCTCCTCTATTTGGAGGGCCAACTCGATAGTGCGCACGCCGGGATTGTGTCGGCGCATCTCGGCACGTGCTCGGCATGCCGCGAACTTCTCCATGCGCTCGAGACCGAATCCGTGTGGCTGCGCGAAGCGCTCACCGCAGACGAAGAATCGGTTCCCGCCCATGTGCTGGCGCCCCCTGAGCGCAACGCAGCTCATTGGGGCTGGATGGCGGCGTTCGGACTGCTGGCCGGCGGCGCCTACACGCTCTGGAGCGGTTTCGTTGAACCGTGGTATGCAAACCTTCAGCAGGGCGGCTTTACGCAGGGATATCTGCTCACCATGCTCTTCTTTAGCAGCGCTTCTTGGAAAGGATGGGATGCGATGCGAAGCTTGATGGAATTCATGGCCGTGGCAACCTTGGGAATGGTGGTGGTTTGGCTGCTGCGGAAGCAGTGGCAGCGATTCACAGCGATCGCCTTCGTCATGGGCGCTCTCGCTTGCGGGCTGGCGATGCCGCAGCCGGTGGCGGCCGCCGACGTGGAGCACGGCAACCCCGCCTATACCCTACCGGCCGGCCAGGAGGTGAAAACCGACCTGATTGTGGCCGCCGATCGCACGCGGATCGATGGAGACGTGGACGGCGATCTGATCGTTTTCTCCAATAGTTTGACGGTCAATGGACACGTGAAGGGAGACATTCTCGTTATCGGGGCGGAGGTGCGGGTGAACGGCCCAGTCGACGGCAACATCCGCGCGTTCGGCCAAGCCCTCACTCTTGAATCGAGTGTCGCTAAAAACGTGATGGCCTGGACGGGCGCCTCCGAATTCGGCGCAAACTCGTCGGTGGGTGGAACGCTGACAATGTTTTCAGGCAACACGGAACTCGACGGCAAAATCGCCGGAGACGTCCTCGCGCTGGTGGGCGACCTGACGATCAGCGGCTCTCTGGGCCACGACGTTACCATCCGAGGGGGGCGCCTGAGCATAGGACCTCACGCCGAAATAGTCGGTCAGACGAAATACAGAGGAGATCATCAGCCGGAAATTTCTGCGGGCGCCGAGCTCGGAAGCCCCATTCAGGTGACGTTTGAAAAGCGAGGCCCCAACTATTCCCGCGGCTCATACTACTGGCACCAGATCCTGTTCTGGGGAGCAGGCTTCTTGCTCGGATTGGTGATCATGTTCGTGGCGCCCGAGTTTTTCTTCGATGTTTCGCAGGCCTGCAAGAGAATCGGGCCGGCCATCGGCTTCGGGGCGCTGTTTCTGTTTGCCACGCCGATCGCCGCGACGATCGTGTGCTTCACGATCGTGGGGCTTAGCGTCGGGTTGCCTGCGCTGGCGCTCTACGTCATCGCCGTTTACGCCACGAAAATATTCGTGGGCGCGTGGCTCGGCGAACAACTGCTTGGCGCCAGCGTCGGCTTCGGTCCCGCCGTGGGGCGCCTGGCCCTGGGCCTCGCCATTCTCCGGGCCCTGCGCATGCTGCCCTACGTGGGCCTTCTGGTCGGCCTGCTGACCGTGATGATGGGCCTGGGCGCCATCGTGCTTTCGCTGCACAGGAGACTCACCCCCACAACGGCCGTCGCTGCGGCCTGACGGCATCGGGGTGGGTTGTGGTTGAGCAGAGCAGAGAGGGCCGCGCTTACTCGTACCGCAGCGCTTCGACCGGATTCAACCGCGCCGCTTTCCACGCCGGATACACGCCGAAGAACACGCCGATCAGGCTGGCCACGGAAACACCGAGGGCCACCAGGTTGAACGACACCGACGCGGGAAAGGAAGAGAACGCCAGACGGATCGCCAGCACGATCAGCGAACCAACCAGCACGCCCACGGTCCCGCCCAGAGCAGCGAGCGTCACAGCCTCCAGCAGGAACTGCGTCAGAATATTCGACTGGCGCGCGCCGATCGCTTTGCGCACGCCGATTTCCCGCGTACGCTCCGTCACGCTGACGAGCATGATGTTCATCACGCCGATGCCGCCCACCAGCAGCGCCACGGATCCGACGGCGAGCATCACGATGAAAATTCCGCCCGAAATTTCGTTCCAGAAATCGACGAACGTGTCGGTGGTCAGGATCACGAAGTCGTCGTCCTTGTCCGACGGCAGCTTGCGCATGCGCCGCAGATATTCGCGCGCTTCGTCAACCACCAGCGGCAAATTTTCGGTCGAATCCGCCTTGGCGAAGAGCACGAAATCCTTGAACTCAGGATGCAGTTTACGCATCACGGAAAACGGAACAAGCGCGATATTGTCCTGAGGATTTTCACCGGTGCCGAGCGCCTGCTGTTGTTCGGCCAGCGTGCCAACCACCGTGAATACCTGGCCCTCGAGCAACACTTCCTGGCCGATGGGATCTTCGCCGTTTGGAAAGAGCGTTTTCTGAGTGATGTGACCGAGCACAACCACGGGCGAACGATGCTCCTCATCGGTGTTGTTGAAGTAGCGTCCCGCCGTCAGCTCGAAATCGGAAATCTTGGCGATATCGGGCGTATCGCCCTCCAGAATTACCGCCTTGGCGCGCAGATTTCCGCGGCGCACCTCACTCGATCCGGCGCCCACTTCGTAATTCGCGATTTGCGCGTCGGTGGCGGCCGCAACCACATGCGGCAGATGAGCGAGCCCGTCCGTCCACTCCGCTTTCAGCTCCTTGCGCTGCAGCACGGCGGGCGAAAGCCGGCCCAGCGTGGCCCACGAAAACCGGTAACAGATGATCGTGCTCGATCCAAGCTGCGAAATATTGCTGAGCACGTTGGCATTCAGACCGTTAATCACGGCGCCGATCACGATGATCGTGGTGACGCCGATCATGATGCCCAGCACCGTCAGCACGGAGCGCATCGGATTGCGGCGCAGCACGTCCAGCGCCAGCAGAATCGATTCCTTCAGCTGCCCGAGTTTTCCTGCGCTCCTCATGATCCTTGCCTCTCGCCGTCATTCCTGCCGCAACGCCACCACCGGATCGAGCCGCGCCGCTTTCGTCGCCGGGTAGACGCCAAAGAACAGGCCGACGCTGGTGGCCACGATCAATCCCATCAGCACGGACCAGATCTGCACCGAGCTCGGCAGCGGTGTCGTCAAGCTGACGATCTCGGCAACCAGGATTCCAAAAATCACCCCGCAAATACCGCCGATCGTGGCGATTGTGGATGACTCGATCAAAAACTGAGTGCGAATATCCGCCTGCCGCGCCCCCAGCGATTTTCGCAGCCCGATTTCGCGCGTCCGCTCCGTCACGCTCACGAGCATGATGTTCATGATCACGATGCCGCCCACAATCAGCGAGATCGAGGCGATGCCGATGGTCACGCCGAAGAACGTGCCGCTGATGCTGCTCCACAGGGACAAAAACGAAGCGTTCGTTTCCATCGAGAAATCGTCGGGGTCGCGGTAGGCCACGTGGCGGCGCCCGCGCAGGAGCAGTCTGACTTCGTCCATCGTCGCCGGAAGCGCGGCGGTGCCGTCGGCCTTCACCCACAGCCGCACCGAATCGTCCGTCGCGTACATGCGCTGATACGTCGTCAGCGGAATGATGACCCAGTTGTCCTGCGACTGGCCCATCACCGACCCGCGTTTTTTCCCCACGCCAATGATCTCGCAAACAGAGGTATCGACGCGCAACTCCTTGCCAATGGGATCGGCTCCGGGCAGCAGTTTGTCGACGATATCGAATCCTACGTCGCACACCGGCGCGCCGCGCGAATCGTCGAGCTGGGTGATGTAGCGTCCCTGCGAAAGCTCGCGCGCGTTGATCTCCGGCATCTCGTGCGTGAACCCGATGACCTGCGTGTCGTCGAGGTCATTGGTGCCGTATTTCACCTGCCCGCGCTTGGCGATCTGCCCGCCCACGGCCACGCAGCTTCGGCAGACATCGCGCAGCCAAAGATAATCGTCGTAATGGAATTTGCGCCGTTTCTGCGCGTCTTCCCACTGGCTGATGTCCGTGATGATCGAGGGCGAGCGGTTGATCATGAAAACATCCGCGCCCAGCCCGACGACCTTGTCCGCCACATAACGATTCAAACCGCTCACCAGGCTCACGACCGCGATCACAGCGGTGACACCGATGACCACGCCCAGTAGCGTCAACACGCTGCGCATCTTGTGCGTCCACAGGTTGGCCGTGGCGATGCGGATCGCTTCGCCAAACGACATCGACGTGGAGAGCTTGCGGGGCATAAAGGTAGCGATCGACTCGCTTTATTATACGCGCCGAAGGTGCCCGAAGTTGCACCTTGGACCCAACGCGCAACCTGAGGCGTTTCTATGGTTAAGACGAAGCCCAGGCGTGGACGGTGGCGGCTGCGGTTGGCAATCAGCCCAAGCCAATGAAAAAGTATTACAGCTGCATAGCCCGCCGCAGGTCAGAAGATGAACTTGGCCGCTACCTGCAGCAGCCTTGGATCTCGCGCCGCCGTTTCAACACCAAAGAGCGGGGAGCTGACATTGCCGCTGATCCCATTCGGATCAAACTGAGTGTGGTTAAATGTGTTAAAGCTATCGAGCCTGAGTTGCACTTTCGTCCTCTCGGTAATGGCTGTGTCCTTGTAAAGCGTCATGTTCCAGTTGTTGATTCCGGGGCCCCGGAGCACATTTCTAGGTGCGTTCCCGTATGCCGCGATGCTGGTCGGTGAAACACCATTCGCAGGGCACCCGACAAAGGTCGGCGGCGTGCCGGCGCTGGCGCAAGGTACCTCCTGGAATGAACTCGGATCAATCCACGGATGACCCGCGGAGCGCGGATCGAGATAATGCACCGGGGCAATCTGGTCGGGCCCATCCCAGCAGGAGAAATCGCCGAGTCCGTCGCATCCGCCAGACGGAGAATTAAGGTCCGCGACATCCAGCGGGAACCCCGTCTGGAACGTCGTGATCCCGCTAATGGTCCACCCCTTCGTCAAGCGCGAGACCCACCAATTGCCGCGCATGCCGGGAATCTGATAGGCATAGCTGATGACGAGCCGCTGCCTAGCGTCAAAGATCGAGCTGGCGTAGTCGCACCTTGGAAAGCAGTATGGATTGCTGGCTCGAATCGAACCGCCGTAACCTCCGCTTTGCCCACCAAATGTTCCGAAGGATGTGTTTTCGAATCCCGATCCCTCGTCAAGCGAGTGCCCGTAGGTATAGGAAGCCTGAAAGTAGAGGCCATGAGACAGGTGCTGCGTCACGCCCACTTGCAGCGAGTTGTAGTTCGAGTTCCCTATACTGTTAATTGTGTCAATCGAGCCATACACGCTGGGGTTGTACAGGTTTATGGGGTTGTCAGAAGCGTCGAGACCGGTAACAAGATTTTGCGGCAAGCCAATAGCCAAGTGATGCGCAACAGACCCCACATACCCGACGCTCAGGAGCGTTGAGTTGGTTAGCTGGCGTTCGATTGTAAGGTTATAGTTCTCCGCCATGGGATCTTGCAAAGTGGGGGCAACGCTTGCGCAGCACGTGCCCCAAATGGGCTCAAACCCAGGCTGGCTGAAATTCACAGTTGCGGGTGGCCCGGCGAAAGGAAATGGATTGGTTACGGTTGCGCCCGTGGCGATGTCCTTAAACGGATTGGAAAAACTCGGGTTCACGCCCAGAACCCCGCCGCCGGCTGACGTAACCCCGATTTGCGAGGTAATCGCGAAAGGCGGCATCCCAACCACCTGGTCCGCTTGCTCCGTTTCCGATCGGTCGTAGTAAATCCCGAATCCGGCGCGGATACTCATCTTGCCCGGCCCTCCGGTCAACCATGCCAAGCGGTTCGGACTATAAACAATCCCCAGACGCGGACCGAAATCCTTAAAGGGTTTGAACTCGCCGGCAGCGTGCACGCCCGGATCACCTGCATAAACCACACCGAGCGGCGCTCCTGGGAAGACAATCGATTGTTGGTTCGCTACGAAGGCAACTTGGCCGTGGCCCCCAAACGCCGTATTGATGGCCGGCGTATCGATCGTCCATCCGAGGCCATAGGTCAGCGTCAGGTTTGGGTGCCACTTGAATTGATCCTGCGCGTAGCTGTAATACTGGCGCGCCCGGCCATCATAGAACGAACCGCTGGCCTGAACGAAAGTGGACGGAATACCGAGGAGAAAATCCACGCCGGAATTCCCGGTGCTGTATGTGCCGTAAGGTTGAAATTGGAAGTCGCCGCTGTTTTCGTCGCCGAAGGGGTTCCGGGTCTCCCAGCGTCGCATATCGAATCCGATCTTCAGGGTGTGGCGTCCCTCAACAATCTGAAAATTGTCGCCTCCCTGATAGACCTGATCGATTCGGGGCTGCGGCCCGTATTGAGAAAACCCGAGAGTGAAGAGTCCCGTCGGCGATATGACGGGCAGTCCGGCCGCCCCGGGGAGCTGTGGAGTGATCGAAAAGCCGACTGAGGAAGGCAGCGTCGGGGACGCCGGCTCAACCGCCACGAAGTTGAAGCGATTGTAGCCGCCGTGCAATTCGTTCAGCATATGATCATTGAAAACGTGTGTCCAGGACATGGACAGAAACTTCGACGTATCTCCGTCAGTCTCTGAAAACCCCGGAAGTGTGGCGCCAAAAAACGGTACCGTGGAAATGTCGGGCAGGCTTTCGTTGAACCACGTGCCCCAGACGCTGTCCTTTGCGTTGAAGACCTGATCGATTCGGTAAAGGTACTGACTGTCTTTTGCCGACTCGCTCGCATTGAACGAATACGCGTCGAGCGGTCCCCCGGCTGTCGTAGCAATGTTCGGTGCGGGCACGAACGCCAATAGTTTCTGCGACACCGTATTGATGTCGGCTGTCGGTATCGTCCCATTGCGGAAGATCGTTCCGTAAGCCGTGCCAGCTGGATAAGTCGTGCCATCGTCTCCAACAAGAGGAAACGGAGAGGTTCCCGTCGAGGACGAGAGGCCCGGAAACGCCGTCAAGTCGGTCGTTTGCCCTGACAAAAAGACCGGCGTTACTTCCGTACCGTTATTGACGCCGTTGCTCGTTTGCGGAACATTTTCTCGGAATCCTTGATAGGAAAAGAAGGCAAACAAATGGTTCTTGATGATCGGCCCTCCGATGGTGCCGCCATATTCGTTCTCATGAAATGGGTCGGGCAAAATCGGTCCACCGGGTTCGGCCGGCGCAGTAAACGGATTGGCAGCGTCAAAACCTCTGGTGCGGTAGAACTCAAATGCATCGCCGTGAAAAGAGTTCGTTCCCGATTTGATTACCGCGTTCATGACCGCCCCTGACGTCCGGGCATATTCCGGGTTCAGCGTGCTCGTGACCATGCGAAACTCGGAAACGGCATCTTCGCTCGGGGTGAATGTGGTTGTATTCAGAACTTGGTCATTGGTGTCCGTTCCGTCGATCAAGAACACATTGAACTGCGACTGACCGCCGTTCGTAGCGAAGTCGGTACCGCCAGCGCCTGCGCCGAACCGATCGGATCCGCCTACCACGCCGGGTTGCAATTGCTGCAGTTGCAGCCAGTTGCGCCCCAGCAGAGGCAGATCCTCGATCTCTTGGGCTCCGACCACCGTGCTGAGCTGGGTCGTCGACGTTTCGACCTGGGCAGAGGAGGCTTCAACGGTGATCGCCTGGCTCACGTTGCCAATTTCCAGTTTGATGTCCTGAACGTAGACGGTGTTCACGTCCAAATGCACCCTGGCGACGCTGAACGTCTGAAACCCGCCCTTTTCGGCTTTGACGGAGTAGTCGCCGATCGCCAACTCAAGGAAATTGTACGTCCCGTCGTCGCCCGACGTCACCTGCTTCGACGCGTTCGTCGCCATGTTCGTGGCCGTCAGCGTGACACCCGGCACCGCGGCGCCGGTTGGGTCGGTTACCGTGCCACGGATGCTCCCATAAACGTCCGCTCGTGCGGTGCCTACGTGGATAAAACAAAGGGTGAGCAGAAGAGCTAGTACGGCGGGGGAAGTGCGGTTCATCATGTCTCCTCCGAAAACGTCGCGGTCCGGGGGCCCACTACGGCTGCTGACTCGGATTCGAGAAGGTTCGTCCCACTGCGTTTGCGCGTTTCTTACAAACCGATATATGCCCGCCGCGGCTATTGCAAATCGCGGACCATTGAGAACCGAGGGCCCAAAATCTTTTGAATCATACATATGGATTCCAGCCAATAACCGGAGTCGGCGCTGGATACGCTTTCACACATTCCAAAATTCGTACACCTCCATAAAACATACGCGCGAACTCCCCCTCTGGCGGGAGATCAGCCAACATGGAAGTGCTTGTACTGGGGCGATCAACCCGCGTTGCCCATGAGCTGGGTCGCACTGCAGATTGCGAACGCTCGATCCGCATAGACGGACGACTCGTGGTCGCCAATCCGGCGAAAACGGGGTAGTCGAAAAAAAGGGCGCCCGGCCGAAGCCGCGACGCCCCGCAAATTACAACCGTGTTGACCGCCAGCGGGCTAGAAGTTCAGCTTGAGGCCGAATTCGAGTTGCCGCGGTGCTCCGTTGGAGAAAACACCGGACCCGGTACCGACACGCAGAGATTCACGGTTGACGCCGGCTGAGGTGCCATTCGGTGAGCCTGCAACGCCATACACTCCGGCGGGGAACGGGCCTGTCGTTTCGTCGGTCATGATTCCGCTCGAATACCCTGGGATGCCATAATTCGACATGTTGAACACGTTGAAGGCCGAGATCGATGGCACGATGCTGACGCCTTCCGTTATCCTTATCGGCCAAGCTAAAGTCGTGCTCACCTCCTTAAAGATCGATGCTGCGACATAGCCGGGCGGAGGAGGAGCGATCCACGGTTTCACGGCTTGCAACGCTTGCAGTTGGGCCGTGGTAAATAGTCCGGCACTGACCAAGGCCTGACCGGCGGGAGTTAACGTTCCAGCGACGTTGTTGTTCCACTGAGCGATGGCGCTGGCGAGGTGATTGACCGAGATCGAGCCACCCCCACCCAGCTGGCCGGGCTTCCCCTGTCCGCCGTTCGGGTTGAACAAGTCTTGCACCGAGCCGTCTCCGGTGACATCCGTGAGGAAGATTTCGCCGGTCGTCGGATAGGCTTCTCCGCTTTGGGTCGCGAGCGACAGCAGCGTGGGGTAGGGCGAGCCAAAGTCGCCGATCACGCTTAGCTGAGGCCCACGACGCGTTATTTGCATCGTGTCTCCAAACTTAAAGGAGTTGGTTCTATTGAGCGAAGTCGGTCCCATTACGTGCGTTGGATCGTTGTTGTCCCAGGCCAAGGCGCTGAAATTCTGGTCGTCTCCTCCATTGCCCACGAATCGGGACAACGTGTAGCTTAGGATCAGGTCCATCGAATTTATGTAACGAACAGGATTGGTGACTGTCTGTTTGTAGGACACTTGCAGCGCATTGTAAACCGATCGGCCGATGGGTTCCTCGATGTCCCCGGGGCCCATCAACGGATTGATTCCAGGAAAGGCTGCACCCGTATCGGGCGTTAGGTCCGAGCCGGTTGACACATCGTATGCCCCCAGACCGAGCCCGCCATAGTACGCGTAACCAGAGTCCAGGCCGTTGGCGGCAAAACTGTCGATCGTAGCTCCCGCGCCGATTGCGCAATTGATTGCCGCAGCGGTGGTCCCTCCGCACCCGAAACTCGCGGTGGTCAGCCCAATCGCATTTAACGCCGCCGCCTTGTTGAGATAGCGGGCGTCGCCCACGTGGTTGACGTCAACCGTCAAAGGGAAAGCAAGACTCACGTTGCGAATGTAGTCCGCGCTTAGTACGCCGCCCCTGAAAAGTTGGCGTTGGAATCCAGCATTCATCTGCCACGAGCGCGGTACGCGCCAGTTCGGCTCAAATGCGGCCAAACCCGTGTACTGGCTGGTCAGCGCCAGGCTGTTTCCAACGTAATTCGGATTCGAGATCGCATGGCCTGCTACGGCTGCCTGAAACTCCGTCTGGAGATCGGCAACCAATGGACCTGCCACCGAGAGCGGCTGGTTGCACACCTGAGTTGCCA
>Ga0210391_10002227_pt1 | contig 16948 bp, 17 predicted proteins | sample IncBWC12OmetaG_FD_160573 | JGI IMG/M metagenome (GOLD analysis project Ga0210391, IMG submission 160573) | Forest soil microbial communities from Barre Woods Harvard Forest LTER site, Petersham, Massachusetts, United States - Inc-BW-C-12-O ... | reverse complement strand
CGTCCGGCCCGCTGCCTGCGCAACCGTTTCACGATGCTCGCAGCGGGCATCCCCGCGGCTGAGATTCCCGCTTATCCCATGGCCTACGATGCCGGCAAGTCGCTGAACGCCGCCGCCCAACTGGCGCACGAGACGGGATACGGCGCGCAGTGGGCGGGTCAGGGTGCGCCGCTGGCGCGCACGCTGCCGGCCGCCGAACTGGTACGGACGCTCGCCGCGGAACTTGAACAGTCATGGAATCAGGAGCACTACCGATGAGCCACGCCACGCACTGCGCCTACCCCGAGCAGCGTCTGCAGGAGCTGCGCATCATCCTGCCGCCGCCGGTGCGACCGCTCGGCGCCTACTGCGAATCGGTGCAGACCGGGAACCTTTTGTTTCTGAGCGGAACCCTGCCGATCGAGGCCGGGGTTCCGCGCTACCACGGGCGCATCGGGGATAGTCTCACTATCGAGGAGGGGCAACAGGCCGCGCGGCTCGCGGCGCTCAATGCCGTCTCGCTCGCCAAGGCGCATCTGGGGTCGTTGAATCGCGTCCAACAAGTCGTACGATTGGGTGTGTCCCTGGTGACCACCCCGGAGTTTCGCGAGCATCCGCGGGTCGCCGATGGTGCCTCCGAGCTCTTGGCCTCGATCTTCGGAGCGGAGAAACTGTCGACGCGCCTGGTGCTGGGCGTGAACTCGCTGCCCGTCGGTCTGTGCGTGGAGCTCGAGGTCATCCTCGAAGTCACCGCTCCCTCAGCCGAAGGTGAATGAAAACGCTTCGGCTCCTTCATCCAGGAACTCGATGGCAAACTGCCGGTCCGTGACCGGTGCCGGCTGGCGCACCAGCTGGTACAGGCGTGGCTCGTTGAGCAGACCATACCCCTGAGCATCGACGTCCAGGCCGTGCGCCCCACCGGGCGGCTGACCCTCCAGGGTGATGCGAAACCGGATCGCCCGACCCGCCGCGCCCGGCGCCATCACCAGATGCAGATCGCGGGCGTGAAAGGCGTAGGCAATGCACCCGCCCGGCTCCATGAGCGTGACCGACTGCGCCCCCACCATCCAGGTGCCCGCCAGCGCCCAGTGGTTCATGCCCAGTCGTGCCGGGGCGGTGAAGGGGCACGGCTCATTCACCGCGCCATGTCCCGTCGAAACAAACCGCTCACTGCGCGCATATCCCAAATAGTTCTCCGGGGATTTAAGGTTCGCGTAGTCCGGCGAGGCCTCCGCGCCGGAACCCTCGACACTCACCAAAGCCGATGCTGGCTCGGGTACGCCCGCCTCCTTGAGCAGGCACTGAATGCCGCGCTCAGTGTCCGCGTAATCGCCCTCGCCAAAATGGTGATAGCGGATTCGCCCGCGCGCATCGATGAGATAGAGCGCCGGCCAGTACTCGTTTTCAAATCCGTCCCAGAGCTGATACTCATTGTCGATGGCAATCGGATACGTGATGTTCATGTCGCGGGCGGCGTGGCGCACGTTCTCGATCACCGTCTCGAACTGGAATTCCGGCGCATGCGCGCCGATCACCACCAGCCCCTGGTGTTGGTATTTCTGCGCCCAGGCGCGCACATAGGGCAGCGAGCGGCGCCAGTTGATGCACGAATAAGTCCAGAAATCCACCAGCACCACCTTGCCGAGCAGGTCCGATCGGGACGGGCGCGATGAGTTCAACCAGGCCGTGGCCCGATCGAGCGAAGGCGCCTCCCCTTCCATGGGAAGACGCTTCGCCTGCCCGGCCATCGCCAAGGCACGGCCGCGGCCTCCGATCATGCCCAGTGACAGCAGCGCGCCGAGCTGGCCCAACAGCATTCGGCGATTCACCGCGGGTGAACCCAGCGCACGGCCTTTATCATCACGCCGATCAGCAGCACGATGCCCACCAGTGTCAGCACGCCCGATGCGGCAACGAATATTTCGGCGCTCTCTGCGATGGAGGCGCGTAGCCGGCCAGGGATTTTGCACAGTGCGTGCGAAAAACCACTGTCCTCGCGCTCAATCTCGATCTCTTCGGTTAACACGGCCTACTCCCTTGCGACTCGCTCGCGACTGTCTGCTGTGAGAGCTATAGGCGTTTTCGAGCTCAGCGTCGATATCAAATCCTGATGCAAAAGTATCGAGCGATACCATGGTGTTGCGTCGATCGCATCGTCCAATACCTTTGGCTGATGGAGGCGTTCAGTTTCCTATGCTGTGATGAATCCAGTCGGAGCAAGGAGTCCTCCATGTCCACCAGACAGCAGACTGATTGGGTTGCCACATCGGCGGTCCATCAGCCCGATCAGGAGCGCTTCCGCGTCATCCATCCGGAGGATGTGAAGTGGCAGCCCTTCGCGGCATTTCCGCCGGCGGCGCGACTGTCGGTGCTGGTGGGAGATCCGACCAGGCCCGGACCGTACGTGATTCGGGTGAAGCTGCCGGGCGGTACCCGAATGCAGCCGCACCGACATCCCGAAGACCGCATCTACACGGTGCTTTCCGGCGTGTTTTACATCGGGTTGGGCGATCAGTTCGACGAAATCAAGCTCACCGCCCATCCGCCCGGCAGCGTGATCGTGCTGCCCGGGGATCAGCCGCACTTTCACTGGGCCAAGTCGGGAGAGTACGTCACGCAAGTGACGGCAATAGGGCCGCTGGGACTGGCTTATCTGAATCCCGAAGATGATCCGCGCCGTGGTGGGGAGGGCGGGCGATGAGCGACCGCGCACGAATGACCAACGCGCCCTGGGCCGTCGTGATCGGCGATGATCATGGCGCGCAGGCGCCGCCGGCGCAGTACTGTTCGCTCCATGGTCGCCGTACGCTGTTTCAGGAGTCGCTTCAAAGGGCGCTGCGGATCGCGCCGGCCTCGCAGATCATGGTCACCGCGGCGGAGGCCTGTCGCTTCCATTGGGAGCCCGCGCTGTGGTTCATCCGACCCGAGCACCGATTCATCAGTGGCGAACCTGGCATGTCGTGGCTGACAACCGCGGCCGCGATTCTCGCCATTGCCCATAAAGCGCCGGACAGCGTTGTCACCCTGTTACCGGGCGGTTGCTTTGTCAGCCACGAGGCCATCCTCAGCGAGGCGGTGACCCGGGCGATCTCCTTGCTCCCGCTGGTTCCCGAATCCGTGATCAGCCTGGGGATGCTGGACCTCGATGGTGGCGTCGATGAGGACTATCTGATACCGCACAAGGATGAGCGGAAATTCCTTCAGCCGCTCCTGGGCATCGCGCGCCGCCCTACTCCCTGGATCGCGCATCACCTGCGCGCCGAGGGCGCCCTGGTGGCCTCCCGGGTGGTCTGCAGCTACGCACGCACGCTGGCCGCGCATGTGTCATGGGTCTGGCCGGGGCTCGCCTCGACACTGCTCGAACACCTACAGGCGAGCGCGCCGCAGCGCCACGACGGCGGCGTGAGAATGAAGGTCCCGAAGGGTCTGCCCAAGGCGATTCTGCGGACCCGTCAGTGGTATCCGCCCGCCCTGCCACAGCGGGCACTGCGCGTCACGGCATGCGGTTGGAGCGGGCTGCGGACCGCGCGTGCGGTAGCGCGTGTCGGCGCCTTTCTGGGCCCCGCCGCCGCGGATCTACCGATGTCCCGCGAGCGCAGTGGCAGCGCGATCCTGGAGCAGCACCTCTCCCCCTGAACTCACCTCCGGGTGAAACTCCGCGGCCAATTGCACCAATTCTGCGAGCGAGGCAACCCGCATTTTCTTCATCATCCGCCCACGATGGGCCTTGACCGTGATCAGGCTGATGCCGAGCTCGCCACCAATCTGCTTATTGAGCAAGCCGCGCAGGACCAGGCCCATCACCTGTCGCTCGCGCCCACTCAAAGAGGTAAATCGTGCCTCGAAGAGCCGGGCTCGCTCCGCTTGCCGCAGCTCGGCCTGACTGCGCTGCAGCGCAGCCTCGATCGCCCGCAGCAGCTCGTCACTCTTGAAGGGCTTGGTCAGAAACTCCACCGCGCCCGCTCTCATGGCCTTGACGGTGATCGGGACACTGCCGTTACCCGTGACAAAGATGATCGACATGTCGGGCCGCTCGGCCGCGATACGCTGCTGGATCTGCAGACCGTTGAGGTCCGGCAGTGTGTAGTCGAGCAACAGGCAGCTGGGACGACGATCCCGTATGTGGCAGAGAAATTCCTCGCCGGAGGCAAAGGTTCGCACCCGCCGGCCGGCTGCCTCGATGAGCGCCTGCAGTGCTTCGCGCATCGACTGATCATCATCCACCACGAAGACGATCGGCTCCTCGTCGCGCATGCCCGAGGCGCGGCGTGTCTGCACTTCCCGGTCCGGTGACAGCATCTTGATCCCCTACGGTCACGCCGAATAGTGAAATTCTCTAGACTGACAACCTGTGAGGTTTCGCCCAACGTTTAACATAGAACAACGTTCGCCCGATCCGTATCACAGGTTTCTATGATGCGCGAACGCGTACAGATAGGTGACAATCTGGTGACTGCGCACGGGTGGTGTGGAGGCTTCGTTTCACGACAAGAGCAGTAGAGGGGAATAGAGCATTACCTGCATTGCGGTCGTCGAAGACGATGTGAGCTTCCGAGAGTCGCTGGAAGGACTGTTGCAGGCGGGCGGACACGATGTGTTGACGTACCGCACGGCCGAGGAGTTCCTTGATTCCGGATGCCTTCGCGACATCGATTGTCTGATCACGGACTTCGGACTTCCCGGCATGAACGGTATCGAATTGTTGCGCGCCGTCCATGCCGAGCGGGCCGATGTCCCGGTCATCGTGGTGACCGCACGTCCCGAACCTGAGATCCTGAGCCGCGCGCGGGCGGCAGGCGCCCGGGAGGTCTTCACCAAGCCCATCGAAAGTTCAGCACTCTTCAAGGCCATTGCGACGCCGTAACGGGCCGATGAGTCGCAACAATCAGGGGCTGCTCGCCTGCGGAATGTCCAGCATGCCGCAGACTCTCACGAGCTCCGCGAACGACGACACTGCCATCTTGCGCATGATCCGGCCGCGGTGGATCTGCACCGTGACCTCCGTGATGCGCAGTGTCGCGGCGACCTGCTTGTTGAGATAGCCGCTGACGATCAGGGAGAGCACCTCGCGCTCGCGCGGCGTCAGGCGCGACAGCCTGGCTCGCAGATCGGCTATGTCCGCCTGCTGCCGGCGCGTCTCGCGATTGAGCGCGAGCGCCGAGCGGATCGCGGCCGTCAGCGCCTCACGATCCACCGGCTTCGTTAAAAACTCATAGGCGCCGGCCTTCATGGCACGAACGCTCGAGGGAATGTCACCGTGCCCGGTGATGAAGATGACGGGCAGATTCGGGCTCACCGCGAGACGCTTCTGCAACTCGAGCCCATTCATCTGCGGGAGCTGCAGGTCGAGCAGCAGGCACGCTGCCTCATCCGCCCGCTCGTGGCGCAGGAAGGACTCCGCGGATTCGAAGCTCACCACTGTCAAACCCAACGCCTCGAGCAGCCCCGTCAAGGCTTCGCGGATCGACACGTCGTCATCGACCAGGTAGACAACTTCGCCAAGTCGCTTCACGCGGCCAGTGTAGCGAATTCCCCTTGATCAGTGCTGAGTCGCGAAGACCTTAGCCCTCTTACCACCGCCCCACATGCGAACCCCCATCCACGCGCAGGATCTCGCCGGTCACCTGCCCTGCGTTCGTCAGGTACAACACCGCATCGACCACATCGCTCACGGCCGCGATCTCGCCCATCGGCTGCAGCGTCTTCAGGAAATCCTTCGGATCATCCTTGTGCAGCGGGGTGTCCACGATGCCCGGCGCGACCGCGTTCACGCGAATGCCGCGCGTGGCATATTCGATCGCGAGGCTGCGCGTCAGGGCATCAAGACCGCCCTTGGTAATCATGGGCACCGAGGAGTTCGCGCCGGCGATCGGATGCTCCGCCAGGGTCGAGCTGATATTCACGATGCTGCCAGCGGATTTCTGCTGCAGCAATCGCCTGATCATCAGCTGGGTAATGAAAAAGGTGCCCTCGATGTTCACCGACAGCAGTGAGCGAAGATCGCCCAACGTGTAGTCGATGAAAGCCTTCGATGAATAGATCCCCGCATTGTTGATCAATACATCGATCCGACCGAAGCGCGACAACGCCGTGTCGAGGATCCGCGCGGAGGTATCCGGGTCGGAGATATCGCCGGCGACCAGCGCCAGCAGATCGGATTTCGGAAACGGCGACTCCTGACTGATGTGCCGTGAATTCGCGACCACGCCGTAACCGAGCTCGAGAAACGCGCTCACCAGCCCCGCACCGATGCCTTTGGATGCACCGGTCACGATTGCAACTTGCTCTGCGCCACTCATGGCGCACCTCCTCAAGATATAGACTTGCCTTGGGCTCATCTAATCACCAGGAGATTTCCGCCTCCATTGCACGAAGGTGTCAGTGCGCGAGTCAGCCGTGCGCAAGATCTGGCGCGCACGCGCCGCAAGAGCTGAACGACCGCAGGCTCCGCTCCTCAGCCGTGACTCCCCGTGACGGCGGCGGCCTTGGCCTTCTGGAAGGCGGCCTGCAGGGCACTCACCGAAGTCAGCGCGCCGCCGTTCTCATCGCCCGCCAGGCGCACGGTGACTTCCTGGAAGGTCCAGCTGTTGCCATCCGGATCCTCGAATGAGGCATACGACCCGTAGCTGTTTCGCTGGGGTTGCAGGCCCTGGGCCAGCGCATCCGTCCGAATGTGATGGAACAGGCCACTGCGGTCGTAGAAAGGTTCACTTACCTCGATGCCTGCGGCCAGGAGTCGTCGGCGCACGACCTCGAGGTCCGATACCACCAAGTGCAGACCCTGCGCCGACCCCGGCACCGCCGAGCTCACACCCCGGCCAAAGATCACCGAGCATGAGGAGCCGGGCGGCGTGAACTGGATGACCCGATAGTCATCACTCGGCGCCACGTCCAGATCCAACCGCCATCCCAATTTCGAATAGAAGCGCTTGGCGCGATCCACATCCGATACCGGAATTACGATGACCTCGATATTCATGTACTCATCCGCATTGCTCATGCTGCTCTCCAAGCGTTGTCTGAACTCACCCCGACTGATTGGAGCAGCGACAGCGAGGCAGAACGATTGGACGATGGTATCGAGTCAAGCGGAAAGCTTTCCGCTTGATTATTGTTGCATTAACGTGGCGCCAATATCCAATGAAAATCAGAAAGTTATGCAGGAGGGGCGCTTCCGTCCGCCATTCGCTGCGCCTTCGCCTATTCCGGTTCGTTTGTTTTCTTCGTTTACCGTCCCCTAGGATATTTACAGGGGAGCTATAGGAGCTACAGGAGGGGTTCGTAACCTGCTGATAAATAGAAGAAAAGAACGCTTTGTGCGGAGCGTTGCAACGCCTGTCCGTGAGTGATGCCACGGCACTGGGGTAGAGATGCGATGCCACCGCGTGAGAGTTGTAACACCTGAGTCAATTCAGCTCACCCAAAAAGTCTGCTAAATCATGGTGTTAGGACAAGAGCGTGAGAGATGCAACGGGGCCTGAAATTGTCGCGAGCTCGCCTCATAAGTCGATGAAAGTCCAAGAAATAATCGCGGACGTCGGCGATGGTTTGAGGGGCAAGCGTGAGAGTTGTAACGAGAACAATCCGCGGACTTAAGTCCGTGGAAGGCGTCGTTCAACGTGTGGCCGGGACGGGAGCAGCGTGATTCCCGTATCGGAGGGTTTGAGCTTCGCATCCGGGTACACCTTCAAGACGCGCTTGAGCGAGTCACTGAAGAAGCGACGGAAGTAACGCACCTGCGCATAGTCATGGCCGAACTGGTCCGACAGCTGCGCCCAGCTGATGGTGCTGGGCCTCGAGAGCTGGAAGAGCCGATGGGTCAGCCACGCATACACGTCCAGATCCATCGGACTCTTGCGCAGCTGACGAATCGCGTTCGTCGACAAGGGAGCCGAACGCTCGAGGATCGATTCGTAGAGCACCGGGGAAAGAATCAGCGAACTGCCCTGCCCTACCCCGGCGGCCGCGTCCCACCACAGCTTCGTTTCCTCGGCAAATAGCGCCTGCCGGATGTGCAGCCCCGTGCGTCCCGCGCCATCGTGAATGTTCTCATCGATCGAGATCGCGCAACTGGCCAGGCGCAGCAACTGGTTCGCGTACGAGCGCAGCGAGCCGCGCTCCCCGCGGGTGATCGGTACTTCCAGGCGCCGCAGGAATTCGTGGGCGCTTGATCCCAAGTAGATCTCCGGGGAGCGCGTGCGGAGGGCCTCCGAGGCGCAGTACATCGTGAGCAGCCGCGCCGGCACGCCGTAGGGCAGTCCGGTGTCCGGGCGCGCCGTTGACAGCGTCAGTTCCAGCCAGCCATTGCGCCGGGTGTAATGCGTGGTATGCGGACCCGGATCGGTGTGCGGGAAGGAGCACTGAATCAGCGGCACGTATTGAAACGAAATCCCCTCCACCGACAGGGCTGCGCTCGTGGATTCCAGGGCTGAGGTAGGTGCCGATTCCCGGGGTCGCGAAATGCCCGGCGGTGCGCCGGCGCTCGGGGCGACCGGCAAAATCCCGGGATGCCGTTGGCGCATGGGCGCTTCGGGCAGGACGAAAGCGCTCGCTGGCAGCTGCGGGAAGTGTGGCCGAATGACTTCTGCGGCAAAACCTGCGATCAGGAGCTGCCTTACGCGTACCGGTTCAGGAAGCCGGATCTCCTCCAGCAGGCGCAGGTGTCTGGCGAGACGTTCGCCCTCCCCTTGCGCTACAGACTGCTCCGCTACATTCATGTAAGGTCCCGTGGTCCGCAGCAGGCATCCTACGATGGTCTCACGCACGTATTTCTGATAGTTTCAATCGGAAATCCGTGTGAGGCGGCTTTAACGGGAGAACAGTGTGCCTGCAGTGCCCGCCATTGACAAGCTCGAGCAGATTCTCGCGGCTTCCGAAAATTTCCTGCAGCGCATGCACGAGTTGGGCGCGGAACCCCACCAGCGAAAGACCTTGGGGCGCCTGTTCAGCCCCGGGGAAGCGGCGGGAATGGTTGGCCGCGACCGCACGACACTGGCGCGAGCCGAGGCCGAGATGGGAATGGTCTCGCCCGCCCGTAACCCCGGGAACAACCGCCGCATGGGGTATACCCTGGAGCAGGTTCAAGCCTTCCGCAGGCATTTCGGCACCCTCCCCTGGCGTGATCCCGCGACGGATGCCCCCCTGGTCGTGGCCTGCCAGAACTTCAAAGGGGGCGTCGGCAAGTCCACCACCTGCGTGAATCTCGCGCATTACCTGGCGCTCAAGGGGTATCGGATTCTGGTGGTCGATACGGACAGCCAGGCGACGACGACCTCGCTGTTCGGCTATCTGCCGGATGCGCAGATCACCGAGGATGACACGATGTTGCCGTATCTCGATGGTCAGCAGAGCGGCCTGGAATATGCGATCCGGCCCTCCTACTTTCCGGGGATCGATCTCATCCCCGCCTGTCTCGCGCTCTACGAGGCGGAGCTGTCGATTGCCATGCGCATCAGCCGCGAGGGCGATCGCGATCGGGCCCGCGCTTTTTTCAGTGAATTCCGCTTCGGCCTGCAGACCATCTCCGACCGTTACGATGTCATCCTGGTCGATAGCCCCCCGGCCCTGGGCATGATTTCCATCAATGTGCTGATGGCGGCCGATGCCCTGCTGGTCCCCTCCGCGGCCCGGATGTTTGACTTCTCCAGCACTGTGCAATTCTTTCGCATGATCCACGCCTATATCCAGCAGATCGACGCGACCAAGAGCTACCGCTGGATCAACGTGCTCACGACGCTTTTCGATCGGCGCTACGAGAGTCAGAAGCAGTTCTTCGAAGTCATGCGGGCGTGCTTCGGCGACTCGGTCTTTCAGCGGGTGTTCCTGCATTCCAGCGCCGTGATCAACTCGGCCGCACAGTTCGCCACCCCCTATGAGCAGGCCAAACCCGACCGGGCGGTGCTCGAAATGATGGACGCCGTGTTCGGCGAGATCGAGACCGCCATCCTGCGCGAGTGGCCCTCGAAGGCGCAGAGCCTGATCGAGCGGGGCATCACCTGAGGGAGCATGTTTCGTGACGAAACATCCATAACATGTTGATTATCAAGATAAAACGGCTACTTTCACCACCGCGGCAGCGGTAAGGATATCCAGATGGCCAGCAAGCTCTTTGGTGGTACCAATCTGAGCGATATCGCTCGGCAGGTTAAGGATCGCGCCGAAGTTTCTCCTTTCGACCGGCCCGCCGCCGTCAAGCCGGTGCTGCCTGCGGCCGAGCTTGCGCTGAAAGGGCGGACGGCGCCGGACCTGGAGCGGCGCGAAAACGTGTTCCTGGTGGACCCGAAGCGGGTACGCAGCTGGGCCCATCACAACCGGCTGCCCACCTGGTACACCCGCGAGCGCTGTCAGGACCTCATCGACTCGATCGCCAAGGATGAACAGCAAGAGCCCGCGCTCGCCCGGCGCCTGCAGAATGACCCGGACTACGACTACGAAATCATTTACGGCATGCGCCGTCGATTCGCCTGCGAGGTGCTCGGGCGCAAGCTGCGGGTGCGGGTCACGGAGGCCGACGATGCGCGCGCTGCCATCCTGATGCATGTGGAAAATGCCGACCGGCAGGACATCACGCCCATGGAGCGCGCGCTGTCCTTTCAGCAGCTGCTCAAAGGCGGCGTGTTTCCCACACTGGAGTCTCTGGGCGATGCGATGGGAGTGGGGCGGGGGCAGGTCTCCAAGATGCTCAAGGCCGCCACTTTGCTGGAGCAGGGTTCCATCGGTTCACTCTTTGCGGATCGCAGTGCCGTGCCGGTGGAACCGGCCTACAAACTCGCCGGATTGCTCGAGCGACCCAACGCCAAAGAAATCATTTTCCAGGCCGCCCGCAACCTGGGCAAAGACGCTCAGGGCAAAGCGGGGCAGGGCAGGGCGCCGGCGGAAGTCTTGCGACTCCTCATCGCGAGTCTGGACCGGTCGACCAAATTCTCGCCGCTCCAGAAGCAGTACAACGTCGGCAGTGCCCAACGCGTCACCGTCACCCGCAACGCGAAGGGCAAGGTGACCTTGGCTTTTCCGCAGGGTCTGCGGGGAGCCGACAAGCCCGAGGTGCTCAAAGCCATGGAGCAAATTCTGAAGGATTTGAGTTAGCTGTCTCTCGCTAGAAGCAAAGCGCCTCCGGCAATCGCATATTGACTCGCCCGTGATCTAGTCACTCGTAGGCGAGCGGGGCAGGGCACCCGCCAGCCACTCTATATATAGAGCCCTGGCTCAAGGCATCCGCTGCACCCACCGGCTGCGCCAAGGGGGCGCCTCAAAGGGATCGGCGAAGTACTGCGTTTCGTGCACGACCTTGCCGTCGTGAAACTCCATGATGCTCACCGTATAGGCGAGTCGCTCCTGATAGCGGATGGTGTATTCGGTGATCCACACGTTTGCCTTTCCGAGCATCCGCCTCACCTTGAATCCGGAGGGCTTGCCGGGGTGGTGGCCGCGCAGGGCCTGCAGATTGCGGCGCCAACCAAGTGTTCGGGTCGAGTTCCATCACTACCTTCCTTGCGGGATAAAACCGGGACTGCCGGTGCGCACGACATCATTGAAGCGCTGCCGCGAGGGGATGCGGTTGATCTCCTCAAACGCATCCGCGGGCAGGGCCGAAATGTCGAAATTTCCTCGGGCGCGGGCCGGCGTTTTCGGTGTGGTCAGGAGCGCCGTCCCGCGCTGCGCCGCCCACGCCAGTAGCACCTGCGCCGGCGTTCTGCCCACTCGTTCGGCGATCGCCAGGATCACCGGGTCTTCCAGCGCGCCGGGCCTGATGCCGTGACACAGGGGCGCAAAGGCCAGGAACACGATCCCGCGCTCGCGGCAGAACCGCAGCAGCTCGATTTCCGGCAAGTACGGGTGTGCCTCGACCTGAATCACCGCGGGCTTGATTCTGGCGGCCGGGTACAAACCGGCTAGGGCATCCAGGCCAATGTCCGAAAGTCCAATCGCCCGACAGCGCCCGCCGTCAACGAGCGCCTCCATCGCCCGCCACGTTTCCAGCAAGGTGACATCGGCATCGTGGAGGACGTTGCCGTCCTGATCCCGCGGATCCTGCTCGTCCCCCGGGGCGAACGCGAAGGGCGTGTGCATCAGGTACAGGTCGAGGTATTCGAGCCCGAGCCGCTCCAGGCTCGCGCTGAATGCGCGCTGCACGCGCTCCGCGCGATGATTCGTGTTCCAAAGCTTCGTGGTGATAAACAGTTCTTCACGCCCGATGCGACCGGAGGCCAGTGCAAGCCGCAGGGCCGCACCCGCCTCGCGCTCATTGCGATAGCGTTCCGCACAGTCGATGTGGCGGAAGCCGGCTTGCAATGCATCCCCGGTAGCGCGCAAGGTTTCAACGGGATCGGCAATCAGCGTACCGAACCCCAGCACCGGGAGCTGGCCGGTACCGCAATGAAGGGCAAGGCGCAGGGTGCGAAAATCGGGGGTATTCACAGGTCGAGTACCAGGTCGCGCGTCGGCTGCGCGCAGCACAGGAGCACGTTGCCCGCCGCCGCCGGCTCAAGCGGATCGGGGCCATAGGCGACCTCGCCTGAAACCAGGCCGCTTTCGCAGTTGTGACAGACTCCGCTGCGGCACGACCAGCGCACCGGCACATCACACGCCTCCGCGAATTCCAGCAGGCTCTTGTATGTGCCGGGTTTCCAGTGGGCCGCGATACTGCTGCGCGCGAAGGAGATCAGCGGACCCGTGTTGCCATCCTGAGCCGGCGGATGAGGAGGGCGCCGCAGGGAATCGACCACCCCCGGCCGCAGCGATTGACCGCCTTCAAACAGCTCCGCGTGGACCCTTCCGGGGGCGACACCGAGCGCGGCGAGCGTGTCCTTCATTTCGCTCATGAAGCGCGGCGGCCCGCACAAGTAGACATCCGCCTCCGGTGGCACAGCGAGCGCTTCGAGTGCCGAGCGCGAGAGATGCCCGGCCGCATCGAAGTCCTTGCCGAGCGCATCTTCTGCGCGAGGCTGGCTGTAGCACACATGGCGCCGCGCGTCGCCCAGCGTGAGCAGGAGGCGGCCAACTTCGGCCGCAAAGGGATGGTGTGCCCCATCGCGCGCGGCATGCAGCCACAGCACCGGGCGCGTCGAGTGCTGCGCGGACAGCGCATGCAGCATCGCCAGCACCGGCGTCGCGCCAATGCCCGCACTCAGCAGCACCACCGGACCCGCTTGCGAATTCAATACGAAGCTGCCATGGGGCGCACTCACGTCGAGGGAGTCCCCGACCTTCAGCCGCTGCTGCAGGTAGGCGCCGCCGCGTCCCCCCGGCTCAATCTTCACACTGATGCGATAGCGCTCCCGTGAGACCGGCCCGGAAAGGGAGTAGCTGCGGTAGAGCAGGGCGTCGGCAGCCGGATGCAGCCGGACGACGAGGTACTGGCCGGGCAGTGCCTGCGGCAGCGGCGAGCCATCCGCGTTTTGCAGCGTCAATGAGAGAACGTCTGCGGATTCCTGATGCAGTGAGGTCACGAGCAGGGTTCTGAAACCCGGCGCAGACGGATGCGCCGCCGCCTCGGGCATCAGTCCCGCATTGCCGCCCGCATGAGATTGCAGCAAGGCCTCGAGCGAGGTTCGCCATCCTGGTGACAGGGCCTCGATTTGCAGCGCGCGTTTGAGCTTCTCGGGCGGATGCCCGGGCAGGTACAAGAGCGCATTGACCTCGGCGATGGTCATCCGCTCCCGCGCCTCGCCCACTTTCTCGATCGTGTCCCCGGCACCCACCTCTCCCTCGCGCAGCACCCGCAGGTAAAACCCTGGGCGCCCGCTGGAGGTCAGCAGGGCCGGCATCCGCGGTTCATCCATCCGGATGCCGATCCGATAGCAGGTCACGCGCGGTTGGGAGACCTCGAACAGCGCACTGCCGATCTGGTACCGGTCTCCGACGCACACCTCATCATCGGCCAGACCTTCAACGGTGAAGTTCTCGCCGAACTGGCCGGGCACAAAATCATGGCGCTGAAGCTGCTGTTGCCAGTAGCGATAGGATTCGATCTGGTAGACAAACACCGCGCGGTTCACGCCGCCGTGTCCCGCCTTGTCTCCTTGTCCGTCACCCTCAAGGTTCAGTCGGGCGGCCCGGCAGCGCCACCGCACGGGCTCCTTCCAGATGCCGGTGCGAATGGTTTCCCCGCGCCACAGAATGTCCCGCGGCAGGCCGACATTCACTGACAACAGGCGTGCCACACCGGCGCTCTAGCGGGTGCCGTAGCCCGTGAAGATGTAGTCCTTCCCGGCCACCGCGGTATGACAGGCGAAGCCGCAGGTGGGCGTCCCGGTCTTATCCGGTGCATAGCTGTGGGTCGCGGAGTCGTAATCAAACACCGCACACGCCCAGCCCTTCGTATCCGGATACTTCTTGCTGTCCTTCTCGATCAGGAACACATCCTGCAGCGTGTCCGGCACCCGAACCCAGAACGGGGATTCGGTGTTGACCTTGGGGCGCCACTCGATCTTGGCGATCTTCGAGCCATCCGGGAACGGCTGCCCGTTGCCCGCAATGCCGTCGCGGTAGGCCTTGATCAGGATCGGATTCGCGACCATGACCTTGAGCAGACTTTCGGTCTGGCTCACCGCCACCAGCACCCGGGGGGATCTCAATAGGCCTCGATTGAACATGTATATCTCCGGATGAAAGGCAGCGAGCGGATCGCAAGCCATCACACCAAAGGAGATTTCCCCGGGCCATTGGACCTAGGTGTTGGACCGCAGGCGCGCGTCTGCACGCGAGGCGACCTTGTCTTATACCTATGGATTATTGGCGCGCGTGAAGTGCTGTGCGAGTTTCTTCACCAGATGTGAAGAAGGGATGTCATGCAAGCACTGAATGCTCTAAGCCGCGAGACCGCTCCGATTACCCTCGCGCAGCAGTATCGCTCGGTCCGGCGCGCGACCCAGCTCCTGACGGCGGAGCTCTCCGATGCCGATGCCACCGCGCAGTCGATGAGCGATGCGAGTCCGGCCAAATGGCATCTCGCTCATAGCACCTGGTTCTTCGAAAGCATGGTGCTGGCCGCGCATCTGCCCGGGTATCGGGTGTTTGATGATCGGTTCGGCTTTCTCTTCAACTCTTACTATGAAAGTCTGGGCGCGCGGCATCCGCGACCCAATCGCGGTCTTCTGACCCGCCCCACGCTCGATACGGTGTATGCGTATCGCGAGCACGTCGATGCGGGCATCGGGCGTCTGCTGGCGCGCGGCCCGAGTGCGGAAGCCGCGAGCCTGATCGAGTTGGGCTGTCATCACGAACAGCAGCATCAGGAACTGTTGCTGACGGACATCCTGCATCTGTTCGCACAAAGCCCGTTGCGCCCCTGTTTCAAGGCGCCCGAGCCGTTGCCGGTGGACACCCGGCCGCGTGGGGCCACGAATTTCCGGCGTTTCGAAGGGGGGCTGATCGAGATCGGTCACGGCGGCGGCGGCTTTGCGTTTGATTGCGAAGGCCCGCGTCATCGCGTGATCCTCGAGCCCTTCCGGCTCGCGACCCGGCAGGTCACCAACGGGGAATGGGTGGAGTTCATCCGCGCAGGGGGCTATGGCGACCCCCTGCTGTGGCTCTCCCAGGGCTGGAGCGCAGTCCAGGCGGGCAATTGGGTGGCGCCGCTGTACTGGGAGCGGCATCAGGATGCGTACTGGTCGATGACGCTTCGCGGTCTGCAGCCCCTGGACCTCGATGCGCCGGTCACTCACGTGAGTTATTTCGAGGCCGACGCCTTTGCGCGCTGGGCCGGCAAGCGCCTGCCGACGGAAGCCGAATGGGAGCACGCGGCGGCCGATGTGACCCACACCGGGAATTTCGCCGACTCCGGTCGGCTGCGGCCCCTGCCGGCACCGCCCGGGTCGGCTCTGCGCCAGATGTTCGGCGATGTCTGGGAATGGACCCGCAGCGCCTTTGCGCCGTACCCGGGATTCAAAGCATCCGCGGGCGCCGTGGGCGAGTACAACGGCAAGTTCATGTGCGGCCAGTTCGTGCTGCGCGGCGGTTCGTGCGCCACGCCGGCCGCCCACATCCGCAGCTGTTATCGCAACTTCTTCCCGCCCGACGCGCGCTGGCAGTTCAGCGGCGTGCGCCTGGCCGAGGATGCTCCGGCAGCCAAAACCACGCGGCGCGCGGATTGTTTCAACGAGCGCTTTCACGCGGATGTGATGGAAGGCCTCGGCCGGCCCAGCAAGAGCCTGCCCAGTCGCTGGCTCTACGATGACCGCGGCAGCGAGCTCTTCGAGGAGATCACGCGACTGCCCGAGTACTATCCGACGCGCACCGAGACGCAGATTCTGCGCGAGCAGGTACACGAGATTGCGGCCTTCTGCGGTGCCCATCGGACCGTGCTCGAGTACGGCGCGGGCGCCGGCATCAAGACCGAGATCCTGATCCGCGCGCTGGAGCATCCGCGGTTGTACGTGCCGGTGGACATCGCCGCGGATTTCCTGGATCGGACCACCGAGCGCTTCCGGCGGCTCTTCCCGGAACTTGCCATACGGCCGGTGGCGGCGGATTTCAGCGCGGATTTCGCACTGCCGGAGTGGATTCCGCTGCCGAATCGCGTGGCGTTCTTTCCCGGCTCCACCATCGGCAACCTCAACCCGCGCGATGCTGCCGCTTTCCTGCGGCGCATACGCGATCAGGTCGGCCCGGGCGGCAAGGCCCTGATCGGCGCCGATCTGTGCAAGCCGGTGGAAGTGCTGTTGCCCGCCTACGATGATGCCGCCGGTGTGACCGGTGCCTTCAACCTGAATCTGCTCACCCGTATCAATCGCGAGCTGCACGGTAACTTTCTGCCGCAGAACTTTGCGCATGTTGCCAAGTGGAACGAGAGCGAGGTCGCGGTGGAGATGCACCTGGTGAGTCAGTGCCGCCAGACCGTCACGGTGGGGCTGCAGGAATTTGAATTTGCGGCCGGGGAATCCATCCATACCGAGAGTTCGCGCAAATATGACTTGGCCGGCTTTACGCGGCTTGCGAATCGCAGCGGTTGGCAGGTCGAGCGCGTCTG
>Ga0210391_10002226_pt1 | contig 16950 bp, 14 predicted proteins | sample IncBWC12OmetaG_FD_160573 | JGI IMG/M metagenome (GOLD analysis project Ga0210391, IMG submission 160573) | Forest soil microbial communities from Barre Woods Harvard Forest LTER site, Petersham, Massachusetts, United States - Inc-BW-C-12-O ... | reverse complement strand
CAGCGACTGCGAATCCGCACGCTGCTGACGCTGGGGGTGTTGGCGGCGGCGACGACCGTGATGGGACGGCGCTTCGGCTGGCAGGATCCACGTTTCCTGGGGGCGGAGGTGGGGTTGCTGCTGGCGATCTTCGCGATCTCGCGGTGGGTGCTGCCGCTGGTGGATCGCCACGACCGGGGAGCGCGAGGCGAAGAGCAGGTGGGGAGGCTGCTGGAGCACCTGCCCGAGCGAGGGTGGCACGTGGTGCACGACGCAAGCTTCGGGAGGGGCAACGTCGACCACATCCTGATCGGTCCGGGCGGGGTGTTCACGGTCGAGACCAAGAGCCATCCGGGCCCGATCAGGGTGGGCCGGCTGCACGGCTCGGTGCTCGGCCAGGCGCAGGCGCAGCGCAAGGCGGTGGAGGGGATCGTCGCCGAGCACGTGGAACCGCTCGTGGTGTTCAGCCGCGCCTGGGTCGACCGGCCGCTGAGCCGGCGCAAGGGCGTGCGGGTCGTGCCGGCGCGGATGCTGGCGGGCTACGTGGAGCGCCAGCCGCAGCGGCTGGACGAGCAGGCGGTGGCGGGCGCGCACGCACGCCTGACAGTGGCGCTGGAGCAGGCGCACGCGTCCACGCGTCCCGTGCGCCTGCGCCGGCGCCTCGCCGAAGGGCGGCCGGCGCCGCGGTAGTCTCTTCGATATGGCAAGCGCCGCGGGCACCCTGCCGGCAATCGAGCAGCCGAGGAGCGCCTCGCTGCCTCCCGGACCACGGTGGCCGGCGCTGGCGCAGACGGTGGCATGGGCCGTGTCGATGCCGTGGATGCTCGACCGCTGCAGCGAGCGCTACGGGGAGATGTTCACGATGCGCTTCTTCCCCAGCGGGCGGCGGATCGTGGTGGTGAGCGGGGCGGAGCTGGTCAAGCAGGTGTTCACGGCCCCGCCGGAGGTGGCGCCCTCGGCGGCGGGAAGCTCGCCGATCGCGTCGGTGATGGGGCCGAGCTCGGTGCTGACGCTCACCGGCCCCGAGCACATCAGACAACGGCGGCTGCTGCTGCCGCCGTTCCACGGCGAGCGGATGAAGGAGTACGAGGAGACGATCGTGCAGGCGACGCGGCGCGACATCGCACAGTGGCCGCTGGGAGCGCCGATGGCGCTGCAGGAGCGCACGCGGGCGATCACGCTGGAGGTGATCCTCAGGGCGGTGTTCGGAGTGGAGGCCGAGCGGATGGAGGAGCTGCGCCAAGCGGTGGGGGCGCTGTTCGGGCCGCTGACGCTGCCAACGCTGCTGCGCGTGGCGCTCAGCCGTCCGACTCTGACCCGCCCGACGGGCGGGTTGGGGCGGGCGTTGGACCGCCTCGACAAGGTGATCTACGCGGAGCTGGCGCGCCGGCGCGCGCTGCGGGACCTCGGCGAGCGCACCGACATCCTCTCGCTGCTGATGTCGGCGCGCGACGAGCAGGGCGTGGCGATGAGCGACGCCGAACTGCGCGACGAGTTGGTGACGCTGCTACTGGCGGGCCACGAGACCACGGCGACCTCCGTGGCGTGGGCGATCGAGCGCCTGGTGAGGCACCCCGACAAGCTGGCGCGCCTGACCGCCGAGATCGACGCGGGCGAGCGCGACGAGTACATGCAGGCGGTCGTCCACGAGACGATGCGCGTGCGCCCCGTGGTGCCGCTGGTGGTGAGGGTGGTGGAGGAGCCGCTGTGCGTGGGCGGGCACGAGCTGCCCATAGGGACCCGCGTGGCGCCGTCGATCTGGCTGACCAACCGCGACGCGCGCGCGTACGAGCAGCCGCGGGAGTTCCGCCCCGAGCGCTTCCTCGACCGCCAGCCGGAGACGTTCGCGTGGATCCCGTTTGGCGGCGGGATCAGGCGCTGCATCGGGGCGTCGTTTGCGCTGCTGGAGATGAAGCTGATGCTGCGCACGATTCTCGACGAGCTGCAGCCCTCGCTCCCGCGCGAGATGCGGCGGCGGCGCCTGCCGATCCCCGCCCGACGGCAAAGCTTCGAGCAGGGCGAACGCATCCGCCGGCGCGCGGTCACGCTGGTGCCGGCCGCAGGCACGCGCGTGGTGTGGCGCAAGCGCGGGTAGGCGTAAGGGTTGGGAGGAGGACCCCCACAAGGGGGGTCAGGGGTGGGGTGGCGGTCTGACGGTCGCGAGCGTTGTGCGATGCCCATGCCGGCCTCCCGGACGGCGCGATGCTCACCTGGGAGCCCGAGCGAGCGTACCAACCGGAGCGAGCGCTACGGTCGGAGCATGAAGGAGATCTTGCAGGCGATCGAAGCCGCGCGAGGAGAGCTCGAGGGACGCCCGAGCGACGCGCTGGCGTGCGCCCGCGCGCGCGGCGTGCTGAGCCAGGCGCGGGAGCTGTGGGGGACGCTCGATGCCGAGCAGCGCACGGAGCTGAGCGCCGCGGCGAACCAGCTCAAGGAGTTGGTGGACGCGCAGTCGCGGGATGCCGCGCCCCCGCCGGCCCCGGAGGAGCTGCTGAAGCGCTTCGGCCTGAGCACGTTCCGCGCGGGCCAGCGCGAGGCGGTGGCGGCGGCGCTCGCAGGGAGAGACACGCTGGTGGTGATGCCGACGGGGGCCGGGAAGTCGCTGTGCTACCAGCTGCCGGCGCTGGCGGGGCGAGGGCTGGTGGTGGTTGTGAGCCCGCTGATCGCGCTGATGAACGACCAGTGGAAGCGTCTGGAGGAGACCGGCGTGAAGGCGGTGATGCTGGCGTCGGGGATGGAGGAGGGCCACAACGCGCGGGCGCTGCTGGACCTCGAGTCGGGCTGGGCGCAGCTGGTGTTGGCGGCTCCCGAGCGCTTCGCCTCACGCGCCTTTCGAGAGGCGCTGGGCACCCGCAAGGTTGGCTTGTTCGTGGTGGACGAGGCGCACTGCGTGGCGGAGTGGGGTCACGACTTCCGCCCCGACTACCTGCGCCTGCACGGCGCGATCGCGGCGCTCGGGCGCCCCCCGGTGATGGCGGCGACGGCCACCGCCACCCCGCGGGTGGCAGCGGAGATCGCCGCGAAGCTGGGGCTGCGGGAGTGGGTGTCGGTGAGCTCCGGTTTCGACCGGCCCAACCTCGCGTTCGACGTGGTGAGGGTCGAAGGCAAGGGCGCGGTTGCACGCAAGCGCGCGGCGTTGCTGCATGTCCTCGAGGACGCTGGCGCACGCCCGGCGATCGTGTACTGCGGGACGCGCAAGGACACCGAGGAGGTGGCGGAGCTGGTCGCGGGGAGGGGCATCGCCACGGTCGCCTACCACGCCGGTCTCTCTCCCGCGCAACGTCGCCGCGCGCAGCAGGAGTTCATGGCCGGCAAGGCGGAGGTGGTGGTTGCGACCAACGCGTTTGGGATGGGGGTGGACAAGGCGGACGTGCGCACCGTCGCGCACTGGGCGATTCCCACCAGCCTCGAGGCCTACTACCAGGAGGCGGGGCGCGGCGGCCGTGACGGGAAGCCGGCGCGGGCGCTTCTGCTGGCCTCGCGGATGGACCTCGGCAGGCTGATCCGCTTCAACACCGAGCGCCAGAGCAGCGTGGATGATGTGCGCGCGTACATCAATCGCTTGAGCCGCCGTGCGAGCACCGATCCGCAAGGGCACGCGCGGATGGTGGAGATCGCCCCGGGCGAGCTGGACGACACCGAGCGGGTGCTGCTCTCGATCGCCGAGCGGGCGGGGGCGGCCGAGCTGCAACCGGGCGCGCGAGGAGTGCTGCGCGTGCGCCTCACCGGCCAGCTTGACGGCCACGCGGCGTGGGCGGCAATCAAAGCGGCGAAGGACCGCGGCTGGGAGTCCTACCGCGCGATCGAGCGGTTCATCGCCAACGCCGACGAGTGCCGCCGCCGACAGATCCTCGAGCACTTCGGGGACTCCCAGGAAGGCGCGCGGGAGGGCCGCTGCTGCAGCGTGTGCGACCCCGACCCGGAGCTGGAGCGAGCGCTGGCCGCAGGGGCGCACGGGGCCAAGCGCGCGCGGGCGACGGGGTCCGCGGCAAGTGGGTCGGCGAGGCCCGCTCCCAATGGTTATGCCAGCTCGGCGCGCAACGGCTCCGCCGGCGGGGGGCTCAACGGAGCTGCCCACTCCGTCCCGACAGCACCCCCTCCCGACCCGGTGGACGAAGCGCAGTACGAGAAGCTCAGGGAGTGGCGCCTCGGCCAGGCGGAGGGCAAGCCGGCGTTTACGGTCGCCGCGAACACGGTGCTTGAGGAGATCCTGCGCCGCCGCCCGGCGAGCACCGAGGAGCTGATCGAGATCCGCGGCATCGGCCCCGCCTTCTGCGAGAAGCACGGCGAGTCGTTGCTGGCGGCGCTGGCGGGGCTATAGGCCCCAAGCCACCGCCGCGGCGCTGCGACGTACCATCTACGGACTATTTTTCCTGCAAATTGCGGACTTTATCTGTCCGACCCATTGACAGGCTTCAGTCATATAAACTATCAATGACATATGCCAAAGGCCTGCGTACGACGGCATCGATCGCCATCTGGAGAGCTGACCTATGCGGCCCGAGGACATGTTCCTCCGGTGGGAAACATTTTTCGCAAACTGCAGGTTCAGTATGTCCTACCCTTGTAAAGGAGCAAACTCCCTGCTAATCGCGACATTTCTGCTTATCTCGCGAGCGGCGTGATCATGGCAGTGCAAGAAGTTTCCCACACGACGGCGAATTCGTGCTAAAAATCATCCTACCCATCAGATTCGAGCCCGGTTGTCCATCGCGATGAGCGTGGTCGCGTCGGTGGGATTGTTGGAGCCTCGCTTGGGACGGCGGGGTCACTAAAGGTGACCACGAGGAGAGTCAGAGCCCAACACAACTACAAGCGTACTCTGGCAGGCTCGCCCAGGTTCGGGAGAGCCCCCAGATCTCGCGAGGGTCAGCGCCGCGATCAGGAGGCGCCGTCTCTCGGAGGTCAAACTAACCCTCTGCGTGCCGGAGCCGGGAGCAGAGGCAAACAGCCCCAGGACGCCTCTACCGAACTCAAGGGCGCCCCAGGGCTCTGTGCGACAAAAGGAGAATAGCAAATGCAGTCATACCGATTAACCCGGCTGCGCACCCTTCTGTTGGCGCTGCTGGCGGTGTTCGCGTTCGGCGCGATCTCTGCAGCCGCAGCCCAGGCGGAAGAAGCGCCGTTCTGGACAGTGCCTAAAAGTGAAGGAAGCAGCGAAACGAAGCGACTCGCCGCAGGCGAAACTAGATTTATTACTGCAAAAACCTACAACGAAACCCAGCTCGAAAGCCCAGGCCTTAAAGTCAAAGTCAAATGCCCAGTGGTGAAACTCAAAGAAGGCGTGCTCTTAGGGTCAAATGCCGGCGAACCCGGTAAAGACGATGAGATCATCGAATTCGAAGGAGGGTGCAAACAGGAAGGCAATGGAGAAGCCTGCAAAGTCACAGAACCGATCAAAACCGTTCACGTAAAATCAGAGCTGGTGGAGAACGTCGAAGGTGGGGCGGCTGGCAAAAAACTGTACACCGAGTTCTTCCCCGAAACCGGAGCAAAGTTCACCACGATAGTATTTACCGGCACCTGCAAAACAAAAGAAATCGCCGTGGAAGGCTCTGTCGCGGCGGAAGTGAGAGGGGATCCAAATAAAGCGCCGGAACTCGGCGAAATCGTAGAATTACCGAACAGAAACAAGGTCGCCAAGTCATGGCTGCTCAACTTCCCGGCCACACCGATCAAAGAAGTCTGGTTAATCAAAGCCGAAAAAGGCGCAGCAGCTAAAACCGAACTGAAAGCCGCGACTGAACCCGCGACGTTCACGGGAGCTGTATTAGTATTACTTGCCAATGCCAAAGGCGAATCTGTTGAAGAAAACTGGAGTCCATTACCGTAACCGTCTAATATGAAATGAGTTGCGTGGGGCCTCATGCACTGGCGTTGGGCCCCGCGCACTCTATTAGGGAAGTATTGCATGTCTCTACGTGCGCGCACATGCGTCACAAACGACGAGCTTGGATAGGGAGAGGGGAATAGGAGAGCATGAGGACGGCGTTGCAACATTTGTGCAGTCGTATGAGCTATGCAACCGCGGTCGCGACACTGGCGTTGGTGTTCGCCGCCGCCCCCGCTGTGGGGCTGCCCGATGGGCGCGTCTACGAATTGGCGAGCTCCCCCACCGGGGGGCACGATGTGGATGTCTACGTGCAGAGCACGATCGAAGATCTGACCAGCAATCAGGAACACGGCATCCGGACGGCCTTGCCGTTCGAGGTTGCGCCCAGCGGCGAAGCGGTGGTCTACGCCGGCGATCCGCCTGTCACGGGCGGGACCGGCAACGTCGGCGAGTCCCTTGGGAACGAGTACCTGGCGAGACGTCTGCCCGAAGGCGGCTGGACGCAGGTCGCGCTCGAAGCGGAAGACACCGGCGGGTACGTCGACTTCTCCAGCGACCTCTCGGTCGGGGTCCTGGCGGGCGGCGAAGTCCCCGGGGCGGGGACACCCCCCGGCTATTTTGACTGGTACGCGCACGCCACCGCGAGCGGAGTCGAAGGCGCGTATCACCCGTTCTACACGGCGACTCCCGACCGATCTTCGCTGCTGCGGAGCGAAGGCAGTGGCGGCCTCTACATGTATGCGGGGGGGAACTCCGGCACGAGCGCAGTCCCGGCCTTCACCAACCTCTTGTTCGAGGCGAACGCGGTGGTGCTCGAAGGGGAGGGGCAGCTCGAAAAAGAACTCGGCGAAGACGTCGAACAGGAAGTCAGCGAAGGCCGCGACAGCGAACTCGTCCACTACCTCTACGACACGGCTGCGGGGCGGCCCTACTTGGTTGACGTGCTGCCAGATGGAAAGCTGGCGCCCGGCGCAACCTACGGGTCGCTGGAGGAAAATACCTCGAACGGTTATACGCATCCCGGTCTGACCCATGTGATCTCGGCCGACGGATCGCGGGTCTTCTGGACCTGGGCTCCCAAAGCCGAAGAATCGGAACCGGTCCTGAACCGTTCGGAAGGCGTCTACGTGCGGGAGAACCCCACGCAGCCGCAGAGCCCGCTCGTCAACGGCGATGAATGCACTGTGCCCGCCGACGCTTGCACGGTGCAGGTGGCCCCCAGCGGCAGCATCTTTCAGACCGCGAGCGCCGACGGGTCGAAGGTCTTCTACACCAACGCCGGCAAAGAACTCTACGAGTACGATCTCGAAACCCGCAAGACGACCGAACTCGCTCCAGGCGTAAAGGTGGTCGGTGTGGCGGGCGCGAGCGAAGACGGCGAATACGTCTATTACATAGACTCCACAGGCAGCATCGAGCTGTGGCACGGCGGCGTCACCACGCTCGTCGCCGCCGAAGCGGGGCTCGGCGACGTTTCGCCGTTCGCGTCGGGAGAAGGCGGCGGCGGCTACCACAACGACTACATAACCGAACTCGGCAGCCGCACGGCCGAGGTCACGCCGGACGGCCGCAGTCTCATCTTCATGTCGCAGAGCAGCCTGACCGGCTACGACAACTTCCTCAAAGGCAACCTCGTCGAAGGGCCTCTCGATGAGGTGTTCCTTTATGAAGCGACGTCGGGCAGCCTCACGTGCGTGTCGTGCAACCCAAGCGGCGAACCGCCGGCTCCAGTCCCGGCCGACATCGCCAGCGAACAGAGCGGGCAGCTGGTCGGGGCGTTCTTCCCGGTCAGCGGGCAGCCGACCTACCAGCCGCAGTCGATCACGGCCGACGGCAGCCGCGTGTTCTTCGACAGCGCCGAGCCGCTCGTGCCGCAGGACAAGAACGGGTGGATCGATGTGTACGAGTGGGAGCGGGACGGGACGGGCAGCTGCACGTCCAGCGGTGGCTGCGTCTACCTGCTGTCCGGGGGGCAAGATCCCGAAAACTCCTACCTGATCGGCCCGAGCGCGAGCGGCGACGACGTGTTCTTCATCAGCCGCGCCCAGCTGACCCGGACCGATCACGGCAACGATGACTCCGTCGTCTATGACGCCCGTGTCAACGGCTACCAGCCGCCCGCTCCCCCCCTGTGCTTGGGCACCGGCTGCCAGGGCGTGCCGCCCCCGCCGCCGGTCTTCGCCACCCCGGCAAGCGTCACCTTCAACGGCGCCGGCAACTTCCCGCCGCCACCTCCGATCGAAGTGGCCAAACGGACTGTCAAATGCAAGGCGGGCAAGAAGCTCCGCCGCGGCAGGTGCGTGAAGGCGAGGACGGCAAAGAGAAAAGTAAAAGGGACCAAGAAGGTCAAGAAGGTCGTCAAGGCCGACAGGAGGGGGAGGTAGGGGATGCGCGCGCGATTGGCACCGATTCTGCTTGCGATGTGCGCGCTGGGGGCGTCCGCCGCCCCAGCGTCGGGCGCGCCGGCGCCGGGCTGGGGGTTGTTCTCGTTCGCCTCCCCGTCGAACCTGCGGCCGGGGGGCACTGGCGTGATTCAGCTCAACGTCATGAACAACGGCGCGGGGGTGAGCGCAGGGCCCGTGACGGTGACCGACACGCTGCCGCCGGGTACGACCGCGATCAAGGCGGGCGGCCTCGGTGAAAACAAAGGGGGCATCCCTTTCGAACCGGTGCTCGTCCCGATCGGCGGCACCGACGTTCTCAGCACTGAAGAAGAAGAAGTGTGGTACGGCGGGGCGCGGTGGGTCTGCTCCGGCAACGGCGGCGGCGTGCGCGGCGTCGCCGGCGCCACAACCGTCACCTGCACGAGCAATCCCGCGTTCATGCCGTCGATTCCCGCGGCTAAAGAACAGGAACATTTCGCAGCGGTGGTTCGCATCGCGGAACGGCTTGGGATCGAAGTCCAGGTCACAGGTGTCGGTCCCGAAACGGCGCCAAACAAGGCCAGCATCGAAGGCGGCGGCGCGCCGGTCCCAACGAGCGTTTCGGACCCGATCACGATCAGCGCTCAGGAACCGGTGTTCGGCTTCCCCGATTGGAACGTGTGGTTCACGAACGCCAACGGGACGCCCGACACGCAGGCGGGATCGCACCCGTATGAGGCGACCTTCGCGCTGCGCCTGGCCGAACGGGCGACAAAACAGAACGGATCGCATCTGGCGGATGGGTATGTGCGCAATCTCGAAGCCCGCCTGCCGCCCGGCTTCTTCGGCCAGCCCGAGGCGGTGCCGGGGTGCACCCGCACGCAGCTCAACGCCAAAGAATGTCCGGCCGACACGCAGATCGGCATTGTCGGGGCCGGAGCGGAACAAGAAGGCGGGGGTCAGGGGGGCTACGTGGAGCAGCCCGTCTACAACATGGTGCCTCCCAAGGGCGTGCCCGACGAGTTCGCGGTCTCGATCAACGGCGTGTCGGCGTTCTTCGACGCTGGCGTGAGCAGCGTTCACGGCTACGCGATCGTCGAGCACATCGACAACGTTCCTCTGGCCGCCGCCCTCGACGCGAACATTCTCACGCTGTGGGGCGTCCCCGCCGAAGCCAGCCACGATGCGCAGCGCAGGAGCGACCCCAACTGTGAGAACGGATGCTCGTCGGGGCTCACCCCGAAGCCGTTCCTGACGCTGCCGACCTCGTGTGCCGGACCGCAGGCGTTCACGATCGTCGGCCAGGGCACGTGGGCGGACCCCGCGGCCGGCGCCGAAGCGACCGCGGAAACGCCCCCCGCCGGCTTCACGGGCTGCGAAGGCCTGTCGGTCGAACCGACGCTGTCGGCGGTCCCGGAAACGGCCTTCGCCGACACGCCATCGGGGCTGATCGCGGAAGTGCAGATTCCGCAGGAAAACCTCACGAACCCCGAAGGCGTCGTCGCCGCGACGCTCAAGAACACGACGGTCACGCTGCCCGAGGGTCTGGTCATCAACCCCGGTCAGGCCGCCGGCCTGCAGGCGTGCGGGGAAGCCGAAGCGAACATCCACGGCGAAGGCCCGCAGTCGTGCCCCAAAGCCTCGAAAGTCGGCACGGTCAAAATCCAGACCCCCCTGCTGGAAGGCGAGCTGGAAAGCGAACTGGAAGGCGAAGTGTTCGTGCTGCAGTCCAACCCGCCCGAATTGAGGCTGCTGCTCGCGGCCTCGGCCGACGGCATCTACCTGAAGCTGCCCGGGACCGTCCACCTCGACGAGCACACGGGGCAGCTCACGACAACCTTCGACGAAACGCCCGAGCTGCCGTTCACCAGTTTCAAACTGGCGTTCAGCGGCGGCGCGCAGGCTGCTCTGGACACCCCCACGCAGTGCGGGACGTACACGACTAGCTCGAACTTCACGCCGTGGACGAGCCCGCTCGGGGCGGAAGTTCCGGGGTCCGACAGCTTCGTCGTCTCGAGCGGGCCGAACGGCTCGCCGTGCCCGGCGACGCCGCTGCCGTTCAACCCTGAACTGATCGCCGGCACCACGACCGACCAGGCGGGGGGGTTCGCCAACTTCTCGCTGCTGCTGCAGCGCGGCGACGGCCAGCAACGCATCGAACGCCTGCAGTTCAAGGCGCCGCCCGGCTTGGGCGGGATGCTGTCCACCGTCCCGCTCTGTCCAGAACCGCAGGCCGGCGAAGGCAAATGCTCCGCCGCCTCGCAGATCGGGCACGCGACCGTGGCGTCCGGTCCAGGCCCCGATCCGCTCGTCATTCCCCAGCCCGGGGACCCGGAAATCCCGATCTATCTGACGGGCCCGTACGAGGGCGCGCCGTTTGGGTTGTCGATCGTCACGCACGTGATCGCGGGCCCGTTCGACCTCGAGAAAGGGACCCCATGCGACTGCGTCGTCACGCGCGCAAAGGTCGAAGTGGATCCGTACACCGCGCAGATCACGGTCACGACCGACCCGCTGCCGCAGGTCTTGGCAGGGGTCCCGACCGACCTGCGCCTGATCGACTCGGTGATCGACCGTCCCGGGTTCATCTTCAACCCGACCGACTGCGAATCCACGTCGTTCTCCGGCACGGCGTGGGGAACGCCGCCGCCGGGCGCCCCGGGCCCCGGCGCGAGCGCCTCGATCTCCAGCCACTTCAAGGTCGGGTCGTGCCGGCAGCTTGAATTCATCCCCAAATTCTCGGTCACCACATCTGGGCAGACCTCGCGCGTGGATGGCGCGGACCTGGTCGCGAAGGTGACCAATCCGGCGGCGGCGCAGGGCTCGCAGGCCGATACCGCACGAGTCAAAGTCGAACTGCCCGCGCAGCTGCCATCGCGGTTGTCGACGTTGCGGAAAGCGTGCACAGCGGCGCAGTTCGAAGCGAACTCCGCCGGCTGTCCGGCGGCTTCGTTCGTCGGCCACGCGGTCGTGCATACCCCGGAGCTGCCGGTCCCGCTGGAAGGTCCCGCGATCTTCGTGAGTCACGGCGGCGAAGCATGGCCAAGCCTCGTGATCGTCCTTCAGGGCGACAACGTCACGATCGACCTCGTGGGCACCACCTTCATCAGCAAAGCGGACGTCACCTCGACCACGTTCAAGGCCGTTCCCGACGCCCCCTTCAGCAGTTTCGAACTGACGCTCCCCGAGGGTCCGGACTCGGCTCTGACGTCCGATGGAAGTCTCTGCAGCCCCACACATACCGTCATCGTCAAGAAGCGGACGACGATCAGGGTCCACGGGCACAGGCGCCACGTCACGCGCAAGGTCAACGAGACGAAGCCGACGACTCTGGTGATGCCAAACGAATTCGTCGCCCAGAACGGCGCCGTCATCCACCAGAACACCACGATCGCGGTCACCGGCTGTCGCAGGGCAGGGGCGGCCAAACGGATGGGCAAGAAGCACAAAAAGTAGAAAGCAAGCAAAAGGAAGGAATGTAATGCTGCGAAATCGGATCTATTACCAGTTGTGTGCTGCCACGGCGGTTGCGTTTGCAATCGCAGCGGCGGTTGGCGCGGCTTCCGCGATGGCGACGCCGAAAGGCGAATTTGCCGCGTTTGCGCAGTGCCCGACAAGCAATCTCGAATTGTCCGGCTGCATTGCGTCGCGTACAGAAAGCGGTCATTTCAAGATCGGTAAACAGGAAGTGCCGATCAAAAGCACCCAGACGCTGCAGGGAGGGCTGATCAACACCGAACCCGGCTTCAAAGAGCTGGTCGCCGCACTCAACGGCGAAACGCTGACAAAGACCCCGCAGAATGTCCCGGGCGGGCTTGCTGGCCTGGTGAATTGCGAAGAAATCAAAGGTACCGGATTGCTCGAAGACCTGCTGCGCGCCACGTGTAAAACCGTCTTCGAAAACGGGTTGACGGGTGTCAACGCCACGGCCGAACTCGCGGTTCCAGCAAGTTCGGTGATCCTCAGCCTGCCGAACGCTTTGTCCGAAAGCGGCACCGCGCTGAAACTGCCGATCAAGGTCAAACTGGAAAACCCGCTGCTTGGCAGCGAATGCTATATCGGATCTAACTCCAACCCGATCAAACTCGAACTCACCTCCGGAACATCGGGCTCGCTCAAAGGCAGCGCTGGAGAAAATTCGTCCAAGGCCGAAGGGGAGATCCAGGTCGTCGAACACAACTCGCTGGTCGACGGCACGTTCTCGGCGCCGGGGGTCACGGGCTGCGGCGGCCTCCTTTCGGCTCTACTCGACCCGATCATCAACAATAAAATAGGTCTCCCTGCTACCTCGGGGAATGCCGCGGTCCTCAACAACACGATCGAACTCGCAGGAATCGAATTCGTACGCGAAAGCGAACTGTAGCCGCGGTATCCCAACCAGCTGGACGCCTGGGGCCCGTCGCGAAACGGCGGGCCCCAGGATGCTCTTGAGGTGCCTAATCTGGGGAGCGGCCGAGCGGGACGAGACGCGAGGTTGGCGCTGCAGCGGTGGAGAAGCCACGGTAGCATCTCGCTACACGCCGACGTAGCTCAGCTGGTAGAGCACTTCACTCGTAATGAAGGGGTCCGGGGTTCGAGTCCCCGCGTCGGCTCTCTTGTCTTCGCCTTGGGTTTGGCTTGGTCGCTGGGGATTGGTGGGATCATGGCGCGCTGGGCGAGTCGCCACGAGGGGCCGAGGAAGGCCGGGAGAGGACACGGTTTCGCTGTGCGGGTGCTGTGGAGCACAGAGCCGAGCCGGCTCAGCCGTACCCCGTGTCAATCGCAGCCCTTTGGGGCGATGTGTGCGCTGACAGCCAACATCCGCTCCGGGGACAACAGCGAGGGCTTCCGTGCCCTCGCCGTCGCCGTACAGCGGGAACTTCCCGTACGTGAACTTCGTCGCTACTGGCAGGTCAGCCGTGCCGGTGAGCCCGAAGGCCCCATTGGGAGCTGACCTTCCGCAAGCCCCTCGGCTAGTTGCACACCTTGCACAACGGACGATTGTCTGTGCCTTGGCGCAAGTCCTGCGGCGTGATTTCCTTGCCGCGCGGGCACTGGTCGTCGTTGTGGTAGACGTTCCGCTCTCCTCCCGTCTCGGGACGGGCGGTGTGGTACGGGGGAACTCTGGCCATGAATGCTCTCTTTCTCGCTCGGGCTGCCTGCGGACACAGGACGATTGGCTCGAACAGTCATGGACATGATGCGCTAGGGGTCGGACGCCATCCGGTGGGCCTGTAAGGATCGGAAGCGCTGCGCCTTTGGCGCTCCGCCTCGATGCTCTCGGCGGCCCGGGCGGACACCCGGGCCGCCCTTTACCCCTTGTAGTGCAAGAAGTGTCCCTCCGGGGTCCGCTTGGACAGCATCTCGGCGGCTGTTTCGCCGGGCTGTAGCTTCATGGCGACCTCATCGCGCCAGCGGTAGAGCGTCTGACGGCTGACGCCGGTCAGATGGGCGAGATAGTCGTATGTGACGCCCGTGCCCTCGGTATCACGGAGTAGCTGCATGATGGCGTATGTGTTGGCTTCTAGGCGACCGCTGAGGTCGCGGCGCTCGGTGCCGAGCTGGACGGCCCGGTCCTCGATCGCGCGCCTCGCCTGCATGTTGGGTGGTAGATCGGTCATTGGGGGTACTGTAACACACATAACATCTTCAGTCAAGGCTGCTACAATTGTGGTAAGCTGACGAACGTTCTACGGCTCGCGGACTGCTACTTCCCCCAGCTCAAGCGCAGCATCGACGGGAGGCACCATGACGTCAGCCGCGAGCATCTGCCGTGCTACCTCGCCGGGTTCGACTTCCGCTTCTCGACCTGCAAGGAAACGGACACGGAGCGGGTCGGCAGGCTGGTAGGCCAGGTCGGTGACGCCGCCTGACCTACCGCCAACCAGCTTGCAGGGGTCAGCAAGACGCTTCCTAGCCCGATACACTAGGAAGGTCGTTTGTATGTGCCGCGGGCGGGACTCGAACCCGCATGGTCGAATGACCACCCGCACCCAAAGCGGGCGTGTCTGCCTAATTCCACCACCCGCGGCGCGATGTATCGGATGGACCCGGGTCGCGCGGCCTCCTTTCTCAGGGCGGGCAGCGCGGCCCGGACTTCAATTCAGGCCGACACCAGCGCCATCCTCCCGGAACCCCGGGCACATGCAGCGGCGACCTACCTGGGCAACATCATCACTCCGATGGATCACCCCCTGCGCCATTGGATACGGCAGGGCGCGCCGAAGCGCGGCCACCTGCGACGCGCTGGCGCGGCTTCTTGTGTCCGAGTCGCGCGTAGTTCTCACCGGCGACGGTCGGCGCCCATGCCCCGCGTCCAGCAGCGCGTACAAGCCCGCGCGCCTTCGCGTTCTGGAATGTCGCCCTGATGCGCGTCGGCTTGCGCTCCCCAAGTTCGACAAAGAGGCGCTCCGCAGTCTCGTAGTCGATGCCGCCAAGTCCCGCCTCGCACGCCTCATGCGCCATTACCGTAACGCGGTCAATATCGGATTTGGCCTCAAGTTTCCCAAGGCGCTCCGCGAGCGCGCGCACGTCAATGATGCCGGGCGCTCCGGTGGCTCTATCGTCGTCGTCTTCCCGATCGTGCTCGTGATCGTCGCCATGCTCATCCGGCGGCGGGTCGGGCGCCGAGCCCCTGCGCATACGGGCAAGGAGGTCGGGCGGGATGTCAACCTCCTCCGCAAGGCGGTTGAACTCTTCCAGCTCGCCCTCGAACTCAAGAGTCGTGGGTCCGTTTCGGATCGTGAACTTCATCGCGGCGAGAACTATAGCATAGGTTTTCCGAGAACATGCCATTCGCTCTAACTAAGTCTCTAAGTATCCCCGCTCCGGGGGCTTCTTTCTTTGAGGTGGGTTTCTCCGCGTTTAGCGGTCGTAGGCGCCACCGCGGGGCTTGACGGCCGTCACGACGATCAGGCAGGCGTCCTGGTCGAGGCGGATGAGCGCTCGCCAGTCCCCGACACGTAGGCGCCACTCGTCTCGTCGGCCTTGGAGGCGTCGCACGTCTCCGGCGGGCAGGCGCCGAATCGCTGCTTGGATGCGCTCCTGTTCGTTGCGAGGGAGCTTGCGCAGGGTCTTCGTCGCGGCGGGCGCGATCACCGCGTCCCACGTGGGCAGCTCAGGCGTCAGGTTCGGGCTCCGCGCGCAGCTCTCCTACCTTGATCGCTTCGCCCTGCTGGTAGGCCGTCCAACCTTCATCGGATGCGGCGCGGTCGTCTTCGGTGTAGGGCTCGTCGTCAAAGGGGGCGGCCTCAAGGGCTGCCACCATCGGGTCCCGGGCGCGCGTCAGCAGGACGCCGGCGGCGTCCACGCTCTCGTCGGGGAGGTCATCCACAAGGCGGTGTAGCTCTGCGCGTGTCATCGGGATAAACGTAGCATCGGGAGCGGGGGTGTTCATCCCACCGCTCAGGATGCGCCGCGCAACTCGTTGACGAGGCCGATGAGATGCCGCTTGGCGGCGGCGCTCAGGTGCGGCTCCGCGCGGATCGCCCCGGCGATGTCCGCGGTCGCGATGTCTTGCCCGGTGAGCAGGTGGTCGGTGCTGACGCCGAGCCTGTGACTGAGCAGAACGAGCAGGTCCAGGGAGGGAGCAGCCTGATCGCTCTCGATGCGGGAGACGTGCTGGTGCGTGACGCCCAGCTCGCGTGCAAGCTCGTCTTGTGTCAGCTTGAGGGATTTCCGGCGGGCGCGGACCCTGCCGCCGACTCGCGTACTCGGTGCTTGCGCCACCCCCGAAGCCTCCCAGGATGGCGCATAGGTGAGAAACTACGCAACTACTAGTTGCAAAGCTGGCGCATATCTGCTTAGATCACGCGCAGACATAAAGCGCCGGGGCGCGGCTCGCACCGCCCCCGGCGTGGCACCGAGAGCTGACACTCCCGGCACGCCAGACACCCTACCGAGACGGGCAGGGTGCCTTGCTCGCCAAGAGCCGACTCCCGGGGCCTCCAAGACAACATCTGGAGGAACCGAAGATGACCGATGAGCAGCAGGAGCAGCGGGGCTGGATGGATGAGGAGCAGGTCGAACGCGCGATCGTCCTACAGGTGCTCCGCGACGACCACCCGGAGCGCTGGACACGAGCGGACCTGGAGGCCGAGGTCTTCGACTTCGCGCCTGTGATCGTCAACGAAGCGCTGGTGCGGCTGGAGGCGGAGGGCGTCGTGATCCTCGATGGAGAGAACGTTGAAGCGTCGCGGTGTGCCTGTCGCATGGACGCGCTTGAGCTGGTGTCGATCTGATGCCCGGCGAGAGCATCATCACCATCTCGGCCGATCTGATCGTGCTGGTCCGCAGCGGCGCCTACGGCGACCTGCACGCCTCTCTCGGCGAGCTACGCGGCGTGATCGAGGTTTGCCGCAATGTCGGGACGGTCGGGCAGCGCTACACGCTGATCGAGGGTTGCTTCGCTCGCGGGGACGCCGCACGGGCGCTGCTCAGCCTGGTCGGCTGGACCCACTTCCCCGTGAAGGGCGAGGTCGAAGTCGATCTCGCCCAGCACCGCCAAGCGCTCCGGGGAGCACTCAGCGCACGCCCGACCGATGACACCCTCGCAAGCGATCTCGTGATCGCGCTCCGGACGCTCATGGCGGCAGTGGGGAGCGAACCGCAGGAGGGCAAGCGCCACGGGGAGCGCAGGCTGACTCCCGAGGAGTTCGAGCAGCACTTTGGGCGGCTTCCTACAGACGGTGAGGGCTGAGGAGTGGCCAGCGTTGCAGTCCGAAGCGTGACAGCGGCGAGTGATGCCCCTTGTCTCCTTGCTCACATTCGCCGCCGTGCCCCCCTGGTTGTCGCGGG
>Ga0210391_10002225_pt1 | contig 16957 bp, 8 predicted proteins | sample IncBWC12OmetaG_FD_160573 | JGI IMG/M metagenome (GOLD analysis project Ga0210391, IMG submission 160573) | Forest soil microbial communities from Barre Woods Harvard Forest LTER site, Petersham, Massachusetts, United States - Inc-BW-C-12-O ... | reverse complement strand
TAGAATCGGTTCAACTCCAGACAATAGAGTCACGGCCGTCACGGAGTTGCTACCGGGGTCCGTCTGCGACGCCACAATCATCACCGCATCGCCCACCTTCAGATCGGCGATCGTCTTGTTAGGTAATCGACTCACTAATTGAGAGAGGTCTCCTCCAGCCCGTCCTGCACCGCCCGGTCGTCCTCCGCCCGACGCATCTCCTTGCCCCGCTGCCTGCGGCGCACCAGCACCAGACCCACTCGCGCCAGTTGCGCCCTTGGCCCTCGCCGCAAACATCGCCGCGGCCTGGGGCGGCAGCGTGCGCACGTTCGAGTTCGCCGTAATCATTACGGTCATCACCTTCTTCGTCGCCAGGTCCTTCAGCGTCAGCGATCCGCTCGCCGCATCGAGGGTCGCGATCAGACCCGCCAGGTTCTTGAACGATCCGCTAACCACCACTTCGGCCTGAAGCGACGTCCCATCGTCTGACTTCATTCCCAGCACGCGAAGTTGGTCCCCCACCTGGATCTGCGCCAGCGTCCCAGGCTTCGCGTCCTCAAACTTCACCGAATCCCCCGCATAGCGCCGGAACTGCGTCTTGCTGGACGTGTTCACAGCGATCTTCTTGGCCCCTACCGTGACAGTCAACGTGCCCGTAGCCGGATCCACCGCGCTCACAATGCCGCCGGTCCCGCGCTTCTGCCAGTCCGCCTGCTCCATCTCATGCTTCTGTGCAATGTCGCTCGACTTCATCAGGATCACGCGCGACGCCGAGAACGCGCCCGCTGTGTCGCCGGCCTTCCCACTCACCAGCACGCGATCGCCGACTGCAATGTCTGCCAGCGTGATGGTCTGCGCCGTCTTCAGATCGGTGCTGCCCGGCGCCAGTTGCAGAATGCGCGCTCCGTCCGCTACAGCGACGGACACCTCTTGGCCTGCGTCCGTCTTCAGGGTAAGGCTGTTTCCAGCAACAGCCGTTACGGTACCGATCTGACGTGCAGCTGCAGGCGTTGCGGCCGGCGCCTGCGCCATCAGCATGGTGCCGCAACCGGACAATACCGCTGCGGGCAGTATCATGCTGGCTCTCAGCGCGGCGGTCCGGAATGCACTGATTTCCCTCAACATCTTCATACCTCTCAACTTTGATGCAATTTGCCGCAGTTGCCCAGACACAACGCTGGAGTCGCCAGTCTCTACAGAAGACGAATAAGTAATGCAAAAGTTTCCGCTGAAAACAAGAGTTTCGTATTGAATGCGCGCGAAACTAAAGCGAACAGACGCACTCGCCGCAGCTACGCCTGACTCTATGATACCCGCTCGGCAAGCTACGACCTCTTCTATTGCGTACCCAGCAACTCCTTCACGGCACGCTCCAGCTGAGCGTCTGAACCCGTCTCTGTCTCGCCCAGCGGACGCGCCACCTCAACATCCACCGGTCGCGGATTCATCTCCATCGTCTGTCCGCGCAGGTCCTGTATCCGCGATCCGGGCACCCGCACCGCCGAGCCATCGACCAGCGGCTGCGCACCCGTGAATATAATCCAACCCGCAGTAGGCTCGCCGACCACCTTGCCCAGCTTCAACGAACGATAGCCCTCCGTGAAGTCCTCCGCGTCCGACAACGAAGATTCGTTCGTCACCAGCACCGTCGGCAGACCGAGCGCACGCTGGCCCAGCGCCTGTCTTGAAGGAACAGGCGTCAACCCTCTCTGGGTCATCATCAGGTAGTTCTGCCGTGTGAACACGTCCAGCGCATATCCGTTGATGTAACCGCCGTTGTTGTTCCGAACGTCCACCACAACACCCTTCTTCGCCTCGTTCTGCGCATCGAGATCGATATACAACTGCTGCAGCGAAGCATCGCTCATATCGGCAAGGTGGACGTAGCCGATCTTGCCGCCGCTCACACGGTCCACCAGTGCACGCCGCTCTTCGACCCATTGCCGGTACAGCAAGCCGACCGCTGCAACCGACGACACCGGCCGCACCACCGCATCGCGCGTCTTGCCCGCCGTTTCGATGCCGAGCACGACCCGCTTGCCCACAGTGTCCTCTAACATGCCGTCAAGGTCCTTCGCACCCACCGCCTCACCGTTCACGCTCACCAGCCGATCGCCCGGCTTAATCGAGCCTTCAATCGCGGCAGGTCCCAGCGCAATCACCTCACGCACTACGAGCTCTTTACCTGTCTCATACGCCTCGCGGTCAAACCTCAACCCAAGATTGCCGACCTGCACAGGTTGCGGCGAGGCGTTTCCAGGCCCCATCGGCCGGTTGATCCCCGAGTGCGACGAATTCAACTCACCGATCAGCAGGTTAATGTCACGGCGCAACTCGTCCGACGTCTTAACTCCCGCAATATACGGCGCCCACTCATCATGCAGCTTCAACCAGTTCTTGCCGTTGAAGTTGGCGTCGTAGAACTTCCGGTTCAGCGTCTCCCACGTCTCTTCAAACACCACTTTCTTCTCTGCATCGAAGTCGATCTGCATCGCCGCGCTCACCGCAATCGTCTTCGGCGTCCGCGTCTCCACTATGATCGTCTTCACGGTGCCGTTCTCCAGAAAGAACACGTCCTTGCCGTCCGGCGCGAAGAAGTAGTTGCTCTTTCGCCCGGGAGTCGTGGTCAACTGCCGCGCCACCGACGGCTCCTTCGGAAGCTCTTCGAGGCTATAGGTATAGAGGCTCTGCTGGTTCGCGGAGCGGGCCGCAAAGAGCAGCGTCTTGCCATCGGCACTGATCACCGGCTCGTCCGCATTCAACCCGATCGGCAGAAACGTCAATCGGTCGCGAATGCCTTCGAAGACAATCTTCACCGGCTCAGGCTTCTTCTTCGCATCTGCTGCTGCAGGTGGTGTCGCCGGCTTCTCCTCCGTCGAGGTCGACGGCGTCACATCTGGCGTAGTCGGAGTTCCCGGCGTCTTCGAAGGTTTGAACAACTCCCGAAACTCGTCCTCCCTATACTTCGGCACATGCGGCAGCAGGTCGACGCGCGCAATCTGCGCCTGCTCGCTACGCTGCGCCGTATCGAACAGAAGGTACTTCCCGTCGGGCGACCACACCACACCGCCGATCTCTCCGTTCGCCAGAAAGCTGACCGGATGCGAATCGCCACCCGCTGCAGCCACGACATGCACATTGCGAAACGAGCGGCTATCGTCCGCCGTATACGCGACCCACTGGCTGTCAGGCGACCACGCCAACGACGACCTCGGCAGCTCTCCCCTCGCCACGACACGGTCCGCAACCGTGGCCCCTGCCTGCGCCGGCACCGTCAACACATGCAGCTCTTTATCATTGCGCAGATACGCCACGCTCTTGCCGTCCGGAGACCACTTCGGGTTCTCGTCTTCACTTCCGGCCGGTGTCAGCACAGTCTCTTTGGATGTCGCAAAGTCATACATCACAATGTTGTGACCGCTGCCCTCGCCCGTCCCAGCCTCCGACAGGTACACCAGCTTCATTGAGTCCCCCGACCAAACCGGATCGCTCTCCGCCGTCGCCGTATGCGTCAACCGTTGCGCATCACCCCCATCTTTAGCCGACGCGGCAAAGACCTCGCCATGCGCGATCACCGCGATCTTCTTCCCATCCGGCGACAACGCCATCGTGCTGAAGTTCGTCTCCGTCACATGCGTCACGCCAGGAGAAGCCGGGACACCACGCAGCGTAATCGGCACCAGCTCCGCCTTGCCAGTGGCAGTGTCCATCTTCCAGATCGTGAAGTTGCGCTCGAATACGATCGTCTTTCCACCGTCTCCGATGCTCGGCCACAAAACCCGCCCTTCCTTGAAGTGGGTCAACGCCTTGGCCGAAGCGGGCGAAGCCACCGGCACCGCCCAGATGTTCTCCGCACCCGACGCATCGCTCATGTAGAACAGCGTCTTGCCGTCCGCCGACCACATTGGCCACGCGTGCTTCGCATCGGCCGTCAGCAGCATCTGGTACTTGCCGCTCTCGGCCACCGGCTTCAGCCAAACCTCGGTCTCGTCGATATGCGCATGCCCGTTCCGCCACCACTGCGCGCTGCTCAGTCCCCTGGCCATCAGTGCGATCGTCTGTCCATCCGGCGAAGGCGCACTCTCAAACTCATTCAGATATCTCTCGTGGCTTACTTCGAGCGGCGTACCACCAGCCGAGCTCACGCGAAAGATATCGCCCTGACCCGCCACATCATTCACTGCCGAGGTGAAATAAATCCACTTCCCATCATGCGACCACGCATCCAGCCCATCCGGCCGGTCCGAGTAGGTCAGCCGAGTCAGCTCTCCCGTCGCCAGCGTCAGCACATAGATATTTCCGGCACCCGTGCGTGTCGAAACAAACGCCAGCTTCGTCCCGTCCGGCGAGTACAGCGGTCGCGACTCAGTCGCCGGATGTGTCACCAACAGATGCGCCTCGCCACCCGCCGACGCCACCGTCCAGATGTCGCCGCCCGAGACAAATGCAATCTCCCGCCCGTCAGGCGAAATCGCCGCATCGCTCAGCGAGGGCAGGGCCGTCTGCGCCATCGCCCCCCTTCCAATCAGGAGGGCCCAGAAAATGACCACACACAGGGGCGAACGACGAAGAACGAGCGACATGACAGACACGTCCCTTCAATTGAAAAGATTAGATGAAGAAATTCTACACACTCGGCCGGCCCTTCCCACCTGACACGTTTTTCTCACATGAAAGGACAGCCAGCGTGTCCGGCGGCACCAAGACCCTGGTTCCCGCCGCCTCAACATCAACTCGCGACGCAAGCACTAGCGCAAGTCCCCGGGGATTGTCCAACTCCACCGTCTCCGTACCAAGGTTTCCCATCACCGTCACCGCCCCCCGCTCCACCACCAGCCATCGTCTTTCCTCATCAAACGACACCTTCGTCTGTCCCGGCTCCCCATCGTTCAGCGCAGGCGAGCCGCGCCGCAACGCAATCAGCCTGCGATACCACTCGAGCATCTCTTCATGCCGCCCCTCGTGCACCTCGTCCCACCTCAGCTTCGACCGCTGAAACGTCTCCACCCTCTCCGGATCGGGAATGTCCTCTGGCTTCCAGCCAAAAGCCGCAAACTCCCCCCGTCTTCCCTCCTTCACCGCCCTCGCCATCTCCGGATCTTCATGGTCCGCGAAATACTGAAACGGCGTCGAAGCCGCAAACTCCTCCCCCTGAAAAATCATCGGAACAAACGGCGCCGTCAACACGATCCCAGCCGCGACCTTCGCACGGTCCATCCCGACGATCTGCTCCACCCTGTCTCCAATCGCCCGGTTCCCCACCTGGTCATGCGTCTGGATGTACCCCAGAAACTGGTGCGGCGAAAGGTCCTCCACCGACCTCCCATGGTTTCGCCCGCGATACCTCGAGTAAGTTCCGTCCTGCACAAAAGTCTTCGTCAGCGCCTTCGCCAACTTTGCCACCGACCCAAAGTCAACGTAGTACCCCTTCTCTCGACCGCCGCTGTGCAGAAGAGCAAACAGCGCATGATGAAAGTCATCACTCCACTGCGCATCCATCCCATAGCCACCAATCTTGCGCGCCGTCACCACCCGCGGATCGTTCAAGTCGCTCTCAGCAATCAACACCAGCCGGTGCCCCAGCCTCGCCGACAAATCCTTCACCTCGTCCGCCAACTGCTCCATAAAATGCACCGCCGACCGGTCCACAAACTCGTGCACCGCATCCAGCCGCAGACCGTCGATGTGATAGTCCCGAATCCACATCAGCGCGTTGTCGCAGAAGAATCGTCGTACCTCATCGCTTCCCCAATCCTCAAAGTTCACCGCCCCTCCCCAGGGCGTACGGTGCTTGTCCGTGAGATAGGGCCCAAATCTCCCGCTATAGTTCCCCACCGGCCCAAAATGGTTGTAGACCACATCCAGCAGCACCGCGAGCCCACGCGCATGACAAGCGTCCACCAACCGCTTCAACCCATCCGGTCCGCCATACAGTTCGTTCACCGCAAACAGCGAAGCCCCGTCATACCCCCACCCATACCCACCGGGAAACGCCGCAACGGGCATCAACTCAACATGCGTGGTTCCAAGCTCCACCAGATAATCCAGCCGCTCAATCGCCGAATCAAACGTACCCGCCTGCGTAAACGTCCCGACGTGCAACTCGTAGACCACACCCAACGCAAGCGGAGGCGCGTCCCACCCTCGATCGCTCCACGCGAACGCCGCCTGGTCATAAACCTGCGACGCACCATGCACACCATACGGCTGCCGTTGCGAACGAGGATCGGGATACACCTTCCAATCGTCATCCAGCAAAAATCCATAGTCGGTCCCCGGCCCCGCGTCCTGCACCGAGACACTCCACCATCCGCGCTCACCCGGCCCATGCATCGGATACGTCGCGTCCCCAATCTTCACCGCGACCTTGCGCGCATGCGGTGCCCAAACTTTAAACTCATGCATCGATCTCGTCGGCCCCCACACCCTCGCGCACCAGCAGCGCTACCGGAAAGTCCTTCAGCAACACCTTCATCGCAACCACACCCCCGTCAACACTCGCTCCTGTAAGACGGTTCCTCCACCTACCCTTCGGAAGCACTACGATCGTGTCCTTCCATGCGCCGCCCAGCTTCAACGTCAACCTCTGCACAACAGTCACCACGTCCTCACCGCGCAGATACGCAATCACATGATCATGCTTGTCCCCATCGACCTCCAGCGGCGTGTACTCCGCCTCCGCGCCAAAACACTCCGGCCTCTCTCGCCGCAGTTCAAGCGCCTTATGGATCGTCCACATCTTCGGCAACCCTTCGTCGGCGCGTACCATCACCTGCACAGCAACGTCCTCCCCTGTCATGTGCTTAAGCTCACACAACAATCGCTTCCGCAACGCATAATCCACCGGACGCCGATTGTCCGGATCAACAAGGCTCAAGTCCCACAGCTCCGTTCCCTGATAAAGGTCCGGCACACCCGGCGCCGTATGCTTCAACAGCGTCTGCGTCAACGAGTTCACCCGTCCCGCGTCCTGCACCCTGGCCACAAACCCTTGTAGCTCCCTGAGAAACGGAGCATAGTTCAGCGTTAATTCAATAAACATCCGCAACGCCTCTTCGAACTCCTTATTGTTCGCCACCCAGGTCGTGTGCTGCTTCGCCTCGCGCACCGCCTTCAGCATATAAGCCTGGGCCCGGTCTATCGGCAGCGGCCACGCACCAATCAGCGTCTGGTAGTACAGGTACTCCGTGTTCCTGTCGGGCATTGCCTCTGCACCGGGCCTCTTCATCCGAAACGCACTGTTCATCCGTGCCCACCGCTGCACCGCTGTACTAAACCTTCCCGGGATCTCCGACAGCACCGCCAGCCGCGCCCTAACGTCATCACTGCGCTTGGTATCGTGCGTCGCCAGTGTGGTCATCGTTGAAGGATGCGTGGCCTGCATCTTCTCGCAGTAAGCATGAAACTCCGCGACGCTCAGACCATTGCGCCCCGGATCGCTTCCAACCTCGTTCATACCCGTCAGCCGGTCGTAGCAATAAAAAGCCGTGTCCTCCACACCCTTTGCCATCACCGGCCCGGTGAACTGCTGGAACCGCTGCACAAACTCGCTCTCTTGCTTTCCCTTCACCACCATCGTCAACACGTCGCGCATAAAATCGAAGAGTCCACCATCAATGTCCAGCCGTTGCTGTTTCGCACACTCCGTGGCCTCCGTGATATGTTCCCGGTCCTCGTCCGTAATCTCGTTCCGCTCCGGCACCACATACGTCCGATAGATCGCGAAACACGCAGCCACCTCGCGAATCGCCCGTCTCACCTCCGTCTGGGTGTAGTCCCGCCTATCACGATTCGCCTCGCATATCTCCACAAACAGCGACGTCAGCCGGTTGACATCGCTCCCCAACCCCTCCTGCGTCACGCTGATCTTTTTCTCATGCGCAATGGAGTGGAAGTCTGTAATCTCGTCCGTAAAATCGCCGTAGACCGACGTCAACTCCGCCATCCCCTCGGGCGCAACCAGCACTCCAGCGACAACGTTCAGGAAGTCATACCCCGTGGTCCCCTGGATCGGCCAGCTCTCCCGCAAAAACTCGCCCGGCTCAAGGATCTTCTCTCCAACGACCCACGCGTCCGGCGCATTCTTCCGCAACCGTTTCAGATACTCCAACGGATCGCGCAGCCCATCCGGATGGTCCACCCGCACACCATCCAGCACGCCGCGCTTCAACCAGTCCAGCACCAACGCATGCGTCTCTTCGAACACATACTCCCGCTCCACGCGCAGACCGATCAGCGTATTCACATCGAAGAACCGCCGGTAGCTCAACTGCTGGTCCGCCGTCTTCCAGTAAGCCAGTCGATAGTTCTGCTGGTTCAGAAAATCATCCAGCCCATCCAGGTTCGTATTCAAGTCTGCCGCGGAATGGTCCATCCCGTCCAAGACTCCGGGTTCCTCTGCACACAGCCGCTCCAGCAGCGTGAACAACACGACCTTGTCGCGATGCCTCGCAAGGATCGTCCTGCGGTCAACATATTCGGGAGCAGGCAGCCGGCCGAACGAAGCCGCGAGAAAACTCAGCGTGTCCGACCTCGCATACTCCGCGGCCCGCGAAAGAATCACCGGAAGCGACGGCGGCGACACCGGAAGCGTCTGTCCTGCACACTCCACCTGAAACTTGATTCCCCGCCGCACGACCTTGATGCCGCCCGACTGTAGCACCCGCCCATACTGGTCCCCGAGTATCGGCACCAGCACCTTGTCCCGCAACCGCTCCTCCTGCGGCTGCCAGTCGATATCGAAGAACGAAGCATACCGGCTCGAAGTCCCGTTCTCGAGCACGTCCCACCAGTACCTGTTCTCCTTGCCGAGCGACATATGGTTCGGCACAATGTCCAGCACCTGCCCCAGGTCCGCTTCGCCCAGCTTCGTGCAAAACCGATCGTGCGCCGCGGCCCCACCTAGCTCTTCATTCACCGCCTGATGTGAGACAACGTCGTACCCGTGCATGCTTCCCGGCGCGGCCTGCAAATACGGAGAGCAGTAGACATGCGAAACCCCGAGCGCGCGCAGATAGTCCGCGATCTTTGCAGCATCATCGAATGTAAAGTCTTTATGGAGTTGCAGCCTGTAGGTCGAACATGGAATCCGTAGCATTGTCATCAACCGATCAGAAAAGCTCGTTACGGAAAACAAGGCAGCAGAAGAGTCATTCAGGTGATTGATTAGAGGCCCTTAGCGTCCTGAAAGGTTGCATTCCAGAAGGCTGTGTTCCCGATGATTGCATCCACACCGTTGCACTGCAATGGCCGATTTAGTCCGCTCTCTTTCGTCGGCCCTTTGTCTCGACCAACGGCTCCGGCCGCCACAACCCCGACATCGCAAACGCAGACTGTATCAACGCAATATGCGACAGCGCCTGTGGGAAATTCCCCACCATGCGCTTCGCCGCCGGGTCATACTCCTCCGACAGTAGTCCCACATCGTTCCTCAGCGCAACCAGCCTCTCGAACATCGCCTTCGCGTCCGCCTTGCGTCCAATCAGCCAAAGGTTCGTCACCATCCAGAAGCTGCACGCCAGAAACACACCCTCCCCCTCCGGCAGACCGTCATCTGTCGTCTTCGTGTTGTACCGTTGCACAAACCCGTCTCTCATCAGCCGCTTCTCAACTGCCTCGATCGTTCCCACAATGCGTGGATCGTCCATCGAAAGAAAACCCACCAGCCCAATTCGCAGACAGGAAGCATCAAGCTCCTTCGACCCATAAGACTGGACAAAGCTGTTCAGCTTTCTATTGAAACCCTTCTCGCAAACCTCCTCGTGGACCATCTCCCGTATCTTCTTCCACCGCTTGACATCACCACCGCCGTCAAAACGCTCGTGGTGTTTAATCGCCCGATCGAGCGCGACCCACGCCATTACCTTCGAGTGCGTAAAATGTTGCGGCCCGCCGCGAGTCTCCCATATTCCCTCGTCCGGCTCCTGCCATACCTTGCATAGGTGGTCGATCAGCGCCGCCTGTACGGCCGTCGCCGACACACGAATCTCCTCCTCCGCCTGCGGTATCCGGTTCAGCGCCGCTGCTACCTCGCCGAATACGTCCAGTTGAAACTGGTTCACCGCCGCATTTCCGATCCTGACCGGCCGCGAGCCCTCATATCCAGGCAGCCAGTCAGCCTCCCACTCAAGGATCTGCCGCTCCCCGCGGATTCCGTAGATAGTCTGTATCTGGTCGGGCGCCCCAGCGATCGCCCGAAGCAGCCACTTCCGCCACTCCACGGCCTCCTCGACATAACTGGCCTGCATCAACACCAGCAGCGTAAACGCTGTGTCCCGCAGCCAGCAGTACCGGTAGTCCCAGTTGCGCGACCCACCGATCTTCTCCGGCAACGAAGCCGTCACGGCTGCCACGATCCCGCCCGACGGCCTGTACGTCATCGCCTTCAACGTCATCAGCGACCGTTCCACCGCCTCCGCATACGGGCCTTTGTATTTATTCTGGCCGTTCCACTCCCTCCAGAACTTCTGCGTCTCTTTAAGCAGCGTCTTCGCGGGCAGCGCTGGCGGGACCTTCTCCAACGACGACAAACTCGTCATCGTAAAACTCACCGTCTCACCCTCCCTGACAGTAAATTCACTGCGCGTCGACATCCCCTCGCCCCGCAGCGGCACCTCAGTCCGCAGCACCACCATGTCTGACCCGGCGATCGCGTGCAACTCATGGTCCGTGCTCGTTACCCACGGAATCGTCCTGCCGTAGTCAAAACGAATCGTAAGGTCCATCTGCATCGCCACCTTGCCGCGCACCCCGCGCACCATCCGCACCAAATGCGAATGCTCCTCCCGAGGAGGCATAAAGTCCACAAGGCAGACCTCGCCGTCCTTTGTCTCAAAAGTCGTCTCGACTACCAACACGTGCGGCTCGTACCGTCTCCTCACCGCCTTCACTTTCCCGGCAGGGGAAATCTTCCAATATCCGTGGTCGCGCGTACCCAGCAACGCAGCAAAACACGCCGGCGAAGAAAAATTCGGCCAGCACAGCCAGTCGACCGAACCATCACGAGACACCAGAGCCGCCGTCTCGCAGTCTCCAATCATGCAATAATCTTCAATCAGCGAGCCGTGCAACGCTCCCGCGCCTTTCTTCTTTTGTTGGACCACTGCTTCTCGCCTTCCTTGGCTGCATTCCTTTTGCCAGCAACCGCATACGCCAAAGAGCGCATCTGTTTAAGAGCGGCTCCAAATACCTGAGATGCACACGACATCCTTTGTGCGTCTGCCCAAAATTACGGACTCTGAAAACAACCTCCGAGGCTGCGAATGAATGACCACATCAAGACCGTCCGCCCCTCGCTAGCTGATGTAAATTACCGCTAACTGAACAAAGAAAGTCCACATCGCCCGATGGCCTCAACGCAAACCAATGTCGACCTCGCCTCAACACCTGCGGTAGGCACCAGCGGCCTTCTTGTCAGCCTCGTCCCCCTGCCACAGGAGGCCTTTGAGGCCACTCTCAGTAACCTCGCCCTCGCCTTCCCCGGCGAATCGGTCTTTGTCGCCACACCCGACACCGCCCCGCAATCCTCCTCCGGGAGCCCCCTTCGCCTCGTCCCTTACACCCTAACCACCGTCTCGGCGACCCCATGGGTCCTCAACGCCGCTGACTATCTCAACGCCTACAAACTCGCGCAGGAAAACCACGCCACCGCCTGCGTCCTCCTCGGCGGCGAATCCCAATCCCTACACCCCGAAGCCATTCGCGCGTTGGCGAAGTCCGCGCTTCAATCCGACCTCACCCTCGCCCACTACGAACTCGGCCCCCGCGAAGGCCTCGTCAACTCCGCCATCCTCTACCCTGTCACACGCGCCCTTTTCAGCACGCGCCCTCGCTTCCCTCTCGCCATCGACGTCGGTCTCTCCCTCCGCATGGCGGGGCGCCTCGCAATTACCGCGCAACGGTCCATCGCCGCCGGACAAGACGACGGCTTCCTCTGGCCACTCAACGAAGCCGCGTCAGCTAACTGCTCCATCGCCGAAGTCAACGTCGGCGCTCGCACCCTGCCTCAGCCCGTTGCCCCGGACCTCAACGCCCTCCTCGCCCAAATCGCCGGCTCCCTCTTCGCCGACGTCGACGCCCGGGCCGCCTTCTGGCAGCGGGCCCGCGGCACTCAACCCGCCCAGCCCATCTCCCAAGCTACCCCTATCGCCGAGCCGCCACCCGACATCGCCTCCATGCTCGACGCCTTCCGTCTCGCCTACACCAACCTGCACGAGATCTGGGCCCTCGTCCTTCCACCCAATTCACTCCTCGGCCTCAAGAAGCTGTCCGTCATGCAGCCCGAAAGCTTCCGCATGCCCGACAACCTCTGGGCCCGCATCGTCTATGACTTCATCCTCGCCTTTCGTCTCCGCACCATCAACCGCGGACACCTCCTCGGTGCTCTCACCCCGCTCTATCTCGCCTGGGTCGCCTCGCACCTCACACTGACCAGCAAAGGCACACCCCCTGAAAAACACATCCAGGACGTCGCCGTCGCCTTCGAGACCGACAAACCATACCTCGTATCACGCTGGCGCTGGCCCGACCGCTTCAACCCATAGAAAAAGACACTCAGCCAAATAGGTAGCAAAATTAGCACCGGCCAGAAGCACCCGTAAGGAGACCGAACTCATGTGGCAACAAATCGAACTCGCCCTTAGACAGTCCGCGCAAAGCGTCCTGGTCAAACTCGCCAGGTTTCTCCCTGGCCTCCTTGCGCTTCTGCTCGCCGTCATCGTCCTCACCGCCATTGGAGCAGGCGTGGCCACCCTTCTGCGTCGCATCCTCACCGCCGCAAAGTTCGACGAGCGCCTCGCCCGCAACGCTACCGGGCCGCTCTCCGACTGGTCTCCCGCCAACAGCCCCACCGCGCTCATAGCCCGTGTCGCCTTCTGGGCCTGCGTTCTCATCGGCTGTTTCATCGGCATCTCCGCGTTCGACGCCGCCTACCCCGGCGACTCGCAGATCTCCAACTTCATCATCCCCTACCTCACCCACTCCATCGGAGCGGTCCTTCTGCTCATCGCCGGCACCGTCATCGCCCGCTTCCTTGAGCGCTCGGTCCTCATCGGCGCCGTCAACGCCAAGCTCCAGTACGCGCGCTTCCTGTCGCTCGGCATCAAGTGGCTCGTCCTGGTCCTCACCGCCGCAATGGTCCTCGACCACCTCCAGATCGGCGGCACCGTCGTCGAACTCGCCTTTGGCATCCTCTTCGGCGGAATCGTCCTCACACTGGCCCTCGCCGTCGGCCTCGGCTCACGCGACATCGTCAGCCGCTCGCTCGAACGCAGCGCCGACCACCGCTCCCCCCTCGACCCCATCCATGCCGACCCGGACTTCAAGTCTCCAACACCCCAGGAGACCCTACGCCACTTCTAACATCAGCGACCGGCACTCAATATTCAGGTCCCGACAGCAAAGACCGCTGCGTAGCCTGATAAAACCCATACACCGCCACTCCAGCAAATCCCACCAGCGGCACCACATATCCCAGCGCCAGACTCCCCGTATGCTTGGCGATCAACCCAAGCACCGGAGGAAAGATCGCACCGCCAACAATCGCCATCACCAGCAGCGACCCGCCGATCTTCGTGTTCCGCCCCAGCCCCTTTAAGCCCAGCGCAAAGATGGTCGGAAACATGATCGAGATGAAGAACCCGCTCGCCACCACGGCCCACGCACCCACAATTCCGGGCCTGGTCACCGCCACCAGCATCAGCAAGGCGTTCATCACGCCATACGTCCCAAGCATCAAACTTGGCCGCACAAAACGCATCAACGGAGTCGAAACAAACCGCCCAATCCCCATCGCAATCAAAGTACTCAACAGATACAGCGCGGCAGACCGCTCGCTCACCGCCGTGTACTGCTTCATGTATGGAATCAGGCTGCTCCACGACGAGATCTGCGCCCCCACATTGCAGAAGTTCGCCGCCACCGCAATCCAGATCGTGGGAATCCGCAGCAACTCCGCAAAGCTCCCGTGGTTCTCGCCGGCGCCCTCATGCTCCACCTGGATCACCGGAAACTTCGTCCGTGAAAGGACAAAAGCACACAGCAGCACCACCGCACCGAACGTCAGATAAGTCGGAACCACCCGCATGATCTCGGTATGCAGATAAGCCGGGTAGGTCCCCGCCGCCTTCATCGCGGCCACCTCGACCTGGTTCTTCTCCACGCCCGAAAAGATGAAGTACGTCCCGATCAGCACCCCCGTAATCGTCCCCGGAGGATTGAACGACTGCGAAAAGTTCAGCCGCTGCTCCGAGGTGGCCGGATCGCCAAACTGCGCAATGAACGGGTTCGCCGCCGTCTCCAGAATCGAAGCACCGCAGCCCACCGTAAACAGCGCCATCAGGAACAGACCGTATTGCCCACTTACTGCCGCCGGCCAGAAGAGCACCATCCCCGTCCCGAACATCATCAGCCCCGTCACCATCCCCGACTTGTATCCCCACCGGCGCATCAGCAGGGCCGCTGGAATCGCCATGCAGAAGTAGCCAAAAAAGTTCGCCGTCTGCACCAGTTGCGCACCAAACTGCGACAGTTCGAACGACTTTCTGAACTGCTGCACCAGAATGTCTGTCAGATTGTTCGACATCCCCCAAAGAAAAAACAGCACCGTCACGAACACAAACGGCAACAGATGGCCCTCAGGAAACACTGAATGTTTTTTGCCATCGTGTGAAGAGACACCCGAACCAACCGACGTTGAAACCTGCATGCATCGTCCTCTCGAATTCAGCCATCAGCAGCAAGCGAAGAGTTGGCCTCGCGACCCGTGCCCCACAAAAAAGTGATGCCCAGTCTATCGCAGTCTTCCAGGGCTTCAGAAATTCTTGCGCCCTTCGCTTCCCACCTTGCCGGCGCTGGCATAGTATGGTCTCTCGCAAGTCGCGCCACGTGCGCACGGCCCTCTCACAAATTCATCCCCAAATTTGGAGACTCCCCATGACCCTGAAAAAAAGATCGGCACCGCATACACCCGCGTCGCCTCGCACCGTCCTGCCGGGCAGCGAAAAGGCCCCCTTCGTCCAGACCACCGGCGAAAAGCCCGCACCCTCTGGAGCCAAACTCACCGTCTCAGTCGTCGTCAAACGCAAGAACCCACTGAAGGCCGCTAACCGTACCGGCAAAGAACGCCTCACCCACGCGCAGTACCGCCTGCACCACGGCGCAGACCCCGACGCTGTCAAACTCGTCCGCGCCTTCGCCAAAGAGTACGGTCTCGCAGTCGCGCCCGACACTCCTGGTCCAGAGCGCCGCACCATCAAACTCATCGGCACCGTCGCCGCCATGCAGAAGGCCTTCGGCGTCACCCTCGTCCACAAGGTCCACGAAGGTACGACCTACCGCGTCCGCGAAGGCAGCATTACTCTCCCCAGCAAACTCGTCGGCCCCGTCGAAGCGGTCCTCGGCCTCGACAACCGCCCTCAGGCACACCCCCACTTTCGCGTCCTCGGCGAAACCGGAGACGTCAGCGCAAAGCTCGCACAAAGCGGCGGCTTCGCCAAACCTCACGCCAGCGGCGGCAATACCTCTTACTCTCCACCCCAGGTCGCGGCGCTCTATCAATTCCCCTCCAACGCGTCCGGCGCCGGACAAACCATCGGAATCATCGAGCTAGGCGGCGGCTACAAGACCACTGACCTCGCCACTTACTTCAAGTCCCTCGGACAAAAAGCCCCAACCATCTCCGCAGTCATCGTCGACGGCGGTAAGAACGCCCCATCTAACGCCAACAGCGCCGACGGCGAGGTCATGCTCGACATCGAGGTCGCCGCGTCCGTCGCGCCCGGCGCCAACATCGTCGTCTACTTCACCCCCAACACCGACCAGGGCTTCATCGACGCCATCGCCACCGCCGTCCACGACACCAAAAACAAACCCAGCGTCATCTCCATCAGTTGGGGCGGCCCCGAGGCCAGTTGGACCGCCCAATCCATGACCGCACTCGACGCCGCATGCCAGTCCGCGGCCTCTCTCGGCATCACCATCACCGTCGCGGCCGGCGACGACGGATCCACCGACGGCCTCACCGGTGGCCAGAACCACGTCGACTTCCCCGCCTCCAGCCCTCACGTCCTCGCCTGCGGAGGGACCAAGCTCGAAGGCAGCGGCAACACCATCTCCTCGGAGGTCGTCTGGAACGAACTCGCCAACAACGAGGGAGCGACCGGCGGCGGCGTCAGCAACTTCTTCCCGCTGCCCGCATGGCAGGCCGGCTCCAAGGTCCCTGCACCCACCACCGCCGGCGGCGGCCGCGGCGTCCCCGACGTCTGCGGCGATGCCGACCCCTCCACCGGCTACGCCATCCGCGTCGACGGCAAGAACATGGTCATCGGCGGCACTAGCGCAGTCGCCCCGCTCTGGGCCGGCCTCATCGCCGTAGCCAACGCGCAAAACGGCAATACCGCTGGCTTCATTCAGCCCGCCATCTACTCCGCGAAGGGCAAGGCCGCCTTCAACGACATCACCTCCGGCACCAACTACACCGGCACGCCCGTAGGCTTCAAAGCCGGCCCCGGCTGGGACGCCTGCACCGGCCTCGGCTCCCCCATCGGCACAAAGGTGATCGCCGTAATCAACCCGGGCGTCTCGACGGGCTCATCAAAAAAACAAATAAAGAAGGCGACAAAGAAAGCGTCAAAGAAGTCAGCAAAGAAAAAGAGAGCAGTCAGATAGCTTTGCACTTGCCCTCTTCGACTGACCCAATACGCGCCGGGTGCTCATCCATCGTGCAGCTTGCGACGGGATATTCCGTGCTGAATCGGCCCACAACGCTGTGGGTTAATATTTTTCTGCGTTCTCCGCCCAAAAAACGCATGTCAAGTCCAAAAACCGCTTAAACCATTACAGATCAGTAATATCCGCGTGGCATTTTAGTTATACTCCAACCGCTATACTGGATATATAGATCAAAACAAACAAGCCCCGGACACCGTCCGGGGCTTGTTTGTTTGGAAAGAAGAATTTAGCCGCAACCCTTTTCTTATGA
>Ga0210391_10002222_pt1 | contig 16961 bp, 13 predicted proteins | sample IncBWC12OmetaG_FD_160573 | JGI IMG/M metagenome (GOLD analysis project Ga0210391, IMG submission 160573) | Forest soil microbial communities from Barre Woods Harvard Forest LTER site, Petersham, Massachusetts, United States - Inc-BW-C-12-O ... | reverse complement strand
TAGGCCGCCGGATCGACCGGTTTGTCGGATTCGCCATACCCCGGCAAATCGATTGCTATGACCTGATGATCCCTGGCCAGCGCGTCGATCGTCCCCGGCATCTGCCAATTGACTCTCGCACTCGAATCCAGCCCGTGAATGAGCACCACTGGCTCGCCGGTTCCCTCTATAAGGAAGTGAATTTTCACTCCCTTGGCGTCGAAGAACTGCGACTCAGCCGCTGCGATCGAACTTGCGGGGCGTCCCAGCCACACGGACAGAGCCGCAGCTGCCACGAGAATTTGTCTGTTCGGTCGCAAACTATCGCCCTCCCTCCGTCGCTACGACTACAGTCCATTAGACGTTAGGAGTGGCAATTTCGTTTACAGTGCGTCAACGCAAGTTGAGACTGACGACCTCGGACAATCAAGCGCCGCGTACTCGGCCGGCGTCTAGGCGCCAATGCTGCTATTCGGACGGGCCGATCGCGATTGCGTCGAGTTCTGCGATCGTTTCGGAAGAGAGTTGCAGCGCCGCCGCGTTGAGATTCTTTCGTAGATGCTGGATCGACGACGTTCCGGGAATCAGCAGGATGTTGGCGCACGGTGAAGCAGCCATGCGAGCGCGACCTGCATCGGTTTCGCGTCCGATGACGCAGCGGCCGCCTCGAGCGCGGCGGACTGAATCGAGGTGAACCCTCCCAGCGGCAGGAATGGGACGTAGGCGACGCCCTGCCGTTCGAGATCGTCAATGAAGGCGTCATCGGTTCGGTGCGCGACGTTGTACAGGTTCTGCACGCAAACGATCTCCGATATTTTCTGCGCTTCCGCCAACTGCCGCGGAGTCACATTACTCAAACCGAGATGACGGATCAGTCCCTTGCGCTGGAGTTCGGCCAGCACCGTCACTTGCTCGGCGATGGACCCCTCCGCGGGTTCGTAAATTGATCCCATCACGCGGTAGTTGACGATATCGAGCACATCCAGGCCGAGGTTGCGGAGATTGTCGTGGACGCCTGCGGTCAGCTCCTGGGGCGAGATGGCAGGCAGCCACGACTGGTCGGCAGGGCGGCGGGCCCCGAGCTTGGTGACGATCACCAATCCCTTTGGGTAAGGGTGCAGAGCCTTCTTGATGATCTGGTTGATGACGTGCGGGCCGTAGTAGTCGGCCGTGTCGATATGATTCACTCCAGCCGCGACGGCCTCGCGAAGGACGGCGACGGCACCCTCAGGGTCCTTGGGCGGCCCCCATACACCGGGGCCCGCCAGCTGCATCGCGCCGTAACCCATGCGGTTCACGGTCAGCGAAGTCTTTCCGAACGTGAAACTTCCACCGAGATTGGTCGGTCTCATCGTAAGTTCCTCCGAGTGCGACAGACTTCGATTAAGTCAGATTTCGAGATTGTGCGCTCGTTCGAGATCCGCGATTAGCCCAGGGCCGACCGGGCGCCATCCGAGCCGCTCGCGCGTCAGCGCGCTAGAAGCAGCACCATCGAGAGCAGCGAAGCCTCCCATCGTTCCGAAATGCTCGGCGGCCTCCGCCGGGGTGTTCGCGACGACCGGCAGTTTCAGACGCCGACCGATCACCGCAGCGATAGCGCGCACGGGCACACCCTCTTCGGCAACGGCGTGATAGCAGCCCGCTGAACCCTTCTCGAGCGCGAGCCGGTAGAGACGGGCGGTATCGGACAGATGCGCCGCCGACCATCGATTCATGCCGTCGCCAACGTACGCCGAGACGCCCTTCGCGCGGGCTATTTCGACCAGGTATGTGACCAGTCCCTGCTTGTTCTGATCGTGAACCTGCGGAAGCCGTACCAGACAAATCCGCACGCCAGGCCCTGCTAGCGCGGCGGCCTCTTTCTCCGTGTTGAGGCGAGGAATCGGGCCAGTGGGCGCATCTTCTTCAGTTGCGAGGCGGCCCGGCGCGACCAGCAGCGTTCCCGAAGTGGCGATAAGAAGACGATCAGATCCGACCAGCGCGGAACCGAGCGCCTCAATCGCGCGGCGGTCGGTCTCGCAGTTCTCCAGAAATTTCGAGAAGTCGTGGACAAAGGCCAGATGAATCACGGCATCCGACTTGGCCGCGCCGCTTTTCAGGCTTTCCAGGTCTTCAAGGGAACCTCGATGCACCTCGGCGCCGGCCGCGGCAAGAGACTTCGCTCCCGCATCGGATCGGGTGAGACCCAGCACCTTATGGCCTGCGTTCATCAGCTCGGGGATGAGTGCGGAACCGATAAAACCTGTGGCACCAGTGACGAAGACACGCATGATATTTCTCCTTTGGTCTTTTGAAACAGTTAGCGCGCGCGACGCGGAGCGTTACACATCGCTAGCCTGATGTTTCTGAACTTTCTCGACTGTCACGCTTGATCCTTTACCGTCGCGTTCACAAACACGGTCGAGAATTCATCACCACGGGAGCGGTCCGGCTGCGTTCGAGAAGGTGCCTGTCGGACCATCCGGGCCGAGTAGCGCAAGGCGCACAGCCTCGCGGGCACCCTCCTCCACAGTTTGCGTGCCCTCATAGTTGTTGAGGTTCGTCTTGGTGAAGCCGGGGCAGGCGGCGTTGACCTTGATCCCGGTCGACTCCAGCTCGATCGCCATCGCGACCGTCATAGCATTGAGAGCCGTCTTGGACGCAGCGTAGGTCGGGCCGAAGATAGAGCGGCTGGGGTAGGCCGGGTCCGAGTTCCGCGTCAGCGAGCCAACGCCGCTCGACACGTTGACGATGCGGGCCGCCGGCGCCTCGCGCAGAAGCGGCAGCAGCGCCTGGGTAATGGCGACGACGCCGAACACGTTGGTCTCGAACACCGCTCGCACTTCATCGAGGGACACGTTGCTCGGGCGCGTCGACTTGGAGAACTCCGCGACAGTCATGCCCGGCAGCGATCGCGTATGCGCGATGGCCGCGTTGTTGACGAGCACGTCAAGACGGCCAAGCTCGCTCCGAATGCGCTTTGCCGCGGCGACGATGGAATTCTGATCTGTGACGTCTAGCTGGATAGCGCGTGCGTTCGGTCCAACCTCCTTGGCTGCCGCCTCGCCGCGCTCGAAATTGCGCGACCCCACCAGCACAGTGAAGCCGTGTGCCACGAGATCCTTTGCGATCTGAAGACCGATTCCTTGATTAGCCCCGGTGACCAGGGCGACGGGTTTGTCCTGCATGGTAATCTCCTTGTTGCTTCGATTTGTGGTCAACGGCGCCGAGCCCGATTCCTCAGGTGCCACTGGCAATTGCCGCTCGTTTTCCCTGGTGTGGTTCCATCTTGAACTCCGACACTTGGTGAGGCGAGCCAGCGAGCTTGATAGACAGATCGGCATCCCTTCTGTTACAAATGGAGGGAGCCTCCGATTGTCTATAAATATATGGAGAAGCCCTCCGCTTTGTCAAGGGCAACTGGAGGTGGGCTCCGTTTGCAGGAACAGGCGGGACAAAATATGGGGACACAGTCGATTAAAACGGCGCGCCGGCCGCGCGCCGACGCGGTCCGCAATCGCGAGCGCGTGCTGGCGGCGGCCAAGACGGTTTTCAGCAAAGGGGGAGCCGATGCGAGCCTCGAAGCGGTGGCGAAGCGCGCCCAAGTCGGAATCGGAACGCTCTATCGGCACTTCCCCACGCGCGAAGCTTTATTCGAGGCGGTATATCGGCACGAAGTGCAGCATCTCTCGGAGCTCGCGGAACAGTTGAAGGATGAGACCTCGCTCTCGCCGGTCGAGGCGCTGCGTCGATGGCTGCACTCCGATATCGAGTTAGTCGCCACCAAGAAAGGCATGTCCGCCGCACTGGCGCTTGCGGTACACGGCCCCTCGAAACTCTACGCCGATTCATTGGACCGGCTGGCGAAAGCGGCCGGCGTCCTGCTGGACCGCGCCGTTGCCGCTGGAGAGATACGCTCCGACATCAGTCCCAAAGATCTCCTGCGCGCCCTCGTCGGCATGTGCCACATGCAGGATCAGCCCGGCTGGCAGGCGAGTGTTCTCCGCCTGGTGGATATCTTTGTCGACGGCCTTTGTCTCCCAGCGAAGATCGGCAATTCAAATCACGCCGGCGCGGCGAAGCGAGCCCGAACGAAGCGCGATTGAGTTGAACGCAAGGACCGGGATTCTTCCGGGAGTATATACCTTACGCAATTTGGCGGAGTTGGCCGTGATGACGGCTGACCGCGTGCGGCGCTATTCTGCCCCTTGGCGGAGAGGAAATCTCACCGTCAGGGGGCCTTCATGCTGTCGATCATCGCCAACGCGCTTTGGATCACCTTCGATGCATCCTTTGGCATCTTTGTGTCTGTCGTGAGTTTGCCTCTCACAAGACGCCACACATGCGCTTGGATAGCGGGAGCGGCGGTGCTTGTGGTTATTTCGGTTTTTGCGGGGATTGAAGACTGGCAAGCAACGAAAGCCACTCAGACAAAACTCGATTCCACCCAGACGAAGCTCGATTCGTTAAACGGTAAAGCCTCAAAGATACAAGATGGAACCTCGGCAGTTTCCGCAGCGATCGGTAAAATCAGCGTACAGTTGGCGGCGATCGAGAAAAAACCCGGTCTGAAAAAAGATGCGTTGGAGTTAGCTCGAACGTTGATAGACCGTAGCGGCCAAGTATTGGCTCTGGCTGCTCAGCATGGAGCCGTCAATCCTGAAGTTCTTCCAGTGAAAGCATTTCCCGAATCGCTACTATTCAAAACGATGCAAAAACAATGGAATGATCAGCAGTCCGCGCACGAGGAGTCTGTAATACAGCGCCAACAATTGATGAGCGATTATAAGAACACCTACGCGAGCGAAGTAGTCGATCTGCACCAACAGTTTATTGCCGCAGGTCAAGATTGGAATGATGAGCAGTACTACGCGAATCCAGCCGACATTCACGAGATCCTGAATGTGGGTCTCGACTTATTTCAGCACGCGAATCGCTTGAACTAATCAACTGCACGGCGGGGCTTCATGACGAATCCTTCGGCCATCCGCCGACCGGTCGCTTTTTGGAGATGAGTTTCTTCATGGCGTCTTTCCAGTCGCCGTCAATTACCAATACTTCCGGTTTAGGGCCGGGCGGTTTGCGCGGCTTCTTGGCTTTCGATTTCGATTGCTTCGTTGCCATTAAAATAGCGATCCCTGCGTAGGACTCGACGGAAGCGTTGCCAATGGTTCGCGATAGCGCAGTCGTTTGCCGACCGAGCTTCTGATCGCACGCGCCAATCGCTCGCCGTCATCAACTTTGCGCGCATTCCAGCGGAAATCAAACTCTGAAACGTAGCGATGCAAATGCTTGCGGCTGACGTTGTGGAACGTCCCGTAGATGCCGCTTGAGCAGCGAGAACGCGGATTCGACCGTGTTGCTATGAATCCCGCCGGGCCGCGCATACTCGCCCGCGCGATGATTGGTCATGTCGTGCTTGGCGACTGGGTTTTGGATCACATGGCTTCGATAAACCACCGAACTATCGGTCATGAGGTGCGTATCAGAAGTGAGGTTCTCGCGCAGGATGCGGGCCAGATTGTTCGACGTAACATCGGCTGTTACGAACGAGCGGATGTTGCCGCCTCTCTGAACGAGCGACACTACCGGCGTCTTCCGAGTCTGGAGCCATCCCTTTTGTGGGCCTTTGCCCTTCTGCTTGTTACGCGGCTTTCCGCCGACATAAGTTTCGTCGGCTTCAACGATGCCGCTAAGTTTTGGTTCGGCTCTCCAATCTTCCGCCATGCCGAAGCGGATGCGATGCATCATGAACAATGCGGACTTGTACGTTAAGCCCGTCTCGCGCTTGATTTGCAGTGCGCTAACGCCCTTCTTGGATGAGCAGGCTTTCCAGAGCGCATACGCCCAGTGGCGGAGCGGGATGCGCGAATCTTCGATGACCGTGCCGACGCGCACGGTGTACTGCTTCTGGCAGCCGTTGCACTTCCACAGAAACCGCTTATTGCGCTGGCCAGTCTTGCGATCCGTCATCTTGTAAACATCGGTGTCGCCGCAACGCTGGCAGCACGGGCCGCTCTCGCTCCATCGCAGCGATTCGATGAATTCCACCGCTGCGAGTTCATCGGCGCACGCTTTTGGTAGAGCCGTTATGATCGCGGACTTGTCAGAGCCTGCTGGTCTTTGTCCTTTTGCCATGATCGTATCATCGCACGATTTAATACTTGAGTCAAGTATCATGTTAGTCGCGGTGGCGAGACTCGAACCCGCACGAGCTTCCGCCCACCGATCCCCAGAATCGGCCCGTCTTCCACTTCCGGCACACCGCGATTAGAATGCGAACCCCTGACAGGACTCGAACCTGCAACCTCCGCCATACCACTGGCGCGCTCTTCCAATTGAGCTACAGGGGCGCGTTGTTTTGACTGGGGAGGGATCGTGGTAAGCGATCCCTCCCGCGCACAACACAAGCGTGCCTCTGGACTTCGGTGGCGGACGGGGCAATAATACGAGTAGCCCGCACCACTTCACGGTGGTGAACATTGGTCTCAACCTCCAATTTGGGTCAGCCCGGCGCGCCAACGCCGGGTTTTTCTTTGCCTACGTTTTATTCGCCTCTCGAACAGCTGACATCCAATAATCGTCTCGGCCTTCCTGCTCGATTTTCGATTCAGGTTTCATACTCGCTTCGTACTCCCCTGTTTTGACTCGCCTTAGAAGTCCATGCTTGGCCGCGCGAGCTAGTCGCAATCGCGCGCCGTCAAACGTGATTCCCATGGCGTCTGCCAACCGTTTGGCATCAACCGGCCCTTCCAAGGCGGCGACGTGTTGAGCCGCCTCAATCAGGGACTTCGGAATTTTGGGACGTGCGGCAGAATGCCGCTTCGGCTCCAGTTCCACCAAGTGAAGTTGGGTATCCAGTTGCTGCGCTAATTCGGTGATCGAGGCAGGTTTCACCGCCTCTGCTGCATCGTCGAAAGCGGCTTCGATTTCTTCGCGAAGTTTCGCCCGTTCGGATTCAAACGCAGCAACTCGGCGCTTACCACTTTGGATGGCTTCGGTGAGGCGTTCGATACGGTGAAGTTTGTCGCGGATGTAGCTCACAAGATGAATCCAGATCCCTTGAATCCCAGATTCACTTTGGGATCGGATTCAGTCGAAAGTCAATGCCCGCTGGCGCTTTTTACGAACGGGGAATTAGATGTGCTTTACTTTTTGAGAATGTTTCTCAATTGCGGTAGGTACATACTTCCGGATTCTTCGCTACGCAGACTCCGCTCTGAATGACACAAGGAACTCGGGCTCCGCTCTAAGGACACAGCGGCTCGAGCTCCGCTCTGAGTGATGCAGCGACTCGGGCTCCGCTGTGAATGACACCAGGGCTCGGGCTCTGCCCGGAGTGACGCAGGGAAGTGCTCCCCTCGTGTATCGATTCTTCGTGGCTTTTTCTTTGTGTCATTCAGAGCCGATGCGGCGAAGAATCCCGTTAGTCTTTTTCTTTCGACGCAGCACTCGTTTACCTCGCGTCATCGCCAGTTGAGACTGACTGCTTCAGCCTGCTTGTACGGCGGAGAGATTCTGCGCGATAACTGGGCAGTCGCGACACTCAAGGAGAGCAGACGGCGATGATGACGGGACAGCAATACAAGAAGTCGTTGGACGACAACCGCGAAACCTACTTCGAAGGCGAGCGCGTACGCGACATCGTAACTCATCCGCTGCTCGGCGAATGCGTCTCGCGAATCGCCGCGGGTTACGACCAGTTCTATTCGCCCGAGCCTGGAGCGGTCAGCCCGCTGATGAAAATCCCGCGCTCGGCCAATGAGTTGCGCGACCGGATTCCGCTGCTGCTCGAATCCGACATCGTGGCCAATGTGACTTACCAATCGATCATGACGCTGACGACTGCGGCGACGCGTATCGCTGATACGCTGCCGGAATACGCAGAGCGCATTCGGCACTACGTGCAGGCGGCACAGCGCAAAGACGTGCGCATCGTCGAATGCATCACTGACGCGAAGGGCGACCGCAGTCGTCCGCCCGGCAAACAGGACGATCCCGACGCCTACACCCGCGTGGTCGAACGGCGCAGCGACGGCGTCGTGATTCGCGGCGCCAAGCTGCACATCACGGGTGCCTCGATGGCGCATGACCTTATGGTTATCCCGACCAAGGCGATGAAGCCCGGGGAGGAGGCTTACGCAATCGGGTGCGCGGTGCCGGTCAACTCGCCCGGCGTCAAGATAATCGACACGACGTTCGCGCCGCGCCATCCCGACACGCGCACCTTCCCGGTCTCGGCGAAAGTCCACATGCCCGAAGGATTCGTAATTCTGGACAACGTCTTCGTGCCTAACGAACGCATCTTTCTCGACGGCGCCGTGCAGCAGGCCGCCGTCTTCGCGCATTCGCTCGGCCTGTGGGAGCGGCTGGGCGGCCTATCCGCCATGGCGGAGGAAGGCGACCAGCTGGTCGGCTTCGCGCAGCTGGTGGCGGAGGCCAACGGCCTGGCGGGCGAAGGGCACATCAAGGAAAAGATCTCCGAGATGCTCATCCATGCGACGTTGATTCGCGCCGCGCTCGAGGCGGCGATCGCGAACTGCCAGATCACCGAGCAAGGCGCCTTCCCCGATGAGCTCTACACCAACGCCGGCAAATATCACGGTGCCGCCAACTACAACCTGATGGTGCGCCATCTGCACGACATTTCTGGCGGCTCGATTCTCACTGCCCCGGGCGTCGCCGATCTCGAGAACGAAGTGACCGGACCGCTGGTGCGCAAGTACATGGGCACCAGCAACGGCATCGACGGCGAATATCGCGCTCGGCTGTTTCATGCGATTCGCGATCTGACCGCCGACGCTTACGGCGGATGGAAGGCTGTGACCAACGTGCAGGCCGGCGGCGGGCTTTATGCGCAGCGAATCGTCACGCGCAGGTACTACGACTTGAAGGGCGCCAAGCGAAAGGCGCTGAAGGTGGCGGGTCTGAGTGACGAAACCGCCAACTGATTCATCGCCGCAAGGGCGGTTTGCGCGCGGTACGACGGCGTTGTAATGGATCTGTTACATACACCCTACGGATTCCCTCTATAAGGAGACTGAAATGGCCGCTGGATACACCATGACCATCGACGGCAAGTCGGTGAAAGGATCGAAATCCACTGGCGTGATTAATCCCGCCACCGGGAAGGTTTTCGCCGAAGTTCCCGATTGCACGAAGGCCGAACTCGATCAGGCAATGAACGCCGCGCAGAAGGCGTTCCCCGCCTGGAGCAAGGACGTTAACGCGCGCCGCAAGGTCCTGCAGGACTGCGCCGCCGCGCTGCAGCAGCCGCCTGAGGGCCTAGCGCGGACGCTCACGCAGGAGCAAGGCAAGCCGCTCGACAAAGCCGCGCAGGAAATCATGCTCACCTCGATGTGGTGCGCATTCACCGCGATGCTCGACCTGCCGGCCGAGGTGCTGAGCGACACTGCAGACGCCAAAATCGAAATCAAGCGCAAGCCGCTCGGCGTCGTCGCCGCGATCACGCCGTGGAACTATCCCATCATGCTCGGGATGTGGAAGATTGCGCCGGCCCTGTTGGCGGGCAACACGATCGTGTTGAAGCCCTCGCCGTACACGCCGATCACGACGCTGATGCTGGGCGAGATTCTGAAAGAGATCGTTCCGCCGGGAGTCTTCAACGTGATCTCCGGTGGCGACGAGCTCGGCGCATGGATGACGAGTCATCCGGTGCCGCGCAAGATTTCATTCACCGGCTCGGTTGAGACCGGCAAGAAGGTCGCTGCTTCGGCGGCGCCGGATCTGAAGCGGGTTACGCTCGAGCTCGGCGGCAACGACGCGGCGATCATCCTGGCCGATGTGGATCCCGCGGTCGTCGCGCCGAAGATTTTCTGGGGCGCGTTCGAGAACTCAGGGCAGATCTGCAGCGCGATCAAGCGCGTCTATGTGCCCGAGCAGATGTACAATGCGCTGATCGACAACCTCGGCGAGATTGCCAAGGGTGTCAAGGTGGGCGACGGGCTCGAGGCCGGCACCCAACTCGGACCGATCAACAACAAGATGCAGTTCGAGCGCGTGACCGAGCTGGTCGAGGACGCCAAGAAGCACGGCGCCAAAATTGTCACCGGCGGCTCGCGCGTCGGCAAGGAAGGCTACTTTTTCGCGCCGACGATTGTCGGAAACATTTCCGATGGCGTGCGGCTGGTCGATGAAGAACAATTCGGCCCAGCGCTTCCGATCGTTCCTTACAAGGATGTCGACGACGCCGTTCGCCGCGCGAACGCGACCCACTACGGCCTGAGCGGTTCGGTCTGGTCCAATGACCGGGTGCGCGGCGCCGAGGTCGCGTCGCAGCTCGAATGCGGCTCGGCGTGGGTCAATCAGCATCTCGCGATCGCGCCGAATCTGCCGTTCGGCGGTGCGAAGTGGTCGGGCATCGGCGTGGAGAACGGCACCTGGGGCCTGATGGGCTTCACCGAAATCCAGGTGGTCAACTCCATCAAACTTTCGTAAACCGGTTTGAGTAAAGTCGCCCCCGCGGTATCGTAAGTTCGAGCGATACCGCGGGGGCGCGTTTTTTTGGAATGGGACGCTACGACGACTACAAGCAGCACGTCTTGCGCATCAGCCAGCGGCTGTCCGCCGACGGCTACTTTGGATCTAAGTCGGGCAGCGCCGGCAACGTCTCGGTGCTGGTTGAGGGCGAGAACGTCGTCGTCGTCACGCCCACTCGCCTGCAGTACGACGTGATGAAAATCGAAGATATTTGCGTGGTGGACTTCGACCTCGCGCCAATTGAAGGCGCGCGCAAACCGTCGATCGAAACTCCGATGCACGTCGCCGCTTATCAGATGCGTGCAGACGTCAGCGCCGTCATCCACACGCATCAGACCTTCGCGAGCGCGCTCAGCATTCTGAACGAGGGGATTCCACCGCTGTTCGACGAAGTCACGCTCGCGATTGGCAACACTATCGACGTAGTGCCGTACGCGCTCTCAGGCTCGCGCGAGCTGCACGACAACGTCGCGCGCAAGCTCGCCAATCGATGCCACTGCTACATACTTCAGAATCACGGCACGCTCTGCGTCGGCACCGACCTCGACAAGACTTTCACTTTCGTGGAGCTGCTCGAAAAATCCGCGCACATCTATGTGGATGCGCTCGGGACCGGGATGCCGGTGACTGTGCTGCCTGAACAGACTGTGGCGCAGCTTCATGCGGCGGTCATCGCGCGCCAGGATCGCGAAATCGCGCGCAAGCAATCGGCGCGCGCGTCCGAAACGAGCCGCTGATTCGCGGCTCGCCGGCTAAGCGCGCATCAGCTCCGCTTCGTCGGCGGCAATGGTGGCGTAAACTTCGCGGTCGATCTTGCGGTAGCGCTCGAGCGACTTGTCGGCTTGCTCTTCGGAGCCTTGCGCCTTGGCGATCTCGTGCATCTCTTTTTCGATCCACGACAGATGCCACGATTCGTCCTTGGTAACCGACTTCAGCACTTCCATCGTCTCAGGGTCGACATTGGGGAGCGCCATGTGAGCGTTGTAGCGGCTCTGCGCGCGCTCTTCGACCACGACGGTCAGGGCGAGCAGATCGATAATCGTTTTCGGCACGCCGGTCCGCAGTCCGAGCCGCCGCTGATAGCCATCGTCGATAAGGATAGGGGCGCCACCGAGGTCCGAGATTCGCTTGGTCCAGAGGAATGCGTGGCGCGTTTCGTCCGCCAGATGGGCGGTCATCTTGAGCTGCGCTTCGCCGTCCTTCATATGGCTCAAAAGATTGAACAGTAGGCGGGCGCCTCGCAATTCGGCGTCACGATAAAAGCTGAAAACGAGGATCTGCTTCTCCGTCGCGGACATTCCAGTGAAATCCATGTTGCCAAGTGATGCGCTCAATACTCAGTCCTCCGTCAGCCGTCCAAAGACGACGGTGCCTAATGCTATCAAATAAGGCGGTTGCGGGTAACTTATGCGATCCTGTCCGCAGGGTCAATAAAATGTCCGCAAATCTATCCCCACGCGACCGTCCCGAGAATACGCCGCTCTAATGCCGAGGTTGCGAAACCCCGTCGTTGGGAACAACTATTTATGTCGAGGGGAGCCGCGCGATCCTCGCGGCTGATCAGCGATGCCGTCATCAGACGTTTATTGGCTCGCATTGAGACGCGCCCGCGGAGTCGGTCCGCGAACCTGCAAGTTGCTGATCGAGAAGTTCGGCGCGCCCGAAAAAGTATTCCAGCTGAGCGCCGACCAGATTGCCGCCGCCGGAGTGCCGCGCAACACCGCGCACAGCATCGCGGAATTTCGCGACTTCGAGCCGCTTGAGAAAGAACTATGCGAGCTGCCCAACCTCGGCGCGCGACTCGTCAAATGGACCGACGCCGACTATCCGCCGAATCTGCGGCAAATCGCCGACCCGCCGCCGTTCCTGTTCGTCCGCGGCACGGCCACGTTGACCGACAGTACGTGTATCGCAATCGTCGGCGCGCGCGCCGCCAGCGATATCGGGCGCCGAATGGCGCAGCGGCTCGGTCTCGAGCTCGCGGCCAAGGGCTTCACCGTCGTCAGCGGGCTGGCGCGAGGAATCGACGGCGAAGCGCATCAGGGGGCCCTCGACGCTCACGGCAAGACGCTCGCCGTGCTGGGATGCGGCGTCGACGTCATCTACCCGGCCGAACATCGCAAGCTGGCTGAGAGCATTATCGCCGGCGGCGGCGCACTGATCAGCGAGCTGCCCATTGGAACGCAGCCGCTCGCTGAGAACTTCCCGACTCGCAACCGGATCCTGTCGGGGCTGTGCCTGGGCGTCGTAATCGTCGAGGCTGCCGAAAAAAGCGGCTCGCTTATTACGGCGCGGATGGCGCTGGAGCAGGATCGCCAGGTATTCGCCGTCCCCGGCAGCCCCCTCAGTGGCAAGACTCGCGGCAGCAATCGTCTATTGAAAGAGGGTGCGAAGCTGGTCGAATGCGTCGAAGACGTAATCGAGGAGTTGGCGCCGCAGATGATCGGCCGACAGGCAGCAACCCGCACTATCGCCAAGGCGCCGGCCGAATCATTTTCTATTTCTGCAGCGTCTGATATTAGGGCAGATACTGCGTCTATCGTTGAAACGGTTCAAGCCGTCAAAGCGGTTGAAGAAGTAACTGACAGTGCTACAGCTATCTTGAATGGTCTAAAAGATTCTGAGAGACTCCACGTTGATTCGATCATCAAGTCTTCCGGACTCAATGCCCAAACCGTGCTTAGATTGCTGCTGGAACTTGAACTCGAGGGTCGCGTCACCCAGCATCCCGGCAAGCTTTTCTCGCTTGCATAAGTCTGGCAGGGTGTAAGCCCTGAAGGCGTCGGTGCTTTGAACTGGCGCGAAACCTGCGAGGGTGGTGACGGGACTGGAGGCGCCTAATACGGTGGCAAAAAATCTCGTAATCGTTGAATCGCCTGCAAAGGCGAAAACCATCAAGCGCTACCTCGGTAGCGACTACCAGGTCATGCCCTCGGTCGGCCATGTCGTAGACCTGCCCAAGAGCAAGCTGGGGGTCGATATCGAGCACAACTTCGCGCCCGATTTCGTCGTAATCAAGGGCAAAGAGAAGGTCCTCGGCGAGATCAAGACTGCCGCCAAGGGAAAGGATAACGTCTACCTCGCCAGCGACCCCGACCGCGAGGGCGAAGCGATCGCATGGCATATCGCCGATCATCTCGGCAAGACCAAGTCCAAGGTGAGCCGAGTCCTGTTGCATGAGATTACGTCGGCCGCCGTTAAAGAGGCGGTCGCCAATCCCTCGAAGCTCGATCACAACCTGTTCGACGCGTACCAGGCGCGCCGCGTCCTCGACCGCCTGGTCGGCTACAAGCTGAGCCCGCTGCTGTGGGACAAGGTCAAGCGCGGCATCAGCGCCGGCCGGGTTCAGTCGGTGGCGCTCAGGATAATCGTCGACCGCGAGCGCGAGCGCGAGGCCTTCCGCGCCGAAGAGTACTGGACCCTCGACGCCCGCCTTTCAGCCAAGAATCCGCCGCCGTTCAAGGCGCGGCTTTACAGTTACAAAGACGACCGCATTGACAATAAGGCGTACAAGCTGCCCGAGGCGCGGGCGAAAGAGATCATCGCGGCGGTCGAAGCGGCGCCGTTCACGGTAAAGAGCGTCGAGCGCAAGGAAGTCCGCCGCAGCCCGACCCCGCCGTTCATCACATCGCGGCTGCAGCAGGAGGCGTCGCGTAAGTTGTACTATCAGCCGCGGCGCACGATGCAGATAGCCCAGAAGCTTTATGAGGGCGTCGAGCTTGGCGAGGAGGGCGCGGTCGGCCTTATCACTTATATGCGCACCGATTCGCCGCGCGTGTCGGACCAGGCACTCGAGTCCGTCCGCAGCCATATCGTCGCGCGTTACGGCAAAGAATATATTCCCGAGCAGCCGAACTTTTATAAATCCGGCAAGCAGTCGCAGGGCGCCCATGAAGCAATTCGCCCGACTGCCGTCGAACGCGACCCCGAATCGATTGCTCGCTACCTAGACAAGGACGCGCTCGCGCTCTACACGCTGATCTACAATCGCTTCGTCTCGAGCCAGATGACGCAGGCCGTGTACGATCGCACCACCGTCGATATCGAATCGGCGGACGCGATTTTCCGCGCGACCGGCCAGGTGATGAAGTTCGACGGTTTCATGCGCGTGTATATCGAGGGTCAGGACGAGACGCCGGACAACGACGAGGAAGGCACTCTGCCCCTGCTGAACGAAGGCGAGACTCTTACCTTGCTCGGGCTCGATCCCGAACAGCATTTCACCCAACCGCCGCCGCGCTACACACAGGCCACGTTGATCAAGGTCCTCGAAGAGCAGGGCATCGGGCGTCCTTCTACCTACGCCGCAATCATGACGAGCATTTTGCGGGTCGAGTACGTCGAAGAGGACGAGAGCAAGCGGATGCGGCCGACGTCACTCGGGCGCGTCGTCAACGACATGCTGGTCAAGGCGTTCCCCGACATTCTGGAATCCAGCTTCACGGCGCAGTTCGAAGAGGACCTCGACAAAGTCGAAGAGGGCACCGAGAACTGGGTCAAGACGATGAAGCGCTTCTACGGCCCGTTCGCCAAGGACCTGGCCGACGCAAAAAAGAAAATGCCCGAGGTCAAGCACAAAGGCCTGCCCACCGGTCTCAAGTGCGAGCTCGACGGCGGCGACATGGTGATCAAATGGGGCCGCAACGGCGAATTCCTCGCCTGCTCAAACTATCCCAAGTGCACCAACACCGGCGAAATCGCGCGCGACGAACAAGGCGTTGTCTCGCTGAAGCCTTCGGCCCCTGCGCCCACTGACGAGGTCTGCGAAAAGTGCGGCAAGCCGATGGTCAAACGCCGCTCGCGCTTCGGCGAGTTCCTCGGATGCTCGGGCTACCCCGATTGCGACGGAATCAAGCGCCTGCAATCCGACCCGGTCAAGACCGGAGTCGCGTGCCCGGAATGCAAGGAAGGCGAAATCCTCGAGCGTCGCAGCCGCCGTGGGAAAATTTTCTTCGGATGCGGCCGTTACCCGAAGTGCAAATTCGCCGCATGGAACAAAGTCGTCCCGCAGCCATGCCCGTCGTGCGGCGCCAACTACATGGTCGAGAAGGATTTGAAGCGCACCGGCATCACCTGGCAATGCGCCAACAAGGAATGCGGCTACAAGGCTCCCGCTCCTGTCGCCGTGCTGCCCGACTCGGCGCCGGCCTCCTCGACGCCTCCTGCGTAGCGTTGCCGTCTCGCTGTGACTGACTCACACCGATCCATCGGGAGCATTGCACGTGCCCTGATTGCTCTCGCGCTGATCGCTGGATTCGCGGCCTCTGCCGATGCGGCCGCGAGCGCGCCGCCATATATAACTCCTCACCAGGAAGAGACCTTCAAGCCCTACGTCGCGCGCGTCTATTTCGATGCGAAGGCGAAAGACGGCAGCGACGCTTATTTCGAGATTCTCAAGGACGACAAGCAGGTCTACGTGCAGCGCGCCAAAAACAAGGGCGAAAAATTTTTCATCGGCACGATGTACAAGGAAGATCCCGATGCGTCGTTGGTAAAGATGGGGATGGACGTGACCGGCGACGGCAAGCCCGACCTGGTCGTCTCGGAGTGGAGCGGCTACGCGAATTGCTGCCTGACGCTGCATATTTTCGAGATCGGGCCGACCTTCAGAAAACTCGCCACGATAGACGCCGAGTTCAGCGACTCGGGCCCGCACTTCCTGCCGCCCGACAAGAAATCGCAATCGCTGGCGCTGGCGGTTCAGATCCATGACTGGAACTTTGCCAACTGGCACACCGATTTCGCCGACTCGCCCGCGCCTAAAATCCTGCTGCGCTTCAGCGACGGCGCATATCGCATCGCGCCCGACCTGATGCGCACGCAAGCTCCCGATGCGCAGGACCTCGACACGCGCGCTGCCTCCATCAGAAATTACGCGCCGAGCGCGAAGGGCGGTACCTGGCCTCACGCTGAGGTTTCGCCCGATCTATGGTCGACGATGCTCGATCTGATTTATGGCGGCCACGACGCCGAGGCCTGGAAGTTTCTCGACACGGCATGGCCGTCGAAGGTGCAAGGCAAGGACGTTTTCGCCCGCGACTTCCGCGCGCAACTCGCCAAGAGTCCTTACTGGCCTGCGGTCAAGACAATGAATGCTTCATCTTCGCCGACATCTCCTCGAGCCGCCGCCGAATAAATCGCCGCTCGGGCGCGCTGCCTACTCGCGACAACGCCGCGCGATACGACTCGGCCGCCTCGCTCCATCGTCCCAACCGCCGCAGCAAATCGGCCCGCGCCGACCACATCAGGTAGTAGTCGCGCAGCTCGCCGCTAGCTGCTATCTCGTCGACTAGTTCGAGGCCGGCCGCGGGACCGTCGGCCATCGCGACTGCGACTGCTCGATTCAGCTCGATCACCGGTGACGGTCGAATCGATGCCAGTTGTGCGTAGAGCGCCGCGATCGCGCGCCAGTCCGTCGTATCGGCGCGTTCGGCGCGCGAGTGAGCCGCCGCAATCGCCGACTGAATCGCGTACGGTCCATTCGCGTTGGCACGAATCGCAGC
>Ga0210391_10002221_pt1 | contig 16962 bp, 19 predicted proteins | sample IncBWC12OmetaG_FD_160573 | JGI IMG/M metagenome (GOLD analysis project Ga0210391, IMG submission 160573) | Forest soil microbial communities from Barre Woods Harvard Forest LTER site, Petersham, Massachusetts, United States - Inc-BW-C-12-O ... | reverse complement strand
TCGTCGGCCGCGACGGCGGCCACACTGCCAAAGTGGCCGACGTCTGTGTCCTTATTCCCACGGTCAATCCCGCCCACGTCACTCCGCACGCCGAAGCGTTTCAGGCAATCGTGTGGCATCTGCTGGTTTCGCACCCCGCGGTGAAGCAGCAGCAAACCAAGTGGGAATCAGCCGCGCTGCACAGTGGGCAACTCCGTCCGGCGGTCTTCCTTGATCGCGATGGCGTTATCAACCGCGCCGTGGTGCGCGACGGCAAACCGTTTCCACCGTCCGGGGTGAAGGAACTTGAACTGCTGCCCGAGGTCGCGTCATCGCTACACGATTTGAAAGCGCATGGCTTCGCGCTCTTTGTGATCACCAATCAACCTGATGTAGCTCGCGGCACCCAGACGCGTGAGGCGGTTAAAGCTATCCATCAGGCGCTGGCCTCTTCTCTGCCCATCGACGATATCTTCGTCTGCTATCATGACGATGCGGATGACTGCGCTTGCCGCAAGCCGAATCCAGGTATGTTGTTCGAAGCACGGCGCAAGCACAATATCGATCTCTCGCGCAGTTTCATGGTGGGCGATCGCTGGCGCGACATCGATGCCGGCCACGCCGCTGATTGTAAAACGGTTTTGATTGATTACGGTTACCGTGAACGAAAACCGGCGCACCCTCCGGAGGCTACCGTTCGATCGTTGCGCGAGGCCGCTGACTGGATTCTGTGCTCGAGTTTGAAGGAGTCAACGAATAAAGATGAAGTCCGTATCTGAATTGCGGGTTCAGGTGTTCGCCGACGGAGCCGACAAGGCCAGCATACTCGAGCTCTACCGGCAACCCTACATCAAGGGTTTCACTACGAATCCAACCCTGATGCGGAAAGCGGGCGTGACCGACTATGAGCGTTTCGCCCGCGAAATCCTTCAACAGATTCCGGACCGTCCCATTTCGTTCGAAGTATTCGCCGATGATGAAGCTGAAATGGAGCGGCAAGCCCGCAAGATCGCCCGCTGGGCAGCGAACGTGTACGTGAAAATTCCCGTTACCAACACCCGCCGGGAGCCTATGTACGAATTGGTCCGGCGTCTGAGCGCGGAGGGTATTCAGGTGAACGCGACCGCGGTGCTCGCACTCGACCAGGTGGAGCAACTCGCGCGAGCGCTGCGCGGCGGTGCCCCCTCGTATATCTCGGTTTTTGCCGGACGAGTCGCCGACACCGGGCGCGATCCCGTTCCTCTCATGAAATCTGCGCTCGAGTTAATGGCGCCCGAGCCTAACTCGCAACTGGTCTGGGCCAGCCCGCGCGAACTCCTGAACATCTTCCAGGCCGACGAAATCGGCTGCCACATCATTACTGTCACGTCTGACGTTCTCAAGAAGGTCACCCTGATCGGCAAGGATCTGCACGACTATTCCTTGGAGACCGTGCAGATGTTCCATGACGACGCCGCGCATTCCGGATACACGCTCGAACCGCACATCGCATATTCTTTGTGACGGGTCGAGTTCTCCTGCTCTACTACGACGAGCCCTCTCGCTATTGCAGGCTCGCTATTGCAGGCTCAGGTTCATCTTGCCAGTGTTATCGAAGTTGATCCGCAACCTGGTTTCTTTGCCGCTGGCGAACTTTCCCGCGATGGTGGCGGCCTGGTCAGAAAGACTAGCACCGGGGCTCACCCACACCCTGAGAAGATGCTTCCCCGGCGGGATTTGCACGGCATGGAATTCGTGGCCCTGGACCTGGCGGAACATAACCAAGCGTCTCTTTTCTATTCCTTCCAGCGGACCCGTGTAGGCCAGCACATCATCGACCCAGATCGACAAGTGGGCGTCGACAAATTTGTGGTCTACCTCGATCTCCAGCAGTGCGGCAGAGGTTCGAAAATTTGGACGGTTTCCACCTGCAATTGGATCAGAGTTCACTTTCAGGCTAGAAGGGGTCGGGGTGCCTGCTGCAGCAGTGCTTGGTGCGGCAGGCGCCGTTCGGATCGCATCCGGAGGTAACGCCTCCTGGTGCCAGGCGAGGGGCCAGACGCGAAGTCCAATTACGAGAAGTCCGACCACGAGTAAGATGCCGGCGAGAGATGGGTTTCGCATCGTCGCCAGCAGGTTCTCCGCCACGCGGTGCTGTAGCTTCGAAGCGCGGGGACTGGCTGCAGCCGCCAGCGGACCCAGGGACGAGAGTCTGCCGCTATGATTGGGAGACGGAATGGCGGCTCCCGCGGAATCTGGCTGCTTTGCTTTGCTCCACGGCTCGCGTCCTTGCTGCAGATCCTGAATATCCAGCACCACTTCCATACCGCGCTGGTAGCGCTGGCTCGGATCCTTCGCGATCGCTCGCGTGATGATGTAGTCGAGCCCCGGCGGCAGTTCGGTATCAAGCACCCTCGCCGGCACCGGATCACGGTTGACTACTTTGAATGCGACCGTGAGCGCGCTGTTTCCTTGAAAGGGCCTGTAACCTGTCAGGACCGTGTACAGAACCACGCCGAGAGAAAATAAGTCCGACCGACCGTCCACCGCTTGACCACCCAACTGCTCCGGCGACATGTAAGCGGGGGTGCCGAACACACGCCCCGCGGAAGTCTGGTTCGCAAGATTCAATTTAGCCACTCCGAAGTCGGCGATTTTGACATGGCCGTCTTCGGTGACCAGAATGTTCGCGGGTTTTAGATCACGGTGAACCACGCCCTGGCCATGCGCACAATCCAGGGCTTCCGCCAGTTCGAGTGTTACTTGAAGGGCCACTTCTGGCGGCAACCGATTGTTATCGCTCCCGAGCAAGACTTTGTCGAGGGACTGCCCCGCAACAAATTCCATGACGATGTAAGGAGCGTGCGTTTCCGGTTCCTCGCCGACATCGAAGATGGTTACAATTCCCGGGTGCGACAGGCGGCCCGCAGCTTCCGCCTCCCGGAAGAAACGCTCGCGATACTCGAGTTCCTCTTCAGGAGGCTGACCGGCCAGCGAAATAGTCTTTACCGCGACCACACGATTGATCTTGGGATCACGCGCTTTATAGACAATACCCATCGCTCCCCGGCCCAGTTCAGCCAGGATTTCGTAGCGACCAAAACGTAAGGACCTGTGTTTCATAACGGGTGCAACAGCGACGAGTGCGCGCCTTCACGACTTTTCATGCACAACTCTCCCAACGCCCGCTGAAAACGAGCTTCGCCTTGCGGATATTGTCTACTCAAAGATTATGAGGTGACAGGTTACTGACGTACTCAGGTCTCTTCGGAAGCTTTGCACTTGCAGGCTGATGTAGGAATGACGAAGGTCGTCCTTAATACCTTATCCTGGGTATCGTCCAGTGATGTAGCCTTCCAGCTCCTGAATGGTTTGAGCCTGATCCGAGACGATCCACTTCACCAGATCGCCGAGCGACACCACCCCCAACACCTCGCCGTTCTCTCCCATCACCGGAAGATGACGGAACCGATGCCTCGTCATAATCGACATGCATTCGTCGACGGCTTGCCGTGGAGTTACGAAAACGACCGGTGAAGTCATGATGTCGCGGACGAGAGTCTCTTTGGAAGAGTGGCCCTTGAGGATGACTTTACGGGCGTAATCGCGCTCCGAAAGAATACCAACCAGTTTGTCCCCAGACGTAACCAGCAATGCACCAACGCTCTCAACGGCCATTTTCTCAACCGCTTCATAGACGGACTGGTCAGGCGTCACCGATAGAATTCGGCTGTTGTCCTTGCTCTTCAGCACCAATGCAATCGTGTCCGTAAGTTTCATGATGAGCCCTCCAGCCGGGAAAAATTATACGCCTGAGGCTTCTCGATACAATCGCCGTTGGCCTGTGTCAAATGTGATGACAAAGATGACCTCTTCGAACTTAACGCCCTCGCGGGTGACTCCAGTAACCAGCGGAGGGTTACATTTGAGCGCGTCTGAGTTGCTTCAGGCGACATCTCACCTCCGTAATTCGCGGCTGGAGCAACCCCAACTAAACTTCGACGTGGGCTCCGCCGCTGCTCAAACCCGAGACGGCAACATATCCGACGCGGGACCGGGAGTTGTTGATCCTAAGCATCCACGCGTCAACGAAGTCAATGCGCGTAAGCAGAAGCAGAAGGACCGCATTGCCAATGGCGAGAGGAACGGCAGCACCTTGACGCCGGGACAAGCTGCTCACCTGGAAAATCGGGAGCAGAAGATCGACAACCAGGAGAAGGCTGATATGGCCGTTCACAATAGTCATCTGACCAAGGCCGAGCAAAGGCAGCTCAACAAGGAGCAGAAAAGACTAGCAGGCAGATCCACAGAGACAAGCAAGAAGGATCCGACTTCACCAACTAACCTCAGCGCCTGACTTTTCAAGTTCAGGGAAAAGCCGCGAGCCATCGCGGCTTTTTTCTTTCCCTTCTTTGGCTTTGAAGCCCGGAGCGCGTAATCGGGTCGGCCCTCTCTGTGGTTCCGCTTGTCACGTTTTCCGGATTCTGGGTCAGAGTTGCCTTTTTGCGCTGCCTAATGTCTATAATGACCGGGGCACAATGCGGCTTCGGTCCTAGTGGCAGGAAGTCGGCGAGTGCTGGTCATCTCGGATGGCCTTCCTGCTGCCGGCTGGGGTTGCAAAGAAATGTCTGTTGACTGCATGAACGTGAGACCGGGAGTTGAAGTTGCCAGCCTCACCGATGTGGGCTGCCAGCGCGAAAACAATGAGGACTCCTACCTCTATTGGGAACCTGCGGATGATGAGGAATTCCAGCGCAAAGGACGGCTAGCGGCAATTGCCGACGGCATGGGGGGGCACGAGGGCGGCCAGGAAGCCAGCCGCCTGGCGGTTGAGACGGTTCGCGAAGTCTATGATCATGCGCCGGGCGACGATCCGCAAACCGCCCTGGTCGAGTCCCTTACCGCGGCGCACACGCGAATTCAAAACTACGCCGAGCGCTACCCCGCATTCCAGGGAATGGGGACTACCTGTACCGCCTTGGTTCTGCGCGGCCGGAAGCTTTATTTCGCGCACGTCGGAGACAGCCGCCTGTATCTGGTTCGCGGTGCACGCATCTTGCGGCTGACTCGCGATCACTCCTACGTTGGCCGACTGGTGGAGAGCGGCATCGTTCGTGCCGAAGATGCCGAGAAACATCCGCAACGCCACATTCTGACCGCCGCCTTGGGCGCGGGAAGGGAACTGGCGGTCGATGGCGCCGACCAGACCTTGCTCTTGCAGGAAGGGGACCATCTCCTGCTTTGCACCGACGGTCTTTGGAGCGTCGTGACCGAGGAAGAACTGGAGACCGCCGTCAGTGGGAATCCGCCGGCGGAATGCTGCGCCGCGCTGGTTAAACTGGCCCGGCAACGGGGTGCGCCCGACAACGTAACCCTGCAAGTGTTGCGCGTTGCAGCCGAGTCACAACCTTAAGGCCTGAAAAATCTCTCCGAGACGCAGAATTCCTCCAAGAAACTGCAATCCGATTCACACCGTCTTCCTTGCCAACCGGATGGAAATCCCCTAAGTTACTGAACAACTTGGCGTTGATGGGTACTTCGATCCCCCGTGGAAACGGCAGCGCAATTGCAATGTCCTTAAAGTCTACTAATACAATGGACTTTGTGGCATAATCTCTGACCATGAAAATCTCTCAAAAGGGACTCTACGCACTCCAGGCCATGATGATGCTCGCCCGCCATCACCATCAGGGCGCCATCAAGATTCGCGAAATCGCCTATGAAGAGGATCTTCCAGAAAAGTTCCTGGAATTGATCCTCCTCGAACTCAAGAACGCGCGGATGGTCGAGAGCGTTCGCGGAGCCAAGGGCGGCTACCAGTTGCGCCGCGATCCCGCCGAGATCCGCTTGAGCGAGATCATGCGCCTGATTGACGGACCGCTCGCTCCTTTTGCCGATGCAGAGCAACTGCGCGTGCTTATCGACCGCGATCTGCCGCATCGTGCGCTCTATCAGGTATTTCTCGATGTGCGTGATGCCGCCGCCAAGATTCTCGAAAACACCACGCTGGCCGATCTGATTTCCGGCACAGCGTCGCGTTCTACCAAAGGCAAGAGCGCGGCCAAAAGGAAAGCAAAAGAGAAGAGCAGCATACTCCCCTTGGTCGTCGGGGGCCAGGCGGTCGAATAGGCAAATCTTTATCTCGGCGTCGCGGGTAGTGCTCCTGTACTAGGTCAATCGCCGTCGTGATCTTGATCGTCGCCATTCCGGAAGTTTTGTATGACTCGGTTCTCAACTCCGAGGAGCGCCTTTCGCAAGCGGGCAGAGGTCGACTTTAACTAGCCTTCCGCGTACCGGATTTTGCTCCAGTTTCTCGACAAATTAACACTGCATTAACGCCTTGTTGACACTCGTTTAACAAAGTAGAAGTAAGTTCGATTGTTCGGAATCACTAGTAAATTGATTGTGATTATCGAAACGGCCGGACCATTGAAGCAGTTCTCCCAAACGCCGGTTGGGAAGGTGGAAGTTGCTTAAGTTGCGAACCTGCGATTGCTAAGAAGTTTAGGTTGTTCCCCCGGAACTATGGTTCCACAAAAACTCAAAAGGAGAGGATTGAATTCCATGAAATCGACTAAAACTTTGTTTATCATCGCCCTCACGCTTACGGCTCTCAGCGCCGGCGCCTGGGCGGAGAACCCTGGCTCGGGTGCTCCGGCTGCCAGCGGGGCCGCCCCGGCACCAGCGCCCACGGTAGTCACGGCCGCTGATGTCCAGGCATTGAAAGATGCCGTGGCCGCACAACAGTTACAGATTCAGCGGCTTACCGAGCAGCTAGAGCGCCAGCAGGCATGGCAGTTGCAGCAATCTGGTGCAGCAGCCGCGGCCAAGACCGACACAGCCCCAACTCAAGCCGTTCCGCGGCAGTTGGCGGAAACTAATACAAGCCCTGCAGTGCAGCCAGGGGCCGCGTCTAGCCTCGCACAGAACACGCAGGATGCCCCGCCGGACACCCCGCCAAACCCCATGCACGGCCCTATCTCGATTTACTTCAAAGGAATCACGATCACACCGGGCGGATTCGTGGAAGCTGCATTCGTGCGGCGGTCGCGAGAGCTGGGAGCTGACATAACCACTCCTTTCAACAGCCTCACCATGCCCGGAGCCTCGCAGAGCACCCTGCCGGAGTTCTTCGGTTCCGCTCGTCAGTCTCGACCCACGGTGTACGTCGATGGGCGTCTGAAGGATGTAGCGCTTTCCGCCTACATCTCCGGTGACTTTCTCTCTGCCGGCGTGACCTCTTCAGCCACTCAGACGAATAGCTACACTCTCCGTCTCCGCCAGGCGTGGGGCCAAGCCAGGTTTGACAATGGCTGGAAATTCCTCGCCGGCCAGTCGTGGAGCTTGGTGACCGAGAACAAAGCGGGAATCGCCCCCAGCGACGACACCGGCAGAGTCAATGATGCCCGGCCTGCCACGATCGACCCCGGGTACAACGTCGGGTTCACTTTCGCCCGGCAGTACGGCATTCGCTTGACCAAAGACTTCAACGAGCATATCTCAGCGGCGATTTCCGTTGAGAACCCGCAGGGCACGCTCACCACGAGCAACAACGCGGACAATTTCCTGCTCGGTGAAGCTGGCGCCAGCAATAGCTACAACACCACTTCCAATTACACCGCCAATCCATCGCCCGATGTCGTCGCCAAGGTCGCTTTTGATCAAGGCTTCGGGCACTACGAGATCTTCGGTCTGGCCGATCGGTTTACCGACCGTGTCTTTCCGTGCGTTGAACCCGGCACCAACCCCGTATGCACGGGTACCGCGGCGACCGGCGCCTATAACGCCTCAAAAGAAGGCGGAGGCTTTGGCTTCAATCTCCGCTGGACCCTCGCCGACAAGCGCGTCACTTTCGGCTTGCATGAATTCGGAGGCACAGGTGTGGGCCGTTACGGCGCAGCCCAGCTCTCCGATATTTCCATCCATGCCAATGGAACCCTCAACCTGATCAGGGACTACCAGGGTCTGGGGACGTTGGAATTTCACGGCAAGAAACTCGATGTCTACTCCTACGCCGGCATCGAGTATGCCGGCCGGGCGTATGACTTCGATCCTAACCCGAACGCCGCTGGGACGGGCCCGGTAGGCGACGTCGGCTACGGAGCTCCAGGGTTCAGCAATGCGGGCTGCTATACCGAAGTGGCTCCCACCGTGAACACTGGCTTTAGTCCGAGCGGACTTGGCAAATGCTCTGGTCAAACGCGGGCAATCATCGAGGGTACGCTCGGCTTCTGGTACCGCTTCTACAACGGGCCTAAGGGCAGGTTCCAGTTCGGTACCCAGTACTCCTATGTGACTCGCGAGACCTGGTCAGGAGTCGCAGGGCCGGGAACCTCGGGATCGCCTTCAGGACTGGACAACATGGTCTACACCTCGTTCCGCTACTACTTGCCGTAAACCTCAAATGGTCCCGCGTCATCGTCTGGCGCGGGACCAACTGGTTTAGCCAAGCAGGTCCTAACGAACAAGTTTCAACGAACACTCAGCTTTCTGAGGGGCGCCTTCCCTTCGGAAACGCCGCCGGTCCGGTTTTGGCCTACTCTCCTTTTCCGGGCCGGCGGTGTTAAATTTATCTGGAGCAGACTTCGCGCTGCCTGATTCATCATAAGACGGCTGGCGAAGCGCGGGGTTTAGCCCTGCCGTCACGGCCCCGAGAGACAGGGGCTTCAGCCGCTGAGGGACTATGAACTCCAGACGCGATTTTCTCAAACACATTTCAGGAGCGGCAGCGGCCACGACTGTTCCCTCCATCTTGAGCTGGGCCCTTGCCCAGGGACAATCCGTCGATTTTCCCGGCGAAGATGGCATGATTCTTCGCTCTTTCCGCTTCGTCGATCTCGAATCTCCGGTCGAACATTTCAACACCTGGCTCACGCCGGTGCCTCATTTCTTCGTGCGCAATCACATGTTCGAACCAACCGAACTCGATCCTCACGACTGGCTTCTCTCGATCGGTGGAGAAATCGAGAAACCCATCACTCTGAACCTCACCGAGCTTTCTAAAATCGAGACTCACTCGGTCATCAACACGCTTGAATGCGCCGGCAACGGACGCGGCTTGCAGCGCCCCCAGGTCCCCGGCATCCAGTGGGGCAAAGGCGCGGTTGGCACGGCCCGCTTTTCCGGCCCACGCCTGCGCGATGTCTTGCAGCGTGCGGGAGTGAAACCCACCGGCAAGCACGTCATGTTCCGCGGACTCGATGAAGTTCCCGGCAAAGTCCCTCCTTTCATTCGCAGCATCCCCATCGAGAAGGCGCTCGATGCCGATACCATAATCGCCACCCACATGAACGGCTCACCGCTCCCTAAGCACCACGGCTTTCCAGCACGAGCGTTAGTCCCCGGATGGATCGGCGCAGCGTCCTGCAAATGGCTCACCGAAATCAAAGTGCTCGAGGCGGAATTTGTCGGCAATTTCATGAGCCCCGGTTATCGTCTCCCAAATCAACCGGTGCAACCGGGAGAAACCGTGAAGCCGGAGGATACCCATCCCGTCACTGCACTCAGCGTGAAATCGGTCATCGCCGGCCCAAGTGACGGAGCCAATCTAAGAGCTGGCAATGTCCGTGTGCACGGCGCAGCCTGGGCCGGGGAAGCCGATATAGAAAAGGTCGAGATTTCGATCGATGGCGGCGCCACCTGGATTCCGGCAAAGCTCGGCCACGATCAGGCTCACTATGCCTGGCGCCTTTGGGCCTACGATTGGAAACCGGCTAAGACCGGCGACTACACCCTCCTGTCGCGCGCCACCGACAGCCAGGGACGCACCCAACCCTCCGCGGCAGTCTGGAATCCGAGCGGCTACCTCTACAACGCCATAGATCAGGTGAAGGTCCATGTTTCCTAAAGCGCGGCAGAGTTTTGAAGAGGCGCGGCCGCAAGCCGCGTCGCTCGATCTTAGTAAAATTGTCATCCCGACCGGAGCTTCACATCCCCGAATGGGATGTGAGCCGGAGTGGAGAGCCCCGTTGTTTCCCGCCAGAGCCTCCGTTGCCATCGCACTGCTCGTCCTAGTATTCGCCTCGCCGTTCTCAGCCCAAGCGCAAAAGCCCGCGGCAGCGGGCGTCACGGCCGATCTGCCGGCGGGACCAATGCAGGCGAAAGCCACCACGGCCTGTCTGGAATGCCACGAAGCACGCATCATCCTCCAGCAACGTCTCAGCAAAGCCGCGTGGACGAAAGAAGTAGACAAGATGACAAAATGGGGAGCAGTCGTCGATCCGATCGACCGTGATGCTCTCATCGATTATCTGAGCACGAACTTCAGCCCAGATAAGCCTGCCTACGAGCCGCCGCGGACCTCAGGAGCAAAAAGCAACTCCGCAAACTCGCCGAAATAGAGATTTGGCAGCTACAAGAGAAACTCACGAAATGCATGTAGGACCGTGGAGGAACGGCGGTTCAGCGCCGCGTGATTCGTCGAGCGGCGACGCGGGCTTCAGCCCTGCGATCGCATTCTGCGAGAAAAAAGCAAAGCGCCACCGACCCAATGTCCAGAGGTTAGCGGACATTACGGCAGCGCCGCTGCTACCAAGCCCAAACTCTAATGAGAAAAGTATAGAAACGTGAGTGCACTACTTCTAGTGCATAGTAAGGTACTGGTAAACAAGACCCTCCAGCACTACTACGGTTTCTCCTCTGCGGCTTCCGTGGTTGAGCTCTTCTCCGGCCGCAGCAGCGGGAACAGAATGACGTCGCGAATGGTGTGCGAATCCGTCAGCAGCATCGCCAGCCGGTCCACACCAACGCCGACGCCGCCAGCCGGCGGCATGCCATACGACAGCGCCCGGATGTAGTCTTCATCCATCTGATGCGCCTCAAGGTCGCCACGCTCGCGCTCCGTCAACTGCGCCTCAAAGCGCCGCCGCTGATCCTCCGGATCATTGAGTTCACTGAATCCGTTTGAGATCTCCATCTGTCCCGCAAAGATTTCAAAGCGTTCTGTCCACTCCGGCTCATCCGGTTTCTGCTTCGAAAGCGGCGACACCGCGGTAGGGAACTCATAGATGATCGTAGGCTGCGTAAGATGCTCTTCCGATGTTGCCTCAAACAAGCCCGCAATCGTCTTGCCCAAAGGTTCCTTTGGATCGTACGCCATGTGTGCATGCACCTGATTGAAGCGCTCGACCAGCTTCTTCACCCCGTCGCGAGAAGCGAAGTCGCTCACCTCCGGTTTCGCACCAGCTGCTTCTGGCCAATAGTGAATAATGGCCTCCCGCATGGTCAGACGCTTCCAGTTGGCCCAGTCAATCTCCTGCTCGCCCCATTTCGTTTTCGTTCCGCCGGTCACATCCTTCGCCGCCTGCGTAATCAGCTCCTGCGTGAGATCCATGATCCCCTGGTAGTCCGTATAGGCTTGATAGGCCTCCAGCATGGTGAACTCAGGATTCCATCGCCAGCCCAGCCCCTCGTTGCGGAAGTTGCGGTTGATTTCATACACCCGATCGAATCCGCCCACCACCAGCCGCTTCAAATAAAGTTCTGGGGCGATGCGCAAATATAAATCCATGTCGAGCGTGTTGTGATGCGTAACAAACGGCCGCGCCACCGCTCCGCCCGCGATGGGCTGCATCATCGGCGTCTCGACTTCGACAAATCCGTGCGCTTCCATCGTGTGCCGCAGCGACTGCACCAACTTGCTGCGCTTCAGAAATACTTCCCGCACCTCAGGGTTCATCACCAGATCGACATACCGTTGCCTGTAGCGCAGCTCCACGTCAGTGAGCCCGTGAAACTTTTCGGGTAGCGGAAGCAGATCTTTGCTGAGGAAGGTGATTTCTTCTACATGAACAGTAAGCTCACCCGTGCGCGTGCGAAATAAATAGCCGCTGACGCCAATGTGATCGCCCAGGTCGAGCAGCTTGTACAATTCGAAGCCCTTGTCTCCGACCGCATCTTTCTTCACATAAATCTGCAGACGCTTTCCATCTTGCTGCAGATGGCAGAAGCCGGCCTTGCCCATCAGGCGGATGGCCATGATGCGTCCCGCCACGCGCACGTTGACTCGCGGCGTCTCCAGTTGCTCGGCGGTCTTCTCCGAGTAGTCCGCCAGAATTTGCGGAATCGTGTAAGTGAAATCGTACTTGCTGCGGTACGCGATCTGGCCGAGCGCCTCGATCTGCTTCAGCTTCTGACGCCGCAGTTCGTAAACATTTTCGTCGAATGCCAAGAGAATCCTTTGACAGAGAATTGCGCCTCAGTGGCGCGCTTGAATCATGTAGAGCGTTAGACAATGAAACGTTGACACGCGATTATAATTGGCCCGAGCGCTTTTCAGGCGGCAATCTGGTACTCGCTCTTGACCAGACCGCTCGGATAGTGCTGCGTTGCGATGTGAATGAGCCGCACATCTCCGGGTAGAGAGCCGAACAGCGAAATGCCTTCTCCAATGAGCACCGGCACGCGAGTAATAATGAGACGCTGAATCAACCCAGCGCGCAGGAACCTTTGAATCGTAATTCCTCCATCGATGTAGAGGTCGTGAGCGCCGCTCCCAGCGAGCTTAGCAACGATCTCAGCCGGATCACCGGACGTTTGTTCCACGACCGCGCCAACCTCCACGGGTAAGTCGATTCGCTGGCTGCTCAGAACCACGACTCGCTTCTTACCATAAGGCCACTCCGGGAAGGCCACAACCGTCTCGAAGGTCTTTCGACCGATCACAATCGCATCGATGCCAGCTATAAATTCGTTATACCCATGGGGCTCGCCGCCACCCTCGGGGAGAAAGTCGAGGGCACCATCGGGCCGCGCGATGAACCCGTCGACGCTGACCCCGATGAAGACAGATATGGTCATGGCAGGCTCCTCGAATTTGCCCCTGATCTTTGCCGCTTTTCTGCTTAGTATAAACATCTCGACCAATCATGGGTTCCGGCGGCCAGCCCTCATTTTGAGATGTATCTTTGTACTGTGGTACACTGGTACCCATGATCGACGATTCAAAGCTGCTCGTCGAACGCGTCCAGACCGGCGTACGCATCGAGAAACGTCTTCTCAAGGTTCTGAAGGGCTTTGCCGAATACCACGACATGACCCTCGGCGATCTGCTGGAGGGCATTGTGCTCCATGCCTTTGACGGCAAGACGCCATTCAGCGCGGCCTCGCTCGAACGCATACAGGAATTGAAACGGTTTTACGATTTCGACCTCGATTCCAGCGCAAGCCACCAGCTAAAGGAAATCAAGGCGCGACCGTCCCGCAAGCGCAGTGCTGCCAAATGATCCTGATTCCATGACCGATCGAGAACTCATTTGCCGTTTCGAGAACGATGCCGTTCCCGAAGACTCTTTCCATCACGCCGATCACGTCCGGCTGGCGTTTGCCTATCTGTGCGAGTATCCCGTCCTGCAGGCCCTGGAGAAGTTTGCCGGCGCTCTGAAGCGGTTCGCCGCAGCCCGCGGCAAGACGCAGCTCTACAACGAAACCATCACCTGCGCATATTTTTTCCTGATCCGCGAACGCATGGTGCGCTCCGAGTGTGCGGAGTGGGAGGAGTTCGCTCGCCATAACTCCGATCTGCTGATCTGGAAAGATGGCATCCTCGGTCGCTACTACAGGGAAGCAACGTTGAAATCTGATCTCGCGCGAGCCGTGTTCTTGTTTCCGGACAGATGTGAGTGAGCGTTCGGCGACCCAAGCTGCCGTTCTCAGTCGACTCAATCGCGCTCGATAGCGTAGGATTCCTCGCACGATCAAACGACCGAAAGACACGTCGTCGAATCACAAAGGAAATCCATGAAACGGCTGTTGGTCCCATTTCTTCTCACGTTGACCCTGGCCAATGCCCAGGAGATACGGAACGGTGACGCGGTCTTGCGAGCGATGCATGATCGCTATAAGACTTCCTGGTACGACACGCTGACCTTTACCCAGAAAAGCACGACCTACAACGCGGACGGCACCACGAAAGTTGAGACCTGGCACGAGGCGGCGCTGCTGCCCGGCAAGTTGCGCATCGACATTGGCCCGCCCAGCGAGGGAAATGGTTATGTGATGGTCGATGGGACTTTGACGATCGTCAAGGATGGCAAGGTAACTGGAACGCGGCCGCGGGTCAACATGCTGCTAGTCCTCGGGTTTGACGTTTATCGTCAAGATCCGCAGACTACGATTGATGTCGTGAAAGCGCAAGGATACGACTTGACGAAGTTGCGCGAGGATACTTGGGAGGGCCACCCCGTCTATGTGGTGGGCGCAGACAAAGGTGATTTGCAGTCCCGGCAATTCTGGGTGGAAGAAGACACGCTGTTGTTCGTTCGCGAGATGGAGCCTTCCCGAAGCGATCCCAAGACGGTGGATGATATTCGCTTCACTGACTATCGCAAATTGGCCGGCAGTTGGGTCGCTGCGCGGGTTGAGGTCCACGCCGGCAACCAGATGGTTTTCAGCGAAGAGTACTCGGACATCCAGGCGAACGTGAAACTCGACCCGGCCGTATTCGATCCCAGCCGGTTCAACTCAACGCACTGGGAAAGGCAGTAACAACAGCCGTAGACGAGGGATTGAGGGTATGGCCCATTTCGCTCTAATCACAAGGGTCTTGAAGGTACGTACGGACGGCGATACTATGGTTGGGCTCGCCCGGTAATGCCAGGGACATCTTATGCCGCAAAACTACGTTCCCATCTTCATCTTCATGGCAGTGATTGGCGTGCTGCTTCCGGTGACGCTGCTGGCGGCAAAACTGGTGCGCCCCGATAATCCCAGCAAAACCAAACTGATGCCCTACGAGTGCGGCATCGATCCCATCGACAGTGCGCGCGGACGCTACACCGTTCGCTACTACATTGTCGCGATTCTGTTTGTCGTGTTCGACGTGGAAACTATTTTTCTGTTTCCCTGGGCCGTCAAGTTCAAAGCCCTCGGCCTCTTTGGCTTGGTGGAAATGCTGATCTTTCTGGTCATCCTGATCGCCGGCTACATCTGGATTTGGGCAAAGGGCGCGCTGGAATGGGTATAAGCCCGTCCACCCCCGCGGCCGAGCCCTCGGCCGAAACCTTTACCGCCAGTCGGTTGACTCAAGGCAATTTCCTGTTCCCGACCCGCCTTGTGGTCAGCCCGCTGCGCGTCAGCCGCGTGAAGTCGCGCCTGTTTGGCAGCAACGAAGAAAGCATTGCGATGTCGAAAGTTGCCTCGGTGCATATCTCGACCGGCGTGATGTGGTCGGAGATTCGGATCGAATCGACCGGCGGCACTGACCCCATCACCAGCCACGGTCATCGCAAAGGGGATGCCCAACGCGTCCGCGACCTGATCGAGCACTATCAGGCGCAAGCGCGCGTGTAGGCTTTGGGCCGCGCCGTTCGAAGCTGGAAGGCGCTGGGACTTTTCCTCGCTAGTCTCGTTGACACCGTATCCTCAAGCTGATAAAAGTTAACGTTCTCTCCGTAAGCCTTCAAGCCGGAGGTTTGCGCGTTCCGAGCTATGCCGGACGAAACCAAATCGCCCTCTTCACCTCCGCCGGAAGGCGAGGCGAAGCCCGTCGCGCCCGCCGCGGCTGCCCCGGTTTCAACGGCCCCCGCGAAGCCTGCCGCGGCAGCCAAACCCCCCGCTCCTACGCCTGTTCCGTGGGACTCGCCCATGATCGCGAAGCTAAGAGCCTCCTATGGTTCCGGCATTGATGCCCTGACTTATGCCGGGCAGAACTACATGGTGGTCGACCGCTCGCTGATTCCTGAGATTCTCCGCGTCTTGCGCGACCAGGAGCAATTCGATTACTGCGTCGACATCACGGCAGTCCATTACCCGGCGCGCGAAAAGCAATTCGACGTGCTGTGGATGCTCTACTCTTTCCCGCGGAACGAGCGCATCCGCGTGAAAACGCAAATCCTCGACGGAGCAACCCTGCCGAGTTCTGTTTCCATCTGGCCGGGCGCGAATTGGCTGGAGCGCGAAGTCTTCGACATGTTCGGCATCAAGTTCGACGGCCATCCCGACATGAAACGCATTCTCCTTCCCGAGGGCTGGAAGGGACATCCGCTGCGCAAGGACTACGGCATCCTGCAGCAGGATAACGAGTGGGTGCGGATCAATCTGGGAATTGAGAGCGGCCAATGAAAACAGTAACGATAGCTGCGCAGATCACGTGCCGAGCCGTTTCGGTTGCTATCGTTTTCGCGATGGGCCTAGCTTGTGCCGAGGCCCAGACGACCGCCGAAGACACCTTTCCGCCGGACGACGTAACGATCCTGAACAAACCTGGCCCTATTCCCGGGCCAGGCCTCACGGTGTTGGTGCGTCACGTTACTACGTGTGATCGATTCAACTCCGAGCCTGCGACAAATCGACAGGCCTCGAACCTCTCGGGGTGTATCCGCGGGGCCGTTAAGGCAAGGGGTGCGATCAAAATTCAGATTCAGGGCGTCCATACGAGTAGGATCGCCAACACCGTAGCGAACGAATTTGGCGAGTTCTTATTCGCTAACATTCCTGCCGGCGACTACGTTCTGCTGGCGACTCAAGGCAAGGCGACCCTGACACTTAGGGCCTTCCATTTCCCATCGAAGATGCCCCTGGTAGTTGGAGACGTTTTCCCGCATCTTTCTGGCGTTGGTTTCTTATATCTGAGTGATTATTGAGGCCGAAGGCCGAACGAATGACCGACCCCAACACCACGCTCTCGCCGCTCGAACTCGGAAGCCACGACAAGACTTTTCTTGATGCGAACGAGCTCGTCATCAACATGGGCCCGCAGCATCCCGCCACGCACGGCGTGCTGCGCGTAATTCTGCGCCTCGACGGCGAAAAAGTTCTGGGCCTCGAATGCGTGATCGGATACCTGCACCGCGGCGTCGAGAAGATTGGCGAGCATCGCACCTATACGATGTTCAACCCCTACGTCGACCGCATGGATTACGTGGCCGCGGTCTCGAACGGCCTGGGCTACTGCGAGACGGTCGAGAAGCTTCTCAACGTAGAAGCGCCTCCGCGCGCCCAGTATGTCCGCGTCATCCTCACCGAACTGAACCGCATCGCCAGCCACCAGCTCTGGCTGGGCACGCA
>Ga0210391_10002220_pt1 | contig 16965 bp, 16 predicted proteins | sample IncBWC12OmetaG_FD_160573 | JGI IMG/M metagenome (GOLD analysis project Ga0210391, IMG submission 160573) | Forest soil microbial communities from Barre Woods Harvard Forest LTER site, Petersham, Massachusetts, United States - Inc-BW-C-12-O ... | reverse complement strand
ACAAAGACCTATCATGGAAGTCGCGTTACCGGACATCTCTAACAACGCCGGCTCTGTCAAATCGTTTTTAGAACGAACTTCTCCATCCACTCTGAAGAGCGGTTTCATTCGTTGTGTTTCTTTGGGCCCAGTGTCGATGACCACGGCTCGCTTGTAATCGTTCGGTCGGTTTCAGTCCGACCCATACATCTCTTCGATCCTTAACTTCAGACCATGATTATGAATTCAAACTCCCCCTTGCGAGGGAGCGGGATGCCCATTCATTGGGACGGCGTTCTAGTTCACGCCATGTCCGGTACCGAGCTGTCCCGCGTTCGAACCGAACTTCACCAGCTGTCCATACTCCCAACCGTTCCGCCACATCCAGTACAACCGCACTGCGAGTCTTCGGGCCAGGGCCACCTTGGCGATGTTCCGTTCGCGCCGCATCGCCAGATGCAGGTACCGTCGTCTCCAGTCCGCATCACACCGTGCTGCGGCCTGTGCTGCTTCGACCAGCAAGAAACGCAACAGCGTGCTGCCTTGCTTGGTGATGCGGCCGAGCCGTTGATGACCCGCGCTGGAATCTTCCGCAGGAATCAGTCCGACATAGCTGCCGATCTGCTTGCCCCGAGGAAACCTTTCCGGAGTTCCGATGATCAGCACAAAAGCCAGTGCCGTGATCGGTCCGACGCCAGGATGGGTCATCAATCGCCTCACCTCAGGCCGTTTCCGGCCTTCCTGCTCGACCCCTCGGCTGAGTTCTTCGATCGTTGGGTTCATCCGGTCCAGCAGCTCGAGCAGGTCTTTGCGGCGCCGAGAAGCCCACGGAGCTAACGGAAGCTTTTCCAGCTGGGCTCGCCCTTGCTCGTTCCACAGCTTCTTCTTCCGCCGCTGACCTTCGTTCATGGCCAGAGCCTGTAGCTGGTTCATGATTCGCGTCCGCATCTGGACTAGCCGATGCCGGTGCCACAGCAGTTGCCGCAGATCACGGTTCTCTGGATCAGGAACCCAGATCCTGGGAAAGTTATTTTCCCGCAGCAGTCGAAGCAGCAGTCGGGCGTCCTCACGGTCGGTCTTCTGCTTGCGAACTCGCTTGGTCTTGATCTCCGCCGCATCCCCGATCCACAACTCGATGCCCAACTCGGTCAACAGCCGCTCGAACCAGCGTGAGTATCCGGTCGCTTCCATTCCTACACGAACACTAAGTTTTCGCTCGGCTAGTTCCCGGTAGAACTTTTCCGCTTCTCCCTCCCTGTGGTTCAGTTGCCGTTCCCCATACTCTCCCGTTTCTGTGTCTACCAACGCGATCGACTGATCGCTCGGGTGATAATCCACGCCTATAATCAGCATGTCCGGCTCCTTTCTCCCGAGCCTTTGGTCTCGACAAACCACAGTCTACTCGGGTCTAAGGAGCCGGCGTTGTTATGCAATCATTAGGATGCAGTTTCCAGTTATCACGATTATCGAGACCCATGATAACCTCCGCGCGATATTGAACGTCCTACGTATCGAAGTTGGAATGTATCCTCTGGAGGAAGACGTGATTCGGCGCCCGCGCAGGATTCAATTCGCCGTGTTTTTCTTAGCAGTCGCCGGCACCATCGCCCTAGTGTCCATATCTCCCCTCTCATTTGGAAAACCTTCGCACGAAGCCATCGCGCAAAGCCAACACGCACCGTCAACGGCCGGGCTAATCAAGAATTTGAGATTTAGTCCGGACGGCAAGCACGTTCTCGCGCAGGATGGCGCGAGCGTGTTTGTCCTGACGCACGAGCCGTTTTCGGCTAGCTTCCGTATCGACGCGCCCAGCGCCGAGCCGGCTTGGTTTACGCCGGACTCGAGGAGCATCGTTGTCAGCACCGCGGATCTGAGAGTCGCGGTGTGGGATATCGCCTCGCGCAGCCGCGCTTCCGCCTACGACGGATCTTCGATCGCGATTCAGTGCCTGCAAACGCAGGTCTCGCCAGACGCCAAATACGCGGCATGCCTGGATAAGCAGACTCAAATTCAGCTGTTCGATCTTTCCACCCTGACCTCCATAACCAAGAGTGCGCAACTTTTCGACACACTGATTGACACCAACCGCTTCGCGGTCTTCCTCGCAACCACGTTCACTCCACCACGTTTTCGCTTGGTGCGCATGACCTTCTCTCCGGACGGGCGTTATTTTTTGGCCGTGCAGTCGGTGCATCCGGTCCATCAGGCCGTCGTGGGATCGGGATCGATCGCGCCGTATGCGACTCCCGAAGACGTTGTAAAGGCCATGGGGCAACAACGTGTCGATGGAGGGGCGCTCGCTTTCCTTACCTTCCACAACTTGGAAGTACTCCAAACGCTGCGCGAAATGGGCGTGTATAACGCGTTCCAGAAATGGGTTGGGGACGCAAGTTGCTGCAGGGAAGGAGATACCGGACATCCCCACGGTTTCGACAATACGACGACTGTCGGCGTAGTCGCGCTTGATATTCCGGCCGACAAACCCGTGATCCTTCGGGGCGAGACAAACGCTTTCGCGCGGGGCGCGATTGTCTTTCTGTCGCCGGATCGATTGCTGGCGCAAAAGCTGGATGATTCGAGAAATTCCGAGCTCGCCACCTTTCCCGACGGCAAGCTCATTCGAAAAATGGACTTACCTGGCAATTCTCTGGTGGCAACTGGCGACGGCTCCTCCGCGATCATGCGCCCGACGCAAGGCCCTGGCGTCGAAATCATCGATATGAAAACCGGCAAATCCGTGCTGGGGAGCAAGAATGCTTTGGCGATGGATCTATACGGCACGAATTTTGTGACTCAATCGGCAATGAGCGAGGTCGGGCTTTACGATGTCGCCTCGTTGAAGCAATTGGCGAAGGCGACGCTCAGTGCCCCGGCCGCATCCTCCGCCGGAACCGGCGCTACTCAGCCCTAATTCTCTTCAGCTTTCCGCCGCCAGCGCGAGGTCCAAGCCTTCGGGGATCATCAGCAATCTCCGCGGGGCGATCAGCGCATATAGGAACATCGGTAGCGCAGTGTCGCACGTCAGCACGAGCAAATCCGCCAAGATGGGCTCGATGATGTCGGTCTCGGTTGCGGCGTGAGCCGGCCCAATGCGCCCACGAAACGATCTTAACTCCTGATAAGTTCTATAAAAGGAGTCAAGAAAAAAACACTTCTCCGACGGCCGGAAGTTTTATTGGCTTCCAGCCCGGCTCGTTGAGCAGGATTGTTTTGGCCTTCCGTTCCGCGGTCTCGGGACGCTACGCACAGTTGCGCAGCGCGTTTGGTTTTCCTTGCCAGCGGTTTTCATCACTTGATGCAACGAAGCCAGTCCGTTCGGAGACCCACAAGCAGCACGGTTGTCAGGTGCCAACCATGGTTCTATTGGGGACTGGTGGCCCATAGCTTTTTCGGGTTGTCCGAGGGGGACTAGCCTGGTTAATTCATCAGAAGCCGAAATCGTCAGGCAGACAGTTGATTGTTTAAGGTAGGGCGGTTTAGGCGCCTGGTTGGCGATCCTGAAACGGCCGCTAAGTCATTTTTTCGAGCTCAGAAACTGTTTCTTGAGACAGCTCCGCCTTGTCCTTCCCAAAATGGATTGCCGGGCAGTCCGATGAACTAGGAGGAGTCGCAAAGCGAGGCGGCATGAAAGAGTTCTTGATAGGGCCAGCCGCTGGCCAGGTGAATGCGGATACAGCGAGCTGTTTGGCGAATGCGCGCACCGATCTTGAACAACCGAGTGCGCAGAGTTTCGATTTGCGCAGAGCGCATCGACGGAGGCAACTGCAGGCGAAATAGGTTGACCAGGTTGTAGGCGAAACTGTGCAGCAACAGGCGGAAGGCATTGGCCCGAAAGCGGTGGCAGCTCAAGCGGTCTGCTGCAAAGCCATTTTTAAACTCTTCAATGCGGTTCTCGCATTCTCCGCGATCGTTATAGAAGGAAAAGACCGAACGGCTGAGGCCGGGCAGATTGGTGACCAGGAAACGCAGGTTGGTACCAGCTGCAGCCTGTTCGGCCTTGAAGCAGAGGCGCCGCTGATGAGACCAAGGATGAGCGCGATAACGAAAGCTGGAAAACGAGCGCTGCGGCTGGCCGGTTCGACGATACCGTTTCGCCAGACGACGCTCGAGGCGCTGCGCTCCGGCTTGCAACCGGGAGTTGTTGCCGATCCCGATGGCGTACGGAAGGCCGAAAAACTCGCAGAATTCATAGAGCCGTGGTGTGGCGAAACCGGCGTCGGCGCGCAACCGGATGCGGACCTTTGGAAATGCACGCTGGAGTCGCGGAACGATTCCTAACAGCAAGGGGATGATGCGGGCGTGACTACCGACTCTTCCGGGTCGCAAGCGGGCGGCCAACAAACAACCGGTGTGTCGCTCAAAGATCAGCAAAGGGTGATACATGTGCTGGCCATAGGCACCCTTGAAGAAGCTGAGCTGCTGCTGTCCGTGAGTGGGATCGTCGGTGGAATCGACATCCAGCAGGATCTGTCCCCGTTTCCGAACCTGTTTCCCGCAGATCTTCACAAACCAATCCAGCAGAGCATCCTGCAGTCGGACCAGGTCGCGAGGCGAAGGCGCGTTCTCCCAACGACTCACAGTGGGCTGCGATCCCAGAGGTTCACCCAGTGGTTGATCGGCCAGAATCTGAAAAGCCGGATCGTGCCGCAGGCGATCAGCGTCGTTGGCATCCTCGTAGCCGGCAATGATTTGGTAGAGGCGTTGACGAAATAGCGACAACACCGAGTGACGAACGCGCTCATCGTCGCGAGAATCAGGAACGCGTTCTGCTAGTCCGAGAGTTAGTCCATGACGCTGATCAAAGGCCCGCAACGGCAGAAGACCAGCGTCAGAACTGATCTGGCCACCAGAAAAATCCGTTCGAATGGGTCGGTGTCGGTAGAAGGAAAACAACCGCTGTGATATACAAGATGTCATTTCTGGGGTGCTCCGAAAGAGAATGCTGGGTTCGCGAAAACCCAGTGTTCATCCATCTTTTAGAGCACCTTTTCTTTTTCCACCAGCAAATTCGTGAATAATCCAGGCTAGTCCCTCTCGGACAACCAGAAAAAGCTATGGGCCACGAGTCCCGGATAGAACCATGGTTGGCACCTGACAACCGTGCTGCTTGTGGGTCTCCGAACGGACTGGCTTCGTTGCATCAAAGTGATGAAAACCGCTGGCAAGGAAAACCAAACGCGCTGCGCAACTGTGCGTAGCGTCCCGAGACCGCGGAACGGAAGGCCAAAACAATCCTGCTCAACGAGCCGGGCTGGAAGCCAATAAAACTTCCGGCCGTCGGAGAAGTGTTTTTTTCTTGACTCCTTTTATAGAACTAATCAGGAGTTAACAACGCGGCGGCGGCCAGGGTGGTTGGGGTCGGAGAATTCGAGCAGTTCGATGGGCGCGCCGTTTTCGACTATGAACGCGACGCGGACGCCGTCGGACGGGCTGTTAGGAGGAATCAGGATTTCGCGGCCCGCAAGCTCGGAGGCGAGATCAGCCACTTCAAACGCGACGTGCGGAACGTGCCGGACTAGATCAGGGACCGCTGCGTCCGTTTCGAAACGCATCCACTCCACACCGAATTCGCTTTTCTCGTGGCTGACGACAAAGACTCTCAGGTGTTTCAAGTGGGTCTCCCCAGGCTTCGCTTCGGTAGTGGGAATTCCGATGTGATGGTATCGGCGCATTGTTCTTCGCTCTCCGAGGAATTGGCACAAACTCTACGCTATCGTTCCTGCGCTTGAAACCGCGGCCTGGTGGCGAACTTTTGAGGCACGAAGTCAATTGTACTTCACGAGTTTGGGCGCAAGTTAGATTCGGTATGGATGACGAGCAAACCGCAACCAATCATTAAGTCCTGGTAAACGCCGTGATTGGAAACTAGGGTCCGCTTCTCCGGTGACGCAACTAATCACGCAACTGAAACTCAAGCAGCACACAAAGGCGCGTTTTACGGTGCTTCTGTGTCCTCGAGCCGTTCGGGTAGTATTGGGCGGAGAAGTCACTTGAGCTTTACACGAGGACCGAATCATGACGACTAGAGAAGCCGGAATCAACGTAGTCCGAGAAATGATGGGCGACCAGGCAGCCGCAAAACTCAGCGCTTCCGCTGACTCAAACACTTTCGGCGCGCCGATCGCTGCCTACGCCGTCGACCAGGTCTTTGCGGATATCTGGACTCGTCCCGATCTGGACAGGCGCTCCCGCAGCCTGGTGTCGATGTCCGTCATGATTGCATGCGTCAGCCCCATGAATTCGCCATCCTCATGGGGGCCGGGCTCAATAACGGCCTCACATTGAAAGAAATCGAGGAAGTTCTCATCCAGGCGCTGCCATACGTTGGCTATCCCGCAATCGCAACAGCACTGGTTGCTGCTGCCGAGGTTATCAAGCAGCGCGGTCTGGACGTCGACAAAAATTACACGGGCCACCGCGGCCTGCTTTGAAACTAAACGGCATCCGCATTGCCGGTGCTCAAAGACGCTTGACTGTGCAACGCGAAGCTATCGTCTCGTGAACCACGACTGGTGCCGATAGGTCCGCTTGTAGGAAGTTATCTCCGCGCTTGGGATCCGCTCTGCGGAACTGTGGCGGTTGCTCGTCGATTCCTGGGCCGGTTAGACGAGGTAGATGTCCGGTACAACTGCAGTCTTAGCCATGTGCTCGCCCTCGAGAATCCGAACTTCATAGCAGGACTGAACGGGACGAGCTTCAAGCACCTTCACTCGCGTTTCTGTCGGCAGCACCAATAACTTTTCCGCGGCGAACAGCAGCGACAGCCCCAAATCGTCAGCTGCCGCTTCGAGTTTTTGTTTCTCCAACATCGTTTTCTCATCAATCGCGAGAGTCACAAAATCGCCGCCCGTTTCACCTCGAAGCACGCACGTTTTGCCGACCAAGCCCTTCGAAGGCTCACCGGACCTGTGCAGTGACGGCGGCGGATGGTCCTCGACCGAACCGACAAATCGGTAGCCGCGTCGCGGAAGGGTTTCGACGAACCGCGGCTTGTCGGCTTCGTCACAAAGTGCCCGCCGCAACTTCTTGATTGCGGTATTCAGACTATGCTCAAAATCCACAAACGTATCCTCGGACCACAACCGCTGGCGAAGCGCGTCACGGGTCACCAGCTCGCCCGGATGCTCGAGCAAAATCGTGAGAATCCGAAAGGGTTGTTCTTGCAGTTTGATTTTACGGCCACTCTTGAAAAGCTCGCCCGCACGCAGGTCCAGAGCATAAACGTCAAATTGCACCATCGCTGAATCCGGTGCTGGCTGCGGCATGAATTCCTCGCACCGAATATACACCACGGTAAGCCTCGCCAGGTTCGCGGTCGCGCGGCCGCGAACGAACCTTAGAGCCGTTCTTCCGTAACAAGTGGTTTCATGAGTGCGGCTTAGCGGTTCATCCACAGTTCACTCAAAAGTTGCCCCCAGTGCATTGAGCTTTTTTGAGCGTAGGGCCAAAGTGAGAGCAACTCGTCAGTGAGGCAATCACAAAAGCTGCCGGGCATACTCAGAGAAAAAGGAGAAAGTCCATGACAAAGCAAATTCTCACCGTGGCCGCCGCGCTGGTCTTTACCGCTCTTGCACCGGTAGGAAGCCACGCTCAGCAGGTCGCGCAGGCCAACGTTCCTTTCGCGTTCCAAGCCGCGAATACCGTGATGCCGGCGGGCGAATATCAGATCCGGCGGCTGCTTCCCTCAAGTAAAGACGTGCAGCAGATTCGACGGACGGATTCGTCTGCCTCAATGGTCGTGCTTACGATTCCCGAGGACAGCAAGACCAAGGATGCTGGACCGAAACTGATTTTTCACTGCTACACCCATGAGTGTTTTCTGTCTGAGATTTGGACCGGAAACGGTGAAGGCATGAAACTTGCGGTGTCGCATCGCGAGAAAGAGCTATCCCGCATCAGCGCGGAAAATGAACTGGCGGTGGTTTCTCTGCCGCTGACCGTTACGCCATAAGGATCATCAGTGCGCGCACGCTATCGCATCTTTGATCGAAGTGATTTTGGCGAAACAGAAGCCCAACCTGAACCGAAATACAGACGGGGGGCCGAGCGATGCAGCGCGACCTCCCGTTTGCTTCAAAGAAGCATCCGATGGAAACCAAATTGGTATCAGGCGTTGGAACGGGAGAATCGATCAAAAGTGTCCTTACTTCTCGAACGGGTAAATGCGCTTCCAATGGTCCTTCATGCTGATAACGTGCCAGCCGCTCTTTTCTGCTTGAGTTAGCAGCGCCTCTGAAAAAGTTCCGACGTGAGTGTCCGGCAGGCCCCTGGCCGGCCCGTAGGCATACTCACGGGTGGCGTCGTCGTGGAGAACGAGCATCATCAGCCTCGCGCCATCTCCTGCTTGCGTCCATTCCAACATCTGCGCATCTCCGGCAGTATTGCCGAACGCTGCGTACGGCCTCTTGCCGATGAACATGTTGATGCCAATCGCCTTACCGGGACCATCGTCGACGAAGAAAGGTTTCGGCTCGCGCATCAGCAGCGGTTTGCCGCTTGAATTGTCGTACGTGGTTACGATGCTCGATCCCACCACTTGTTCCGGCGGGACGCCATACACTTGCTCGCTGTAAACGCGCACGAACTCCTGTCCGCCTCCAGTGACGATGTAGGTCTTGTAGCCCTTCTCGCGCAGATATTTCATAGCCTCTAGCATTGGCTGGTAAATCAGATCGGTGTACGGCCGGCCGAAGCGCGGTGCTTTGGCTGTCGTTATCCACGGCTTTACGAGCGCGACAAACTCTTCCGTGCTCATCCCGGAGTGCGTCACGGCAAGAATCTCCATCCAATCCTTCTCGCTGAATTGGGACATTGCCTCGCGGTCGCCCGAGAGCACGGACTTGAACGGCTCAGTTTCTTTCCATTCCGGATGTTGGGGAGCCATCGTGCCCAAGCGGTAGAGCGCAAACATGGCCTGCGTGTACAACGGATGTTCCGTCCAAAGTGTGCCGTCCTGGTCGAACGTGGCGATCCGGTCCTTGGGCTCAACATATTTGGGACTGGATTTTTCAGTCGTCTCCTTCGCGAAGGTCAGGATCGCGTCTCTGGCAGGCCCCTTATTCCAGGATGGCAGTGGGTTCTCCTCCGCGATGGATAGGCCACCAACAGCTCCTAGCACGGCGGCCGCCGCCGATGATTTGATCAAATCTCTACGCGTAATTTTCATACAGCCCCCAAGTCGCCTACCAGGATGATTTCCGCGTGGGAATGTAGTTCAGAGACATAGCATGCACAACCGTCAAAAGTGACAAGTCCCGAGGATCGTAGCGGCCTGCACGAATCGAGGCCCGGGTGGCCCCACTGGGCGCTACTGGCCGAGATGCGTTAGCGCGGCACGAAGCGGGGCGCTGGAAACGCGAATCACGCCCCCGTAAGGCGAGTACAACTCCAGGATCAGAAAAATCGCGCCGGAAACCGAGAGCGCGGATAGGAACAGACTGATGCCAACGGTCCATTTGCGCGGCGCAAACAACCCGAAGCTCACGAAAATGATCGTCAGCCAGAAAATCAGGATGGTCAGCATCGGCAGCGATACGGAATTCACCGTCTGCGTGGCGATCAGCCAGCGAGTTTCACCCATATACATCACAATCGACATGGCCTGCGCGTAGATGGCTCGCTGCCTGTCGTCTTTGGGCGTAAGCGCCGAGATCTTTTCGTAGAGAGCTTCCCCGTTGCTAGACGGTCCCAGCGTCTGCGACCCGGCGGCCCTGGAAGACAAGGACTCGATAGCGTGGGTAGTGGCGATGCGCAACTCGGCGCGCGCATCTCTGGTTTCGTCGCCATAGCGGTTGAGCACGTGGTCGAGCAAAACGATTCGGCTCGACAACTCCGTCAGTTCGTTATTCTGCGCGTCAAAAGACGATTTGGCCGACGCAGTGAGAAGTCCAAGCACCAGCGCGGCCATCGTGGCGATTAAGCCGACGCCGAGTTTGACGGCGTCTTTTGACTCCGCGCTGAGTTCGTGTTCGGGCACTGCCCCGCGAAGGATATTTCCGAAAACAGCGCCGCCAAAAACCAACAGGAAAGTGATCAGGCTAAGGGAGAAGGAGCTCATATTTTATTTGGCCGGCGAAGGTAGCATTACTTGTCGCTACGATCCGTGGAACGAGAGTGTGTTGAACCCGCTCAAGGATTCTCGCGCGTGCGACATCCTAATTCAGATCGCTGGGTCATACAAAGGTGAGACTGCACTGTGATCGCAGAATACGTCCCATGTGACGTTGAGGGAGGTTGCCCAACGAGAGCGCGATGACCACGACCGCAAAAAGTGGCCAGAAGGCTTTTAAGAAACCGAGTCCAGCCTGTGACAGAAACGTGTCCGACCGTGTCAGACCCGCTATTGCCGTGCCAGGGTCCAACTGTGATCGGGATCGAACTGGGTCATTGCGACCGCGGTCTGTTCTGTGGTGCTTCCCAAATCCTTCTGCAACAACACGCCGTCCTGGTTGATGAGGAATGTCATCACGCCGGAGTTGCGGTACTCAGCGGGATAGGCGACGAAGGCGAAGCCGCCGGTCATCTTTCCATCGACGATGTAGTCCTTCGCACCGCCCGGCGCGTTAGGGCCTTGCCCGGTGAGCATATGGAAGTAGTAGCCGTGGAAGGGCACGTGTGAATCCGGCTTCACGTTATATCCTTCGTTCGTGGCATATGCCGCCATGGGACCGAGCGGACTCTTCGGCTGACCTTCCGGCGACTCCCAGTACAAACCGTTCTGCTTGCCCGCGTCGCTGATAAACTTCGCGGCAAACTGCCGGGTGCTTCCGTCGTCGTGACGCATGGAAAAGTACTGCGCCTCAGCATCGGCCAGCGCGTTGCATACGTCCATGACCGCGAGTTCGTTGCGTCCGATACGGCGCATCAGGATTTCTTCCTTTCCCGCAGCTACGTCGAAGTACCACTGCCCCGCCGCATTTTTTTTCAGCGGGATCGGGAATGGAAAATTGTCCGCTCCAAGCAGGAGGATTTGGGAGCCGTCAGGCATCTTGCGCCAGCGCTGCATGACCTCGTAGGCGGTCACGAGTGTAGCGGCGGTCTCCTTGTCCTGCACCGCATCGCCGGAGAAAACGATAGCTTTCGAGTCCGGACCAAACACGGCGATGACTGCATTCGGATCGCCTCCCTTCGCCGCCGTCAACAGCGCGCTCCCCGCATCGTCGGGTGATGCAAACGTCTGGTAAGCGGGCTTAACGCTCTTGCTGCTGCATCCGGCAAGGACGAATACGATCGCCAGAAGGGTGAGACGACGAATGAAAGTGGTCCTGCGGGTTGCTTGCGACACGGAGATTCTCCAAAGTTGAACTTTCGGTACTTCACCGGCACGCAAAAATTGTGTACGCATACATCTGCTCCAGTGGCGTTGAGATTACCGGCGACGACCGCCATAGCTTTCTGAACCGCGAGCACTGGATGCTCGCGAACTCCATCCGCCGCCTCCACTGCTCATGGCGGATGACCCGCCGCTCTTTTCCTGCCCACCCCAGCCGCTGGAACTGGACTTGTTGTAGCTCGACGTGGATCCGCTTTTCTGGTCCCATCCGCTGCCGGTGTTGCTGTAGGTTTTACCGTTTGACGTCGCGGCATACTTATCGCCATTTGCGCTTTGGCCCACGGCGGCGCTGTTGCCGTTCTTCCCCGTCGCTCCGTAAGCCGAAGCGCCCGTCGAGCTGTGCGCCTGCGCAGTGGTTCCGTTAGCGTTGGTTTGGTGCTGGCTGTCGACGGTGGTGCCATTTTTCGAAGCGGTCGAGGCCCCATAGCTGCCATACGCATTGGAACCTTGCACCGTCGAGGCAGAGGCCCCGGTCCGTGGGTTGTACGCTTGAGCGGCACTTGCGCTGCCGTAACCGTTTGAGACCGTACCGCCGCGCGCGTAAGTTCCGGTGGACGGATTGTAGCCATTTGAGGCGTGGGCGCTGCCGCCGTAAGCACCGTAAGCAGACGCACTAGAGCCGTAATAGCCGCCATGCCACGCACTGTTTCCGTAATACGCGCCGCCGTGATAGACCACCGTCGTGCTGCCGTGCCATCCACAGTTCCAACTGCTGTAGCCCCAGGCGTACGAATTGCTGGCCATCATTGCCCCGACCGCAATGCCAATCCCAAAGGCCACAACTGCGGCGCCCGGCGGAGGCGGGACGTAGACGTAGGCTGGAACCACGTAGGGATACCCGTACACCACTGCGGGGTTATACATGGGAACGTAAACCACTTGCGGATTCACGGGCTGAATCACGATCACTTGCGGCGACTGTTGCACTACAGCGAGTTGCGTACTGGTCTTCAAGTTGCCGGCTGCATATGCTTTCGCGCGCAACACCTGGATGGCCGTCATCACGTCGCCTGACTGGAGGTGATACGCCTCACCCAGCGATGAAGTCCAAGTCAGGTTTTTCGCCATGTTGGCTAGCACGGAGGGAAATTGTGTAAGCGCCTTGATGGCCGGGTCCCACGGCTGCGCGTCTACCGCCGACATCAGGGCCGCTCCGGTCAAATAGCTGTGGTACTGATACCAATCCGCAGCTGCGGCAACCTGATCCGGAAAGGTGGCAGCGGCAAGGACCTGCGCGACGAGAGAGTCCGGATAGAGGGCGATGGGCGCCGCCAGTTGTTGTAATTCGTCCGCAGTTAGCGGCACGCCTTGTCCGGCATAGCCCTGTTGGTCTGATTGCGCCGTCGCTTCGAACGAAACAGTGCAGATAAGAAGCAGAATGGATAGCGCCGAGGCCAAAAACTGTTTCATGAAGCTGTTGGTCATTTTCTACTCTCCGTTCAAGCCGCGTGCCGGACAGGTGGCTGAGCTTCTGTTCCCTAGAGAATGGTGGCTTTTGAAAAAAAAGCAAGCTCGTGTTTCTGTGCGCGCCCTCGAATCGCTTGGGTTCGTTCTCCATCCGAAGTGTCCGTTTACTGGACTTCCACCGCTGGTGTTGGCAGCGTCCACTTGCCATTCAACGCGTCGGGCAACGGCCAGTACAGTCGCATCAGCGGAGTCGGCAGTTTTCGCGCACGCTCGCAAAATGATTTAGCGGCGCGGACCACGTCTCCCAAGTTGGTCTCTCAACGTTAGTGAGAGCCTTGTACGAAGTGCCAGACACAACCAGGAGATATACGCAGACGTAATAGCCTGTATTTTGCGAGCAGCATATTGTCAAAACTGACAGAGGCGCCCCAGCACGCTGTTTCTAGACGAGTTATGTCCACTGGCAATTCAACCGGCAGCGTAAGTTCTTGTCTGGAAACGCGACCTTGAATGGCAGGATTACTCAAGCCGCCGAAGCCTGAACAGGCGAAGCTTTGAGTTGACCGCGCTCCTACCGCGGTGAGGCCTCATTTAGTGGTGTTGATCGGGCGAGCTGTGTCAATGCGGCTGCCGGGGTAATGAATCGAGGACTGCCGCAATTTAGGCAGACCAAAAGACTAGGAAATCCCAAGACTCCAGGTTTGTCCAGATTGTACAGGCCAGTAAAATGGATCAGCACTTCCGCAGTGAACTCCGCTTCCTCATGCGAGCCACACGATCGGCACGACACCAAAAACCTCCGCGAATTTGATTACGCCGGTGGGACGGACGGAGAATCCTTAGCCCGGCAAACCCCAGGCCCAATTGGCGCTCCAACCAATCATGTTGTCAGGGTCCATTCGCGATCTCCCATCTGCCTACCGTCGAGCGGCAGGCCGATTCTCCGCAGCATGAGGTGAAACCGAGCGACGAACTTGTTTGAGATCGAAGTGCGGCCGCGAGTATTCAGAACTTGCAGCCGTCTGGACCCAGGAAAACTGTGGCCGGCTACTGCTCAAAAACTACCGGAGGCCCGCTGACGCGCTTGGCCTGAAACGCGACGGTCACCTCAACGCGGTCGGCGATCTTGATGAAGGGGATGCTGCCGTCCACTCCATAGTCCTTACGGTCAAAGGCCATGGTCCCTTTAATCTCGCCTACGCCTTTGCCCTCACTGTCGGTCGTCATCGTAAGGGTGTCCGCCTTCGTCACACCGCGAATCGTGAAGTTGCCCTGCACCTGATAGTTGCCTGGGCTGGTTCGCACAATCTTCGTTGACTTGAACGTGATGAAGGGATCTTTCTTGACGTCAAAGAAATCTTCGCCCTTCAGCTTATCATCCTTCATGCCGCTCCCTGTATCCACGGTGTCCGCCTGAATCTTGATGTCCAACACACCCGTTGAGATATTGGGAGACGTAAACGTTAAAGTGGCGTCCCACTTATTGAAATGACCCTCGATATCCACCGATGACTTCACGTAGAACTTAATCGTGCTTTGCTCTGGTGTAATGACGAATACGGGAACCTGCGACCGGCTGACCGACGGGAGCAACGCGGACACCAAAAGACAGAAGACCACTGCTCGCATAAAGCACCTCCTTGAACAAAAGCTGCGCATCCTGACTCGAACCTTCGATCTTTTCGTGGCCTATACAGATGAACGGCGCGGAGTGACAGGTTCAGTAGCTGCGCGGGAATATAGGTCCGCCGGATTAGAGATGCAAGCATGGGAAAGCGCCTGCTTAGCTTCGTAACCGGTGAAGCACGCTCGCAATTCTGGCAACCTCCACCCCCGCCACACTCACTCTAGGCGAGTACGCCAGTGGAATAGGCAGTTGTGCCTGTGCACTTCTGGACGCACGACCGCAGTAACGCCGACACTCGTCCGCAATTGCGCGTAGTGCCGCGTCCTCCATTCCAACCGCAACTCCATTCCCGAAACGGGAATGGCCTCGTAAATTCTTACGGATTACCCAAAATTAGTATTGACGCGGGGACGTATCAGGCATATACAGCCACTCAAGATCACTGCACTTTCCAGCTAGATTTCAACGCATCGGCAGGGACGACTCGGAAGGGGCGTTCCTGCCGATTGCCGTTTCAGGCCCTCCGGCAGCCGCGGCCCTGGCGTGGAGTTCTCCCCCCGCGGGCGCAAACGCTATGGGTGTGTCCGTGCTAGATGCCGCCCGCAGTGAGGTCTTCGATCACGACCCAGCCTTTTTCGATGCCGGCCCAGACGTAGTTGCGGGCTTCCTGCAAGCTGTGGTGCGAGGCAACGATTTCGTTGGCCTTCTCGCGCATTTTTTCGAGCACTGTTTCGTGCGTGCTCCCTTCCGGGTAAGCCTTCGGGTTGCCTTCGCGTTCGGCGCGCAGCTCGTCGCGATGGTAGGCGAGGGTAAAACGCGTGTCGCAAGCTTCGTGATTGCAGCGCAGACTTTCCTGCACGTATCCGTCAGCCATGGGCTCGCGTGATTGTGAAGATTCCTGGCGAAGTGTGGCCGGCATCGGTCCTCCCGCAGTGGTCTCTTCTAAAAACCTTAGCACAAATGCGGCGCCCGCGACGCCCGCCCCATCGCCGTCGCCGCATCCGCGATCTCCGGCGTATGATATGGGCGCGTTTCTCCTCCAGAAAAGGTTCCGGCCCCCGAACGCTTTGGCGATGGCTCGCAAGGAGGTCCCATGAGAGCCGCCTGGTATGAAAAGCAAGGTCCCGCACGTGACGTGCTCGTGGTGGGCGAGATGCCGGACCCGGAGCCTCAGCCCGGTGAAGTGCGCATCCGCGTCGAAGCCTCGGGCGTCAATCCCGGCGACACCAAAAAGCGCGTGGACGCCTTCCACCTCGGCATGCCCTACCCGCGCGTAATTCCGCACAGCGACGGCGCGGGCTGCGTCGATCGCGTCGGCGAGGGCGTCTCGCGCGAATGGATCGGTCGCAACGTCTGGTGCTTCGGAGCGCAATCGTATCGCCCGTTCGGCACCGCGGCGGAATTCACCACGGTTCCAGTCGAAAAAATCGCGCCGCTCCCGCAAAACGTCTCGATGGAACAGGGCGCGTGCCTCGGCATTCCCGGCATCACCGGCCATCGTGCCGCCACAGTCGGTGGCGAGTTGCGCGGACGCACCGTGCTCGTGCAAGGCGCGGCGGGCGCTGTGGGAGTTTGTGCCGTCGCGATCGCGCGTCACGCCGACGCGCGCGTGATTGGAACGATTCGCGGCGCGGACGATCGCGACACTGCGATGAAGGCCGGAGCGCACGCCGTGGTCGAAAGCGGCCCGGGCGTAGTCGATCGCGTGAAAGCCGTCGCGCCGGATGGCGTCGATCACATTGTCGAGGTCGCGTTTGGCGCGAATGTCGACGCCGACGTCGAGCTGCTCAAGCCCGACGGTTCGATCGCGAGCTACGCCACGAACGACCCCACGCCGAAAATTCCCTTCTGGAAAATGGTGTTCAAGAACGCACGCGCATTTTTTCTGGGCAGCGACGATTTTCCCGCCGAGGCCAAGCAACGGGCCGCGCGCGACCTGAACGCCGCGCTCGAAGCCGGCTGGGCCGGATTCGACATTGCCGAGCGCGTGCCACTCGCGGAGATTGCCCGCGCGCACGAACTGGTGGACCATCCGGCGAAACGCGGCCGCGTGGTGGTTATCATTTAGATGGGATCGAGGAGCCGCAAATGATTTCAGGCGCTCACTTCGTCATCTACAGCAAAAAGGCCGACGCGGATCGCGCCTTCTTCCGCGACGTCCTCAACTTCAAATCCGTCGACGCCGGCCACGGCTGGCTGATCTTCGCCCTGCCACCAGCCGAAGCCGCCTTCCATCCGCCCGACGGCGAGGCATCGCACGAACTCTACTTCCTGTGCGACGATCTCAAAGCCGAAATGGAGTCACTCGCTGCCAAAGACGTGCAGTGCTCCAAAGTCGAAGAAGCCCGCTGGGGTTCCATCACAAAAGTAACCCTGCCGAGCGGCGCCACACTCGGCCTCTATCAGCCGAAACATCCGACCGCACTTGGCTTAAAATAAACGCGCCAAAACAAAATGCCCATTAAAACCATCATCGAACCGTTTCGCATCAAGAGCGTCGAGCCGATCCGCCAGACCACCCGCGCTGAGCGCGAGAAAATCCTTCGCGCGGCCGGCTACAACTTATTTCTCGTCCAATCGAACGACATTCTGATCGACCTGCTCACCGACTCCGGCACCG
>Ga0210391_10002218_pt1 | contig 16972 bp, 19 predicted proteins | sample IncBWC12OmetaG_FD_160573 | JGI IMG/M metagenome (GOLD analysis project Ga0210391, IMG submission 160573) | Forest soil microbial communities from Barre Woods Harvard Forest LTER site, Petersham, Massachusetts, United States - Inc-BW-C-12-O ... | reverse complement strand
CAATAATCAGGCCAAACGTTAGGTTAGCGGCCTCCAATGTGTAGTGGCGCTCGCTGTACAGGAACTGCGGCATCCACACCTGGATGCCGCCGAGAGAAAATGTCATAGCCGCCATGCCCAAGGTCGAAGTCAGGAATGCAGGATTGCGCACCAAATTGGCCCACAGATACTTAACGTAATTGACGATCAGCTTCCAGGTATAACTGAGTGCGGAACCCGTACGCGCAACAACCTGACGAGGAGCCTGCTTAAGCGAATCAAATTGCCCCCGCTCAGGCTCTTTAAGAAACATGACAGCGATCGCCAGCAGGAATCCAGGACCGGCCGCGATGTAGAACGGGAAACGCCAGCCGTAATGCGGAGCCAGATAGCCTCCCAGCAAATATCCCGCAGCCGATCCCACGGGAATCGCCAGATAGAACACACCTAGAATCCGGCCGCGCTTCTTTTCCGCAAAAAGATCGGCGACGAACGTTGGCGCGATCGTGACGAAGGTCGCTTCCCCGATCCCAACAAGCGTGTGGCGAATAAGCAACTCGGTGTAGTTATGGGTAAAGGCGGTCAGCAGCGTGAGCCCGCTCCAGAAGATCGCGCCCAGCACGATGATGAACTTTCGCGAATAGCGATCAGCCAGCGGACCAACGAAGGGCGCGGCCACCATGTAGAAGCCGAGGAATGCACTGGTGAGATAGCCAATCTGTGTCTTGGTAAGGTGGAATTCGTCCTGCACCAGCGGTTGCACTGCGAACAGCACGTTGCGATCCGCGTAGTTCAGCAGATTGAGCGCCGTCAGTACGATCAGCGCCGTGCGTGGTTGCAGTTTCGCGGAGGTCACGGTCGAGCGAATATAGCACGAGGCTGCGCCGCGACGGTCCGGTGCGGGGGATCCATTGACCGACGCGACATTTGTCGCTATAATAGACGACAAATGGTAAACGAATTGCGAGCAGTGGTGAAAGAACTCGGCGGCCGAACCGTTCTGGGACGTACCCTCAACAACCAGCGCGATCTTTGCGAAGCCATCCGGACCGGCTTCCCTCCCGCCGTGGTCGAACAGCTGATGCAGACTTCCGGTCTTACGCTCAAGGAGTTGGCCGGCGCCCTGGACCTCTCGCCGCGCAGCTTGCAGCGTAGGCGCCGCAGTGGTCGGCTGGCCCGTTTCGAATCCGATCGCCTCTACCGTCTGGCCCGGATCGTTGCCTTGGCCCAGCACAGTCTCGGCGATCGCCGCAGTGCCGCGCGCTGGCTGAAGCGCACCAATCGCGCGCTCGGCGGCGCCGCTCCCATCAGCGCTGTGGACACCGAATTGGGAGCTCGTGAGGTCGAAAACGTGCTGGGACGGATCGCCTATGGCGGCATCAGTTGAGGCGAATCAGTATGAGGCGTATCTCTTGAGGCCAATCCGTTGAGAAAAGTCTACCGCGTGCTGCGCAAGTTGTATGCGCGCACGCCGCTCGATGGTGAAGGTGCTTATCTTTACGGCGGGCGCTGGTCGAGTGCGGGAACTCGTCTCGCCTACACCTCCGAGCACCAATCCCTGGCCATGCTCGAATATTTCGTTCATCTCGATCCCGACGACGCTCCGCCGGATCTGGTTCTGGTCACGGCCGAACTTCCCACCGATCTTCCCGCCAAAGTTATCGCAGCCAATGATCTTCCATCTTCCTGGCGGAGTTCCCCGGCGCCCGCTGAACTTGCCCGCATCGGAGACGAATTTGCAGCCGAGGCCAAGCATTGCGTTCTGGTTGTGCCCTCAGCTCTGGCTCCGCATGAAAACAACTGGCTGCTGAATCCGCGCCATCACGACTTCCGCAGAGTGGTTGTGCGCGGAGTCGAGCCCCTAAGCTACGATCCTCGCATGTTTGCCCCGCAACGCCGCAAACCACGCAAGGGCTGAGGTTTTCATACTTATTTCTTTTTCCGCGGCCACCGAGCCACGACCGTCGTCGAGATTCCTCCGCGCGGCCGGAATTCTCCCTTCACCTCAGCCCACACCGGCTTCGCCCACCGCACCACATCTTCCAGCACTCGATTCACGATGTTCTCCTGAAAAATCCCCAGGTTGCGGTAGCAGTGCAGATATTCTTTGTACGATTTCAGTTCCAGGCAAAGTTTATCGGGCTGGTATCGCAGAGTGATCACGCCAAAATCAGGCAGGCCCGTCTTCGGACAAACCGAAGTAAACTCTGGATCGTCAATCACGATCTCATATCCCGGAAACTGATTCGGCCAGGTTTCAATCTCGGGAAACTTGGCATCCAACCCGGCGGCAGCGTGCTCGGGCGTATAGCGGCGCGGTTTAGGCATGGAAGCATTGTAGCGTTTGAAGGCACAGGCGACGCGTCTCTGGGCGGCGCCAAAGCGGAAAGCCAATCCTGACCGCTCCCGCATCCACCCCTCTCTGCCAGCATCTAACCATGCAACGGCTTGGGCCAGACGACATTCTTTCGCGGCGGTCCGAGTGGTAAATTAGTGCTTGCAGTAGTCCTCGCCGCAGCCTAAAAGATAACGAGTTGGCAGGAACCAACCACAATTCGAACGGACGTCCTGCGAGCAAACGCCGTACCTGGCTGAGTCTCGGAGCCATCGCCGTTGCGCTTGCTGTCATCCCGGTCTTCACGCGCCCCGGGCCTTTGCGGGTTCGCACCACCACCGTCGGGCGTGGGCCAATCCGCAGCCTGATTTCCACCAACGGCAAAGTCGAGCCCATTCGCAACTTCGAGGCGCACTCCCCGGCGGCCACCACCGTAAAACATCTGTTCGTAAAGGAAGGCGACCACGTTCGCCAGGGTCAACTGCTGTTGCAGCTCGATGACGCCGACCTGCGGAGCCAGGCCGCCCGCGCCCGGGCCGGGATCAAAGCCGCTCAGGCTGACGAGGCCGACGTCGATACCGGCGGTACGCGCGAAGAAATGCTCACTCTCGATGCCCAACTGGTCAAAGCACGCAGCGCGCGTGACGCCGCCCAGCGCAATCTGGACGCTCTTCACCGCCTTCAGCAGCAGGGCGCCGCTTCCGCCGGTGAGGTTAAGCAGGCCGAAGACGCGCTGCAGCGTGCGCAGGCCGACACCACTCTGCTCGAGCAGAAAAAGAAAGACCGCTACTCCCGGCCCGAGGTCGCCAAGGTTCAGGCGCTCGGAGTGGAAGCCGAGGCCCTCTACGGCGCCGCCGAAGATGCCCTCCGCAAATCGAGCGTGCGCGCTCCCTTCGACGGTATAGTTTACGCACTGCCCATCAAGCAAGGCGCCTACGTGCAAACCGGTGATCTACTGTTGCAGGAAGGCGATCTTTCGCACATGCTGGTGCGCGCCTTCGTCGACGAACCCGATATCGGCCGCCTGGCCCCGGGAGAGAAAATCGAAGTCACCTGGGACGCTCTGCCCGGACGCATCTGGAACGGCGTTGTCGGCACCGTTCCTTCCACCGTGAAACTTCACGGCGCCCGCAACGTAGGCGAAGTCACCTGCACACTCGATAACCACGATCTCCGCCTGTTGCCAAACGTCAATGTCGGAGTCACCGTCATCACCGCCGAGCACAGCGGCGTGCTTACGCTGCTGCGCGAGGCCGTGCGCATGGATGACACCAAACCTTACGTTTACCAGGTCGTCGACGGCCAACTGAAGCGGCGCGAAGTCGAAGTCTCCCTCCAGAACCTTACCCAGGTCGAGATCACCGCCGGCCTTCCCGAGAGTTCCGTAGTCGCCCTCTCCTCGGCCGATGCCAACAAACCTTTGGTCGACGGCGCCCGCGTAAAAGTGGTCCCCTAGCCCATGCCGTGGATTGATAACGATTGTCATCCTGACGACCCGTGTCATTCTGAAGACCTTTGTCATGCTGACGAAGACTTTTGTCATTCCGAATCGGGCGACAAGCCCGGTGAGGCTTGCCCTGAGCGGCGCCGAAGGGAACCTGCTTTTAGAAGAGCGCCCGAGACTCGCCTCCTAGTCGTGCTCTTGTCGTTCCTAAGTCTCATTCCCCTCCCTCTCGCCGCCCAGAACCCAGAAGCCCTTCTCGCCACTGGTCGCGTCGATCAAGCTATCCAAACCCTCGAGCAGCAACTCCGAAGCGCTCCCACCGCGGACGCCTACAACCTGCTCTGCCGGGCCCATTTCGAACTCGACGACTGGGACGCCGGCATCTCCGCCTGCGAAAAGGCCGTCGCCTTGGCCCCCTACAACGGCCTCTATCACCTCTGGCTGGGCCGCATCTACGGCGAGAAGGCCGATCACTCCAGCTTTCTCACTGCCATGGGGCTGGCCGGGAAGGTTCGCTCCGAGTTCGAACGGGCTGTTCAGTTCTCTCCCCGCAGTTGGGAGGCCCGCACCGACCTCGCGGAGTTTTATGTGGAAGCTCCCGGAATCGTCGGCGGCGGCAAAGACAAGGCCCGCGCCCAGGCCGAACTGCTCGTCCCGCTCAATCCGTCCATGGCGCACTGGGTCAGGGGACGCATCGCCGAGAAAGAGAAAGACCCGGCCGTGGCGGAGCAGGAATTCCGCGCCGCCGTCACCGCCAGTCAAGGTGGCGCTCGCGCCTGGCTCAATCTTGCCGGTTTCTATCGCCACGCCAACCGCTTCGACGAGATGAAGCAGGCCCTCCACAGCATGGAGTCCAGCCGCCTCGATCATCCCGGGGCATTTGTCGATGGCGCCAGCATGTTATTTCGTGCCGGCCGTGATTATCCGATAGCTATCCAGCTCCTGCGCAGTTATCTCGCCTTTTCCAACACCGTTGAGGAAGCCCCGGTCTTCAAAGCCCACTATCTACTCGGCGAATTGCTCGAGAAACAAGGCGACCATCCCGCCGCCGCCGAAGAGTATCGCGCGGCGCTCTCCATCGCCCACAGCTTCCGCCCGGCCCAGGATGCCCTGAAGCGCGTAACTCGATAGCTGGGTAGTGCGGCAATTTTAAAATCTACGGCGCCGAACTCCTGTGGCGTCATCCCGAAGTCCCGCGTTTTCTCCAGCGGGACGAGAGCCTGCCCTGAGCCAAGCCAAAGGGGACTCCGGTGCGCACACTGCCCCCCGAAGCTAGTTCCCATCGGAACTCTCAACGCTGGTGCGCACATGCAATTTCGACGCTAGGATTTGTTAGTGCTTCCGGGAGTGATCATCCCCGAAAGGTTGCCGATACTATTGCGGAGTTTGCTCAAAGTCTGGGATGCCAGATTGCCGAGCGGATTTCCTTTCTCTTCGGCATCGCTGAATCCCGCTTTTTCCATTTGCTTGGCGGCCGCGCTAAATCGTTTCGAACTTACCTGGTCCATATCGATGAACCGGAATGCTTGCGCCAGCGGCATCCCATCCGCTCCGCAATGCATGAATTCGATTTGCGCCGTCACTTTGCCGAACACCGTGCCTAAATCCATTTCCCCCATCGTTCCCTCGGGAATAGGACCGCTGGTAAGAACGGCGGAACCTCCTGTGAGCGAGAGCCGCCGGATTACTCCAACATGTTTCTTGGCATCCACGGTGAACAACGCCCGCTCATTATTAGGCACACGAATGCGCGGCGGGCGATTATGCCGGTTGGGTTTCTCGGACTTCTTGGCCATTACAACCAGCATTACAACTGGACCGAGGTCGGTCAATGTTACTTAAGTTCCTGAGAGTAATCTTTCCATCCGGAACCGCCCTTGCAGGCCTCCCGCCTCGCAGGCACAAAGATCGCCAAATGAGAAACTGCAACTCCATGGTCTACCCTCCAGATAACCTGCAATCCGGAGCGAGGTGAATGCCCGGCCCTTAATGCTGGACGTCTTTCCCGCCCGACAAACTGTTTTGACGTTCCAGAAGTATCCGAAAGGCGAGTGCGTGCGTGATGAGCAATAGTGGCACAATCAAAGTCGGGATGAAGTAAGTCGCTCCCAACTGCCCCGCTAGAAGTCCGGCGTGCTTGGCCTGATAGAAGGCGTTCAGCAGATCGGCCGAACCCCAAACATTGAAGATCCATGCCATGACAACGCCAGCCGCGCGTGGCAGCAATAGCAGCGCGAACAACGCGAGGGTGGCTGCAATAACGTCTCCATAGGCCGCGGAATGCGCGAAGGAAGACGGCAAGTCGGGCGACACCACGCCGGGGACCAGGAAAGCCAGCCCCATGAAGCGAAAGCTGTGCAGGCTGAGCAGAGGCCGCAACGCCTCCGCCTGTTGCCGAGGGCGGAGTTTTGGCCAGATGTATCGCGCGGTGACGCTCCCCCACGCAATGAGACTGAATGCGATGCTGACAAAAAAGCAGAGTTGCGAGACCATATGTGCCTCCTTATCGGGATTCCAGCCATCAACCAGTGGCGGCCCTAGTTGCCAGATAGGATTATGCGCATCATCCTATAGATTCAACTTTTTCTTCGGCCAAGTATGGAGAAGGAGAAGTTGCAACGTGAGATGATGGCCAGCATCTTATAATGAGCTATGCGTTACCGGCCCGGGCATAAAGTCGAGATCCATCAGAAGATTGTCAAAGATGCCTCGCGGCGCGTTCGCGCCAAAGGCTTGACCGGCGCCGCGGTTTCGGCCGTTATGCGGGATGCGGGCCTGACCCACGGAGGCTTTTACAAGCATTTCGGGAGCAAGGACAAACTGCTCGTGGAATCGCTCGGTGAGGCTTTCCGGGAGATCACCAGCACACTGCTTCATGTCGCTCGACAGTCGCCCCCTGGTGCTGCGTGGAAGGCGATCGTCAAAACCTACCTGAACCCGGAACACTGCGAACATCCTGAGCACGGGTGCCCCATGGCTGCGCTGGCACCCGAATTGACCCGGGCAAATAAGGGAATGAAGCGGCAGTTTGTTGCGGAGTTGGCCAACTACAAAAGCCAGATGCTGCCATTCATGCCGGGACGGCGAACCGTGGATAAAGAACGTGCTTTCTTCGCGATTTTTTCAACCATGATCGGAGCAGTCGAAATCGCTCGCATGCTGCCGGACCCTGCCATGCGGGAAAAAGTGCTGGCCAGCACCAGAGAGTTTCTCCTGCGCAGCTACGGACGTCCTCAATCATGAGACCCATGGAGGAAGGAACGTAGCCGGCACGTGATGCGGATTCCCCGAAACCTCCATGCTATTCGGAAATACTCCGGTTTCCGCGGCCAAATTGGTCCCTCAAAAGTCGGCACAGCGGAGGCGATCCGCACCAGTAATCACGGATCCACGGACCGACGACTGACTCACCCTTATCATTTCTCTCGCAGCAGATTGTCCGTAGAATCTTCCCATGCACGACAATACCGTGGAAGAGCAGCACTTAAGCAGCTTGCCCCGGGCGGAGTTGAATGGGCCGCGTAAGGCGGCAAAATTGGCACGGGCTTCAGCCCCCGTGTTCATTAAGGCGGAGAGCAATGACAATCCAATCATGCAGTAGCGCGAGCATTCATAAACTCCTACTGGCGGTACTCGTCCTCTTGCCCGCTTCCCTGCTGGCCGAGCCGGTCACGCTTCAGCAGGCCGTCGAGCTCGCGCTGAAGCACGCCACCGGCATAAGCATCGCTGCCGAAGACCAACAACACGCTTCCGCCAGCTACCGCGAACTCCGCAATAGCTACATTCCTCAGCTGAATGCGGGAGCTGGAATCGGCTGGTCCGACGGCTTTCCCCTCAGCCTCGAAGGCTCCGCCCCTTCGCTCTTCAACGTAAACGCGCAATCGGCCCTTATCAATCCCGCCTTGAAGGATTTCATTCGCGCCACGCAATCGGACATTGTGGTCAGCACCCTGCAAACCAAAGACCAGCGCAATCAAGTGATTCAGGACACCGTACTGAGCTACGCCGAATTAGCGAAATGGGAACAGCGTTTGAGCCACCTGCGCGAAACCATGGCAGCCGCGGAACAAACGGAAACAGCCGTCGCGCAGCGCGTAAAGGAGGGTGTCGACAGCGAAATCGATGGCAGCAAAGCCCGCTTGTCCGTGGCCCGCCTCCGACTGCGTTTGGCAGAAGCCAGCGGCGCAGCAGACGTTCTCCGCGAGCACCTTTCCAAGCTCACCGGACTGCCAACTGCCTCCGTCGAAATCGACCCGGATTCCGTGCCGTCCCTTCCCACGCCAAAGGTTGAAGAGGATTCCTTGTCCAAGGCCGCGGAAGGGAGCCCAGTAGTTCAGGCCGCCGTCGAACATGCGCGCGCGCAATACTTGCGCGCCAAGGCGGAACACAAGTCGTTATGGCCCAGCGTAGATTTTGCCGCCCAATATGCATTGCTCGCCGACTTCAACAATTACGAGGAGGTCTACAAGAAGACCCAGCCCAACAACGCTACCGTGGGCGTGTCCATCCACTTCCCCTTCCTCAACTATGCCCAGCACGAGCGTGTGAAACAGGCCGAGTCGGAAGCGCGCAAAGCCACAACGCAAGCCGAAGCCGCACGCAACAAAGTATCTGAAGAAACCCTGCGCCTGCAACGCTCTGTCACCCAGATGCAGGCCGCCCGCGACGTGGCCGAACTGGAGTACGAGATCTCCCAGAAAGATATCGAAGCCACTCGCACTCGCATGGATTCCGGCACCGCCAACCTCCATGACCTGGATAACGCCCAGGCTCAAGCCAGCGAGCGCCTGATCACTCTACAAGACGTCACTTTCGAACTGGAACGCAGTCAGGTCGCGCTGATGCGCGCCAACGGAGATCTGGAACGCTGGGCGCTCGGCGCCAAATAGTCAGCCGATGCCTCTTTTCGTCCATTCACTGCATCAAACCCCTTGTTCGACGACGAACCTGCATAAACACTGGTTTTTCAATACATAAGCCGCCTTCGGATGGTAAAATTAAGGCTCACCCAATATGCCTCTTAAAACCTTATTTCTGAATCCGCCTTCTTTTGAAAACTTCGACGGCGGCGCCGGCTCCCGTTGGCCCGCCACCCGCGAGATCGAGTCATACTGGTATCCGGTGTGGCTGGCTTATCCGGCTGGGATGCTGGAGGGGGCTCGTTTGCTGGATGCGCCTCCGCACTATATTTCGGCTGAGCAGACTATTGAGATTGCCAAGGACTACGAGTTTCTTGTTCTGTTCACCTCGACTCCTGGCTTCCCTGGCGACATTGGGCTGGCGCGCGCCATTAAGGCTGGCAATCCAAAGATCAAGATTGCATTCGTTGGACCGCACGTGAGCGTGCTGCCGGAGAAGTCGCTGCGCGATTGTCCGGCGATCGATTTTGTGGCTCGTAAAGAGTTCGATTACGCCGTGGTCGACTACGCCAAGGGCAAGCCGCTGGAAGACATTCCCGGCATTTCCTTCCTTAAGAACGGCGAGGTTGTGCACAATCCTGATGCGCCGCAGATTCAGGATCTGGATGCGCTTCCGCACGTCACCGATGTTTACAAGCGCGATCTCGACGTGTCGCGTTACAACGTGCCGTTCTTGCTGAACCCCTACGTTTCTCTTTACACCACGCGCGGCTGTCCGGCGCAATGCACATTCTGCCTGTGGCCGCAGACTTTGAGCGGACATCCCTGGCGCAAGCGCTCCACCGACGACGTGGCCGCCGAAATGGCAAAGGTCAAGCAATACTGGCCGGAAGTGAAGGAATTCTTTTTCGACGACGATACCTTCAACATCCAGAAGGCGCGGACCATCGAGCTTTGCGCGAAGCTGAAGCCGCTGGGCCTGACGTGGTCCTGCACTTCGCGCGTGACTACCGATTACGAAACGCTGAAGGCGATGAAGGAAGCTGGTTGCCGGCTGCTGATCGTGGGTTATGAATCGGGCGATCAGCAGATTCTGAAGAACATCAAGAAAGGCGCAACCGTTGAGCGCGCGCGCCAGTTCACCAAGGACTGTCACAAGCTGGGACTGGTCATCCACGGCGATTTCATCATGGGGCTGCCGGGCGAGACTCACGAGACCATCAACACCACCATTGCCTTCGCCAAAGAGCTGGACGTTGAAACCATTCAGGTTTCTGTGGCTCACGCCTATCCTGGCACCGAACTTTACGACTACGCAGTAAAGAACGGATTCATGGTCGGCGACAACAAGATGGTAGACGAAGGCGGCCACCAGTTGGCGCACATTCAGTATCCCGGACTGCCGGCGGATGAGATTCTTTCCGCCGTGCATCGCTTTTACGATGAGTATTATTTCCGGCCGAAGGCGGTGTTCCGCATCCTGAGGAAGGCGGCTTTTGACAGCAACGACCGTAAGCGTCTTTACAAGGAAGCCAAGACCTTCCTGAAGCTGCGCTCGGCCCGCAACAAACTGGTCAAGCAGCACGGCGAAGAAGCTGCTGCCGAACTCGCCAAGGCATAGAGCGACTGATGATGTGCGCCAAACGCGCGAGTTAGCACTCTCGTAAAGAACGCGAGAGCGTTCGCGCGGCGCGCCCAGATCCTTCGCCAAGCAAAGAACGCTTGTCTCAGGATGACAAGCAAGAATTACTACCGTCTAAACCTCCAGTGACCTTTCGCAAGTATCTTGTGCTGGCCGGAGTTACGGTCTTTGCCGCCGCCGGGGACTCCATGCTCTCGCACGGGATGAAGCAGACCGGCAACATTTCCCTCAACCACCTTCAAGGCGTGATCTTTGCCGTGCTCAATCCCTGGGTGGCGATCGGAATTCTTCTTCTGCTTGCGTTTTTTGCCACCTACATGACCGCGCTTTCCTGGGCCGATCTCACTTACGTTCTGCCGGCAACGTCGCTCGGGTATGTGCTGCTCGCCCTGGTTGCCAGATTTGTGCTGCATGAACACGTCAGCCCGCTGCGCTGGCTGGGGATTGCTTTGATCACCGGAGGCGTGGGATTTATTGCTGGGGGGCCGGAGCTAACGAAGCATGGGCAACGCGAACCCGATGCGGTGGAAGCACCTCAGGTTATAGGCACAGCGGTTTCACGCGGGGCGGGGTCATGAAGAGATTTCTTTCGCGCCTCCGGCGCTTTATCACGGCTGACCCGTTCCCCAGGGCTTGCGCCCTGGGCTGCATTCTTTCGCCGCTTCGCGGCTATGGTGCGGTGGCGAATATCTCACAACAGCACAGCGCGTCAGGATCTTCGCTTCACGTTTCCCTTCTTTACACGTGGAGCGCGATCCTTGCGATCGTCTTCGCCTCCGTCGTCGGCGACGTGTTACTCGCCCGCGCCATGAAACAGGTCGGAGACGTCGGCGCGCTATGGCGGCGCGCCGGACTCGGTGTCGTAATCGGACGGACGCTGGGGAATCCCAACTTTCTTTTTGGCGTCACCGCGATGGCCGTGGCCTTCTTCAGCTTGCTGTTCGCGCTCTCCTGGGGAGATGTGAGCCTGGTTGCTCCCGCCGCCGCTTCCCTCACCTTCATCGGCAATGCTGTTGCGGCGAAAATCTTTCTGCATGAAAAAGTCGATCGCCGGCGGTGGATTGCGGCTGGCCTAGTGGCTGCGGGCGTGGCGCTGCTGGCAGGCTGAAGAATCCCCTTCTTTCTGTCATTCCGAATCGGGGCGAAGGCCCTTCGGCTCCGCTCAGGGCAGGCATGCTTTCCTCGTTCGGATAAAATTCGGGGGCTTGGCACGGGCGACTTCTTCGCAGGGAACGCGAAAGGATTATGCACCCGACCGGGTCTCAATGAGTGAAATCGCCTGATTGCGACAATCTCTGAGAGAACGAGGCGTCGCGGCATAGAATGAAACAGCCTGGAGAATAGATGAAGGTCGAGATCGTGCACTGCCCGACATGACAGAGCAACAAGGCCAAGGTCGCGAGTCTCGTGACCCTTATCAAAAAGCGCCTCGACATTGAAGTCGTCATTACGCCTGGAAAGACCGGCCAGTTCGAGGTCATCGCTGACGGCGAGAAGATCGCGGAGCGCGGCGGGAACTGGATCACGCGGAGCTTTGGCGCCGGCTATCCCGATCTCAATGGCCTGGTCGAGCAGCTGCAGCGCCGTTCGACTGAGGCTGCGCGGTAGGCAAAAGCTCATCCAGACGATTTCTGTCGGCCACATCAATGAGCGTAAACGCCTGTTTACAGCAATTGACCCGTGAAAGCGAACCGGACTCTCTTTCCGAATGAAGCCCCCCCAGAGGGCTGGGTCTTTCGTTCTTCCGTGCTGTGACTTCTTATGCAAAATCCTGCATCTTGACGGCCTCGACGGGCGGGGCTAGGTTTTTCTGTGGCGCCTCATCCCTGCTCGTCGCGGAGGTAGCTCTGGCAAGACGGTCTCGACGGCACGCTTGAGACAGAAGAAGAGAAAAACAAGGAGGAATCCAATGTTCACTCTTAGTTGCTGGAAGAATATCGGCGTTTGCCTTCTGTTGCTCGCGATTTCTTCGTCCGCACAGACTTTTACCACGTTGCACACGTTCGACGTTACGGACGGCGCTTTTCCTTTCGGAACGCTGGTGCAGGGCCTGGATGGAAACTTCTATGGCACGACGGCGCAGGGCAATGGGCGCAACCAATGTGCCCTCGGCTGCGGCACCGTCTTCAAAATCACACCCGAGGGCACGCTGACGACGCTGCACAACTTCGATAAGACAGACGGGGCCTACCCGGTCGCGGGATTGGTGCTCGGTACGGATGGGAACTTCTACGGGAGCACTTTCGGTGACGATAGCCCACAGTCTACCAGCGAGCCCTTGCCTAGCTTCATCTTCCAGATTACTCCTGACGGCACCCTGACGAACTTGCCCCAGACCGCCCACGTGGCTTCGCCGTCTGCCCTGATGCAAAATGTGATGAACGGCACCTTTTACGGCACCGCGGGACGTTTTGTGTTTTCCGCAACTGCGGACGGCGAGAGCTTTATTCACACTTTTTGCGGACAGCCTTCCTGCGGGGGTACTGCGCACGGGTATAACCTGCTTGCGCCGCTGATTCAGGGCACGGACCTGTTTATGTACGGGACTACGGAAGCTGGGGGTGAGGCGAGTATCGGGTCTCCTGGCGGTACGGTCTTCAAAATCGGTACTGGCGGAGTAGTAACCACGGTGCACACTTTTCAAGATTCGGAAGGTGTGGGTCCCGTGGGTGCATTGGCAGAAGGCAGCGATGGGAACTTTTATGGAACTACCTCAGGCGGCGGCGAGGACGGCGGCGGCACTGTTTTCGAAATGTCCCCTTCCGGCGAGGTAACTACGCTGTGCCAATTCGCTTCATCCACCGACAGCTTTCACCCCGTGGCGGGCGTGATTCAAGGCACCGACGGCAACTTTTACGGGACAACCGAGTTCGGTGGGGCGTTTGTTTCCTCGGGTAATACGTCGGGCTATGGCACGGTTTTTCAGGTTACTGCAGCCGGTACATTGACCACGCTCCACAGCTTTGACGTGACCGATGGCGTGTATCCGCAAGCTGGGCTGGTGCAAGGCACCGACGGAAATCTCTACGGCGTGACGACCGGTACCGACGCCACGCATGCCTGGGGCACGGTCTTCAAGATATCGATGGGACTTGCGCCGTTCGTGAAGACGGTGCCGGTGGCCGCATATCCCGGAAAGCAGATCTTTATCCTCGGCACCAATCTGACGGGCGCAACCTCGGTCACGTTCGGTGGCACCTCGGCGGCATTCACTGTGGTCTCGGCGACCGAAATCACAGCCACGGTTCCGAAGGGCGCAGCCGCGGGCACGGTTCAGGTCGTAACGCCCAGTGGCACGCTGTCGAGCAACGTGCCATTTCGCGTGTTCTGACTCTGCAACGTTTGCGGCTGGGCTTGTGGCAGCGGGCGTAGCGCTGCTGGCTGGGTAAACTCCTGGCCCGGCGAGGGTGCGCCCGGCCAGCCCTCAATGAGTGAAAACGCCTCGTTACAACGGTGAGCGCTTTCTTGCTATCGCTTTGTATCACACTTGGATTAGCATGGCGTGTTTTCGCGGCACCAAAGCCGATCGTACGAAAACTTTATGTCCAGATCCACTCTACATTTTCTTGTAGCGCTCGCGATCACTTTGGCGGTGCTGTTTCTGTTTCTGAGTCCGATGTTCGCTGGTTTTGGTGGAATTCTATTCCTGATTGGCTGGACCTACACGCGTAACCACAATCTCTATTTCTATCTGACGTTGATGGTTTGTTTCGCCGCCTTCGTCTTTGGGGTGCGAACTGGATACGCGTGGGTTGGGCTCATTGGCATAGTCGTTCTGTTCAATCTCTCGAAGGTTCTGCGCGTGTACGGAAACGCCACGCCCGCCGAATTGCCCCAAGCTGAAACAGATCGCCGTGGTTTCCGTGACATGTTCTTCATAACAATGTGCGGCAACGTTGATGATCTGCGGACTGATTGCGAGATTTCAGATGATTCCGGAGAAACCATAGCGGTTGTATGCGAGGCGCATGACGGATGGCATGTCAGCGTTCTAAGAAGTCTTAGGGCCGAGGAAGCCGATAAGTTCGACGCCAGCGTCGTGACAGCAAAGCAACGCCTTTCCCATTACATAAACCGGCTCGGGGGCAACCCACCGGAGGGGTCGACAGCCGGTGAACTGAGTCTTTGGCTAATGGTAAAGGATGATGGTACTGTCCTAGGAATCAAGCGAAACGAACCCGAATCAGACCATCGGTTGACGTAATCTCGCCGTTGCACTCATCGAGCGCCGCACATTTTGCGAAGGATGGGAACCCCGAATGAATCCGTAATGGCTTTGTGCGGAGCGGACGAAACTTCTGCAGGCAGCATCGCTTCCCGCTCTTGCAAACAACGCAAGGACGGGGCACCCTCGATCGTGATGCATGAGCAAAACCCAGACGGGCGATGGAAGCAGTTCCGCGGGAGATCCTTCGCTCCGCCTGAAGAACGGCTGCGCTCAGGATGACGCCGTTACGGACTGTTGCATCCTTCGTTCTTTTTTAAAAACCTGTCAAGACCCTAAAGTGGATGGTTTCTGCGTAAGGCATTCATTCGGAGGGGAATATAAACTTGCCGAAGGTGACACAATTACCCCCTTCAACTTGATATTCTAATAATAGAGGGCAAAAACCGACGGCGCAGGCCTTCCGGCTGGCGCCTCTTATTTTTCTTGTCAAGACCCTAAAGTTGATATTTTCTTCGTAAGTGATTCATTCGGATTGGAATATAAAGTTGCCGAAGGTGGCGGGTTCACCCCCTTTGGTTTGATATTCTGATAATAGAGGGTAAGAAAAAGTGGCGCAGGGCTTCGGCCTTGCGCCATTTTTGTTGGTGGGGACGCGGGGGTGGTGACGGCCGACGTCCCTCAGGGCTGAAGCCCGACTTATCCTGGGGTCTTTATCGCAGCGCTGGAAGCGCTGCGCCACCCAAAATCGAAGCGGAGATGGTGCTGACGACACCAGGGTCCCTCACTTCATTCGGGATGACAAGCGGGCGTTAAGGAGATGAGTTGTATGGGCGGGAATCGGAAGAAGCGGGATCAGGGACGGAACAACAGCCAGCATATCGGAGAGATGGCGGAGATGCAGTTCATGCTGGATGCGGCGCGGCGGAGGTTTGGAGTGTCGAGGCCGTTTGGCAATAACGAGCGCTATGACGTGATTCTGGATGCGCCGCGGCGGTTGTGGAGGGTGCAGGTGAAGGCGAGCGGGGCGTCGCATCATCGGGGATTCGCGGTGCGGGCTTGCTGGAGGACTACGAGGAAGCATATGCCTTATACGTCGAGGCAGATCGATTTTCTGGCGGTGGTGGTGCAGGGCCGACGCATGCGGGGACGGAGGATCTGGTATTTGATTCCGGTGCGGGCGCTGGGAGGGCGGTTGACAATCAATCTTTATCCGTTTGGGTGCAGGAAGGATGGCGAGGAGCGGTTTGAGAAATATCGCGAGGCCTGGAAGTTGTTGGGGGAGCCGGATTCGCGCGGATGAATGTCACTGGCGGCCGGGTTCTCCACAAAGACTTGGCTTTACAAAACTTTGCTTTCGCCTGCGCTGCTGGTGGCGACTCGCTGCATCCCCGGTTGGGGCTGCGCATCTGTAGTAGGAACAAGGTCAGTTTCTGAACTGATCGTCTCGTAACTTAAACAATGGTAAATCTATTTCCAAGAATTCTATTTTGAGGAGACTTGCTCAATGAAACTTCGAAACTACGTGGCATTTTTTTCGATTCTCGCAGTGCTGGCCCCGCTCAGCGCGTTCGCACGAGAGAAGAATCAGCATTCAATAGAAATCCTGAATGCTGTGCAGGTCGGGGGAAAGCAACTCGAACCCGGGAGTTACAAAGTGGAATGGCAAGGAGCCGGCCCGGACGTACAAGTGACCTTTCTCCACAATGGGAAGGCGGTGGCGACGGTGCCGGGAACTTTGAAGACGAACGACAGCCAGATAACGGCAGACGCTGTCCAAACTGACTCGGCGAATAATACGCTGAACGAGATCGATTTCCGCCGCGATAAGGAAGCCTTGGTGTTTCAGAGCGGGATGTAAGTCCCTTCATGCTGGCTGCCTCATTCTTCGCGCCGCTCCGGCGAAGAGTGAGGCTTTTTTTTCTGGAGATACCCGACAGGATTTTGTGTTGGGCGGCAGCTCACTTTCCGAACAGGCGCATTAGTCCGGCGGCGGGCAGATCAGGAACCATGAAGGAGGAATGCTCTACTGCGGCGGAGCGGGCCAGCGCTTCCGCAGCCAAATATCCGCTGCGGACCGCACCTTCCATGGTGGCGGGCCACCCGGATGCGGTCCAGTCTCCGGCGAGGAAAACTCGGGGCCACGCGGTCGATTGGCGGGGACGGTAGGCGTCAATGCCAGGGCGGGGCGAGTAGGTCGCGTGAACTTCTTTGATCACCGTGGACTTGACCAGATTCGCCGCGCGGGCCTGCGGGAAAAACTCGCGGACTTCTTTCAGAGCGAGGTCGACGATCTCGGCGCGCGACTTGTCGATGAGGCTTTTCGAGGCGCTGACTACGAGCTCGATGTAGCTGCCCTCAGGGGCTGAAACCCCGTTCTTAATCCCAGTGTTACCGGCACCCTTCGGCGCGCTTGGCCTGCTCAGGGCTGGCTCAGAGCTGAAGTCGCGCCCTTCCCGGACTTTATTATCTTTCCGTTCTTCGCTCTGCGCGCGGGTGGACTCCAGGAGCCGCGACTTATGGAACATCCATTGCACAGTCAGGTCGA
>Ga0210391_10002216_pt1 | contig 16982 bp, 12 predicted proteins | sample IncBWC12OmetaG_FD_160573 | JGI IMG/M metagenome (GOLD analysis project Ga0210391, IMG submission 160573) | Forest soil microbial communities from Barre Woods Harvard Forest LTER site, Petersham, Massachusetts, United States - Inc-BW-C-12-O ... | reverse complement strand
AGTACATTCACGCGTGAAACCGGAGGGTGCGCATTTAAATCGAAGGTGTACTCCAGCGCATTTTTAAAATCGGGGATACCGGTGACATCCAGGGTCGCGCGCGCAGGCTCGGTCGGACTGGCTGCGGGCTCACCGAGAACGTTGGTCAGTTCAAAGGCGGGCGGGTTGGTGAGCCAAGAGAGGCGCCAGAATTTCGCTTTCGTGGGCGCGCAATCCACGCGATTTGCCACCAACGTTTGTCCGTTAGCGCGAAGATTGGCCACCGGTGCCGACAGCACCAGTGAGCGCCACGCCGCCAGGTCATCGCTGACCTCCACACTCAAGCGGCCCGAGTATTCTGGTGCGCCGTCGGGCCACGCCAGTTGCAGGGCAGAAAGTGTTGCATCGAGCATGCGCGCATCGAGCAGATACTGTCTGACGGTGCCCTCCATAGTGGTGCCGTTTTGCGTCTTGAGATTGACGGCAGAACCCGCGGAGCTGATGGTCAGCTGAACTCCGTCGAACACGACCCGGGCGCCTTCGCGAAGGGGAAACAGCGGAACAGTAGTGGGAGCCTTGTGAATCGGTGCTTGCGCTGCCGGGCGCGACAGTGAAAATGGCACGACAATCCCTTCGGCATTGAACACCCTGAGGTCGGCCAAATCTTCGTAAGAAGTAAATTGATAAACGGTGAGCGGTAGGGAAATGCGATAGGCGGCCGCGGCTCGCGCCGGAAGCGCCATTTGCCCATAGGCAAAGTCCCGCGGCAATAACACTTGCGCCGGGGCCACGCTCGTATAGATCATGAGTCCGAGTATCCAGAGAATCGGTCGATTCATGACTGCGACTCACGCGCCGGCGGCAGGGGCGAAAGATAGCCCACCACGAGCATCAACAGGCCCACTCCGACGAACGAGACTATTCTCTCGACCGAGCCACTCCGTGATAGATCAATCAGGAACAATTTCGCGATCACTACCCCCAAGAGCACTGCGCCGACCAGCCATACCAGGCGGTTCTTTTTTCGCGCTGCAATCAACATGGTGACCAACGCCAGGATCGACCAGAACAGGGACAGACACGTTTGTACCAATGTCGATGCCATCAGGTCCTCAAGAACCAGCGGTACTCCAAACCATTGATGCAGCGTTCGAAGCAGCACGGCGTTCAGCCAAATAAACGCGAGAGTGGCCAGGGCCGGGAGAGGTAGGCGTTGGTCAATGCGCATGAAGTCGGGCGAGGCGACCGCTCTTAAAAATCTCCAATACCGGAGCAGTATGAGCAGAACAAATGCTTGCGCGAGATCGAGCGGATTGAGCATCGGCACGTAGGGTAGGGGAGCGGAATCACCGCTCGAGGTGGCATTGGTTGCCAAGCTCCATGCCCCAAGATAGAACGCGACTCCAATGCCCGCTACAAATAAATAGGCTTCGCGATTTTTTGCGAAGGGCCATTTGATGCGGGTCACGAGCCTCGGCAGGCGCCAGAGAAAAAAGGCGGGAATCGCGGCCCATGCCGCAGCCCGCCACGTGTCGCCGCCGGCGATGCCCGTATTGACTTGCCACGCCAGTTCCCAACTTGACAGAGCACAGACAGCCCAGGCGGCGACCGCATTGAGCCAATTGGCGAGCGGGGCGCGGGCCGCTCCCTCGTGACGGAATATCAGGTAGTACAGACCGCCAAAAGCGCTTGGCCATGCCCACCAGCCGCCGGCGGCGGAGGGATGCCTCAGGTGAATGGTGGCATAGGCGGCAAAGGCAAGCATGGCAGGCAGTTGCAATAAGGCGGCGATTCTTGCGGCGCCGAGATGTGTACGACGGTAAATTTCGCCGGAGCCCAAGGTTGTCACTGTTACCAAGACCAATGCCGAGGGCATCGCATGGGTCGGCACGTAATGGTGGACTTCGCTGAAGCCTCCGACGAGCCACCAGAATAGACCCCACCAGTAAAGAACATCGGGTAGAAGGTGTTCCATCTCCCTGAGATGCTGTCGGTTGCTGTGTAACGTGCGGGCCGAGAATATTGCGGCGGCGCTTTGCACAAGTAAGCCAAAAAAACCGCCAATCGGTAGTGCCCAGTGGGCAGTGCCTATATCGAACTCCTTCGCCACAACGCAACCCGCGGCGATGTTCAGCAGCGTGCCAAAGACTCGCGGCAGAAGTCGGTTTTGCCGGCATCCCACCCAAATGAGCGCAGCGCCCTCCAACGCCCAGGCGGCGGCATTCCAGCGCGCGTCCAAGGCCAGCGGTATCGCCAGCGTCAGAAAGGCGACGCCCAACGCGATGAACGATTCGATCAATAGTTTTTGCGACTCGGCGCGCCGGCGCTTCAAAGCGTAAGCGATAAGGAGATAGAGCGCACTCATCGCGATCGCGCTGTAAGCCAGCGACATAGGTTTGTCATGCAGCATCGCGGCTTGAAGAGAGAATACAACGATGGGCGTACCAAAGATCAGCGTGCCATCGATGTAGCCGGTCAAATTCACGCTCTGGCGCAACGTGAAGAGAATTGAGATGCCGAGGTAGAACAGAAAGAACAGCACCAAGAAGGGCTCGGTCGTTCCGAAATCTTCCGGCCGATACTTGAGGACGCCCCAGGCGGTGCCGATGGCGAAGGTGAACAGAAAGCCGGCAATGTTCAACGGGCGCCATGCCTTGAACCAGGCTATCCCTAAGATGCCTGCGTTCAGCACCGCGTAGTAGCTGAAAAGCACCACGTGGCTTCCCTGGCCGGAGGATGCGAGAACGGGAGCGAGGAAACCGCCGCTGACGGCGAGCAGCGCAAATGAGAGCGAGTTTTGCAGTATCGCGAGGATTGCCGAGATGATCGCGATCAGAGCGAGCAGCGGAAAGGCGATCGCGGCGGGTAAAATCGAATACAAGCGAAGCGCTGCAAACACGATGAGGTAAAGAATACCGACGCCACCGCCCTGCAGGGCGAGCGCATAGCCGGTGCGCGTGGATCTTAAGCGCCACCCCAAGACAACCAGCCCGATGCTGAAGAGCGCGACACCCGATAAGCGCACTTCAATGGGAACGTGCGTGTGCTCCGCCATGTAGCGGAGTAAGAACGCCACGCCGAAAAATAGAACGATCACGCCAACGCGGACCAACGTATTGCCGCCTGTGAAGAAGTTGCGAATCGCAGTGGTGAACGGGTTTTCCGGCGCACGCACATACGTTGGCGGAGGCGGTGCCGGGCGTGGTACAGCTGGTTGCGCCAGCTCGGAATGCCGCGGGGGCTCAATGTCCTGCCAGGGGCGCTGGGGAATGACCTCCGGACTGGTTTTGGCGGGCTGCGCTTGTTTGGGAAGTTCGGGGGGCTTGATTGACTGATGCGATGGTTCTGGCGACGCCGCCGGAGTGGTGAGCACTGTCTGACGCCGGCGCAGTTCCGTCGTCAGCCGGGCGATGTCCTTAGCGATCTCATTTAAGCGCATGCGCAGGATGCCGAGCTCTGCGATTGCAAACCCCACGGCGGCTGCGAGAACCAGGTCAAATGCCCGGTTCGCAGGACTGCCGATGCTTGCGGCTACGAAAATCCCGATGACCGGTAAAAAAATGCGCATGATCGGCTGCATCAAGAGCCCTCCATGGTGTCGCCTGTTCTTCTGCGGGGGCGCTCAGTTCCCATGCTCATCAGGATACGACACTGGCGCCGCGAGCACCCCGCATCTTGAGTATTTTTGAGGCTGAGGGCGTAGGGAATTGCGGTAACTGTGGCGTAGTTCACCTGCAGCGAGCTCGGGAAACTGCATTTGTTCGTGGCGGCCATGGCGACTAATATTGTGTCCCCCTCGTACCGGGGACCGTAACGCCTAGAGGCCAAGGGGGGATTAATGGGTGGGGGACCACCTAGCGGGAACAAGATCCATCAAATCACACAATCGATGACATCAGGAGTCGGCAATGGGACAGCTATTCAAGCACCTGCCGGTTGGCGGTCAGGTGACGGCGAGGTTGGTTCTTATTAGTCCAGGTCGGTCTCAGTATTGCATCCAGTCGGTCATATTTTCGGCTTTCCTCACCAGTATCGTTGCGTTTGGATTCGCGCCACCGTCGTATGCCGGGGTAACGCAGATCAATATCACGTGCGTGCAGTCGCCAACTTTCGGAGGCGCGACTTTTGGTTCGGTCGGCCAGTACGAACTCATTCAGGGGACCTTCAGCGGCGAGGTCGACCCTTTCAATCCGCAGAATGCCGTGATCGTCGACATACAAAAGGCGCCGCGAAATGCCAAGGGAATGGTGACTTATTCGGCCGATTTCCAGATATTTCGGCCGATCAACCTGTCCCAGGGCAACCACCGGGTCATCTACGACTTGCCGAACCGGGGAGGCGCTACCGCCTTGAGCACGTATAACAACGGTACCGGTAATGACAGGTCGTGGTGCACCACCGGACTACCTGCGAAGTTCACCGTCGGTGACGGCTTTCTCATGAACGAAGGATTTACGGTCGTCGACACGGCGTGGGACATCACCGTCACGCCGAGCGGCAGCAGCAGCGCATCGTCCTTCGGCGTGAGCTTCCCGGTGGCGACGCATCGCGACGGCACGGTAATTACCGGTCCTGCGACCGAGGAATTCGTTATCGACTTCACGGCGACGCCAGCCACTCAACCGCTGCATTACGCAGCGGCCACCGCGGACCAATCCAAAGCAACTCTTACCGTACGCGAGAATTACGCCGATGAACCGATCGCGCTTCCATCGTCGGGATGGGCGTACACCGATTCGACGTTGACGGCAATCAAACTCACCAACGGCCTACTGTTTGGGGGGCCCGGCACGTACAGTCCGACTGCACTATACGAATTCACGTACATTGCCGCGAATCCGTTGGTTGCCGGACTTGGCTTCGCGTCGTTGCGCGATTTTGCGACTTTCCTGCGCACCGCGAAGACCGATGACAGCGGCGTCGCTAACCCGCTTGCCGGCGACGTGCAGGCCATTTACACGACCTGTGTGTCTCAGCCTTGCCGCACCACACACGACTTCGTTCTGCTCGGATTCAATCAGCGGGTGTCGTCCGCTCGCGGAAGAGGCGCTTGGAGTGAAGACAACTTTTCCCGGCGCGGGAACAAGCTTGTGTTCGACGGCATGATCAATTGGATCGGCGGCGGCGACGGCATCTACATGAACTACCGTTTCGCCCAGCCGACCCGTACCTCGCGGCAGCACATCGCTCGCTGGGATCCGGAATTCCAGTTCCCGTGGGCAAATCAAGCGCTTTACGATCCGGTCACCGGACAGTTCGGCGGACGTCTGGACGCGTGCGCAAGGACCGAGACTTGCCCAAAGATCTTCGAGCTGAATTCGGAGAATGAATATTACTCGAAGGGCGGATCACTGCTCACGACGGATACGGAAGGGCATGACCTCGATCTGCATGCGACTCCGAACGTTCGCTACTATCAGTTGGCGAGTGTGCCGCACGGTGCGGGTACGGCCGCCGGAATCTGTCGCCAGCCGCAGAATCCGCTGAATGCCAGTACGACATTGCGCGCGCTCACCATCGACATGGATGAGTGGGTGACATTCGGAACCCAGCCGCCAAGCAATCGGGTGCCGACACGCGCGAGCGGAACGCTGGTCCCATCGCTGCCACAGTCGGGCATGGGCTTTCCTAGCATCCCCGGCATATTCTACAACGGCATCATGCATACGGGCGACCTGTTCGATTTCGGACGGAGATTCCGCGAGGGGATCCTCGACATTCAGCCACCGGTCCTTCTGGGAACTCCGTATCGGGTCTTCGTACCTAAGACCGATGCCGACGGGAACGACATCGCCGGAATCCGTTTGCCGGATATCTCGGTGCCGCTGGCAACCTATACCGGCTATGCGTATAGGGCCCCCGTGGCCGGTGATCCCGTGCCAATGGTCGACGGATGCGATGCGTCGGGCCAGCGCATCCCCTTCTTGGAGACCCAAGCAGAGCGAATCGCCGCAGGCGACCCGCGCCTGTCGATACAGGAACGTTATGCGGACCACGCAACCTACGTGAACCTGGTCGCGGCCGCCGCCCAGCAGCTGCAGGCCGAACGCTTGATGCTCGACATGGATGTTCAGGCGTACATCGCGGCGGCACAGGCGGCCAGCGTTCCATAAAGAGATACAGTGATGCGGGCTCCGGGCACTGCAGCCCGGAGCCCGCTTGGCTGCAAGCGAACGGGTCACAATGGCGCTGAGTTCCACGATGTATGTCTTTACGGTTCGGCTCGCAGATGCGGATCGCGCCGTCTATGAAACATTGGAGCTGAGAGTGGCGCAGCACCCGTCAGAGAGTCCTGAGTTTCTCATCGCGCGAGTGCTGGCCTATTGTCTCGAGTACGCCGAGGGAATTGCGTTCTCCAAGGGTCTTTCGGATCCGGACGAACCAGCCATCCTTGTGCGTGACTTAACCGGCGGGCTCCTGACTTGGATCGAGGTCGGAATGCCGGAGGCCGCGCGCCTGCACAAAGCCGGCAAAGCGGCCCGCCGGGTAGTGGTCTATACGCACCGGGACGTCGAGCCCTGGTTGGCTCGCCTCGAAGGTGAGCGCATTCACCGAGCCGAGGCGCTCGAGATCTACGCCGTGGATCGGCCGCTAGTGGCAGAGCTCGTGTCGCGACTCGAACGGCGAATGGAGTTTGATTTGTCGGTGTCGGAGCGCAATCTGTATGTGTCTTTGGGTGACACAACCTTAATTGGGACGGTCGAAGCGCGGCGGCTCATGCGATGATCGGACGGGGATATCCAGCACGATCCTGTAAAATCGTTGCATACCCTGAACGTCGTTGTTCGTACCGCTCCAATAACTATGAATAGACATCCCAGGAATGACGTTTCATGCGGTTTGTTGGTCTAATTATCGGGGCGAGCGCGATGGCGTGGTTCGCCGCCGTAGGGTCCGCCGTTGCGGCCGTGCCGGCAGACGTGCTCATTCAGGGCGGCACGGTTTACAGCGGCGCTGACTCGCCGCCGTCGAAAGATGATGTAGTTATCGTCGGCGACAAGATAGTTTACGTGGGGCCCGATGCCGCAAAGCGCTACCAACCACGAGAAATCGTAAATGCGGTGGGCAAAATCGTCGCGCCGGGCTTTATCGACGCACACACTCATCCAGAGACTTACGTTCGATCGAAGGATTCCAAACAGCGATTGAACGCCCCTTGGCTGTTTCAGGGCGCAACGACATTGTTGATGGGGGTCGACGGGTATGGAACCCCAGATGTGGCGAAGGAACGTGCCCAGTTCGAGCGGCAGGGCATCGGCACAAACCTGGTGCTTTATGTGGGCTTCGGCGCGTTACGCAAACAGGTGTTGCACGACGACGATCGTGCCCCCAGCAGCGTCGAGCTCACTGAGATGCGCAAGTTAGTTGCCAAAGGCATGTGCGAGGGCGCCATCGGGTTTTCAACCGGACTATTTTACGCTCCACAAAGCTATGCGAAAACCGACGAAGTGATTGCACTGGCCAAAGAAGCCGCGACACGCGGCGGTATCTACGACACACATCAGCGCGATGAGTCGTCCTACAGCATCGGGCTTCTGAATTCGGTGAATGAGGCGATCCAGATTGGCCGTGAGGCCGGCATGCCCGTGCACTTTGCGCATATCAAAGCGCTCGGCGTCGACGTGCAGGGACAGTCACCACAGGTAATATCCGCGATCGATGCGGCCCGCAGAGCGGGACAGGATGTGACTGCCGACCAGTATCCGTGGGCCGCGTCCGGCTCGAACCTCGAATCCTCGCTCCTGCCTAGATGGTCCGTCGACGGCGGGCGCTCGGCGCTTTTGATGCGCCTCGAGAGCGCCGCGCAACGAGACAAGATCCGCGCAGAAATGCGCGAAAACCTCCGGCGTCGCGGTGGTGCTGAATCCTTGCTGATGACGAGCGCCAACACCCCGTGGGCCGGTAAGAGACTAGCGCAGATAGCGCAGACCTGGATGATCGAACCGATCGATGCGGCTCTGCGCATCATTCGGACCAGCGAGCATGGAACCGAAGTCGCATCGTTCAATATGAGCGAGTACGACATCCGTTTGTTCATGCGCCAGCCCTGGGTGGTTACTTCGTCCGATGGTTCCGACGGGCACCCGCGACAGTACGCGACGTTTCCGACGAAGTACGTGAAGTACGTTCTGAAAGACAAGGTCATCAGTTTGGATGAATTCATCCGCAGCTCCACGGGTCGAAGCGCCGATATGTTCAAACTCGACCGTCGCGGCTATCTAAAAGAAGGCTATTTCGCCGATGTCGTGGTCTTCGATCCCGTCAGCTACGCACCCAGGGCCGACTACTTGCATCCGAAGATACTGTCGGAAGGAGTGGAAGAGTTGTGGGTCAACGGCCGATCTGCAATTCACGCCGGCAAAATGACCGGTCAACCGGCCGGACGTGTTCTGCTGCACACCCCGCCGTCCGGCAGCTGTCCGTGACGACGCATTGAAAAAACCGGTGGTCGCAACGGGCTCGCGGGAAGCGACACGAGCGACTGTCAACAAGGGCGCGCGGGGCCTAAAGAACGCATCTGCTCCTTGATCGAGTTGTCAACGTCTGCCGCTGCCGCGCGTTTACAGATGGGAGCGACAACCGATGATGCGGTCGAAGCCCACCGGGATGGAGAGTGGTGTATGAGTGCATTTCGTCTCGTGGTTATTTCCGGGGCACTTCTACTCAGCCTTGGCGGCTGCGGCGGCGGTGGCGGCACGGCGCCACCTAGCTATACGCTCACGGCGGCGGCGTTAAATCCGGCTACCGTCACTGCGGGGAACATGTCCTCCGCCCTCATTACCGTGACTTCGGTCAATGGCTATACCGGCAGCGTCGGTCTCTCCTGCAGCATCGTCAGCGGCGGTAGCCCATCTCCCGGTTGTTCCTTGAGCGCATCTGCAGTGACGGTCAGCGGTGCGACGCCCGGCACATCCACGCTGACAGTGTCCACGACGACCAGCACACCGGGCGGTAACTACGCTTTCTCAGTTGCCGCAATCGACGGCAATAAACTGACTCCCAGCAACGGTGCCCAGACGCTCAACCTGACCGCTGCGGCCGTAATCCAGCACGTTGTAGTGATTTTTCAGGAGAACCGGACCCCCGACAATCTCTTTCAAGACTCGGTGCTGATCGCGCGGGGCGCCGATATTGCCAGCAGCGGTATCAACTCTCTGGGGAAGACCATTCCGCTCAGCCCAATCGACCTAGGTACCGCGGGCTCAAATCCTCAAAATTACGATAACAGCCACGCCCATAGCGCCTTTGTAAAAATGTACGACGGCGGGAAAATGGACGGGGCGAATCTGATCCCTTCATGCGGAGCGCCCCTGCAATGTCCACCCAATCCACAATTCATGTATGTCAAGCCCGCGGATGTCCAGCCCTACTTCGCCCTGGCCGAGCAATATACATTTGGCGACCGCATGTTTCAGACCAATCAAGGACCGAGCTTTCCCGCTCACCAGTTCATCATATCCGGTACGTCGGCGCCGACGGCAACCAGTCCGTTGTTCGCGGCCGAGAACCCCGGATCGGCAGTCGCCGGATGCATTGCGCCGCCAGGTGCGCTGGTCTCCATGATTGATGCCAGCGGAAGCGAAACCAACCCTGCACCCCAATATCCTTGCTTCGAGCATCCCACCTTGACTGATCTGCTCGGAGTCAAAGGCGTGACGTGGCGCTACTACGCTCCCAGCGCTGGTTCCATCTGGACCGGGCCCGACGCCATTGAGCATATCTGTCAGCAGCAGACCATCAACGGCACGCTCACCTGCGTGGGGCCGGAGTGGATGAACAATGTGATCATCCCAGAAAAGCAAGTGCTCCAGGATATCGCCAACGGGCAGCTCGCGCAGGTGACCTGGATCATTCCCGATGGGTTGAATTCCGATCATGCCAAAAGCAATGACGGCAGCGGACCGTCCTGGGTTGCCTCGATTGTCAATTCGATCGGCAACAGCCCTTATTGGGCGAACACGGCAATCATCATTACGTGGGACGATTGGGGCGGTTGGTACGACCACGTTGCCCCAAAGGTCATCGACGATGGCCTCAGCTGGGGATCAGGATATGTGTACGGCTTCCGAGTTCCTCTCATCGTCGTGTCGCCCTACGCCAAAGCCGCTTATATCTCCCATGTTACGCACGATTTCGGCAGTATCCTCAAATACATTGAAACTACCTTTAGCCTCCCGTCGCTCGGATACGCGGACGGCCCAGCAGATGACCTGTCCGATTGCTTCGACCTCACTCACTCGCCACTCACGTTCCGGACAATTCCCGCCCAGCTCAGTGCGGCTCACTTCTTGAACGACAAGCGGCCGCCGACCGACCCCGATGATGACTAGCGCACAGGCGAGTCGATTAGATCCTGCGGTTTCTTACCTTTTGCTTGACCTAGCTTCCCTTGAGCGACAACCAGGTATTGGTGGATCTGCTCCATCTCCAACTCTGTAGCGGTCCAAATAACGTCGTGGCAGGTAGCTACCAGACTGATATCTGAGCCCCTATCGAGAGCATCCAGCACTTCGTTAAGGGGAAATTCAGTCAGTTGCTCCCTCCCGCATTTCGGACATGCGACGGGAAATCTGATGGTAGGTTCAATCATCGCTCGCCTCCCTTCATGCGTCGATATAGAACATACGTTTGAGAGAACGGAAATGATCCGAGACGGTTGACACAAGATGACTTGATTCCGCCTGCGGCGAGGCGAATTGTGCAGCAGGGAGACCAGCCTTGACCCCGAGAACCGCGTGATAGGATTGAAAATCATGCCCGCATTGATTCGCCGACTTTCTTCGCGTCTGCGCCCGGTTGGTGTTTGATGCAGCGAATGGCCACTGGATTGACGGTCGCGCTACTGCTGTTCGCAGGAATGGCAATCTCTCAAACCGAAGCGGAGGAGCCTCGCGTGGTACTTGAATTGGGCGGCGCAGCAGAACAGAGCCTCAAAGGCGGCGGCTCGAATTTCGGCCCAACGATCGCCATTGAAGTTACTCCTATCGAGAACTGGCTTGAGCTCGAGGGCGGCGTGACCTCACTCTTCAATCACGGCAAAACTGAATGGGACACTGATCTGCTTTTCAAAAAACCGTGGACAATATCCGACAAAGTGGAGTTCATGATCGGCCTTGGGCCGCAATGGATACATGCCACTGGTCAGGGTTCGACCACCAACTCAGTGGGCGGTGAGGCCGTGCTCGACTTTATGTTTTGGCCCTCTTCCAAGCATAAATTCGGCTGGTATCTTGAGCCGAGCTACGGCTACGATTTTGGGAAGGGACACGAGCAATCGCTGGGCGTGAGTGTCGGTCTGCTCGTCGCGATCGCGAGCGCTAGGCGGTGATCGAGGGAGCACCGAGCGCCTAGCGAAAACCATTTTTCTGCATTAGTTCGCCGGCTCGAGTTTCAGCACGCGTCCGTCCGTTTCGTCCGTGCAGACATAAAGATAGCCATCCGGCGCCACCCGCACGTCGCGGATGCGCCAGTGCAAGTCATTCAGTAATTGCTCTTGATAAACGACGTTTCCGCGCTCATCCAGATGAATGCGACGCAAATGCTTGAATGCCAGCGCCCCCACGAAAAGATCGCCGCGCCACGCCGGAAACTGATCACCGCGGTATATCGCGAGTCCGGACGGCGCGATCGACGGCGTCCAATAGATGACCGGCTGCTCTAGCCCCGGGCGCTGCGTGTATGGAGACACATAGGCCCCCGAATAGTCCATGCCGTAAGTAATGACTGGCCAACCGTAGTTCCGTCCCGCCACGATAATGTTCAATTCGTCGCCGCCGCGCGGACCATGCTCTGTTTCGTAAAGCCGTCCGCTTTGCGCATCGAAGATCAAACCCTGCTCGTTGCGATGACCCCAGGTATAGATTTCCGGTCGGACAGATGCTCGCCCGACGAAAGGATTGTCTCGCGGCACGGTACCGTCTTCGTTCAGGCGGACAATCTTTCCCAGATCGGAAGTCAAGTCTTGGGCCTGTTCTCGATATTCGAATCCCTCGCCGATGGTGAGCGCAAACGTACCGTCGGGGAGGAAGACCAAGCGCCCGCCGTAGTGATTGTCCGTATCCTTCAATGGCATTGCCTTGAAGATCACCCGCAAATCTTGGAGCACGCTGCCATCGAAGCGGGCGCGCGCCACTTGCGTGTCGTTGGCTGCCTTCGTGCCCGACGCATAAGTGAGATAAACGAGCTGATTCTGTGCAAAATTCGGATGCAGAACGATGTCGAACAGCCCGGCCTGGCTACCGGTGTGCACCGTCGGAACGCCACCGATCGGCTCAGGCAGCAACGTGCCGCCTTTGATCAGGCGCAACCGACCCACGCGCTCTGTCACCAATATCGAACCGTCCGGCAAGAATGCCATCGACCACGGATGATCGAGCCCCCGCGCAATCTCGGTGACTTTATAACCGGTCTGGACCAGTTTCGCCGGCTGCGGCGGCGGTGGTAGTCCGCGCACCGGCTCGGGGGCCACGTCGGCCACCGCCCCGGCACAAATCGCGGCCGCCACCGCGATCAGAATTGACACGCGTGTACAAAATTCCTGGACGGAGCGAACATCCGTTAAGATAAACACCTACCTGGCAGGACTCGCCGATGACACAGTCGCGGAAGGTTTGGATGCTACGCCGGATATTCGCGTTTGTCGTTGCTGCCGCCGCGATGGTGCTGCTGGGCGCCGCCGCCCATTCGTATTTTGTACAACAGGCATGGTCCGTTGCAGCGGGCCATGCATACGGAGTGGCGCCCGTCGCCATCCCATTCAACGACCGCATCTCCTGGGCCGCGCATGATCTTGTCGGCATCTTCTTGCCGTACGGCGCCGTGACTTCGATCGCCTTGTTTGTCGCATTCTTGCTTGCGGGCACACTGGCGCGATTCAGCGGCTTTCGGGTGATCGTCTTCGGCGTCGCCGGCGCGTTAGCACTGTTCGTGCTATTTACGATCATGAGGAGAGTGTTGGGAACAGTGGGTATTTTCGGTGCGCGCGGAGCGACAGGCCTGGCGGCGCAAATGATCGTCGGCGCGGTTGCCGGTGTTCTGTTCGCGTGGCTCAGTGCGCCTCGGAACCATTCAGTGCCACCCGCACCCTGACCGTCTGAGCCGCTAGCGCGCAAGTTGGAAGTCGCGGCGACGGACTGAATCGGCGGTTGCCGATCGCGCTGCAATAAAAATCCTTCTAGGCAGCGGCCATTCCTAGGGAGAAGATGGTGAAGCGGCGCGTGGGATTGCGCGACTCCGATCGGTGCACTCTTACAGTCGCCAGAACATAGGGGTCAATTCTTAAGGAGTCTCCAATGCGACGAAGCATACTCATGATGGTGGGAGGAGTTCTGCTGGCTGGGTCGTTCATGGGTCAGGTGATGGCGAAGCCATCTGCTGCAACGATCGCGGCACGACAGAAAATATTCGGAATTGAGAACGTTGATGCGCGGAGTGGCAAGGTTCGCGATGATCGACTGGTGTTTTCCTGGCTGACGAATGCTACTTTCGCGGCAGCGATGAAGGGACACGTCGTGCTGCTCGACAGCTACATTACGCGACTGGAAATTATGCCGGGGCGCACGCCGATAGTGATCCAAGACCTTTTGGACCTTAAACCGGAAGTGATTTTCTTAGGTCACGGGCACTTCGATCATGCGGACAATGCGGCCTACATCGCCCAGGAAACGGGTGCCGTCATCTACGCCACGCCTGAAACCTGCGACAATATGGCAATCGATGCGACCAATAATTTTAATAATGGCTACACGTTGGTGAAGACTGTCACCTGCAAGACTCTGACCACTCGCGGCTCACTGCCGGGGGCTGAAATCGTTGCCGTCCATGAATTTGAACCGGACGTGCGTATCAGCGTATTCAAACACTTGCATTCGACGAATACGGGAGTGACTGATCCGGATGCGGTGCCAATCGCGGCGACGGTTGCCGGTGTCTGCACTCCCACCGCGAGCAAAGGCAATACATTCCCCTGTAATCTGCAAGATCCCCGCGATCCGCTGCTCTTCCCGCCGGGTACGCCGCTCGAGCCCGGGGTGTTGAACATTGCCACCTCCCGCCAAGGTCCTGGCGGTCCGATCGCGCTGTTCTATGTCTTCACCGTCAACGGTGAGCACAAGTTCAAATTCGTCTGGCACAACTCAACGGGGGATATCATCGATAGCTGCGCGTTGCCCAACAACATCGCGGGGACAAATCCGCCGGTGCCGGCGGAGCCGCCTCAGGATATCCATGGTTGCTTCCCCGGCGTCACCGTCAACGGGCAGACGGTGGGCGCGAACCTCGCTTCGATCATGGACAGCCTGGCTCCGGTCGATGTCGAACTTGGATCGGTGGTGAGTCTTGGATACAACCAAAACGGCGAGCGAGACGTGGTCAGCTATATCGGTCACGTCAAGCCGCGTTATTTCATTCCGAACCATTTGACTGCGGTTGCGGCGGAGGGTTCGTCGCTGGAATGGAAGGATGGATTCTACGAGGCGTTGAACGCCGCCAATGTCCCGGCAGCGGCGCGGCCGATCGTGTTGTGGCTGGTAGATCCCAACGATTACCTGCGACCGTTGGTGTTTGATCTGAATCAGAAATCCGATTTCGACGGGGATCGCTAGGTTGATGTAAACGTGATGGAGGGCCGGCGTAGTCTTCGCGCCGGCCCTCTTAGATTGATCGTAGTTGCGCCATCAGAAAACAGGATAGTGAAAGATCCGTCTAATCCGCGGTTACTGTAAGCGTGCCGGATTGGTTCTGCGCCGAAGCGCCGCTCAGTGAGATTACGTTGCTCGATGTCATGGTGTAGTTCGTCACGTCGGTTTCGAGGAGCGTGTTCTGCGTATCGTAGATCTTGGTGGTCACTGCAATGCCCATAGAGCTGCCTGGGTCCACCGGTATCATTACAACATAGCTGAGTTGCGCCGTGCCGAGTGAGACGCTCATGGTGCTGTCGGTGTAGCGGCTGAGCGTACCCAGGGTCCCGGAGCCCACGCCCATGTTTGGGAACAAAATCGGTGCTTGCGCGACGTCGTACTCACTGCCGGAAACCTCGCCCAGAAAAGCGCTGTCACTACTGGCATAGTAGTCCGTGACGCTGGTCGAATAGGGCGCAGTCTGCACGTTGGTCGTAATCGTGCCGGCGACCGTCGTGGTTTGCGACAAAGCGGCGGTGCCATCGAAGGTGGCACTGACCGCTGGTGGCCGCGTAAAGGTCCCGGATCCGGTGAATGCGGTCGACACACCGTTGACGACGACCGTGCCGCTCAAAGACACATTCGCGCTCAAGCCATTGGTCACCATTTTGGCCATGCCCGTCTGTACATCGAAATTGTTGGACGACGGTGCGGCAGGGTTGGAACCGCCGCCGCCGCACGCACACAAGAGGATTGCCAAACTTGTAAGCGTGTAGGGTTTTAGTGCTTCCCGCATGACCTGACTCCTTGGTCGAGATGATGACGCCAATTCTACGACGTCCCGTCGGATGATGACAAAGCATCTTCGGGTAGGGTCGCCAAGCGGCGACCCCACGTTGACAGATCTGACATAACCATTCCCATGGCGCGCACATGGCCTGGCGCGCATACGCTCAATGTAGCTCGCGGGCTAGCTTCGGGGCTATTTCGCCGGCCGCTCTGTGTAAGCAAATTTCTCGCCGGAAATATCGGCAGCGAACATCAGGCCGCCCTTGGCGATGGTAAACACTGCCATGCCCGTCTGGTAATCGCCGTTGGTGGTGGCATTGTTTTTTCCACCACTTGCTTCCGACGATGCGCGATCTGTACCAACACTCGCAGAGGCCCCGGCCGTGATGGCGACGGCGCTAGCACTAGCCGCAAATTCGAATTTGCCCGATTCGAATTCGTCCAAGTGTCGCTTGTCTTGGAAGAATATGATTTCGCTATACGCTTTGCCGCCCGCCTGGAACCCGATGCTCAACTGCGTCATTACGGCGTCGCCAACCACCCGATCATGCACATATACCTGACCCGCGCCTCGAGCTCCGCCGACGATCAGGCCGCCGGCGCCAATGGTTGGGAATACTGCGTAGGCATAACAATCCGTGAAAAAAACGGCACTTTCTCCAGCATGCTTGAATAGCTCAATCGTTTCATCGTATTCGTCTGCATAGGCCACACCAGAACCCAGCAATATGGCCAACGTCACACCGAAGATAGGAGGCCGGATGTTCATATAGAAGTCTTTGGTAGTTGATGAGCGGGTTTGCGGTTCGAACCTACATTGCGCCGCCGCCTGCCCAAAAGAGCAGGCGCAAGGCGGGCCACAGTATAGGCCAGTTTTGCAAGAGTCAGAAAATCGGGCGCATCGATAACGAGGCGCCCGAAAGGGGTCGTCGGGTCTCTGGCCTCGCCCTCCGCACCGCCTTCGCCAATCTAGTCTGCTGGCGCAACTATTGAATACAAACCCGTAATGCTCGCGCTGGCCAGGATGTGCCCGTCACGGCCCGCACTGATCAGGGCGTGATAGAGAGTTTCCGCGGCGGCCGGGAAGTTCGCCGAGCCCTTAAGCTCCAAGGACGTGTCGAGCGCATAGACGGTAAACACATAATGGTGAACGGACGGCTGCACTGCGGGCGGACAGGGCCCGTCGTACCCGTTGGTGCCCAGGAAAAAGTCGTTTTCAATCTGCTGTCCGAACGTGCTCGTCGGAGCGCCGGCATTTGCAGGCAATTCCCGGCGCTCACGAGAGATATTGTATATCCCCCAGTGAGTGAAGGCCGCGGTGGTGTCATAGAGAACTACCGCAAAGGTTTTCGTGCCTCGCGGCGCGTTCGTCCAGGAAAGTTCCGGTGAAGTGTTGCCCCCGGGACTGCCATCAATCGAGCAGGCGTTGATACCTTGGGCGTTGGGCGATTCAAAAATCATGCTTATCGGAAGTACACCGCCGTCGGTAAACGTTGTGCTATGGAGTTCCATTTTCTTCTGATCCCACTGCTCCGCATCGTCTGCGAGCGCGGTTACGTTGAGTCCAATGGCCCATATACCCAGCGCGAGGCCCGC
>Ga0210391_10002215_pt1 | contig 16989 bp, 13 predicted proteins | sample IncBWC12OmetaG_FD_160573 | JGI IMG/M metagenome (GOLD analysis project Ga0210391, IMG submission 160573) | Forest soil microbial communities from Barre Woods Harvard Forest LTER site, Petersham, Massachusetts, United States - Inc-BW-C-12-O ... | reverse complement strand
CCGACCCTTTCGTTCCACTGGGGTAAGGGGAGCTACAAGGTGGAATAAGAATTTGGGTTCAGCTGCGTCTAATCATTGCGAGTGGCGGATGCCTCTTGAACAAACGATCAGCAATCCGATGGAAGATATTTGCGAACCTGACTCCTTTATTGTGCCTCTTTGCTCCTTTGCCCCTGCAGTCGCAGAGCGGCCAGGAGGCGATTCCGACGGGGACGCCCTTCGCGGTAGAGATTGATCGACATTGCCCGATGAAAGTCGGCATACCGATCGAGGCTCGGCTGCTGTATTCCATCTATGAAGACAATCGGATAGCCATTCCAGCGGGCGCGCAGCTTCGCGGGCGAGTAGTTAAACTTACTGCAGACGGGTCGCGCCGAGTCCACGCGCGGTTGCACGGCGACTTCACTCCCTTTCATATCCCCGTGGTTCACTTCGACGAGCTTGTGCTTGCCGATGGCGGCGTGCTACCGCTGTCGAGCGGCGACGCAACTGACGGTGCGCCGATGCTTCGCCTGACGGCTCCAGCGAAGACAACGAGGGGCGGCTTCGTCAAGCAACAAATGGACCAGGTAAAACAGATGGCCAAGGATCAGGCGACCGTCTTTACAGCGCCAGACAAAGGCGACCGTGCCCTTCAGTTTCTTTATGGGCAACTGCCGTATCATCCGGAACGCATTGAGAAAGGCACACTGTGGACGGTGGAGCTAACGCAGCCGCTGGCCGTCGCCAAAGATATTGCAACCGTCAAAAGTGCCAGCCCAGTGAAAACACAGACGGCGCCAGAGACACCGACGGCACAATTGAAGACGCGTCCTACGCCTGACAGTACAACAAGCACCGCAAGCGCGAATACGGTCGCTTCGGCCCCTGCTCCCATTTCTCCCGCTCCCCGTAAGGTTTGGCACCTGAACTCTTATCTTCGCCAGGCGGTAAGTTCTGCTGAGGCGAAGCAAGGCGACGTTGTGGAAGCCTGGGTGGCGGAACCGGTGTTGAATGTCGACCGAAGCGTTGCGATTCCGCAAGGCACGTTGTTACTGGGAACAGTGACGCAATCGAAGCCGGGCCGATCTTTTGGGCGCAAAGGGAAATTACGCTTCAATTTTCGCGAGATGCGGCTTCCGGAGGGTCCCGAGCAACACATCGAGGGGATACTCGCGGGGGCGGATAGCGCTGCGTCTGCCGATCTGGAGATGGATGCAGAGGGCGGCGTAAAGCCGAAGCCACGGAATCGAGTGATCGTACCGCTGGTGCTGGCACTCCTCGCCAATTATGCGCTGGATGATGACGCCAGTCAGGCCGGGTCAGCAGCGGCGGGATCGAATGGGCTCGGGCTGGTGGGCCGCGTCGTGGGCATCGCGGCGGGATCGAGAAACCTCGCCGCGGGCATAGGTTTTTACGGCGCCGCACTGGCCTTTTACGACCGCTGGATCGCAAAGGGGAAAGACGTTGTCTTTGCGAAGAATACGCGCCTTGAGATTACGGCGACCCCGAGCCGAGAGAGCCTGATTCCTTCTCCGCCATCGAAGTAACGTTGAGGTGCTATCTGGACGAGAGGGTAATGTCCATCTGATAGAAGCGGAAGAGATTTTCCTCTCCCGGCGCGTCGGCGGCCACATGCCGATAGCGATCAAGAACATCGGTGATGAAGACAAGGCGTAAGGCTTCCGGCAGATGCTGCGTCCACTCGACAAAGGTGACGGAGCCGAAGGCGAGGAAGGCCGAACGCGATTGAAAATCCCAGGCCTTCGCTTCGGTATGTGTTCGGCTGACGTGAAGACCGCACTGCTCGGCCAACACTCCCTATTGCTCGGGTGTGAGGTGGAGGTAGGGATCGTGGAAGGTCGTGAAGTAGTCACTCCAGCGCTGTGAGAGACAGGTCTCTCCGATGACGTTTTCGAGGCTCTTTCGCTCGCCCTTCGGCACCAGGCGCAGCTGCGCGAGACCGTCGGGCTTGAGAGCGCTGCGTATGGATTGAAGCGGCTCGGCCTGCTCGGAGATCCAGTGCAGGGCGTTGAAGGAGACGACGAGATCGAACTCCTGCTCAAAGGTCAGATGCCGGGCGTCGGCGACTGCAAATTGCAGGTTGGGCGCGGAGTTATTGTGAGCCGCCGCGAAGGCGACCATGGCGGCTGAGGCATCCACGCCCAGGACTGTGCCGTTGGGAACGCGCGCCGCGATCTCGGCAGTAACCTTGCCGTTGCCGCAGCCGATATCCAGAATGCGCTCCGTGCCGTTGAGCTCGAGCAGGGCGAGGACCTCTTGGGCCATGGCGGCCTGCAGGGCCGATAGGCGGGCATATTCAGGGGCGTTCCATTCGGTCACAGGTGTTCGTTCCAGTCAGACTTCGAGTCTCCAGCCACAGCAAGGATTCTATTGTGGCTGAACGCGGTCACTGCGTCGCTAATTCTTATCTTTCTTTCGGGGTAACTCCCGGCTATAATTGATCGTGCCCGCCAGGTACGTCAATCCAAAACAATTAAAGAAAGTGACGCCGAAATGTCCTCCAAATACATTTTTGTGACGGGCGGAGTTGTGTCCAGTCTGGGTAAGGGGCTGGCCGCGGCTTCGATCGGCTGTCTGCTCGAGAGCCGGGGGTTGAAGGTCAACCTGATGAAGTTCGACCCGTATCTGAATGTCGATCCGGGGACGATGTCGCCGTTCCAACACGGCGAGGTCTTTGTGACCGACGACGGCGCGGAGACGGATCTCGACCTGGGGCACTACGAGCGGTTCACGCATGCGCATCTGACCCGCGACAACAACCTGACGACAGGGCGTATCTACGAGCAGATCATCACCAAGGAGCGGCGCGGCGATTACCTTGGCAAGACGGTCCAGGTGATTCCGCATGTGACGAACGAGATCAAGAACGCGATGCGCAAGGTCGCGGGCACGAGCGATGTGACGATTGTCGAAATCGGCGGGACGGTGGGAGATATCGAGTCGCTGCCGTTTCTGGAGGCGATCCGGCAGATGCGTCAGGAGCTGGGGCGCGACAACACCGTATTTGTGCATGTGACGCTGGTTCCGTGGATCAGCGCAGCGCAGGAGTTGAAGACCAAGCCAACGCAGCATTCGGTGAAAGAGATGCTGTCAATCGGGATTCAGCCGGACATTCTGTTGTGCCGGACGGACCGGTTTCTTTCGCGCGAGATCAAGAGCAAGATTGCGCTGTTCTGCAACCTGGAAGAACAGGCAGTGATCACGGCGAAGGATGTGGAGTCGATCTATGAGGTTCCGCTGACGTTTGCGCGGGAGGGTGTAGATTCGCTGGCGCTGCGGTATCTGCGCATGGATACTCCACCGGCTGACCTAAGCCGCTGGGAAGAGATCGTGCGGCGTTCGTACAACCCGCAGGACGAAGTTTCGATCGGCATTGTGGGCAAGTATGTTGAGTACGAGGACAGCTACAAGTCGCTCAAGGAGGCCCTGGTGCACGGAGCGCTGGCGCACAATCTGAAATTGCGCGTGACGTGGATCGAGGCCGAGGGTCTGGAGGTCGAGAACTTCGAGACGCAACTGGCGGGGTTTGATGGCATCCTGGTGCCGGGGGGATTCGGCAAGCGCGGGATTGAGGGCATGCTGAATGCGATCCGGTATGCGCGCGAGAACAAGGTTCCCTACTTTGGCATTTGCCTGGGCATGCAGACGGCGTGCATCGAGTTTGCGCGCAATGTGTGTCGCCTGAACGGGGCGAATTCGAGCGAGTTCGATCCGGCGACAGCGCATCGCGTGATCTACAAGCTGAGAGAGCTGACGGGCGTGGAAGAAATGGGCGGCACGATGCGGCTGGGCGCGTGGGCCTGCATGCTCGAACCTGATTCGATGGCGTACACGGCATATGAAAAAACGGAAATCAGCGAACGTCACCGTCATCGTTACGAATTCAACCGCGAGTACGAGGCGCTGCTGACGGGCGCGGGGCTGCGGATTACGGGAACGACTCCCGATGCGACGTATGTGGAGATTGTGGAACTGGGGGATCATCCCTTCTTTCTGGGATGCCAGTTCCATCCAGAGTTCAAGTCAAAGCCGCTTGAGCCGCATCCGCTATTCAGCGCGTTCGTGAAGGCGAGCTACGGGAACCGGATGAAGGCATTGCCGGAGTCTGCGGTGAGTGTGGAAGTGGCGCGGGCTTAGGGGCGAAGCAAAATTGCATCTTTGAGGCGCGACTTTAACCCCTGGTCAAAAGTCATAAGACGGATTCCAGACGCAACCGAAAACGCCGCCAGGTAAGAGTCTGCCCATTCTTTCGGTGAAGAACGCGACGGCCGAGCGAAAGACCGGAGGGTTTCTTCGAGGCGAAGTGGCTCCTCAAGCAGAACTACTAAACCGGTCTTCAGCCATTGGTCGTATTCGTCCCACGCCTGAGCCTGGGTAAGCGTGTCGTTGCCCATGACGGCTTCGGTGGTTAAAAGGCGCAGAAATCCGAGCTGCGTGTAGCGACAAAACGCGAGATCGATTTCGTCCTGGCCGCGAAGCCAATCCACAGCCTTGAGATGATGAGCGTGACGCGTTGACGAGAGCGCGATCCAGACGTTGATGTCAGGGAAAACCGATGAGGTCAAATATTCGCTCATTGTCGAGGTTGAGTGTTCCGGGCTCTTTCGATTTCAAGATGGGAAGGCGTATTTTTTGCCTGGACGTTCTCTCTTTCGACTTCGACGGCGGACGAAGTTCGCCTTCCACGCCGCGGAGGATCAACTCCTTGACGCTGCGGCCTTCCATCGCGGCTTTGCTCTTGAGTTCACGGTAGAGCGGATCGGGAATGTCGACGGTGGTGCGCATGTTGTTAGCCTACCATATTTATGGCACAGAGTTGGCAGACTCGCTCGTTAAATCAAGGCGGCCTGGACGGCCAAAAGCGTCTCAAGAACACCCTTCACATCCTTCAAATTCAGCGCGTTGGCACCGTCGGACTTGGCTTCGGCGGGGTTATCGTGGACTTCCAGGAAGACTCCGTCGACCCCTGCGGCGACAGCGGCGCGGGCGAGCAGGGGGATGAATTCGGGCTGGCCTCCGGAGACTCCGTTGGCGGCGGAGGGTGTCTGGACCGAGTGGGTTCCGTCGAAGACGACGGGCGCGAGGCGGCGCATGATGGCCAGGGAGCGCATGTCGACGACGAGGTTGTTGTAGCCGAAGGTGGTCCCGCGCTCGGTAAGGAAGACACGGGTATTTCCGGTAGAGGTCACCTTTTCGACGGTGTGGTTCATGTCCCAGGGGGCGACGAACTGGCCCTTCTTGACGTTGATTGCGCGGCCGGTTTTGGCCGCGGCGACGAGGAGATCAGTCTGGCGGCAGAGGAAGGCCGGGATCTGGAGCACGTCGACACCATCGGCGGCTATGGCGCAGTGTGCGGGCTCGTGCACGTCGGTGAGCACCGGCAGGCCTGTGGATTCGCCGAGGCGGCGCAGGATAGCAACACCTTCGGTCAGGCCGGGACCGCGGAAGCTCTTTACGGAGGTGCGGTTGGCCTTGTCGTAGGAGGCTTTGAAGATATACGGCACGCCAAGGTCAGAGGTAATGCGCTGGATGGAGTCGGCCATCTTGCGGACGTGCTCTTCGCTCTCGATAACGCAGGGTCCGGCGATGAGAAAGAGCTTGCCGGCGCCGACGTGGACGGGGCCGATATCGAATGCTTCACTCACAAGAAGTATTCAATCACACCGGAATGAACGATCGAAGGCGGCCATGCCCGATCACGAGGGCAGAATGGTAAATGGCTCCGCCTCGCCCAGACTGGAGGGCTTGCGAAACGCAAGAATCTGTTGCGCCCTCTTCCAGCCCTTCCCTACTTTGGCGGAGGCCATGAAAATCCTGCCGGCCGTGAGCGATCCGGCTACGGGATGGCGTCCCACTGCGGCGAGACCCATGGAGGCGATGCAGCCGCACTGTTCGCAGTCGGGATCTCCTCCGAACTGGCAGGGCGTGATCTTTGTCTTCAAATCCGCCGATAACGTCTGCGTGGTCTGCGCGAAGATGCACTCCTCGGGACTTTTTGGAGGAGTCGCAATTTCGCGAATCAGCTCTTCGGGCATCTCCAGAATCGGGTAGAGCCGTCGCAGGCACAGCAGTTCTTCCATTACGGAAATTCGCTGTGACGTGGTCAGTATCTCGGGATCGGTTGCGCCGCGCTGCGGAGTAAAGAGGCTGAACCAGATTCTGGCGATTTCGGGGCGACCACTCCAGAAGCGCACAAACTCTTCAAGGTAGCCAGGCCGCGATGCGAAGGTGCTGGTAATGGTGCTGTGGATGGTTACGCGCGCCTCGGAAATGCTCTTCAGGATGCGTTCGTAGGTCGCCGGCTTACGCCGCTCATCGTGCTCCGGCTGCAGGCCGTCGATGGAGACCACAACATACACTCGCTTGAACTTTGCCCATTCCGGCGGGATGACTCGGAAAGCACTGGTCACGATCTGGGTGTGGATACCGCGCGCTTCGAGCTGCGGCACCAGAATCTCCAACTCCCGGTATCGAACCAGCGGGTCTCCGCCGACGAGTGACAAATGCAGGGGTTTATACTCGTCAACCAACGCGAGAATTCTCTGCACCAACTCGTCGCCGCGGTAGTCGGAGAGTTGCCGCAACTGGGTTTCGCCGCCCAGGTGCGCAGCATCAAAGGCGTAGCAGCCGGGGCAGCGCAGCGGGCACTCTTTTGTGATCTCAATTGAAAGGGATGGAAATTGCCCTGTGAGGATTTTTCCCCAGGCTTGCAGGACTTGTGATTTCTTCATCGTCTCCTTTGGCGCCGCGATTCGCTTGTCATTGTCAGTTCCATGAATGCGAACATCATTGGCCGCATCGGCAGGAACGGTGGGTCTCAGGACGATCGATCAATTACCCAATAGTTCGACGCAAACAGGCGCGAAACAGACCAAAGTCAGTCTGGGCCAGAAGCGTTTTTCGCTAACGATTCAAGAGCTTCAGTTCTACTCCCATTCGCCTTCATCATGATCGGTCGTTACTCCGGCCTCGCATGAAGGGCTTGATGAATAGGATACAGGGCGCGGCCTGAGAATCGGCCTAGTCAACCTGGACCTGTTCGAAGCCGAAGGTGAGGAGCAATTTAGTGAGCGTGGCGGCGGCGTTCTTTCGGGCCGTGTCGAGGATGCCGGCGGTCTGGGCGGAGTCGTAGAGATCCTTCTCGGCTTTGGCGCGAACCTCCGATTCAAGGTTGGGGTCGGCGGCTACAAAAAGACCGGTGCTACGAGAGTAGACGCGGGTCTTGCTGCTATCCAACGCGGAAACGAAAATCTGCGCCGGCGGCAGGTGAACCGTGACCGACTTGCCGGTTACCGTGACATCGGAGGATTTCAACTGGCCAAGATCGACGCCTGCAATCGCCGTCCCGTGGACGGCGAGGAGAAGTTTGTCGCCCACAAGGAAGTCGGGCAGGATGTCGCTGGTGCGATTGCCTTCGACGACTTTGTCCATGGTGTAGGTGACGGTTTCAAGGCGCTCGAGGCGCTGGATCTTGTCGACCACCGTGGGCTGAGAAACATTGATCTCGAGGGCGCGGCCCGAGACTTTGGTGGCGAACCTGTCCCAGATGCCGTAGGCGGCTTCATGGAGGAAGATGGCGAGGGCTCCTGCGCCGATGAGCAGCCCAAGGACCACAGCGACCAGAACGGTGAGAGCGCGGGTACCCGAGCGTCGCGGCTCCGTGACTGTGGGGGAAGGATTCACCTTTACATAGATGGTATCGGAAGGTGGGAGGGATGGCGTGAAGAAATCTTTGCCTCACTCTTCCCATAGACGATCGAGTGGTGTAGGCTTGTTCCCATAGAAGGTCGAGTGGAGGGATGGTTCAGGAAATGGCGCGCGGCAAACAAGTTGATAAGAGTGGCGAAATGCTGCAGGGAACGCTGGACATGCTGGTGTTGCGGACGCTGGTGACGGGCGACGCACACGGGCACACGATTGCGAAGGTCATCGAGCGGACATCGGAGGATGTGCTCGAAGTCGAGCAGGGATCGCTGTACCCGGCCCTGCACCGGCTGGAGGATCGCGGCTGGGTTTCGTCGTACTGGGGCGCGAGCGAGAACAATCGCAAAGCGAAGTTTTACCGCCTGACGGCAGCGGGCAGGAAACAACTGGTTGCGGAAACAAGCCGTTGGCGGCAAATGGCGCGAGCGATCGGGTTGGTGATGGGCGAAGACATGCTGTCCGGGCAATAGGGACTGCGCCCCAGCGGTACGCTCCTTCGGCGCAGCGACAGATATGAGTGAGGTCCAGAATGAGTTTGCGTAGATATTTTCGGCGGCGGCATTGGGATGCTGAACGCGTGCAGGAATTTGAGGCGCACATCCAGAACGAAATCGACGATAACCTGGCGCGGGGTATGTCGCGGGAAGTAGCGCGGCGGCAGGCGTATCTGAAATTTGGAAATCCGGCGCGGGTGCGCGAGGAGATCTGGAAGATGAACAGCATTGCTCCTCTAGAAAATCTTTTGCGCGACGGGCGCTATGCGTGGCGAACGCTGCTTCGTAATCCCGGCTATGCGCTGGTTGCGGTGTTGACGCTGGGTCTGGGCATCGGCGCGAATACGGCGATCTTCACGGTGATCAACGGCGTGCTGCTGCGGCCGCTGCCGTATGCGGAGTCGAGGCAGATTTTGCATCTGGACCAGGTGGCGGCGCGGCTGAGTCCGGACCCGATTGGATTTTCGGTGCAGGAGATACGGGATTACCGCGAGCAGAACCACGTCTTCTCCGATCTGGCGGAATATCACTCGATGACTTTCACGCTGCTGGGGACGAAGAATCCGGAGCGCGTGGCGACGGGGGTTGTCTCGGCGAATTACTTCGATGTTCTGGGTGTGAAGCCGGTGCTGGGCCGGCTGATTACGCCGGCCGATGAGAGCCTGAATGCGCCTCCGGTGCTTGTGCTGACCTATGCGTACTGGATGAAGGAATTCGGCGGCGACCGGAAGATCGTGGGGCGGGCCTTTGAGATGAATGACCGCGTGCACACGGTGGTTGGTGTGCTGCCACCACTGCCGGAATATCCGGAGGCGAATGACGTGTATATGCCGACGACGTCGTGCCCGTCTCGTTCGAGCGAGAAGATGATCGCCGACCGCGATATGCGCATGATGACTGGATTTGCGCGGCTGAAGCCCGGGGTAACGGCGGCGCAGGCGCGCGCCGACCTCGCGGCCATTCAGAACCGGCTGGCGATCGCGTATCCGAAGTCGTATCCGGCAAGCGCAGGCACTGCGGCGCTGGTGACTCCGGTCGAACAGGAGCTGACCCATGCGGCACGGCCAACGTTTCTGACGCTGCTGGGCGCGGCGGGGCTGGTGCTGCTGCTGGCGTGCGCGAACCTTGCGAACCTCGCGCTCTCGCGCCAGATGCGGCGTTCGCGGGAGATGGCCATACGCATGGCAACCGGGGCTAGCCAGTGGAATGTCTTTCGCCAGTTATTGACGGAGAGCATGATGGTTGCGCTGGCTGGCGGTGTGCTGGGCGTGGGCATTGCCGCCGCTGGATCGAAGGTGCTGATTGCGTACGCGGCGCGCATGACGCCGCTTTCGGGAGAGATTCGACTGGATGGCTGGGTGCTGCTCTTCGGGTTTGGAATTTCGCTGCTGGCCGGCCTGTTGTTTGGGACTCTGCCGGGATATGTCGCGAGCCGGGTTCGGATCACGAGTCTTGCAGACGCGGGTGAGAGAAGCGCCGGAAGCGAAGGCGGAACGAAAGTCCGCAATGCGTTGGTTGCCGCGCAGGTGATGTTCTCGTTTGTGCTGCTGATGTGCGCAGGGTTGATGCTGCGGAGCCTGTATAACCTGCTGTCGGTGGATCCGGGGTTCAAGGCGTCGAACGTGCTCTCGATGCAGACCAGCCTGAACTGGACAAAGTACAAGAAGGATGAGGACAAGCGAAACTTCTTCCACCAGGTGCTGGAACGGGCGGGGGCGCTACCGGGAGCTGAGGCCGCCGCGGTGAGTATGAGCGTTCCCTTGAACAGCGATATGGGTCCGATGAGCGGCGGCGTGATCGTCGAGGGGCAGCCGGTGCATCCGGGCGAGCCGACCCCGCAGGTGGACTATGAAGTGGCGAGTCCGGATTATTTTCGCGTGCTGGGCGTGCCGGTGCTTTCAGGACGAAGCTTTTTCGACAGCGATACAGCGCAGGCCCCGGCCGTGGCGGTCGTGAATGAGCGGATGGCGAAGCACTACTGGCCGACGCAGAGCGCGGTGGGGCATCGCATCTCGGTGGATAAAGGCAAAACCTGGACGACGGTGGTGGGAGTGGTAAGCAATGTCCGGCAATACGGTTTGGAGAAGGAGGCGGCCGATTCCATCTATTTCCCGCTGTATCAGGTGGATCTGACGAGCGCGCATTTGCTGGTGCGCACACGCTCCGATCCGATGCGTATGGCGAACCAGGTGACGAGCATCATTCACGATGTTGATCCGCAGCAACCGGTGACGCAGATTCGAACGCTGGACGAGTTGCGTAGCGCGCAGCTGGGCACGCCGAAGGTGACGGCGATTCTGCTGGGATTGTTCGCGATGGTGGCGCTGTTTATCACGATTGTCGGGGTCAGCGGCACGCTGGCGCTCTCGGTCGCGCGCAGGTCGAAGGAGATCGGGATTCGTATCGCGCTCGGCGCGACCAAGGAAAAGATCCTGGGGAACGTGCTGGCAAGAGGAATGGCTCCGGTGCTTGCGGGTCTAGCTGTGGGGGTGGTCGCGGCAATCTTCGCAACGCGGTTGCTGGCCAATCTGCTGTTCGCCGTCGGGCCGGACGATCCGCTGACCTTCGCGGGCATTGTGGCGCTGCTATTAGTCGTTGCGATGGCCGGGTGCGTGATTCCGGCAAGGCGGGCGGTCAGTGTGGATCCGATGAAGGCGCTGCGGACGGAGTAGAGGACTGTGATGAACTGGCGTGGATGGTTCAGGCGGAAACGCAGGGACGCGGAGGTAGTGCAGGAAATCGAGCTGCATCTTGCGCAGGAGTTCGAGGAGAATGTCGCGCGCGGGATGAGCGAAGAAGAGGCACGGCGGCAGGCGTATCTCAAATTTGGCTCGCCGCGAAGAGTGCGTGAAGATCTCTGGCAGCAGAATACCTGGGCAGCCTTGGAGAATATCGGGCGCGATCTGCGGTATGCGGTGCGGACTCTGGGCAGGACGCCAGGATTTACGGGGATGGCAGTGCTGGTGATGGCGCTGGGGATTGGCGCGAATACAGCGTTGTTTACAGTGGTGCGTTCCGTGCTGCTGAAGCCGCTGCCGTACAAGGACCCCGACCGCCTGGTGGCTCCGTGTGAAAGCTGGAAGGGTCGCGTATGTGAAGACACTCGCGGAGGCAACGCAGCCGGAAGTTTTGCCGAGTGGCGCAAGGCTTCGAAGAGCTTCGAGCAGATGGCGCTGAGCCATCAGTGGACTTCCTACAACGTGTCGGCGGAGGGCGGCCAGCTGCCGGAAAGAGTGCCTGCGGGACTGGTTTCATGGAATATGTTTTCGACACTGGGCGTGCAGCCCGCGCTGGGCCGCGACTTCACGGCGGGCGACGATCGCCAGGGAGCCAACGGCACGGTGATGTTGTCATGGGGATTCTGGAAACGCCGCTTCGGAGGCGATTCGTCAATCGTTGGCAAGGAGGTTTTTCTCGATGCGAAGCCGTACACGGTGATTGGCGTGATGCCGGCCTGGTTTGCCTATCCCGAAGCCCAGACCCAGCTGTGGGCGCCGGTCTATCACGAGATACCTCCGAGGGTGACCGAATCCCTGGAGAACCACCAGTTTGACGTGGTGGCGAGGCTGAAGTCTGGCGCGACCATGGCGCAGGCTCTGGGCGAGCTGGACGCGGTGCAAAAGCAGATCAAGCGGGAGAATCCGGGCGCGGCAGTGAAAGAGGGCGTGAACGGGAGGCTGCTGCTGGACAACCTGGTCGTGGACTACAAGACTCCGCTCTATACGCTGCTTGCGGCAACAGGATGCGTGTTGCTCATCGCGTGCCTGAATGTGGCCAACCTGCTGGTGGCGCGGTCGGCCGCGCGGCGGAAGGAGACGGCGATTCGTGCGGCACTTGGAGGTAACCGCTGGCGGCTGATTCGCGAGCAGATTACCGAGAGCCTGGTGCTGTCCGCTGCGGGTGGAGTGGCCGGGCTGGCGCTGGCTTATGCGGGGATCGCGTGGCTAAGGGTCGCTCGCAATGATCTTGCCCGCGCGGAAACGATCCACATTGACGGGTTGGTAGTGCTGTTTGTGACAGGGATCACGCTGGCGAGCGGCGTGCTGGCGGGGATGATTCCCGCATTCAATGGCGGCGCGCGCATGCTTGAGAATCTTCAGGAATCGTCGCGATCGCACTGCGGCGGACATAGCCCGACACGACTTCGAAAAGGTTTGCTCGCGGCCGAAGTTGGGCTGACGGTGGTGTTGCTGATCACCGCAGGATTGCTGTTGAAGAGCTATCGAAGCCTGCTCTCCACCGATATGGGCTGCGCCGTGGATGATGTGCTCACGATGCAGCTTCGCCTGCCAGAAGCGCGCTACAAGCAGCCGGTGCAGAAGGCGGCGTTCTTCGAGCAACTGATCGCCCGCGTGCGGGCACTGCCGGGCGTCGAGGCCGCAGGGCTGGTGACGGTGGCTCCGGGACAGGGATGGGGAGGCGATAATCTGGTCGCGGTGGTCGAGCATCCGCCGCTGCCGCAAGGCAAATCGCTGGATGCGATGGAGCGCGCAGCCGATCCTGGCTATTTCGCGGCCATGCAGATTCCAGTTTTGCGCGGCCGCACCTTCACAGACAGCGAGCGGCTGGACCACGCATACGTTCTGATCCTCAACCAGGCGGCAGTGAAGCGTTTTTTTTCGGACGGTGAAAATCCGATCGGCAAGCATCTCCGGATGGATACGAGCGGGAGTCCTCAGCCAGCATTTGAGATTGTTGGTGTCGTCGGCGATACGCGCTATTCCGTTTCAGATGAGATGAGGCCGATGATGTACTGGCCCCTTTGGGGGGGCGTGAATTCAGGCGTGACTATCCTGGTGCGGTCGACGCAGAATGTCGAAAGCGTTGCTCTGCCGATCCAGAAGGCGATCGGCGGGCTGGATCGCGACCTGCCGGTTTCCGACGTGATGACCATGCAGCAGGTAATCGGTAAATCCATTGTGGATGCGAGCTTCGATTCGACGCTGATTCTTGTCTTCGCCGTGATTGCGCTGGCGCTGGCGGCGGTCGGACTGTATGGAGTGCTTTCGTATCTGACTACACAGCGGAAAAGCGAGATCGGGATACGAATCGCGCTGGGCGCGCAAAGGAGCACGGTCCTTCGCATGATGCTGGTGAACGGGCTGGCTCCGGCGTGGGTTGGGCTGGGGCTAGGCCTGGTGGGCGGAGGCTTTGCGGTGAGGCTTATTCGCGACATGCTGTATGGCGTGAAGCCACTGGACTGGAGCGTCTTTGCCGGTGTCACGCTGATTACGTTGGCGGTGTCGGTGATTGCGTGCGCGGTACCGGCGTGGGGGGCTTCAAGGCTGGATCCCATGGAAGCATTGCGGGCGGAGTAAAGACTTCGCTTCCATCGACGATTTGCCGTCCAGGCAATTGCGCCCCTTCGGCTCAGAACGATTGCAGAGAAAAGTACGGCGGCGGAGCCGGTCCTGCCTAAGCGGACAGCACAAAAAAAAGCGGCCCCTCGGGTGAGGGGCCAATCTGCCTTGGTTCTCTCGTTGTGTGAGAGCTTGGTTGCGAGCCTTCTATGTTTTTAAAAGCCTTCTGTCGAAGAACTTTTATTGTTTTTGTGGAACCGATGGTTGCGACACAGCACCCTGAGGGGAGGGCTGCGCGGAAGACTGCTGCGTCGCACCAATCGGCGAACCGGCGCCCGAAGACGACGAGTTCAAGGCCGCTAAACTGTTTTGCATCAAACTGACGCGCACTACACTGCCGTGCGTTGCGGTGTCAGAATCGTCAATTTTGGCGTTGCCCATCGCGACCTGATGAATGCGATAGACGGGAATCTGGGCTTCGGCGAGATACCGGACGACGGCATCGGCCATGTGCGCTGAGTTCTGAATGCCGGCCTGACCGCGAACGCGGGAGTAACCCTCGATCTCAACGATGTAGCCCTTGCGGCCGCGCATCTGGGCCGCGACCTGATCAAGTGCGATCTTGGCGCGGTCATTTAACACCGTTTGCCCCGGCCGGAAGCGTATCTCGATGTCATTTACTTTCTGATACTGGTCCAGGTTGGAAACGGTGGTATTGAGCTGAGTGGTCTGCGTACTGGCTTGCTGCGCCGTCACCTGCGCCTGGGTTGCCGTATTGTTTGCGGTGGTGGCGGTCTGGCTGGCCTGGTCCGCGGTGGACTGAGCCTGATGGATGCCAGCCTGAGCGCGGGCATCTACATCCTTAATGTCGTTGGCATTCTTGGCTTGAAGCTGGTCGAGCTCGTTGAGGCGATCCTTGACGGGATCGAGCTGGCGATTGACCCACTTCTTGCGGGCGAACGGGTTCATGTGGCCCCAGAAGCCTTCGTTCGACTTGACCGGAAGGGGCTGACCCGTTGCATATGAACTGTTGTCGTTCGGGTTGGGTTTTGGGGCCGGGGCTGTGCTCGAAGGAGCGGACTGGCCGTTGGCAGAGGCTCCGGTTTGCACCTGGGCGGGGCTAGACGGGCTGGTTTGCGCAACTGCCGTATACCCAAGGCTCGCTGCTACAAGCAGCGCAGAAATCGCCGAGGGTGTGATGATTCTATTCATAATAATCTTTTTAGTCATTTGCATTCCTTGGCATGGTCTGAAGAACACACTTTGGAAGGCTGCGCAGCATCCTGTATGGCCTTTATGTAGCATGCGGCTTGCCAAAACCCTTGGGGCTGCCCGTGTCTTCCTAAATCGTTTTAAATATGAGATTTTCTTGAAGTTCGGGGCTTGCCTGCCAAGAAATTGTCGTGTAAAAAACACCCACTTAACGCCTTCTCCTGGTCAGAAAGGAAAAAATTGCGCGGTGACAAAAGTTTTGGAATGTTTCAGTTTGATGAATCGCCCCGCAGAATCTGGGCGAGGTGCAGGGCGCGGTGCAGTGAATTCTGGGAGATTTGCTCTCGGCAACTGAAGCCGTCGGAGATGAGGATGTCGCTGGGCGCAGCGGCTCGGATGGCGGGAAGGAGGACGCGCTCGGCCAGAACCTGGGAGATTGCAAACTTTTCTTTTTCGAAGCCAAAGGGTCCGGCCATGCCGCAGCATCCGGAGTCGAGGACGGTGACCTGGGCACCCGTACGCTCGAGAAGCTCGACCTCGGACTTCATCTTCGTCAGCGATTTCTGGTGGCAGTGGCCGTGCAGGATGATGGAGCTGCCGGCGAGCGAGGGCGGCTGATAATTTGGCGCGTGGCGAAGGAGAAAATCGCTGAGGAGGAAGGACTGCTCGCGCAAGTGCTGGGCTCGGGGATGGTCCGGAAAAAAATTGCGGAGTTCGTCGCGAAAAACGCTGGCGCAGGAGGGTTCGAGGAAAACGATGGGAAAGCCAGCGTCGATCTCGGGGGCGAGACGATCCATGATGCGTTCGAGATAGGCGCGGGCTTCGGTGAGAAATCCGAAATCGTACAGGGGGCGGCCGCAGCAGATATGTCCTCGAGGGATCTGAACCCGGAAGCCGGCGTCCGCGAGGACTTCGTGGCCGGCCGCGAGGGTTTGGGGATGGAAATAGTTGTTCCAGGTGTCAGGCCAGAGGAGGACGGCGGGCCGGTCAGGACTAGACGATTGCTGCCTTTGGCTACTTTGGAAACTGCGCGGGGCGAAGCGGGGCAGCGCGCGCTGTGGCGCGATGCCAAGGAGCGCCCTGGCGGCGTGACTCAGGCCGGGCACGTCAAGCGGAAGATTGGCGAGAAGCGGAGTGATTCCGGGGATGAGCGACGCGAGATGCGCCCACTTGTCCATGAATCCGAAAGCGTAGTGGCGAAGGGCACGGCGATGGCCCCGATAGTAGTGGGCGAGGAATTCAGCCTTGTACGCAGCGATGTCGACGTTGACGGGGCACTCGGTTTTGCAGGCTTTGCAGGAGAGGCACAGGTCGAGCGCTTCGTGAACGGCCTCGCTCTGCCAGTCCTGAGGGAGGATGTCGCCTTCGAGCATCTCCCAGAGAAGATGGGCGCGGCCCCGCGTGGAGTGCTTCTCTTCCTGCGTGGCCATGTAGCTGGGGCACATGGTTCCGGGTCCCTGTTTGCGACAGGCTCCGACGCCGACGCAGCGCAGCGTGGCTTCGGAGAGCGAACCCTGATCGTCGGGAAACTGGAAGAATGTCTCTTGACGGTGAGATTTGTAACCGTCACCGAGACGTAATTTTTCCACGGGATCGTAGACGGCGACGGGATCGACCACATGGCCGGGATTCATGCGGTTGTCCGGGTCCCATAACGCCTTGAATTCAAGGAAGGCCTGCATCAGCTCGGGACCAAACATCTTTGGCAGGAGGGCCGAGCGCGCTTTGCCGTCTCCGTGCTCTCCGGATATGGACCCGCCGTGGGCGATGACGATGTCCGCGGCGCGGTCGATGAACTCGCGGAAATTGCGGATGCCGGTGGCGCTCTCAAGATCGAAGTTGATGCGCAGATGAACGCAGCCTTGGCCGAAGTGTCCGTACATGGGGCTGCGGTAGCCGTATTCGCCCATGAGCGCGAAGACCTGGCGCAGATAGGAACCGAGTTTTTCTGGCGGCACAGCGGCGTCTTCCCAGCCTTCCCAGCCGTGCGGCTCTCCGGGGACAAAGACGGTGGCGCCGAGGGCGGATTCGCGCACATGCCAGATACGGGCCGCATCCGCAGTCGAGTAGAGGCGGACGGAGGGGCGAGAGGGTTGGAGCTGGACGTGTTCGAGGAAGCGGTTGGCCTGGTCGAGAACTTCTTCTTCGGTGGACGCGCCGAACTCGACGAGGAGGAAGGAACTGCCGGGCGGTAGCAGTGTGATGTCGTCGACGGCCAGGCCCTTGCGCAGCATGAAACCGGTGAGCATGGCGTCGATGCCTTCGAGGCCGATGGG
>Ga0210391_10002214_pt1 | contig 17006 bp, 10 predicted proteins | sample IncBWC12OmetaG_FD_160573 | JGI IMG/M metagenome (GOLD analysis project Ga0210391, IMG submission 160573) | Forest soil microbial communities from Barre Woods Harvard Forest LTER site, Petersham, Massachusetts, United States - Inc-BW-C-12-O ... | reverse complement strand
GCCATTTTGGCCCAGAAGTGCTGGCGTTTGAATAAGTACGGCTGAAGGCAAGGTGGCTTCTCTCAGACATCAAAATGCGATTTTATAGGATTGGAGTTGATTTTCCTGGCCGCGCGTACATCTAACCGGACAACGGAGGCGAAACGTGGAGATGGTGGCGGTCGGCGCGGCGGTGGTTTGCATTCTGGTGATCGGGTGGATCGTTCGGCAAGGGCTCGCGAAACGGGAGATAGAGGCGAAGAGCATTGAGCCCGAGGAGTTGTTCGCGCTTCTGGATGCGAACCAGGTTCTGCTCTACGACGTGCGTCAGCCACTCGACTTTCTGGCGCACGCGGAGATCATTCCCGGAGCTATGCGGATTCCGCCGAAAGATATCGCGGAACGGACTGCGTCGTTTTCGCGCGATCAGAACTCGGTGATCTACTGCACGGGTGGCGACCATCAGACTATGCGGATGGTTTTGGGGAAGGCGCGGGCGCTGAATTTTACTCGGGTGAAGATTTTGAAGGGTGGGCTCGCAGCATGGAAGGCCAAGGGGTATCCGGTGGAGGCGTACACGGAGTCGTTCCAATTGGACACTGCGAAATAATTGCGGGGCTCTGAGCTGGATGTTTCGCGCGGCTCGAAAACGAGCAAGAACATCCTCTTGATTCGTGGCGGATTTACGGTACACTGCGCACATCCACAAAAGTTTTGCCTTTCAGCTTAGCCTCTGGCTGTTCCCTACTCTTCCTGCAAAGGAAATACAGAACACTTAAGGAGTTTTGCATGCGTACTCGTAAGTATTGCTCCCTCTTCGGGCTGTTGGCGGCGCTGTCTGTGCCGGCATTCAGCCAGACCGCCCCGGCCATCACCCCTGAACAGAGCGCTGCTTTGAAGCAGCAGATTTTGAAAGACGTCGATGGAAACGCGAAGCTGGTGCAGGTGATGGTCGACACCATGTACAGCTTCGGCGAGCTTGGATTCCAGGAGTTCGAGACGTCCAAGTATTTGACGACGCTGCTTGAAAGCAACGGCTTCAAGGTCGAGCGCGGGATCGCGGGAATCCCGACGGCGTGGATGGCGACGTGGGGAAGCGGGGAGCCGGTGATTGCCCTCGGCTCGGATATCGATTGCATTCCGCAGGCATCACAAAAGCCGGGTGTGGCTTATCACGATCCGATTATTCCAGGAGCGCCTGGGCATGGCGAGGGACATAACTCGGGCAACGCAGTAAACATCGTGGCTGCGCTGGCGGTGAAGGACATCATGACCAAGAATCATCTGCCGGGCACGATCAAGATCTGGCCGGGAGTGGCGGAGGAGGAGCTCGGGAGCAAGGCCTATTACGTTCGCGATGGCTACTTCAAAGGTATCGATGCGGTGTTGTTCGCGCACGTGGGTGATAACCTCGGAGCCTCGTATGGCGGCTACTCGACCAATGGGCTGGTTTCGGTTCAGTACAACTTTCATGGAGAGAGTGCGCACTCGGCTGCGGCTCCGTGGCGCGGACGGAGCGCGCTGGACGCTGTGGAGTTGATGGACGTCGGCTGGAACTTCCGGCGGGAGCATCTTCGCCTGCAGCAGCGGTCGCACTATGTGATTTCGAACGGTGGGGATCAGCCGAACGTCGTGCCGCAGAACGCGGCGGTCTGGTATTACTTCCGCGAGGCCGACTATCAGCACATCAAAGAGCTGTGGGAGATCGGCGATAACATGGCGAACGGCGCGGCCCTGATGACGAACACCAAATGGGACTCCACGCTGGTAGGTACGGCGTGGCCCGGTTACTTCAACAAACCTATGGCGGAGGAGGCTACAGCAAACGCCAAGGAAATCGGGCTTCCGACCTGGTCCGATGACGACCAGACGCTGGCGAAGGCGCTGCAGCACGAGTTGAAGGTACCGGAAAAGGGTCTGGCTACGAAGTTGGACGAGTTGAAGACTCCGAATGATCCGGAAAAGTTCTACGGCGGCGGTTCGGATGATATTGGCGACATCTCGTGGGTCGCGCCGACGATCGTGCTCCGGTATCCCTCGAACATTCCCAACCTGCCCGGGCACAACTGGGCGAACGGGATTGCGATGGCGACTCCGATTGCGCACAAAGGCGCAGTTGTGGGTGCGAAGGTGCAGGCGCTTACTCTGTTCGACCTGATGGTAAAGCCGGAGCTGCTCGCCAGCGCAAAGGCTTACTTCAACGACGTTCAGACGAAGGATGTGAAGTATCAGCCGTTCCTCCGGCCGACGGACAAGCCGTCGATCTGGCTGAACAAGGCGACGATGGACAAGTATCGACCAGAGATGAAGAAGTACTACTACGACTCGACGAAGTACTCGACGTATCTGGAGCAGTTGGGGATTAAGTACCCGACGGTGCGGACAGCTTCGACCCCCGCGGCGGCTGCACCGACGACGGGAGACGCTGAAGATGGAGGCTCGCAACAATAAGGCTCCCCAACACTGCAACAGAAAAGGCACCCCGAAGGGTGCCTTTTTTTGCGCGCGAACGCGGGTTAGGGGATGTAGTAGCGCAGGCTGGTGAAGACCATGTTGTTGGTCGCCTTCGCTCCACCGTAGGTTGCCGTGGGAGAGCCGTAGGTGCCGGTGAGCAACCCGGCCCAGGCGTTGCGCGCCAGATAGCTGTACTGCATGGCGTACTGGAAACGGCCGTACTTGGGGCTGTTGTAGAAGCGGTAGACGAACTCGGCTGTCGCTTCGGAGACCATACGGGTGGCTCCGAGGCAGTTTGCCGGCGTACCGGGGTTGTAGGGAGCGGCGCCAGCGAGGCCGTTACCGGTGGAGGTGGGCAGGGTCTCGATGCCGCAACCGGCGTTCGAGCTGGAGAGCGGCGCATAGCCGATCAGCTTCCCGGCGGAGGCGCCGAGAGTGCTGAGGTAGACGGTGCGCTGCGCGTACTCATCGCCGTAGTAGAAGTCGAGATCGAGCTTCGGAACAGGGTGGAGTTCGACGGAGGCCAGGCCCTGATAGTTCTTGATGGGCGCGAGGGTCCCGTCCGGGTGAACGGTGATGTCGGGCAGCGTAGAGGTGCCATAACGGCCTACGCCGGTACCGCCGAGGAAGTGAACGCCGATGTCAGCATACTTGGTGGCGGAGAAGCGGGCGTTGCCGTAGATGCCGCCACCGACCTTGGTGTTGTTGGTGCCACCTGCGGCGGACGGGACGGCGAGTGTTTCGTTGGGATAGTAGCGGTCGCGGAACCAGCGGGCGAGGCCGCCGATCTCAAAGTGAGCGATGTGCGGCATATCGTAAGTAGCCTTGACAATGACGTCGGGCGCTACGTTGTTCGAGTAATTGGCGGAGAGGTTGTAGAGACCGCCGCTGGTGCCCAGGTTTCCGATGAAGAAGTTAGGATTGGCGTTGGTGGCGGAGTAGACGTACTCGGCCTGTTCCACGGAGACGGCGCCGGTAAAGTTACCGACCTTCTGCTGAAACCGAATGCCGGGCTGACGCTCCCAGCTGAAACCGACATGGTATTGGGCGTCGATGGTTGCCGGGAGGTTTTCGGTGCGGTTGTCGGTGCTGACCTTGGTCTCGGTAACGAGCGACCACATCTGGCCGCCGGTAATGGTGAAGCCCTTATTCGTGCCTGCCTGACCCCAGATCTGCCGCTGACGGAGAACGTAGCTGTTGCTCTGGTTGTCATTGCTGGTGATGCCGGCGCCGAGGAAGTCAGCTTCGACGTACGCCGCGAAGTGGTAAGCCTCCGTAGGATTGGACTGGAAGAGCGCGCCGATTCTGCTCTGGCGACCGGAGAAGTTGTACTCGTTGGTGTGGGCCTGGGCTGCGCCGGGGTACGGGGTCGAGTTGAAGGGAGTGTTGACGTCGGAGTTCAGGGAGCGCTGACGGTAAACGGATTCACCCGCGAAGAAGCCAACGGGCGTAATCTCGACTCCCTTGTAGCGGAGGGTCAGAGGGGACTCGATCTGTTCCATGATGGACTTCTTGGTGTCGCTGATGGTCTGGGCCATGCCGACGGTGGTGGATTTGAGGTCGGTCACGGTGCTGTTGAGGGTCGCGACGCTTTCGGCGTTGGTGGAGATGTTTGAGCTGAGGCTGTCAGCCTTGGCAGATGCCGCGGCCGCGGCAGCCGAAGCGCTCTGGGCGGACTGCTGGGCGGCAGAGAGCGCGGCATCTTTCTCAGCGTTCTCGCGCTTGAGCGCGTCGATTTGGGTCTGCTGATTCTGCATCTGTTCGCGCAGCTCCCGAATCTCGCGCTCCACCGGGGACTCGGCAGGGGCCTTCGGAGCGGCCTTTTTCGTTGTGGTTTTCTTCGCCGTGGTGGTGGTCTGCGCTGGCAGCGAGATCGAACTGATCGCTAGTATCGCCGCCATAGTCGCTCGGAATTGCTTCGTCATGGGTCCTCGCAAGGGGATGTGAAAGGCAAAAGTACCGCAAGAAGATCGGACAGAGGTCTGCACCCCGTTCCAACCAACTCCCTTTGCTCTTTGTCGTGATGGTCACAAAGTTCTGTGAACACATGAATAATTCGTCGAGATTGATTGGAAAAAAAGCATGTGTGCGCGCTGAACTGTTAACAGCAGGTAAAAATCGCACCAATCAGCGAGCGTAACGGGGATTTGGTAGCAGAATGAGCGGCTATGCAGCGGGGCATCGTTGCAGCCCGCGTTACTACCATGGTTAGGAGTCACAAGCGGGTGGCGTGGGCTTGGGCTGTGATTTACCGTTAACCGATGCACGTTCTTCGTATTGGCTCCCTCCTGCTGGCGGTAACTACGTTTGCCTGCGCACAGACCTCTTTGAAACTGATCCCCATCCCGCGGGAGGTCCGCTCGGGTGCCGAACAGCCGCTGAACAATGGTGTGCAGATTACCTGCGCGGCCCCATGCTCAGCCGACGACACCTTCGCGGTCGACGACTTGAAGTCTTATCTGCTCTCGCAGGGTGTGACAGTCAATCTAAGTTCATCGGTCAATATTCTGGTTGAGCGCTATGGCTCGCCGATCTCGAAGTCGATCTACCAGGAGAGCGTGCCGCATGGCTCCGGAGGGGGAGCGGCGGCGGAGATGCCGGCAGAGATGAAAGCTGAAGGCTACGCCATCATTCCTGACGGCAAAGGACTTGCCCTCACAGCGGCCAGCGACGCGGGAATCTTTTATGCGCTGCAGACGGTCAAGCAGCTGGTGACCGGCACAGGAGCAAATGCGGTTCTGCACACGGCTACGATTCGGGATTGGCCGGCGATGAAGTATCGCGGACTGGACGACGATCTGTCGCGCGGGCCGATTACGACGCTCGAGTTCGAGAAGAAGATGATCCGGACGATTGCCGCGTACAAGTTGAACCTGTATTCGCCGTACTTTGAGCACACCCAGCAGTACGCTTCGAATCCGCTAATGTCGCCGCCCGGAAGCGTGACCGCCGATGAAGCCAGGGAGCTGGTGGCGTATGCAAAGCTCTATCACATCACTATCATTCCGGAGCAGGAGGCCTTTGGACATCTGCACCACAACTTGACGTGGGAACAGTACCAACCGCTCTCCGAGACTCCGCACGGTGCGGTGCTGGCTCCGGGACAGCCGGGTTCCGTCGAGTTAATTAAGCAGATGTTCACGGAGCTGGCGTCGATCTATCCGGGGCCGTTTCTGCACCTCGGCGCGGATGAGACGGTGGACCTGGGGTTAGGACAGACGAAGGCAGATGTGGATACGCGTGGGCTGGCTCCCGTGTACCTGGATTTTCTGCAGAAGATTGCGACGGCGCTGAAGCCGCTAAACCGGAGACTGCTCTTCTGGGGAGACATCGCGCAGGACTCGCCGGATCTGTTGAAGGACTTGCCACAGTCGTTCAAGGATTCGACCATTGCGGTTGCGTGGGTCTATAACGTTGAGCCGAAGTATGACAAGTATTTGACGCCGTTCACGAAGGCCGGATTTGAGACGTGGGTGGCTCCGAGCGTCGTCAATTACCGCAGGGTATATCCGGACGATAATCTTGCGCTGCCAAACATTCAGCGTTTTACGGCGGATGGGCAGCGGCTGGGGTCGACGGGCCAGCTCAACACGATCTGGAACGACGACGGCGAAGGGCTGTTCAATCAGGACTGGTACGGAATTCTGTTTGGCGCGGCAGCCGCCTGGCAGATGGGGGAGTCGTCGATTCCTGCTTTCCAGGACTCCTATGCGCAGGTCTTTCACGGCGATGCGACCGGCTATCTGAACGAGGCGCAGAAGGAGATGATGTTGGCGCACAACGTTCTGAAAGACCAGGCGAAGGTGGGAGACGGGACCAACAATATCTTCTGGCTGGACCCAATGTCGAAGGACGGTTTGAAGATCGGCGCGCAGGTTCTTCCCTACGTCCATGATCTTCGCCTGCACGCGGAGCGGGCCCTGACGCTGATTGCGCAGGCTCGTGCGGCAGCGCCCGGCGCGCCTCCTGTGTCGAAGGGGCCGGCGACCTATGATCCCGCGCAGGCGTTTCCTTCCACTCCGACGACGCTGCGGGAGACAGATGCGATCGATGCGTTGGAGTTGGGAGCGCGGCGAATGGATTTCATTGGACTGAAGTTTCAGCTCGCGCAGGAGATCGCCGAAGGCTACCAGCGCGCCTATGCGATGCAGAATACGAAGGACCACAAGCAGCGGCTGCAGGTGAGTGCCGAGCTCTCGGACATCAACGGAATGAACGGGCGCATTCAGGATTGCATCGACGCCTACTCGCTTATGCGCGATCTCTTCGAACAGGCCTGGTATCGCTCGAACCGCGCCTATGGCCTGCGGCCTGTGCTCGAGCACTACGACTACACCATCGGCGTATGGGAGGCGCGTAGCGACAGACTCCACAGCGCACAGCGGCAGTGGTCGGACTCGCGTACGCTTCCCGCGGCTGCCGATCTTGGACTGCCTCTGCCGAACGCGACCCAGTAAGGCCGCCTGCGGTTAATCTCGTCTTCGCCCGGACAGCATCCGGCAACCAGCAACGTATCCCTCTATGCCTTCGAACGAACACAAAGGACCGTCCGTCGGGATCGACTTCGGCACGACGAATAGCTCCATCGCGTTGGCGCGGCCAGATGGCGCGGTGGAGCTCGTGCCGTTTGCGACAGCTGCGGGCACAACGGAATCGTTTCGCTCCGTGCTGTATTTAGAGCAGCGAAAACACGCAGGACGAGCACAAATCAAGGGCTTCACAGGGCCGGCGGCAATCGAGCACTATCTCGAAGCCGAACACAAAGGGCGCCTCATCCAGTCGCTGAAGTCCTACCTGACCAGCCGCACCCTGACGACGACGGAGGTCTTTGGCCGTCGCTACAGCGTTGAGGAATTGATTGCGCGGATTCTGACCGATCTGCGTCTGAATGCAGAGCGGCAGTTCGGCGAGCCCGTTCGCCACGTCACAGTCGGGAGGCCGGTTCGCTTCGTCGGGGCGGACAGCCCTGAGGATGATGACTTCGCCACGGAGCGTCTGCGCAAGGCGTTTCTCAGTGCGAGGTTCGAGTCGGTCAGCTTCGAGATGGAACCGATCGCGGCGGCCTATGCGTATGAGTCGACACTCGACCGCGATGAGCTGATTTTGATTGGCGACTTCGGCGGGGGCACCAGCGATTTTTCGCTGCTCCACGTCGGCCCGGGTGTGCGTGCGCGAGGACGCACCGCGAACGATCTGCTCGGCAACAGCGGACTTGGGCTTGCCGGCGATAGCTTCGACGCGCGCATCGTCCGCAAGCTGGTCTCCCCTGCCCTCGGCTCGGACAGCTTCGAGCGTTCCTACGCACAAGCGAGCGATCGTCCCGCGAACATCATTCCTGCGGTTCCAGCATGGATCTACTCGAACCTAGAGCGCTGGCACTATCTCTCGTTTCTGAAAACGCGCAACGTTGCCGAGATTCTGAAAAACGCCCGCGCGCGCGCCCAGGAGCCGGAGAAGATAGAGGCCCTGATCAACCTGATTGAAGAGGATCTCGGGTACCAGCTTCATCAAGCGGTGCAGCGGCTAAAGATCGAGCTTTCCCGCCAGGAGGCGGCCGAATTCTGGTTTCGCGATGGCAGTATGGACATCGTCGCCGAAGTTCGACGCTCAGACTTTGAAGGCTGGATCGCCGACGACCTGCAATCGATCGAACGTTGCGTCGATGGCCTGCTCGCGTCGAGCAACATCGCAGCGCATGAGGTGGAACGCGTCTTTCTGACCGGAGGAACCAGCTTCGTGCCTGCCGTGCGTCGGATCTTCGAGAAGCGATTCACCCCAGAGCGGGTACGCACCGGCAATGAGTTCACCTCCGTCGCGCGTGGTCTGGCCTTGAGGGCGCAGGAACTCAACCAGGGTTGAGCCTGGGCACTAAGAGTGCAACATTGCGCGAGCCTTCCAGAGCGCGCCGTCGAGCGCATCGACGGCGCCTTCCTTCACCTTCACCGCGGGTGACGATTTCTTCAGCGCAGAGATCGTCGCCGACCGAACCAGCGAGTTATGCTCCAGCACGCCGCCCGTGTAAGCGGCTTCGATCTTTCGCCTGCTTCCGCCCGACTCCTTCATCTTCACCACGACCAGAGCCACCTGTTCGGCCAGCTCCGCGCCGGCGCGCTCGAGGATCGCAATTGCCAATTCATCTTCAGCGTCCGCACACCGCGTCACAACCGGAGCGAGCGCCGCGAAGTCCGGACCAGGACGAGCATTCGCCATCTCGACGATCTCTCCTGACGACTTGGCTCCCCAGTGCTCGCCAATCTCAGTCAGCAGCATCGTTGGTACGCCGCGATCCTTGGCCCAGAAGCCCGCACGCACGCCCTCCTGCCCGATCCAGAAAGCCGACCCCTCATCCCCGATCGCGGGCCCCCATCCGCCCGCGCTATACATCGCTCCGTCAGACGCGCGGCCTAAGACGTTAGAGCCCGTGCCTGCGATAATCAGGATTCCCGGCCCTCCGCGAAATGCTCCGTCAAGCGCAATCTCTTCGTCGCCGGCGATCAACACCTCGCCCCCGACAGCTTTGCCGATCTCGCGCTCGGCCCACTCTCGAACCGCCTCAATGCTCAGCCCCGCGAGGCCAATACAGGTGCGGGTTATCTCTTTCAGAGAGACACCGGCGGTTTGCGCCACCTCGTCCAACATCGCGCCCAACCGCGCCGACGCCTCGGCCTCGCCCACGCGCATCAGCTTAATGCTACCGGTGACTGCCCGGCCCAAAATCCGGCTCTCATCCGCCAGAAGACAACGTGTTTTCGTACCGCCTGCATCAATCGCCAGAAAGAGACTCATCACCCAACATAATATGTCAGGTACGTTGAGCTGATGCGGCTTTGACGCGGAAGACTATGTCCTTGCCGCCGCTATACACTGGCACGAATGCCAACTGTTCCAACGCCAACGCATCTTCATCCCTTCGATCTGGCGCTGATCGTCGCCTACCTCATCGGCATCACGCTCTTCGGTCTGCGCTTTCGCAGCGGCAGCGATCCGAGGTCGCGCTCGCTGCGCAGCTACTTTCTTGCCGACCAGACGATTCCCTGGTGGGCGATTGCGTTGTCGATCGTCTCGGCCGAGACCAGCACCCTGACCATCATCAGCGTTCCTGGCGTGGCGTTTGCAGGCGACTTCGGCTTTCTGCAGATCGTCATCGGCTACATGCTTGGCCGCATCGTCGTTGCGCTGATCTTCCTGCCAAAGTACTTTCAGGGCGCGATGCTCACCGCGTACCAACTGATCGACCAGCGCTTCGGCGCCACTCTCCACAAGGTGACGGCAGGATTGTTTCTCATGACGCGCGCGGCTGCAGAGGGCGTGCGGGTGTTTGCAGTAAGCATTGTGGTGGGCATCGCCATCGGTACACGCGATGTCTTGTCGATCGCGATCATCTCCGCGCTGACGCTGCTCTACACCTTCGAGGGCGGAATGGCAGCGGTGATCTGGACCGATGTTGTGCAGATGGCGATCTACATTGGAGGAACGCTCGTAGCAATCTACACTCTAGGCGCGCACATCCCCGGTGGATGGGGCCAGATACACACGGTTGCAGCGGCTGCAGGCAAGTTCCACCTGTTTAACTTCGCGCTGAACCTCACGCAGAGCTATACCTTCTGGGCAGGAGTGCTGGGCGGGACGTTCCTGACGATGGCCTCGCACGGGACTGACCAGTTGATGGTGCAACGGATGCTCGCTGCGCGGAACCTGCGCGAATCACGGCTCGCGTTACTCTCGAGCGGCGGCGTGATCTTTCTGCAGTTCACGTTGTTTCTACTGATCGGCGTGGGACTGTATGTGTTCTACGGACTGCATCCGGCAGCATTTACCTCGGCGGACAGAATCTTCCCGACATTCATCGTTCGCGAGATGCCGGTTGGGATTGCTGGGCTTCTCGTCGCGGCGATCCTTGCAGCGGCGATGTCGAATCTGAGCGCCGCGCTGAACTCGCTCTCGTCGACGACGGTGGTTGATTTTTATATGCACTGGCGGCCAAACGCGGATGACCGCGAGCGCATGATAATCTCGCGCGCCAGCACGGTCGTGTGGGCGGTTGTTCTGTTTGCGGTTGCTGTGTACAGCGTCTTTGCTGGAGGGAAGGGGCACGTGGTTGAGATTGGGTTGTCGATTGCATCGGTCGCATACGGGGCGCTCCTTGGAGTCTTTCTGCTGGGAACGTTGACACGCTACGCCACGCAGTGGGGCGCGATTGCAGGGATGATCTGTGGATTTACGGTGAACCTTGTTTTGTGGCTCAACCCCTCTCCAATTAAATTTGGCCCCGTCACAATCCCGCACGTTGCCTTCACATGGTATGTGCTGATCGGATCGATTGTGACATTTGCCATTGGCTCTGCAGCGAGTTTCTTGTTTCCGTCGGGCCATCTGAAACGAGGACGGAAGACGACGATGGCGCGAGTAGCAGGCTTGGTTCTTGCGCTTACCTGCTCTTCCCTGCTGTTGCCGCATTGCCGCGCAGAAGAACCCCCATCCTCGCCACGTCATCGTGCGGCTGCCGCACAACAACAGTATGACTTCGGCGCCGTTAGCACGGCCGTCGATCAGGCGATTGCGGCCAAGAAGCTCCCGGGTGCGGTCGTGCTCATTAACCATGATGGGAAGACTGTATTTGAGCATGCATACGGCAACCGCGCGCTCGAACCCAAAGTCGAGCCCATGACCGAAGACACGATCTTCGACATGGCGTCGCTGACGAAATGCCTCGTCACAGCGACGGCGGTGATGCAGCTTTACGAGCAGCACAAACTCGCGTTTGACGATCCTGTCGCGAAGTATCTTCCGACGTTCGCTGCGAACGGCAAGGAGAACGTGACCATTCGCGAACTGCTCACGCACTACTCTGGATTGCCGGAAGATGTCAGCCTGAAAGATAACTGGGGACTGACAACGCCGGATAAAACGGAGGGAATTCGTCGGGCGATGAACGCAACGCTCTACGGACCTCCCGGCGTCACGTTCAAGTACTCGGACATTAATTTCATTACGCTCGGCGCGCTGGTGGAGACAATCAGTGGGCAACCGCTCGAGGTTTACGCGCAAGAACATATCTTTAAGCCGTTGAAGATGACGCATACCCGCTATCTGCCTTCCCCATCCCTGATTCCTTCCATCGCTCCAACCGCTTACGACGACCAGGGAGACGCGACGACTAATCCTGACTTCAACAAGATGCTACGCGGCACGGTCCACGATCCATCTACCCGCCGCATGGGCGGAGTCGCGGGGCACGCTGGCGTCTTTTCCACCGCAGGAGATGTTGCGTTGTTCGCGCAAGCCCTGTTGGACAAGCTCGCAGGACGCCCGAGCGATTTTCCCCTGCAACAGGCGACGCTGAAGCTGATGACCCAGCCAGAGCAGCCTGCAACGGCCGCTGGAGGAGCAACCATCTTCACGCAGGATGGCAAGCCCACCACGGGCATTGCCGCGCGTGGATTCGGGTGGGACATTAACTCGGCGTTTTCGCGGCCGCGCGGCGAGGTCTTCCCCATCGGCAGCTTCGGCCATACGGGATTTACAGGGACTTCGCTCTGGATCGATCCGGCGAGCGATACCTTTGTAGTGGTTCTTGCGAACTCCGTCCATCCGCGTGGTGCTGCCCCCATCTCGCCACTGCGCGGGCAGATTGCGACAGCGGCCGCAGAGGCGCTCCATCTGTATGACAAACAACCCGCTGCGGGAACCCTCACCGGAATCGATGTGCTCGAGGCAACGCATTTTGCGGCTCTCGCTGAAGCCGCGAAGCGACACGGCGGCCATCTGCGGCTAGGCCTGTTGACCAACCAAACCGGGCTTGACCGCGAAGGTCGCAGAACGATCGACATTCTGCAGCATAGCCTTCCTGATATCCAGTTGAAGAGGCTCTTCTCGCCCGAGCACGGACTCCTCGGAGTCAAGGACACGACGAAGCTCGGCAATGATATTGATCCTGCGACGCAACTTCCGGTCATCAGTCTGTATGGCGCAAAGCCGGAACAGCGCCGGCCGAGTCAGGAGTCGCTGAAGGACCTCGATGCCGTAGTGATCGACCTGCAGGACGTCGGTGTGCGCTTCTTTACCTACGAGGTGGTTGTGGGCTACTTCCTCGAGGCCGCGGCACAGGCGCACATCGAGATTATTCTGCTTGACCGTCCCAACCCTATCGGCGGTTTGGCGATTGAGGGGCCGGTCTCTGACGTGGGCGCCGAGTCCTACAACAACTACATGCCGATGCCCGTTCGAAACGGCATGACACTCGGCGAGCTTGCACTTTACTTCAACAGCGAGCGCCAGATCACCAGCGCTACCTCGCCGAATATCCATGTTCCGATTCGCGCGCAACTAACCGTAATTGCGATGAGGAACTGGAAGCGTACCTATTTTTTCGACGACACCGGCCTGAAGTGGACCAATCCGAGTCCGAATCTCCGCAGCTTCACCGCGGCGATACTTTATCCCGCGATTGGCTTGACCGAGATGACGAATATCTCCGTCGGCCGCGGCAGCGACAAGCCGTATGAGCATATCGGCGCTCCATACATCAACGGCCAGGAGCTCGCCGACTACCTGAACGCACGCAAGATCGCCGGGGTTAGCTTTACTCCAACAAACTTTGCCGTTGCCGAAGATGCGAACCGCTATCCCTCGCACGGCAAGACGATCCCCGGAATCTCTTTCAACGTCACAGACCGCACGACCCTGGATTCGCCGGAGCTTGGAATCGAGCTGCTGAGCGCTCTGCACCATCTCTACCCTGACTTTGTTCTTTCCAAGGCGGCGTACCTGGTGACGAACGTAGACACGATGCGAGCGCTGACGAATGGGGACGATCCACGTAAAATTGCCGACACCTGGAAGACCGACCTGGCAGCATTCCGTCAGCGTCGTGAGCCCTACCTGCTCTACCAGTAGGCCGGGCCGCCTCTCGAAAGGTGACCAGCCGCGCACCCCGGACGCACAAAAATTCATCGCCTCTTCGCCTTTCGTGCGTCACAATAGAGATAGTCTCGTCGAGGTTCTCCCCATGCCCCGCATTAATTTTCAGCAACAGCTCGCCGCGCTCAAAGACAAGCTCCTCGCCATGGCGGCGCTCTCGCAGCAGGCGCTCTCGTTGTCGCTGGAGGCGTATCTCACTGGAGACCTGAGTCTCTGCCAGCATGTGAAGGAGATCGAGGCCGCGATCAATGCAGCTGAGCGCGATGTGGATGAGATGGCCTATGACCTGCTCGCAAAAGAGCAGCCGATGGCGATCGATTTGCGCTTCATCCTTTCCGTAATCAAGATCAACGGCGACCTGGAGCGCATCGGCGACCAGGCGACCAACATCGCCTCGCGCACACAGTTCCTGCACGACTCGCCGAAGATCTCCCTGCCCATCGACATCCCCGACATGGGCGAGAAAGTCGGCGTGATGATCCGAAGCGCTATCCAGTCGCTCCTCGAGGCTGATGCCAAGCTTGCGGAATCCGTTCTCGCAATGGACGACGAGATCGACGACATGAACCGCGATGTGCAGGCGGAGCTGGTTGAGGTGATGCAACAACACCCGGTGGTCAGCGGCCAGGCATTGAACGCTATCATCATCTCGCGCAACCTCGAGCGCGCCGCCGACCACGCCACCAACATCGCCGAAGACGTCATCTTCTGGGTGCGCGGCTCCGATGTGCGGCACAAGTTCTCGCTTGCCGAAGCAGACTGAATTCCGTGTCGGCACAAGTATTTGCGGAGAAGGATTGTTGTCGCAGCCTTGACCTTTCTGCGCACCGCATCTACGCTTATTACATGGCTGGTTTCATGCCGTGTCGAGCCGCTTGTTGCGCGTGTTGTCGAGACCGCGTGCGCCGTCGACTTTGCCTGAACTGGAGACTCACCAACTAACCCTCCGAATTCTTTTCAGCTTAGCCGCAGCGCCCACTTACACAGTGGGTTTTTTCATTTGACCCGCACCACACTTCTTCAACATCGAGACAAGGATGCCCGGCATGAGCGCAACATCAGCCCCCGTCAAAGAGACCAAGGCCCAGAAGGTCGAACGCCTTAAGTTAGCGAAAAACCCATGGGAGGCGTGGTCGGAGGTCCGCCAGTTCGCGCGCGAGGGCCGCGAGGCCGTGCTCCCCGAGTGGGCCGGCACCTACTTCAAGTGGTGGGGCATCTACACGCAGGGCGACGGCGTCGGTGCGACCGGTGGCGTCGGCGGCGAAGGTAAAGCGACCGAGTACTTCATGATGCGCATCGGCTTGCCCAACGGCATCCTCACCAGCGCGCAGCTTCGCGTCATCGGCGACCTGACAAAGAAATACGCCCGCAACCTCGCCGACATCACCACGCGACAGAACATCCAATTGCACTGGCTGACAATCGAAGCGCTCCCCGAGGTCGTCGACGCCCTGACCGCCGTAGGCCTAAGCCCGAAGGGCGCCTGCGGCGATGTCGTTCGCAACGTCACCGGCTGCCCGCTCGCTGGACTCGACGGCCATGAACTGATCGACGCCTCGCAGCTCGCCGTCGAGATTGCGCACAAACTTACAGCGAACCCCGAGTTCTACAACCTTCCGCGCAAGTTCAAAATCTCCGTCACCGGGTGCTCGCATTGGTGCTCCTATCCAGAGATCAACGACGTCGGCCTGACGGCAATTAAACGCACCGTCGATGGACGAGAAGAGATCGGCTATACCCTGCGCGTCGGCGGCGGCCTCTCCACCGAGCCGCATCTCGCCGTCCGAATCCCCGCTTTCATCCGGCAGGATCAGGCCTACGCCGCTGTCCACGCGACAACGGAGATCTTCCGCGAGCAGCAGGAACTTCGCGAAAACCGCACCCGCGCGCGAATCAAGTATCTCTTCATGCGGCATGGCTGGACGGCAGAATCGTTCCTCGCAGCACTCGAAGAAAAACTCGGCTACAAACTCGACCCCAGCCCCGCCACCGACGACGTCGTCCCCGACGACATCTACCGTGACCACATCGGCGTCGCCCCTCAGCGGCAGCCCGGCCTGTCGTCCGTCGGCGCAAGCGTACTGCGCGGACGCCTTAGCGGCGATCAACTTCTGCAACTCGCGGAATTCGCAGAGCGGTACGGCAACGGCGAACTCCGCACGACCATCATGCAGAACATCCTCATCGTCAACGTGCCCAACGCGAAGACCGCCGCACTCGTCATCGCGCTCAACAGCATCGGCTTCCAGGTCGATGTCTCGGCCTTCTGGCGCGGCGCAATCGCCTGCACCGGCACCGAATTCTGCAAACTCGCCATCTCCGAGACGAAGGGTTTCTCCAAATGGCTCGTAAGCGAGATGGAGGAGCGCCTCCCCGGCTTCGACCAGCAGATCAAGCTGCACGTCACCGGCTGCACCAACTCCTGCGGACAGCACTGGATCGCCGACATCGGCCTCGAGGGCAAGAAAATCAAGAAGAACGGTCAGCTCGTAGACGCCTTCTACTTCTGCGTCGGTGGCGCGGTCGGCAGGTTCGCACGCGCAGCCCGTCCGCTGGGATATCGCGCCGCAGCCGACGAGGTCCCGGACGCCATCGAGCGGCTTCTGCGCGGTTATCTCGCAGTGCGTGAACCCAACGAAGACCTGCGCAGCTACTTCGCCCGCACCGACGACGAAACCCTTCGCGCGCAACTCGCCGGAGCCGCCATCGATCCCGTCGAGCGCGACGCCCCACCGGTAGGCGCGGGCCGGTTCGCCCCAGGAGAATAGCGAATGAGCCTCTTTCCCATCTTCCTCAAGCTTGCCGGCCGCCCCTGCCTCGTCATCGGCGCGGGCAATCTTGCCGAATCGAAGATCGAATCTCTCCAGCAGGCCAACGCTCGCGTCACCGTCATCGCGCCCAAGGCTACGCCGCGAATCGCATCGCTCGCCGCGGCAGGCGAGATCGACTGGAAGGAGCGCAACTACGCCGCCGGGGATCTCACCGGCCAGTTCCTCGTCGTTGCCGCGACGAATGACGCAGCCGTGAACCGCGCCGTCCACAAGGAAGCCGTCGAGAACAATATTCTCTGCAACGCCGTTGACGACCCGCCCTTCTGCGACTTCTACTTCCCTTCCGTCGTGCGTCGCGGCGACCTGCAGATCGCCATCTCCACCAATGGAGCCAGCCCCGCGCTCGCTCAGCGACTCCGCAAAGAGATCAACGCGCAGCTTCCGCTCGACGCCGGAGACTGGCTCACCGACCTCGGCAATCTCCGCCGTGAGGTCACGCAAGCTGAGCCACTCAACGACGACCGCAAGTGGCTCCTCCATCAACTTGCTCAACGCGAGGTCTGCGGCTACGACGCCTGCCCCTCCCGCGTCTTCGCACGACAGCACGCACTCACGAATCCCCTCCCCAACCATCAGCCCTCGGAGAAATCCAAGGAGAAACCATGAACCTCTCCGCACAACCCGGCCAGGTCTATCTCGCGGGCGCAGGCCCCGGCGACGCGAGCCTCCTCACCCTCCGAGCTCTGCGTCTGCTCGAAACCGCCGACGTTATCCTCCCCGACGACCTCGTCTCCAACGAAATCCTCAACCTCGCCCACGCGGACGCCGAGATCATCCCCGTAGGCAAGCGCTGCGGTCAGCCGCGGATCACCCAGGCCGGAA
>Ga0210391_10002212_pt1 | contig 17007 bp, 14 predicted proteins | sample IncBWC12OmetaG_FD_160573 | JGI IMG/M metagenome (GOLD analysis project Ga0210391, IMG submission 160573) | Forest soil microbial communities from Barre Woods Harvard Forest LTER site, Petersham, Massachusetts, United States - Inc-BW-C-12-O ... | reverse complement strand
TTTTTGCCTTCAGCTACAACCGGATTTATACAGCGTGGCCGACGCCGTTTGGCAAGGACAGCATCATTAATGCGACGGTGATGACGGCTTGCCTGCTCTCGAGTTCGTTGACGATGGTGATGGCGGTGTTCGCGGCGCAACGTCACGACAAAGCGTGGACGCGAAACTGGCTGCTGGCGACGATGGCGTTTGGCACAGCATTCATCGTGCTGCACGGGATGGAGTGGAGCAAATTGATTGGGGAGGGGTTGACGCTGCCGGGATTTCCCAAGCCGGCGGGGCAGGGTGAAGGGGAGTTCGCAAAGATTTCATCGGGCGTGCCGCAGTTCGCGGCGACTTTTTTCGGTCTGACTGCGATGCATATGCTACACGTCACGATCGGCGTGATTTACCTGGGTGCGGTGGCGCTGCGTAAGTGGTTCCTGCCGATTCTGGGCGCGCTTTGGCTGGCGGGATATTTTCTGATTCCGTCGGACAATGTTTTTCATTATGGCATCCAGGCTCTGCTGATCGGGTTGGTCGTTGTGAGCGTGATTCTTTTTCTGAAGCCGAAGGAATACGACGCTCATGACGTGGAAGTCGCGGGCCTTTACTGGCACTTTGTCGATTTGGTGTGGATGTTTATCTTCCCGTTGGTTTATTTGATGTCGACCAAGGTGTAGTGTGGGGATTCAGGATTGGTTAGGTCGTGGAGGACAGCAGGTCCCTCCACTGCGCTTGCCCTTCCCTGCGGGAACGGCAAGCTTCGGTCGGGATGACAAAGAGTTTTTGTGAGCGAGGATATCTTCCATGCACGATGTCGCGAAGCACGACGATAGCAAAGGCCAATATTTTTGGGTGTGGGGAGCCTTGCTGGTTCTCACCGGCGTTGAGGTGTGGCTGGGGTACAAACAGATCTTCGAGCCGGTGCGGATGCTGGAAGTGTTGCTGGTTCTCTCGGTGATGAAGTCGGCACTGATCATTGCCTACTTCATGCACTTGAAGTTTGAAACGGCGCTGATGCGCTGGTTGCTGGTAATCTCTGTGACAGGCTGCTTTGTGATCATGTACTTTTTCTTTTTTCCAGACGCGGGCCGCATTCTGCGCCTGGGCGTTAGGTAGGGTAAGGAATTGCGATGAAGTTGCTTCGCAGTAAAGTTTGTAGCCTGACATTGCTCGCGGCACTTTTTATTTGGACCGCGCCCGCCTTCGCGCAAGGCTGCGCCATGTGCAATGCGGTTGCGAAGAGCACGCCTAAGGAGGGGCAGCGCGCGCTGAATCGCGCGATCCTGGTGCTGCTAATTCCTCCGGTTGGGATCATGGTGTTTGGGTTTGGTTTTGCTTTGCGGTACGGCAAGCGCCGGGACCGCGAACCCGACTAGCGGCTTAGCATTCAGATTTCCTACCTCCTTTAGTCCTCTACATGAGTTACCTGAGTCGATCACCGCTCGCTGCCGAGTAATTTCGGCAAGTCTTTCCTGCTTACGGTGGAAATTTCATAGGGACGCGAACGTCGAATTCTCTAAGCCGCTTGTTTGCAAGCAATGCCCCGCGCAACAGCGAATGGCAAGCTTTTTGCACTATCACTTCGGAATCGACTTATTTGTCGTTCTTATCATTATCAAAGGAGGTTCCGAGTGAAAACAATTCTTCTGCGCTTCTCGATGGCAGCAGCGCTAACACTCTTGGTCGTGGGTCTTGGAGGATGGTCGTACGCACAGCAGGCGGATCAGGATTCGGCCCCGGCATCGCGGCAACAGTCAGAGGCAGCCACTCCTCAACAGCAGCAGAATGACGCCCAGACGCCGCCCGCAAGCGATACCATGACGCACGAGGCGACGGCCTTCAGCGGTCGAATCACCAAGGAGGATGGCAAACTCGTTCTTAAGGATCCAGTGACCAAGGTCAGTTACAAGCTCGACGACCAGACGAAAGCCAAGCAATATGCCGGCAAGAATGTGAAAGTAAGCGGCAAACTGGATATGAACAGCAACACGATTCAGGTGGATAGCATCGAACCGCTCTCGTAGCGGAACGAATCAATAGAGAGAGCTTGGTGCGCGGAGGTATTGTGATCGTTGCCTCCGCGCATTACTCTTGAAACGGAAACATCTGCGCGACATTGTTAACAATTGAAAGGGCGCTTGTTGCTATGCAATCCCGATCGCAAGATACGCAATCTCGACCTCAGTACGACATCCCGACCGCGGTTACCTTCCTGCTCGCAGGTCTTGGTATTGGTTCCCTCTTCGGTATCCTGTACTCTGCCAGTCTTGATCGTCCAAACGGCGACGCATCACAGCGGACGCAGCAGGCCCTCCAGTAACGCTCTGCTTTATAATAAAAGATTCGGCAGCACTCTTTGAGGGCGCTGGGGAACCTTCCCAACGACGACAGAATTGCTGCTGACTCTTTTATCCGATGTCTCAAGCTACCCCCACAGAAAGCATTGTTGTACGCGGCGCCCGCGTACATAACCTCAAGAATATCGATTTTGAGGTGCCCCACAACACATTGACCGTGGTCACTGGAGTTTCGGGCTCGGGTAAGTCGTCCCTGGCTTTCGACACGATTTATGCAGAGGGCCAGCGGCGGTATGTCGAGTCTCTTTCGGCGTATGCGCGGCAATTTCTTGAGCGCATTGAAAAGCCCGAAGCCGATTCCATCGATGGCATCGCTCCCGCTGTAGCGATCCGGCAGAAGAACTCGACTCGCAATCCCCGCTCGACAGTAGCCACCGCAACCGAGATTTACGATTACCTGCGGCTATTGTTTGCGCGGGTCGGCCGCACTTTTTGCGCGAACTGCGGACGTGAAGTAAAGAAAGATACGGTGGATGAAATTGCCGACGCCGTGCTGGCGCTGGACCCGGGAACTCGGGTGCAGGTTGTTTTCCCCTTGCAGCGGGAAGCCACTTCGCCGCAGGAAGCGGAAAAGAAAACTGCGCGCAAGCGCAAGTCGAGCAAGAAAGTTGCATCCCCGGAAGCGGCGCTCAGCGACCAAGTGAAGATGCGGCTGTTCGAGTTGCGCAAGGCGGGCTTCAATCGTTTGTATCAAGCGGGGCAGGTGTTTGAGTTTTCCACACCGGAATCGCTGCTCGATATTCACTTTGAGCAGCCGGTCTATGTGTTAGTCGATCGCCTCGCAATTTCTGCGGAATCGCGTTCGCGAATTGTGGATGCAGTGGAAACGGCTTACCGTGAATCGGGAGAGGTTATTTTCGATCTGCCGCCGCACGACGACCAGCCTGTGCGGCAGTTGCGCTTTGCCCAGCGCTTCGAGTGCAAGAACTGCAACCTGCGGTATGAGGAACCCGAGCCGCGTCTGTTCTCCTTCAATAATCCTTACGGTGCTTGTCCGCGTTGCCAGGGATTCGGCAACACGATTGACTTCGACCTCAACCTAGTTATCCCCGACAAAACGAAATCGCTCGGGGATGGCGCGATCGATCCGTGGAACAAACCCAAGTACCGGGCTGTTTTCGGGGAGATGAAACGTTTTGCCAAGCAGGCTGGGATTCCGCTCGATGTTCCGTGGGTGGAGTTGGAGAGCGATCAGCAGGAATTGATTTTGAACGGAGAAGGTCAGTTTCTGGGAGTGCGCGGGTTCTTTCAGTACCTGGAGCGGAAGAAATATAAGCTACACATCCGTGTGTTCTTGAGCCGTTATCGAGGGTATTCCAGTTGCCTGGATTGCCAGGGAACGCGGCTGCGGCTGGAGGCGCGGCAGGTAAAGATTAACGGCAAGAATATTTGTGAAGTCTGCTGCATGACGGTTGAAGATGTGACGAAGTTTTTCGACGACGTGCAACTGAGCGCCGAAGAAGCCGAGATCGCTGACCGGCTTCTGCAGGAGATCGGGGAACGTTTGCGTTTTCTCAACGACGTTGGCCTGGAATATCTGACGCTTGACCGACTGGCGTCGACCTTGTCGGGAGGCGAGGCGCAGCGAATTCAACTCGCGACTTCGTTGGGATCGAGGCTGGTGGGCACTCTCTATGTTCTGGATGAGCCCTCGATCGGATTGCACAGTCGTGACACGCACCGCTTGATCAAGATTTTGCATGATCTGCGTGACCTGGGGAATACGATCCTGGTGGTGGAGCACGATCCCGACATCATGCGGACGGCGGATCGTATTCTCGATCTCGGCCCGGGCGCAGGTGAAAATGGGGGGACACTCGTTGCCGAGGGGACGTACGCAGAGATTTGCGCGAATCCGGCTTCGCTGACCGGCCGCTATCTGGCGGACGATTTGCGCATTCAAGTGCCGACGGTGCGGCGCAAGCCGGGGGCGCAGCAGATCAGAATTCGCGGTGTGCGGGCCAACAACCTCAAAGGAGTCGACATTTGTATTCCGCTCGGTATGCTGGTGGCGATTACCGGCGTCTCGGGTTCGGGCAAGTCCACGTTGTTGCATCAAGTTCTTTATCAGGCGCTGGGGCAAGCCAAGCAACAACAAGTCGGCTCAGCAAGCGGGGCGGCTACCTGGGAAAGTCTGGAGGGCGACCAGTTTATTGATGAGGTTGTCCTGGTCGATCAGTCTCCGATTGGGCGCACGCCGCGTTCGAATCCAGTGACTTATATCAAAGCATTCGATGTGATCCGCGATCTGTTTGCGTCACTTCCGGAGGCCAAGAAGCGCGGCTTTGCCTCCGGACATTTTTCGTTCAATATTCCGGGTGGCCGCTGCGAAACCTGCCAGGGCGATGGCACGGTAACAGTGGAGATGCAGTTTCTCGCGGATGTCGAGTTGATTTGTGAAGAGTGCAAAGGGACTCGTTATAAACCGCAGGTGCTCGATGTGCGCTATCGCGGCAAAAATATTCATGAAGTGTTGAACCTCACGGTGAAGGAGGCGCTCAGATTTTTCGCGGAAGTGCCCAAGTTGACCGATAAATTGCGCGTGCTCGACGAGGTGGGCCTGGGATATTTGCGGCTGGGTCAATCGGCAACAACGCTTTCCGGCGGTGAGGCGCAGCGAATGAAGTTGGCGGCGCATCTGCAGCCTGCCGGCCGCGAGATTGGCCGCCAAGGTGCTGGGCGGCCGGAGGAATCCCGACGCAGGCGGCGCATGCTTTATATTTTTGACGAGCCCACGACTGGGCTGCACTTCGACGATGTCAGCAAACTGTTGGCGGCCTTCCGGCGTCTGATTGAAGCAGGCGGCTCTATCCTCGTGATCGAACACAATCTTGAAGTGATCAAAACCGCCGACTGGGTGATCGACCTTGGACCGGAGGGCGGTGCGCGAGGCGGCAAAATTGTGGGCGTGGGTCCGCCGGAGGCGATCGCCAAGTTGCCGGGATCGTATACGGGCAAATATCTGGCCCACCTGCTGAATGGGAAAAGCAACGGCGGAGCGTCGCGTTCCAATGCGAGCAAGTAGAATTTTCGCGACGGGACTATTATTAGCGGCGAGCTCATGCGTGCTCGCACTGGATGCAGGGCATCCTCCGCCGCAATCTGTGGCGCCATCCTCACCAACATCATCCTCACCGCAAACGTCGCAGCCCGCGGCAACGGATTCCCACCGGGCTTCGCACCATATTCAGGTTCCGGACGAAGATGCTCCAGCTCAACCCGCCGAGCTTACCGCGGCAGAAGCGGCGATTGAAAAGCGCGATTACAATGCTGCCGAATGGCTTCTTCGTAAGTTGACCGAGCACGATGCCGCGAGCTACGTCGCGTGGTTCGATCTGGGCTTCGTGGAGAATGCCTTAGGTAAGGTTGACGAGTCCATCGCGGCCTATCGCAAGTCGATTGCGGCGAAGCCGGATGTTTTTGAATCGAACCTAAACCTTGGGTTACAACTGGCAAAGACGGGCCAGCCGGACGCTGAAGAGTTTCTACGGGCGGCCACGCAGTTGAAACCCACCAGCCACGCGGCTGAGGGGGAGTATCGCGCCTGGCTGTCGCTGGCGCATGTGCTTGAGAAATCGAAGCCCGATGAAGCCCTTCGGGCCGACCAACAGGCGGTGACACTTCAGCCAAAACAGGCAGAGCCGCATCTTTCCGCCGGCCAATTGCTGGAGAAGGAAAATAAATTCGCCGACGCGGAGCAGGAATACAAGCAGGCTCTGGCACTCGATTCGCAATCGAGCGATGCGATAATTGGACTGGCCAACATTTATATGCAAGGCCACCACTTCCCCGAGGCGGAAGATTCCCTTCGAAAACTAGTCGCGATACGGCCGAATTCAGGGCCAGCGCACATCCAAATGGGGCGAGTTCTGGCGGCCGAGGGCAAGAATGACGAGGCCGTCGCCGAATTGCAGACAGGGCTCAAACTTGAACCCGGCGACGATGCGGCGCATCGCGAAGTTGCGGAGCTGTTCGCAGCCGCCGGAAAGCACGATCTGGCCGAGGTCGCCTACAGCGAACTGCTTGGGGTTCATCCGAACGATGCAGAACTTCATCGGCGGCTGGCGGAAGCTCTGCTGTTGCAAAAGAAATTTGTGCCGGCTCAGCAAGAATTCGTGGCTGCGATCAAGCTCAAGCCTGACCTGGGGGATGCGTATGGCGGCCTTGCATTCGCGGCGAGCAATAACAAGGATTATGCGCTCGTGATCCGGGCTCTGGACGCGCGTGCCAAGCTAATACCAGAAGTTCCCACCACTTACTTTCTGCGCGCCTCGGCCTACGATCACCTGCACGACCCCAAGAAAGCGGCGGCAAATTATCACCTCTTCCTCAAGGCGGCCAACGGGAAGTATCCTGAACAGGAGTGGCAGGCAACGCATCGGCTCAATGCGTTGGAACCGAAGAAGTAGCCAGGGCGAGTACCCATGTTTTTTGGGATGAATCATTCGCGATCACGATGCGTCGCAGCCGCAAATCTTGTCTGCTTGATACTGGCCGTGTGTCCTGCGCTGATCGGCGCGGCGGAGCCGACGATTGAGGAACTAAAGAAACGCGTAGTCAATACCTCCCTCGCCGACCGACCTCCATTGTGCATTCGCATCTGTGAGCGGCAGCTCGATGCCGCTGACCGGTTCTATGTTGCGGGCGACAGCGAGAAGGCTGGAAGCGCTCTGACCGATGTGGTGGCATTCGCCGAGCTGGCGCGGGACTATGCGATTCAGACGCGCAAGCACGAGAAGCCCAGCGAAATCGCCATTCGAAAAATGGCCCGCAAGCTGTTTGATCTGAAGCATACTGTCTCGCATGAGGACCAGGAGCAAGTACAGAACGCCGTGGACCGATTGGAGCGCGTTCGCGACGATCTGCTGCTGGCCATGTTTCCAAAAGGTGGGAAGAAATGAATACGCATTTGTTTCGAACGCGGGCTTGCGTAGCGCTGCTATTTTTGACGGTGGCGATGGCGCCGGCGCAACGGCGCCGCGATCCATTTACCCAGCCGGAGATCGATCAGATCCGCGACGCCAGTTGGGAGCCGCAGCAGCGGCTCTCGCTTTACGTAACCTTTGCACGAGCCCGACTGGTTGCAATGGAGCAGATGCGCAGCGATCCGAAAACAAAAGACCGGCCTCAACAGACGCACGATCGCCTGGATGACTTCCTGCTGATTTACGACGAATTGAACGACAACATCGATACTTATGTCGATCGCAAGGATGATATTCGCAAGCCGTTAAAGTTGATCATCGATGCCGATACCGAATTCGAAGCCAAGTTGCGAGCATTGAAAGATGCGGCTGACGTGCCCGCGATGGAATCGAAGCAGTACGAGTTTGTTCTTACGAACGCGCTCGACACGCTTGATAGTTCGGTGGAAGACCATCGAAAGCTGCTGGTTGAGCAGGAGGAAGCGGCGAAGCATCGGAAAAAACCGAACGCGAAGAAATCGGGCAGCGGGCTATAGTAAACGCCACGCTACTCTTTCGGTGCGAGTCATCCTTACTGCGAAGCATGCTCAGTGTGAATCATCCTTCAGTTTGAATCATCCGTGCTAATCTGGGCTTATTGTGCGTGAGGGACTGCTCGAGATTTTTCATGACGAGCACCGGCAATTGCGGCCCGGTGCCGCGCCGCCCGAGTTGAAGATCGAGTTTTTCGCCTTCGCCAACGTGAACAATACGATTCGCCTGCGCGAAGGCAGGCTTCTGGTGCGGCTTTCCGATCTGCTGGAGGGCGCACCGGAGGCGGTTGTGCGCTCCATCGCCCACATCCTGCTGGCTAAGATGTATCGCAAGCCCATCGATCGCGGCCACTCCGCGCGCTACCGGAAATATCTTGGAAGTCATGAATTGGTGAACAAGGCGCGACTCGTACGCCAGATTCGTGGACGCAAACAACTGCATTCTCCGCAAGGCCGCGTCTACGATCTCGACGCTATTTTTGAGGATTTGAACCGGCGCTTCTTTCATGGACTGATGGGGCGGCCGCGCATGAGTTGGAGTCCGACGAAGACGCGGCGGATTCTGGGGCATTACGACCCGGCGCATAACGCGATTGTCATCAGCCGCATCTTTGACCAGCTCGCGGTGCCACGCTTTGCCGTGGAGTACATCGTTTACCACGAGATGCTGCACTTGAAGCATCCGGTGCGGCTTCGGGGGAGCCGGAGGTGCGTGCACTCGGCGGAGTTCCAGGCAGAGGAGAAGTTGTTTCCGGAGTTGGAGCGGGCGGAGGGGTTCTTGAAGAGGTTGTAAGGGCAGTATTGCCAAGAATAGCCGCCCCCAGCTACGCGGGCAACTTCGCCTAGCAAAGTCTCGGCTCGCTTAGATTCTTTGAATGGTTCCTACCTTTACTTCGTTACTACGAAGTGTGCGTTGCTTGAGATCGTCCCTCCTCTGGTTGTAACCATGACTTTGCCCGTCGTTGCACCGGTTGGAACCGTAGTAGTGATCTCAGAACCTGACACAACAGTGAATGCGGCTGTCGTGCCATTAAAACTGACGCTCGTTGCGCCCGTCAAATTCGTTCCCAAGATGATTATCGCTGTTCCTGGGGTACCGCGAGACGGCACTGTTTCCACAAACGGCCTGAGACCGAGCGCTAGGCTGTAAACAGTACCACAGCCGTACGATGGATCGCAGTTAAGATCGCCGCCTCCGCCAGTGGTGCCATAGATGTTGCCGTTGGTGCCCTGAAAGAGCGTAAAAGGATTTGATCCGTCGCTTCCGTCAAAATTGTGCAGGGTGGTTACTTCTCCAGTCGGAGTCATTTTGAAAATCGTGCCCGATCCATCGTCCGTACCGCCATAGCCGGTAGCGCCATAGAAGTTGCCATCTGTCGCCTGCACCAAGTCAGCAGGGGAACGCCCATCCGTTTCATCAAAACTGTGCAGAATCGTGAGTGCTCCGGTGGGCGTAATCTTGAAGACCGTCCCGTCGCCGTTAGTCCCGCCATATGAAGTTGTGCCGTAAAAGTTTCCGTCTCTACCTTGGACCAAGCTGGCAGGGGAAAAACCATCCGATCCTGACTCGGGGAAGCTGTGAAGCACCGTCAGATCGCCCCCGGGGGTTATCTTGTACGCCGTCCCCTGACCGTAGGCGCCGCCGGCGTACGTCGTGCCATAGAAGTCACCATCGATCCCTAACACGGGTGCAGCAAAGGGCTGGGCTCCGTGGGTAAAATCAAATTGGTAGAGGGTGGTCAGAGAACCAGTAGGAGTCATCTTGAACAGAGTGCCAACAAGATCGATCCCGCCGCCGTAGGTCGCGCCGTAAAAATCGCCATCGCCAGCCTGCACAAGGCCTGTCGGACCCGATCCGCCTGTACCGTTAACCGTGAAATTCGAGAGCGTGGTCAGCTCTCGATTCGGCGTCAGCTTGAATACAGTGCCCCCATTACCGGTCCCTCCGAAGAAGGTCACACCGTAAAAATTGCCGTCGGTCCCCAGTATCAATCCCTCGGGTTGGTTGCCGACGGTACAGTTGAAGATGAATTGTTCGGATAGTTTTCCAGCCAAGGTCAGCTTATAAATCGTGCCGCAGTTCGTCTTCACGCCTCCGCTGGGGGTTGTTCCCCATAGATTCCCATCGGGACCCTGCATTATGAACGAGGGGTTAGATCCGTTCGGGCCATCGAAACTAGTTAGGGAGGTGAAGGTTTGTGATAACAAAGGAACAGTAGCCGTTGCAAAGAGCAGAATAGCCCCAAAGGTTCTTGCCGCGGCGCGATTGAATTTTATTGTACTCATTTTAACTCCTGCAGGCTTATAGCTGGGCTGCGATCCAGCTAAGAATTGAGGACTCGATGATGAACCGGTGGTCTTATTTTCCAAGTGCGTAGGAAGAATCCACCCAAGGGGAAAAATTGTCAATATGCACGAGGTTGCACTCAGGTCAAAGCAGGGTTCCACAGGTGTTCAATGACGTGCCTTCACATAAGGTTATCTGGCCACTCCACACATTCCGTTTAATCCCACATTTCCCCGTGTGATGCCGGTCACGCACGTTTGTGACACAGCGGATTGACGACCCCGCTGCCTCCGGCATATCCTTGATATTGAAATTGAAATTCATTTTCAAGATCATAATTTTCTATTACTATGGGTAACTCGTAAATGCTGCAAGCCTTCATCATAACGCTGCGGGAGGGGGTTGAGGCCGCCCTGATCGTTGGGATCACGCTTGCCTATCTCGCCAAGATCGGCCGGCACGACCTGCGTAAGGCAGTGTATGCGGCGTTGGGCGCGGCTTTTTTGGGCAGCATCGGCGTGGCGATTGTGATTTCGCGGCTGAACTGGAATGAAGACGTGTTCGAGGGCTGGATCATGTTGGCCGCCGCGTTTTTCGTGATCACCATGGTGATTTTCATGATGAAGACGGGGCGCAAGCTGAAAGGCGAAATTGAGGGCAAACTTGGGTCGCTCGCGGGCGCGGGTGCGAGGAACGATGCGCGGGTCGGGCTGTTCTTTTTTGTGTTTCTGATGGTGCTGCGCGAGGGCGCTGAGACCGTGCTGATGCTTTCAGCCGTCACTCTGAACTCCACAGAACTAATGAGCTTTCTGGGAACGCTGCTGGGCGTGATCGCAGCCATCGCTTTCGGCGTGATGTTCGTCAAGGGGACGTTACGGATTAACCTGCAGAAGTTCTTCCGGGTGACGACTGCGATCCTGTTCCTGGTGGCGGCGCAACTGGTGATTGCCGGCCTGCACGAGCTTTCGGAGAGTGGTGTGATTGCCTCCTCCAAGCGCGAGATGGCCCTGATCGGCCCGATTGTGCGCAACGATCTTTTCTTCTTTGTCACGATATTTGCGCTGGCGGCGCTGATGGTGTTATTCGACGCGAAGCGGCGTGAACCGGTGACGGAGTTCGATTCTCCGGCGGAGCGGCGAAAGGCGGCATGGTCGGCTCGTCGCGAGCGGCTTTGGATGGCATCGGTCTACGTTTTTTCTTTTGTGTTTATCGCCATGCTGACCGCAGAGTTCGTTTACGCGAAGAGCCAGAGCGCTCTATCGCCCGCGACGGAGGTCAGTTTTGTGCACGGCCAGGCGACGATTCTGCTGGCGCAGATTTCTGACGGCGATTTGCACCGCTTCCAGGCGCAGGAGAATGGAACATCGATTCGCTTCTGGCTGTATCAGAAACCGGATGGCAGAATTGCCACGGTTTTCGATGCGTGCGAAATCTGCGGCGCGGTGGGCTTTTACAAGTCTGGCAACGGAGTGATTTGCAAGAACTGCGCGGCGCCGATCAATCCGCAGTCGTTGGGCACGGCCGGCGGTTGTAATCCGATTCCGCTCAAAGCCACGCAGACGGCCGACTCCGTGATTATTCAGGAGGCGGACATCGCGGCCGGCAGCCGCGTGTTCGAGAAATAGCGGATGTTTGCCCGGCTCGTCTACGAATCCTTCCGGCGCCAGAAGCGGCGCAAACTACTGGCTGGCGCGGCCATCACCCTGGGCGTCACCGTAGCCACGGCAATGATCGCGGTGGCCACCGATATTGGCGACAAGATCAATCGCGAACTGCGCACCATCGGCGCAAATCTATTGGTAACCCCACAAGAAGACACGCTGGATGTGGAGATTGGCGGTATCAATCTGAAGCCGCCCACGGACGGCGCTTTTCTTAGCGAATCCGATCTGCCGAAAATCAAGGGCACTTTCTGGCACAACAACATCACCGGATTTGCCCCGATGCTTCCGGTGAGCGTGGAGTTGCAACGCGACGGCAAAACCGAGAACGCGACGTTGCTCGGTACTTATTTTGCCAAGCGCGTGGCTTTCGGGAAAGAAGAGTTCAACACCGGCGTGAGATCCACGCACCCATGGTGGAAGGTGGTTTCGGGTGCATGGCCCGACGACAGTTCTCACGACGTTTTGCTGGGAGAGCGGCTGGCAGCAAGGCTTATGGTGAAGACCGGAGACCAAATGATGGTCTCCGGCCGCGAGCTGCACGTGAGTGGAATCCTCTCCACTGGAAGCAGCGAAGACGATCAGATTGTCACGCCGCTTTCGCTGGCTCAAGAGATTCTCGGCAAGCCAGGTGCGGTGCGCCGAGTCTACGTGAGTGCGCTCACTAAACCCGAGGACGCTCTCGCGCGCCGCGACCCCAAGAGCATGTCTGGCCCGGTGTATGACCGGTGGTATTGCTCGCCGTATCCGCAGTCGATTGCGTTTCAGCTGCAGGAGGCAATTCCGCACTCGCACGCGGAGCAGATTCGCCAGGTCGCGCAGAACGAAGGCGCAGTGCTCACGCGCATTGAGGGCTTGATCTTCTTAGTCACGCTGGCCGCGCTGTTCGCCTCTGCGTTGGCCGTTTCCGCAGCAATGGCCACGGCCATCTTCGAGCGCCGGGCCGAGGTTGGTCTGATGAAGGCTTTAGGAGCGGGGAGACTCGCGATCGCGTCTGTTTTTTTTGCCGAAGCGACGCTGCTCGCGTTAATTGGCGGCCTGGTGGGGTTCGGTGCCGGCAGCTTGCTGGCTTACCAGATTGGCCACTCCATTTTCAATTCGGAGATTGCGATCCCGCCTGTGCTCTTGCCGGTCATTCTGGCAATCGCGGTGATTGTTACTTTTGCGGGAAGTGCAGCAGCGATCAGCAAGGCAGTGGGGCTTGACCCAGTGTTCGCACTACGAGGGGAACTGTGAGCACGAACATTTCTCAATCGGCGCAGGAAGTGGCCGCTGGTCGCGCGCAGTCGCCGCATACGTCCATGTTTCTGCGGATGCTTGTACGCGCCGCAGTGCTTCGCCGCGGGCGCGCGGCCGCTGCGCTGTTTGCCATGGTTGTGGCCGCGGCCGTCGCAACCGCAATGTTGAATCTGTATGTCGATGTGCAGGCTAAGCTGAGGCGCGAGTTCCGGAACTATGGAGCAAACATCATTCTGGTGGGGAAAAACGGCGCTTTCCTTCCCGTTGACACTCTGGCGCATGTGGAATCCGTGCTCGTTGGCCAGGGTGTGGTCGCACCCTTTGCGCTGGTGGTTGCGCGTACCAGCGATGGTCAACCGATTGTGGTTGCAGGCACGGATCTCGATCGGGTTCGGCTACTCGACCGCTGGTGGTCGGTAAGCAACTGGCCTTCTGCGCCGCAGCAGGCGCTGGTTGGCGTGCGGGCGGCTTCGGTAGTCTCGCCGAAAAATCGGCCTTTCGACTTGAGCTTTCAGGGACACGTAATTCACCTTACTTCCGTAGGAACCGTACAGACCGGTGCGGCTGAAGACAGCCGCGTCTATCTTTCTCTGGCCGACTTTGTTGCGTGGACGGGCGTTCAGCCATCGACCATTGAGGTTGCGGCAACCGGTTCGCCGGAAGAGATTACTGCAATCATGCAGCAACTCGAGCAGGCAATCCCGGCAGCGGACGTTCGCCCGGTACGGCAAATCATGGAGGGCGAAGCGCGCGTCCTGGGTAAGACACGCGCAACTCTGCTGGCGGCAGCTGCCTTGATCATTTTGACCGCAGCGCTGTGCGTGCTTTCTACGCTGATGGGATGGGTCTTCGACCGGCGGCGCGACTTTGCCATCATGAAGGCGCTGGGCGCTTCGGATCGTTTGCTCAATGGATTCTTTGCGGCGGAGGCGGCAGGCCTGGGCGCAACTGGGGCTGTGATTGGATTTATTCTTGGCATTGGCATTGCCGCGTGGATTGGGCGGGTGAATTTTCATGCGCCGGTGGTTCCGCGCTTTAGCATCCTGCCGTTTATTCTGGCTGGTAGCATGGTGGTGACGTTGCTTTCAGCGATCCTTCCGATTTCGCTATTGCGACGGTTGCAGCCGGCGGTCATTCTGAGGGGAGAGTGAGATGATTCAGGTCAAGAACGTAAGCAAACTCTTCCAGGCCCAGGCTGCAGGAAACGATCTGAAGGACGGCAAGAAGAGCGAGAACCGCCCCATTCATGCTCTCGACCATATTTCCTTGCATGTTGCCAAGGGCGAATGGCTTTCGATCATGGGCCCGTCGGGGTCGGGTAAATCGACGTTGGTCAATCTGATCGGCTGCCTCGACCGGCCCACTGTGGGCGAGATATGGCTGGACGGGCAGAATGTTGCCGGCATGTCCTCCGCCGAGCTGAATCGCGTGCGGGCCGAGAAAATTGGATTCGTGTTTCAGCAGTTTCACCTGATTCCGTTTCTGACCGCGGTGGAGAACGTGATGCTGGCGCAGTATTTTCACAGCATGACCGACCAGCGCGAAGCGATTGAAGCTCTGACGCGGGTAGGGCTGGGCGAACGAGCGCATCATTTGCCGTCGCAGCTTTCGGGGGGTGAGCAGCAGCGAGTCTGCATCGCAAGAGCTCTGATCAACGATCCGAGGATTATCCTGGCCGATGAACCTACGGGAAATCTCGACGCTCTCAATGAGGAAATCGTGCTGCGGCTGCTGCGCGAGTTTCACCAGCAGGGGCGGACGATTGTAATGGTCACGCACGACCCGGTGGTGGCGCGGCTCGCCGACCGGCGTATCGAGTTCCATCATGGCAAGATCGCTTCGCAGGAAGTGTTCGCCATGGCGGACGAGGAGCAATACGACGAGGTTCTCGAAGAACTTTGGGTGCTGGCCGAGCATGGTGAGATTGCTGAAGTGGAGCGCATGGAGGTACATGGTGCGCTGCCGGTGAGCATGGCGATCGAGAAAATGATTCAGATGGGGCTTGTGTTTTCGGTGCCGCATCCGCCAATGGCCCATGGGCATAAGCCGTTTGTGAATCCCTGTCACGATGCGCTTAAACCGATGACCGCTTCGCTGGGGGACGGCACCCTGATCGTAGAACTCACGCCTCGCGGCCGCGAGCGGGCTGGTAGCATTATCCGCCGACACCGATTGGCCGAGCGGTTATTTACTGATAGCCTGGCGATGGATAGCGAATCGGAAATCGAGCAGCAGGCCTGTAAGTTCGAGCACATCCTTTCGCCCGAGGCCACAGACAAAATCTGCAGCTTCCTTGGGCACCCGCGTACTTGCCCACATGGCGCGCCGATTCCGCCGGGGCCGTGCTGTGGAATCAATGTTGAATTTGCCGGGGCCACGATTGCCGGTTCCGTCGCGCGCAAGGGCACCTAGAAGCCATCTCGTAAGTATTCCACGGTACGACTGAACGTCGCACCCTTCCCGATCCCATTTATGATTAGCCTTTGCTGGGAACAACGCTGAATATCTGTTTTACGGCGCCTGCGCTGCTATCATCAAGATTCACTTCGGACAAACATGACGGCACGGCGTCCCACCATCGGCGTATTCGATTCGGGCTTTGGCGGCTTGACTGTACTTAAAGCTTTACTTGAGCTAATTCCTGACGCTGATTATATCTATTTTGGCGATACGGCCCGGCTTCCCTATGGGTCCAAGTCGGTGGAAACTGTGGCTCGATATGCCGTCGAGGCGGCTCACTTTCTTGAGGTGCACTCGGCCGGCTTACTTGTTATCGCGTGCAACACAGCGACCGCGCTCGCTCTCGATCGCATCACGGCATCAGTCCGTGTACCTGTCGTAGGGGTAATCGAACCTGGCGCCGCCGCTGCGGCTGCTGTCAGCGAAAATAAACAGGTCGTGATTATCGGAACTGAGGCTACCGTCAGCAGCCACGCTTACCGCAGGGCGCTTGAGGCACAGGGCCTGGAGGCGCGGGAAAAGGCTTGTCCGCTGCTGGTTCCGCTGGTGGAGGAGGGATGGATTGACCATCCTGTCACGGGGCAAGTCGCACGGATTTATTTAGATGAAGCGTTCGCCGACGGTTTTCGCGAGGCGGATGTTCTGCTTCTCGGTTGCACCCACTACCCCTTACTGAAGCCGTTGCTGCACCGCATCGCGCCGGCTCAGGTGAAGATTGTGGATTCTGCCGAATCGACCGCTCACGCCGTCGCCAGTCATCTGCAGAAGCTACCGCTTCGTGCTTCAGCCGTTCATGAGGAGCGGCGAGCGTTGCCGCGTCTCAAGTTCTTCGCTACCGATTCCGTGGAAAAATTCCGGCGCTTGGGAGAGAGATTCTTAGGCCATCCCATCGATGACGTTCAGCATGTGGACCTAAAAGAATAAGTAGGCCAGGTCTTCGGCACTCAATGTTGGGTTCCTAGCTATTCCTCCAACCAGCTTCGTTTGCCAACAAGCTTCGGATAGCGCGTTGCTGCGTTGCGAATTTACTGTGACTGAGCGGCGGACAGATCACTCAAATCAGAGGCCGGGGAAGATAGAAGCAACCATGCATCCACTGGATAATGTCATCTGGAAGGCGCTGACGACACGGCAGTCTGGGTTCGCCGAGTCGTGCGGCAACGCGCGCAGGTTTGTTCCAGAGGTATCGCCTTTGGCGGCATTTGAGGAGCCAACGCCGGAGGGATACGAATCCCTTGCGGGATTGCTTGATGCCGGAGAGATGATTGGGCTGTTTTTGGATGAACCCTTCCAGCCTATCCAAGGATGGAGTTTTGTCGCGGGCGCGCCCTTGTTGGAGATGATCGGGGGGGATGGCAGCACCTTGCAGGCTGCGCCGCAGCCGGAGATCGCCGAACTCACCGCTGCGGATTCGCCAGAGATGGTCGCACTGGTAGCTCTCACCAAGCCGGGCCCGTTCGGTAGTCGCACCCATGAATTGGGAACATACGTGGGTATTCGTCGCAACGGGAAACTTGTGGCGATGGCGGGAGAGCGGCTAAAGGTTCCTGGATATACGGA
>Ga0210391_10002211_pt1 | contig 17011 bp, 8 predicted proteins | sample IncBWC12OmetaG_FD_160573 | JGI IMG/M metagenome (GOLD analysis project Ga0210391, IMG submission 160573) | Forest soil microbial communities from Barre Woods Harvard Forest LTER site, Petersham, Massachusetts, United States - Inc-BW-C-12-O ... | reverse complement strand
AGTTGCCGACCCTCACGGGTTGGGCGTGAAGGCGTCGGTGACCATCCGTAGCGAAGCCGTACACTTGCAGCGCAGCCTTGCCACCGATGACACTGGATCGCTCACGGCGCGCAATCTCCCGTTCGGCACTTACCAATTGATGGTTGAGAGCGGCGGCTTCTCTGCATTTAGCGGCGCTATCGAGATTCGCTCCGCGCTGCCCACCGAATACAAAGTGAGCCTGGGTATTGCGGTTCTAAGCACCGCGGTAAATGTGACCGGGGAGATTCCGTTGCTCGATCCGGAACAAAGCGGCTCCGCCAATCATTTGGAAGAACAGGCGATCGCCGACCGTCCGGCATCGCTTCCCGGCCGCTCCGTGATCGACTTGGTCGATTCGCAGCCCGGGTGGCTTTACGAAGGCAACGCCGTGCTTCATCCTCGGGGCTCCGAGTATCAGACGCAGTTTGTCGTCGACGGCATCCCGCTCACCGACAACCGATCGCCCAGCTTTGGCCCGGAAATCGAAGCCGACGACGTGGACTCGCTGACCATCTACACCGCCGGCATCCCGGCGGAGTATGGACGAAAAATGGGTGGCGTGGTTGAAGTGAACACGCTTCGCGACGAGCAGAAGGGCCTGCACGGCGAAGCCGTTCTTTCGGGGGGCAGCTTCGATACGGCCGGCGCGTTTGCCCAGGCACAATATGGCTGGGAACACAACACTCTCGCCGCCAGCGCCGCCGGGAACTTGACGGCCCACTACCTGAATCCCGTTGTACCCGAGAACTACACCAACCGCGGCACGATTGGAGATTTTTCTTTAGGCTATAGCCGCGACTTCACGCCAAAAGACCGCCTCACGCTCAGCGTTCGCCACGAACTGGCGCGCTACCAGATTCCCAACGAACTGGTCCAACAGAATGGAGCTTATGTGCCGAACGCGGACAACACCGTCGGCTGTCCGCCGGGTCCCACCGGAGATCCGCCGAGCGATTGCGTGTTCATTCCTGGGGGGCAACTCCAGACAGCTGCCAACTTTGAAACCATGGGGAGCGTTTCGTACCAGCACATTTTTTCGTCTGACGCCATAGGCTCATTGCGCGGAATGGCCCGCGACAATTCCAACGATTTCAATTCCAATCCGTCATCCTGGCCCTTAATTGCAACTCAGCACAACGACTTCAAGGAGATCTATTTCAACGGCAGCGCTTCCGTTCATCGTGGCAGGCAGGAATGGAAGGCGGGCGTCGAATCCGATGCGACGTTCCTGCACGAAAACTTCAACTACCTGATGCCCGACTGCGCCAACCCTTCAGACCCCCAATGCCCAATCAACCTGGGAATCTTAGACGCTGGCGCGACAACCTTTGCCTTCACCGGCAGCCGACCGGACCTCGAACAATCGGCCTATATTCAGGACCTAATCCGTCTTGGCAAATGGACGGTGAACGCAGGCCTCCGCTGGGACCACTACCAGTTGCTGGTAAACCAGAGTGCAGTCAGTCCACGTGTCTCCCTCTCGCGCTACTTCTCAGCCATCGGCCTGAATCTTCACGCCTCTTATGACCGTGTCTTCCAGACTCCGTCTTTCGAAAACATTCTTTTGGCCAGCTCTCCGGCTGCGGAGGCTCTCGATACGAGCGTTCCCGCGATACTCCTGCCGGTTCAGCCCTCTCACGGGAACTATTACGAAGTGGGGGCGACGAAAGCGTTCTTCGGGAAACTGCGGCTGGATGCGAATGTGTTCCGCCGCAACGTGAACAACTACGCCGACGACTCGCAGGTGCTGAGTACCGGGATCAGCTTTCCCATCGCGTTTCAGAAAGGCATCATCTACGGTGCTGAGGCGAAGCTCGAAGTTCCACACTGGGGTCGCTTTTCCGGCTTCGCCAGCTGCTCTTACATCGTAGGCAATGTTTGGAACCCCGTAACCGGCGGCCTGTTTCTTGGGAATGACGCTACCGGTGCGACCTCCCAGCTAACCGGACATTTTCCCGATTCGCAGGACCAGCGCAACACGGTGCGCGCCCGCGTCCGCTATCGGATTGCTCCACGCCTGTGGATCGCCGTGGGCGCCGATTACAACAGCGGCCTGCCGTTTGAAGCTGACCTGAGCCCACAGCAATACGCCACGGAATACGGTCAAGGGGTAATCAATCATCTCAACTTTAGTCTCGGCCGCATCAATCCGTACCTTACCGAGAATGTTTCCGTGGGCGCTGACCTCTACCAACGGGAAAAACGCTCGCTGCGATTCCAGGCGGATGCCGAGAATTTGAGCAACCAACTCGAAGTCATCGATTTCGGAGGGTTATTCTCCGGCAACGCGCTCGGCCCTTCGCGGCAATATTCTTTGCGGCTGGTCACGACATTTTAGGTCCTTGATTGCATCATCGTGAATCACGGCAATCCCCAATGCTCACCCGACGGCATATGAACGTCACATCGCTATAATAAGTAGTGAGTTCCAGGTAGCGGAGCCAAAGCCGAATCGAAGGCGGCCGGGAGTCATCTAAGACACATGAGCAGAGCACATCGGCACCCTCTGGAGAAGATTCTTGAAAGTCGTATTGCGATCATCGATGGAGCGATGGGCACGACGATCCGCACCTACGGGATGAAGGAATCGGACATCCGCGGAGAGCGCTTCAAGGATGCGAAGAAAGGCCTTCTAAATAATGGTGATCTATTCTCGCTGACGAAACCTGAAATGATTGGCGATATTCACCGGCGGTTTCTGGAAGCGGGAGCGGACATTATTGAGACCAACACCTTCGGCGCGACGAGCATTGCCCAGAGCGAATTCTTCGTTGACGATCCGCGTGAGCACGGCGGCCGAAAGGACCCGGAGTTCTACCAGAAGATCGTCGACGATTCGTTTCTGAATGACCTGGCATGGGACATCAACGAGCAATCGGCGAGGCAGTGCCGGGAGTGGGCCGATCGTGTTGGAAATGCAACCTCGCGTCAGCGTTTCGTGGCGGGAGCTATCGGTCCGCTCACCGTTTCTCTGTCAAACTCGCCTGACGCTGACGATCCGGGATTTCGCGTCGTCACCTTCGATCAGGTTAAGGCTGCTTATGCGCAAGAAGTGCGCGCCCTCATCGCCGGCGGCGTCGATCTGCTCCTGGTCGAGACGATCTTCGACTCTCTCAACGCGAAGGCCGCCCTTGTCGCGATCCGGGAGGTTTTCGACGAGCGGGGTAAAGATACTGAGGGCAAAGACCTGCCAGTAATGATCTCGGCCGCCGTGGGGCGTGGCGGCGAGACAATGATCTCCGCACAAACGACCGAGGCGTTCTGGAACGCGGTCCGGCATGTGAAACCGCTGGCGGTCGGCCTCAATTGCTCTCTCGGTCCTGATCTCATGTACCCGTTTCTGGAGGAACTTTCGGAAAAGGCAGATGTGGCGATTTCAGCTTACCCCAATGCTGGTCTGCCGAATCCTCTCGCGGAGACCGGCTTCGATCTGGGACCACAGGATATGGCCCGTTTCATCGGCGATTTTGCTAAGGGTGGACTGATTAACATCGCAGGCGGCTGCTGTGGCAATACTCCCGCGCACATCGCGGCCATCGCAAAGGCGCTCGACGGCCAGCCTCCGCGAAAATTAGGGGTGCGCCCCGAAGAGTCGTTCGCTTGCCAGAGCGAGATTGTGAGCCGGGCGTGAGCGTGTCGGACAGCGCCCTCGCCGAGGCGTCAAAGTTCAGACCTCTGCGCCTCTCGGGCTCGCAGCCGTTTACCCAACAACCCGGCGTTTACATCATGATCGGTGAGCGGACGAACGTGGCTGGTTCGCCGAAGTTTGCCGGGTTCGTTAAAGACGGCAAGTATGAGGAAGCCGTAAGCGTCGCCCGGCAGCAGGTAGACAGCGGTGCCAACGTCCTCGATGTCTGTATGGACGAAGGAATGATTGATGGCGTCACCGCGATGACGCGCTTCCTCCAGTTGATCGCGAGTGAACCGGAAGTCGCGAGGGCGCCCATCATGGTGGACTCCTCGAAATGGGAGGTCATCGAGGCTGGCCTGAAGTGCCTGCAGGGCAAAGGCATCGTCAATTCGATTTCGTTGAAAGAAGGCGAAGAGAAGTTTCGCCAGAACGCGGCGAAAGTCTTGAAATACGGCGCGGCCGTGGTCGTGATGGCCTTCGACGAGCAAGGTCAGGCGGCGACCTACGAAGACAAGATTCGCGTCTGCGAACGCGCTTACCGAATCTTGGTCGATCAGGTCGGATTTCCTCCAGAGGACATCATCTTCGATCCCAACATCCTTACCGTCGCTACAGGCATGGAGGAGCACAACAATTACGCGGTCGACTACATCAATGCCACGCGCTGGATCAAGGCTAACCTGCCATTCGCAAAAGTAAGCGGGGGCGTCTCGAACATCTCTTTTAGTTTTCGCGGTAACAATGTCGTTCGCGAAGCCATTCACTCGGCATTTCTCTATCACGCCATTGCGGCCGGCATGGACATGGGCATTGTGAATGCCGGCATGCTCGAAGTTTACGAGGAGATCGAACCCGAACTGAAGGAACTGGTTGAAGATGTTCTGCTGAACCGCCGCCCCGATGCCACCGAGCGTTTGGTGGACTACGGAGAAACACTGAAGGGTGCGGGCAAGGCGACGGCTGAGAAGAAAACTGAAGAGTGGCGTAGCGGCACGGTCGAGGAGCGCCTTGCGCACGCCCTGGTCAAAGGCATCGACACCCATATTGAGGCCGATGCCGAGGAAGCCCGCGTCAAATTGGGCCGTCCGCTCGCGGTGATTGAAGGGCCGTTGATGGTGGGCATGGGCATCGTGGGCGACTTTTTCGGAGCGGGCAAGATGTTCCTGCCTCAGGTCGTGAAATCAGCCCGAGTAATGAAAAAAGCCGTGGCGCACCTCACGCCGTACATGGAAGCCGAGAAAGCAGCCCTGGCGGCGGCGGGCAAAGAGGTCAAACCACAAGGAAAAATCGTGCTCGCGACGGTCAAAGGCGATGTTCACGACATTGGTAAGAACATCGTTGGAGTCGTCCTCGCCTGCAATAACTATGAAGTGATCGACATGGGTGTAATGGTCCCCTGCGAAAAAATTCTCGAACGCGCCCGGGCAATCAACGCTGACCTGATCGGGCTCAGCGGACTGATCACGCCATCTCTCGACGAAATGGTGCATGTGGCGCGCGAGATGGAGCGCCAGGGATTCAAAATGCCCCTGCTGATCGGCGGCGCCACCACCAGCCGGGCGCATACAGCGATCAAAATTGCTCCGCATTACAGTGAACCCGTCGTTCACATCGTCGACGCCAGCCGGGCAGTGCCGGTCACCACCAGCCTTTTGAGCGACGACGGCAAGTTAGCGTTCGTAGCGCGGCATCGTGTCGAGTACGAGGCGATCCGTAAATCCCATGCCGCACCGCGGCAAACATCTGTCTCTCTTGAGGCTGCGCGCTCGCGGCGGACTCCCATCCGGTGGCGCGCAGAGGACCTTCCTGTTCCAGACTTTACCGGGGTGCGTGTGCTTAACAATTTTCCGCTGGCAACACTGCGCGAGTTCATCGACTGGACGCCATTCTTCCACGCATGGGAATTGAAAGGTGTTTACCCCCGGATTCTTGACGACAAAGAGCAAGGTGAGCAGGCTCGCCAGATATTCCAAGAAGGTAATGCGCTTCTCGACATGATTATCGAAAAGGAACTGCTTACTGCGAGGGGCGTGTACGGCTTGTTTCCCGCGAATGCGGTAGGCGACGACGTTGAGTTGTACACGGACGAGAAACGCGAAGAAGTATTGGAACGGTTTCACTTCCTTCGCCAGCAATCCAATAAAGAAGGCCGCGAGCCGTGCCGGTCTCTCTCTGACTTCATTGCGCCAAAGGAAGTGGGACTATCCGACCATATCGGCGCATTCGCTGTGACCACCGGAGTTGGTGTGAAGGAGCTGTGCGATTCGTACAAGGCGAAACACGACGACTACAACGCAATCATGGTCGAAGCTCTCGCAGACCGCCTGGCTGAGGCTTTCGCCGAGTGCCTGCACAAATGCGTTCGCGATCAGTGGGGCTATGGTCGCGAGGAAAACTTGAGCACTGCCGATCTGATCCAGGAAAAATATCGCGGTATCCGGCCGGCCGCGGGCTATCCCGCGTGCCCGGACCACACTGAGAAAGGCCCCCTCTGGCGTGTGCTCGATGTCAAAGCGAATACTGGAATTCAGATCACGGAGTCTTTCGCAATGTGGCCGGGGTCAAGCGTCAGCGGCCTTTACTTTGCCCATCCGGAATCGCGATATTTCAGCCTCGGCAAGATTGACCGAGATCAGGTCGCGGACTACAGCGAACGAAAAAGAATGAATGTACGCGAAGTCGAGCGCTGGCTTGGACAAAACCTGAATTACGATCCTACCGCCTAGTTTCGGAACCCATTCTAAGCCTGGGGCCATAGCGAACGAACCGTCGGACCCCACTACGGTTCACATACACAAACGCCGGTCGCGTGGACCGGCGAGTCTTAGATTGGAAAGTTGCACTCGAACCCTGTTCCGAAGTTAGCTCCCCTGCACCATCTGCGCTGGCGCTCCGCCGTCCACATCGGCCTGATTGAAGATGACGTTGGCCCCCAGGTGGGCTGGCCGGGGGGCCAGCATTTGCTCCTTGCGGTAAACCAGATTGCTGGCATTGAAGGTCGCCAGCTCAAATCCATGCCCGTGAGTGATCGCATCGGTCGGGCAAGCTTCCACGCAATATCCACAAAAAATGCAGCGGTTGTAATCGATGTTGTAAACCTTGGCGTACCGCTCGGCGCCGCTGACCCGGTTCTCGGCCGTATTCTCGGCGGCCTCGATATAAATGCAGTTCGACGGACAGTACGCAGCGCACAGAAAGCACGCCACGCACTTTTCCAGTCCATTTTCATCGCGCTGCAACACGTGGGCGCCGCGGAAGCGAGCCTCAAACCGCGCCCCCTTCAGCGGACCCTTGCCGTCGGGATAATTTTCCACGGTCGTAGGCTGGAACATCTCCATAAAGGTGATGCTCATGCCCTTGGCAATGGCGGCGATGTTCTTCAGAACCGGCATACCCATCTAGTATACCGAAACCCGCGTCGGACCGCCCCAACTTCAGAGACGCAAGACAAGGAAGCAGCGGTGGCAGCCTGAAAAACAGGGGCATTCCGTCACAGAATGCCCCGCGAATCAATTTCGCCGCAGATCAGAACGTCAGGTGCATCGACAACTGCAGGAACCGGTTGCTACCTACCGTCTGCTGGATTACACCGAAATTGTCAGGATTGCCCGACGTAGCCAACGGTTTGGTACCGAAACAGGGTTGAGGATTGAAGCAGGGATCGAGCTCAAAGTTGCTGTTGGGCGCATCAAAGCTCGGGTGGTTGAACAGGTTGAACGCGTCCGCCTGGAGTTTCAGGGCGACGCCCTCTTTGATCTTGAAGTTCTTGAAGAGCGAGAGATCGAAACGAACCTGAGAAGGAGCCCGGAAAATGTTGCGGCCGTTGGAACCGTAACCAGTCTCCACATTATCGCAAAAGTTCGACGTGGTGTTTCCGACCGTGGGTCCGCACGGTGGTACTCCGCCTTGGCCCGGGCTAAGCAGCGGAACCGAGAAATCGTCCGGGTCGACGTACGGAACCCGGACTCCTGCATTTGATTGGCTGGTCCCCCCCGTGGTCGCCTGCTTGGACGAGATCCCCGGCGCCAGCGGGAGGATCGGATTAGTGATGAAATCATCCGAGCTGAAATAAACGCTGGCTGCTGTCCCGGAGAAATCGATGATGCTGAACGGCTGACCTGTTTCCGCCACCGTGACGCCCTGGAATCCCCATCCGTTCACTGCTGCGTCAACCAGACGGGATGCTCCTTTGACAGTCGGCAACAGATACACGTAACTCACCGTGAGCACGTGAGTGCGGTCGAAATCCGAAGAACCATAGGCACTGCGCGGCACCAGGGGATCATTGCCATTGTAGAAAAGACCCGCTCCCAACCCGCTGCCTTCATCGAGAGAGTGCGAGTAAGTGTAGGAGGCATTGATCTGGAAGTTATGCGACATTCTCTTAGTCGCTTGCAGTTGCAGAGCGCTATAGTTGGAAATCCCCTCAGCCTTCCAGAAGTCCGCGTTGGGATTGAATCCAGTGTACGGCGTGCGCAAAGCTGTGTTGCCGTCACTGAACGAGAATTCTCCAATCGTGGTTTGCACTTGCTCGGTTTGAAGCGGATTGCCCGAGAACCCGCCAGGACCGTCCAGCGGTTGGAAGCCATAGCTGTAAGTCTGTCCATTAATCGGACTGGTCGGCGTGGCGATTCTTGGCTCGTTAAACGGAATCGGCAGCGGTTGATGAACGCCGTGATTGCCGATGTAGGCCAGCGTCAGCACCAGGTCGTTCTTGGGCTGCCACTGTAAATCCAGGCTCCAGTTTTCCGAGTATGGCAGCTTGTTGGTGGGATCATAGCCGCCGAATAGTTCGTCAAAGTTAGCGAAGCCGGTCGGTGTGCACGTCGGCGTCACCGGCTCGGGGCAACCGCTCAGTTGCGACTGGTTGTAGACCAGCGCGGCTACCCCCGAAAGGTTGCTGGGCGGAGGCGGAAGCGCAGCGGTTCCGAACGGACCGGTCGTCAGGCAACCTGTGCCTTTACAGGAAGATTCCACCGGAACCGTAAAGGGTTCCTGCGTGGTCACGCTGAACGGGCCACTGATTCCCAGGCCGGCGCTGGCAGAGAGCTCGGTAAAGTATTCGCCGCGATCGGCAAAGATGCCGAAACCGGCTCGTACCACAACATTCTTGAGCCGTGACGGACTCCATGCGAGCCCAATGCGCGGGGCGAACATCCACTGGCGACCCGTCAGAGTCGAGTTGCTGACGCCCTTAAAGCCAAATGTCTTATTGTTTCCGGCTACGACCAAGCCGATCCCCGGCTCGCCGTTGGGTAACGTCCCAAATGTATCGCAATCAGAAGGGGCTGAGGCGGAGTTGCAAGTCCCGGTGAAAAGGTAGTCCGACGGGTAGAAATTCGTGAGCAGTCCATTGCTTTCGTTCAGCGGACCGTCCCAATCCCATCGCAGACCGGCATTAAGAGTGAGGTTGGAAGCGAGCTTCACATTGTCCTGCACAAACAGCCCAGCCGACCTGGAACGGAAGTGACGGTTGGTTTCTCCGTTCAGAAGTTGGCCGCCACTACGATCCTGGCCCAGCGTTCCGGTGACAAAATCGGTAAAATTTCGAAAGGTCAGATCAGCCACTTCGTTCTCGCGATTCGCGACATTCAGTTGCATGTAGTCGAAGATGCCGCCAAAAGCCAGCGTCTGGCGTCCATGCACCCAGTGGTAGATGGACGAGCCTTCATACTCGTTCTGGAAAATTCCGGCGTTCGCAAAGTTAGTTGATGGCCCGATCTTCATGGTATGGCCGTGATTGTGCGGCACCGTTCCGCTGGCGTTCGTGGCTCCGTCATCTGCGCTGGTGATGGTAATTCCTGGAAAGAATGTGCTGCCCAGAAGATTCAAATTCACATCACTTGGCGTCAACGACTGAGAAGTCGAGGCATTGGCCACTTCGCGAACAAATCCAAGCTTGTTTTCCCAGGTCGTATTCGGGGTGAGAACGGTAGTGTTATCAACCGAAAGAAGCTGGCTGCCCGCATGCATGGTCTGCGGAAAGCCGAGTACTTGGCTGACGGCAAACGGGATGGTCGTGGGATCGGTTTGATAATAGTACTTGCCGGCCAGCCGATCCTTCGCTCCAAAAATGTAATCGAGGTTCGCGTTGACCTGGGTGGCGTTGAACTGGCTCGACGGGCCCTTCACAAATGCGTTAAAGGGTTGTAGCGAGCCTTCCGTCGGCGCATTCTCGGAAGGAATGATGAACGCTCCGCTCGCAGTCTTGGCGTTGAGAATCGATACCGCAACCGGGTCGATTTCGCTGGCGGTTACGCATCCTGGACAGCTGTCGGCGGTGTTCACGAGTGTGGCGAGGTCGTTCGCGTCGCGATTGGTGTCGGAGAGCCCCGGCAGCGTAGGTACACCATTGAAAGCGCCGCTGAGGGCGTCGCTGACCCTCTGCCCCTGATAGGAGCCGAAGAAGAACAGCTTGTCCTTGATGACCGGGCCGCCCACCGTTCCGCCAAAAACGTTGCGATGAAGCGGGGGAGCGCCAGAGAAAAACGGATTCGGCGCGAGGAACGTTGGCTCCGCGTCGAACGAATTATTCTGGAAGTATTCGTAAAGCTGGCCGTGGATATTGTTGGTTCCGGACTTCGTGGTGGTCTCGATATGAGCGCCGCTCGCCGAGCCCATCGAAGCGTCATACATGGACGTTGTAACGTGAACTTCCTGGATGGTTTCGACCGGTGGCGTCGGTAGGGCCTGGCCAATTGCGTCGAATACTGAGCTATTGGTTTGAACCTGGCCGCCGACTCCGAAGATCTCGCCCGTATTCAGCGTGAACCGGCTGTCGGAAATGTTGCTGGTCGAATTTCCGTTAAATAAGTTGTTCGCGTTCACCCCGTTGAAAGTGAACTGATTGCTCGTGTCGCGCTGGCCGTTGGCTACGATTCCCTGGTTGCCCAGTCCTTCGTTGGATCCCGATCCGGATAGAAAATCCGCGCTGACGCCGGGGGCCAGAATAGCAAGCTGCGTGAAGCTTCCGGTACCGAGAGGCACCGCTTCAATTTGTTGGGTTCCTAGCGTGTAACCATTGGCGGTGTCCGTCTCGTTCAGCAGGGGAGTGCCTTCAACCGTCACCGTCGTTGAAACCGCACCCGGCTTCAACTTGACGTTTACCGTCGAAGTGCGGTTGCCCTGGACAATGATCTGCGGATAAACGGCACTCTGAAATCCATCCTTCGTGAAGGTGACCGCATAGTCGCCAATGGGCAGATCAGCAATGCTGAAGGAGCCGTCGCTTTTGGTCTGCGCCAAAACTTCCAGGTTCGTCGCGACGGCGTGCGCCTTGACGCTGGCCCCGGACACGACGGCCCCGCTGGCGTCGGTGACGGTTCCGTTGATTCCACCAAGAGTTTGCTGGGCAGATGCAAACTGCGTCAGAGAAGCGAGCGCCATGGCCACAATAAAAATGGCGCACAATGACCTCAAAGGAAATGCCAGTACACCGAAAGCAGGCGATCGCACGTTCAAACCTCCTGTAATGGAAGGCACTTATAGCAAAAGCAAATATCCCGATTCAAGCTGATTCAGTGGAAGAATGGGTCAATATTCTATGAATTTTTCTTATAGGCTCGATGGCGAGAGGCTTCCTGTTCTGGGTGGGACAAGCACTCTCCGAAGTTCGCCGGATGGTTGTCGGCCCAGAGTGAGGAGTTATTCTGTAAAGGTGAGGGTGACAGACGAAGCCGCAGGCGTCGGTTTGTGCGCGAGTTGTGACTTTATGCGCCGGATTGAGTCGGACAAGGGATCGACTTTCTATCGCTGCGAACGTTCCGCGACCGACCCGACCTTCGCCAAGTATCCGCGCCTGCCGGTGCTGCAATGTGCCGGCTATGAGCCGTTGCATGCAGAGGGGTTGCGAACGCGAGACTAGATTCCGAGCTCTTTGGCCAGCGCTTTCCACTTGCTGTCGACCAGCGCTCTCGTTTTCGCATCCATCACAATCTCATCGGGCCAGGGCCGGGCGAAGCCTTCGCTGGCCCATTTGCGCGTGGCGTCGATGCCCATCTTCGATCCGTAATTCGGCAGGCGCGAGGCGTGGTCGAGCGAATCGATGGGACCGAGCGTGAATTGAATGTCGCGCTCCGGGTCGATGTGGTTCAGCACTTTCAGCGTGGCGTCACCAATGTCCTGCACATCGACGTCCTCGTCGACAACGACTATGCATTTGGTAAACATGGCCTGGCCCAGCGACCAGATGGCGTTCATTACTTTGCGTGCCTGTCCCGGATACGACTTCTTGATTGAAACGATCATCAGATTATGAAACACACCTTCGATGGGCAGGTTTATGTCCACTAGTTCTGGAATTGTCAGTTTCATGAGCGGCAGGAAAATGCGCTCGACCGCCTTGCCCATGTAAGCGTCTTCCTGCGGAGGTTTACCCACGATGGTGGTCGCATAAATCGGATCTTTCCGGTGCGTCACGCAAGTGACGTGGAAGACGGGATAGAGGTCTTCAAGCGAGTAGAAGCCGGTGTGGTCGCCGAACGGACCTTCGCTGCGCAGTTCGTCGAGATTGACGTAGCCCTCGAGCACGATTTCGCTGGCGGCGGGAACTTCCAGATCGACGGTCTCACACTTCACCAGTTCGACCGGTGCCCCACGCAGAAAGCCTGCGATCAGATATTCCTCGATTTCCGGTGGCGCGGGAACGATCGCCGAAAACGTGACTGCGGGTTCGGTGCCAATCGCGACTGCAACTTCCATTTTGCCGCTCGGCCGGTCGCCTTCCGGAATCACCGACCCCCCCGACGAGCGCGCCATAATGTCCACGGCCGCCGACTTTCCCTCGACCGCGGCGCGCATGCGCTCGCGCGCATGCTCGGCCGCATTTTTCTGACGCTGCCAGTGCATCCCGGTCGTGCGCTCGTCATACACCTGCATGCGGTACATGCCGAGATTGCGCTTGCCCGACCTGGGGTCGCGCGTTGTGACGAGCGGCAGAGTGATGAACCGTCCGCCATCTTTCGGCCAGCATTGCAGGATGGGAAAATCAAGAAGAGAAAACTTGTCGCGCAGAATGACTTCCTTGCAGGGTCCGGTCTGCACGGTGCGCGGAAAAAACTTGCCGGCTTCGGTCAGCAGGGGAAGCATTTTCAGCTTATCGAGAAAACCCTGCGGCGATTTCACATCCATGAACATGCGGATACGGCCCGCAATCTCGTCGAAAGAATTAACGCCGAGCGCCAGCTTCATGCGGGCGTCAGACCCGAACTGATTGATCAGAACTTGAGATCCGGCATAGCCCTTCAGGTTTTGAAAGAGGAGCGCCGAGCCGCCCGGAACGCCCTTGCCATCGCGGCTCTTGGAAACGCGGTCGGTGATCTCTGCCACTTCGAGAATTGGGTCGACTTCGGTCTGGATACGCTTGAGTTGACCGGCGCGGTCGAGCGCCGCGATCCACTGGCGGAGGTCGTCGAAGGGCAAAGGATTCCTTCCTGGTTGACCGAGTTTGACCGGTCTGTGACCGACGATTATAGCGCCGGCAGCTTAGGCAGTGAGTTGCAGCACGGTCTCCTCAACGCGCTTCCACGCCGGCGTCCGCGGATCGATAAGATCGAAGTGTCCCGCGCCGGAAATCTCGAGCCGGTGCGCGTCTTCCTTTTCCTTGCCCGACCGCTTCTGTTTCCCGGCAACGTAATCGCGGCTGAACTCCGGAGGAACCACGTCATCCGCTGACCCGTGAATCAGCCATTGCCGGGCTTGCAGGATCGAAAGCTGCACGGGGTCGGCTTCGCGATAATGGTCGGCAACCTCGCGGGGAGTGCCGCCGAGAAACTCGACCACGGCATCATTGCTGAGGTGAAGCTGGTAAGCGCGCTGCAGGTCAACGACACCGGCCAGCGAGACGACGCGCGTAAGGTTGGGCTCGTGCGCGGCCAGGCAGAGCGCAAGCTGTCCTCCGGCGGAGTGGCCCATCACGACAACCCGTTGGGCGTCGAGGTTTTGCGCCTGCGCATTCTGCCTCAAGAACTGATAAGCAGAACGGATGTCGGCAAACGTTCCCGGCCAGGCCCCGCCTTCGTTGCCCACGCGGCGATATTCCAGATTGGCTGTGGCCAGCCCGCGAGCGGTAAGAGCCGCGCAGAGGTGGCCGGCATGATCGAGATTGTATTTGGCGCGCCAGTAGCCGCCGTGGATGTTGATCACGAGCGGATGTGCAGACTTGTTCGTAGCAGCCGGCAGACGCAAGTCGAAAAACTGGTTCGGGTCCGGTCCGTACGCGAGGCGCGCATCGGCTGGAGGCGGCTTCAGACTGAGGATGTCGTCCGACATGAAACTTGATTCTAGTCGGTCGCGCCGATTACTCGTAGCGCAGAGCTTCAATGGGATCCAGATTGGCGGCGCGCAGGGCCGGAACCATTCCGCTGATCACTCCCACCACCGCGAGAATCGACGTCGCCACAACCAGAATCATGGGCGAAACAATCAGCCGGATGTCCGCGGCTTCAGCATGGGAAGCCATGGCGCTGTAAAAAGTAATCCGGCCCGCCCCGATCGACACCGCATAAGACAGAATAATTCCCAGTACCCCTCCGGCTGCCGTGATGACCATGGCTTCGGCCAGAAACTGAAAAAGAATGTCGTGCCGGCGTGCCCCCAGAGCCTTCTCGACGCCGATTTCGCGCGTGCGCTGCGTCACCGACACCAGCATGATGTTCATCAACCCCACTCCGCCGATTCCCAGCGTGACCGTCCCGATAAAAGCCAGCAGAACTTTCAATGCCATCGAGATAATGCTGAATTGAGCCAGCTGCTTCTGCGCGTCGAAAACAAAAACCGCGCGCGGATCGTCCGGCTTGAAATTATGAGCAGTGGCTAGCGAATCCCGAATCGTTTTGTCCATCTTGTCGTGGTCAAGCCCCATCGAGTCCATCCAGATGCCGTCGAGGTAATGGTTGTCTTTGATCACATCCATCGAGTTGTACGGGATGTAGATAACCCGATTGTTGTCGTTGTCGCCCTCCTGCATGCGGGGTGCTCCCACGCCGATCACCTCAAACGTCACGCCGTCGATGCGGATGGATTCACCGAGCGCCGGCATTCCGGAAAAAAGTTTGTCTCGCGCCTCCGACGCGATGACGGCGTACAGTCCGTGCTGCATGTTGTCGGCATCGTCGAGAAATCTTCCTTCCGCGATGTCGAGATTCCATATCTCCTGAATCGATGGGTCGAGGCCCTCCACCGGAAACGTGAAGGATCGATTATTGTTCTGAACCGTGGAGTCCTTTTGCGACATACGGACAACATGGCGGGAAAGGGGCACGTTGTTGCGCAGCAGTTCGATGTCGTCGTTGGTGAACAGCACGACGACCCCGGCCTTGTTGCCTCCCGCCTGCTGCGAAGTGCGTCCGGGGAAGATTCCCACAGAGGTGGCGCCGAAACTCTCGAAGATAGCTTCAATCGCCTTCCCGAAGCCGTTGCCGTAAGAGAGCAGCAGCACGACAGTGGCGATGCCCCACGCCATTCCCGCCATGGTGAGCAGGGTGCGGCGGAGGTCGTGGCGCATGGCGGAATACGCTTGTTTCAAAAGGTCGCTGTGCATAATTGATTCGCTGCTTTTATTCCTTGCGCAGGGCTTCCACCGGTTCTAGCATGGCGGCGCGCCGCGCCGGATACAACCCTGCGGCCACTCCTGCCACTCCCAGCGATACTACGGCCAGCGCCGCCGTGGATGCGACCAGCTTGGGCGGATCGAATCCCTCGCCCAAACTAACTCCAGAAAGCAATGCCATCAGCCCCGCCGCGCCGGCAATGCCAATTCCTCCGCTAAGCAGGGTTAGGAAAGCTCCCTCTACAAAAAACTGGAACATGATGCTCGTGTTGGTGGCGCCAACGGCCTTGCGCAAGCCGATTTCCCGAGTACGGTCAGCCACCGCGACCAGCATGATGTTGACGATGCCGATTGCCCCTAGCGCCAGCGTAACCAGGCCCACGCTGCCCAGGAACATGTTCATGGCGTCAAAAATCTTGCCAATCTGGTCGACCGTCTTGACGGTATCCCACTCATCGAATGCATCCAGACTGTTGGGATCGAACCCGTGGTTGCGGGCGATAATCTTGTGGACTTCCTGCCGCGCCTGCTCGTGCAGCGCCCGCGACTTGGGCTGATAGTTGATGAACGAAATCACATCCGTCGCGATCCCGGCATTCAGCGGACGGAAGTTGTCCTGCATCGTATGAAACGGCATATAGCTCTGCAGATTCTGGTTCATGTTGTCGCCATGGCCAATGCGCTGCAGAGTGCCGATCACTTGAAACTCGATGCCGTTGAGAAGAATCGTGGCTCCGATCGAGGGCCGACCCAGGAACAGAGTTCGTCGCGCTTCATCGCCCAGAACAATTACAGGTCGCTTTTGCGCATCGTCCATGTCATTGATCCACCGGCCTTCATTCATCGGCAGGAAGCGAATCTGATTGAAGCCGGCAGGAACTCCCATGATCTGGCCGCTGGCCTGGTAGAAGTCGCTCACGGCGCGGATGTCGCCTCGCCGTATAACCGGCATGGCCGCCCCAACGCTCGGACATTCGCGCAAAATATCCTGATAGTCGCGGTAATCCAGGTAGTACTGGCGCAGCGCCGTAAAACTGCCCTGCATCACCGGGGCCCGGCCCGACCAGATGAACATCACATTCTCGCCCAGGGAATCGAATTGCTTCTTGTTCCCGGAGCGGAAGCCCTCGCCCAGACCGACCAGCAGCAGTAGGGAACCGACTCCCCACGCGATGCCAAACATGGTGAGAAACGAGCGCAATTTGTGCGCCCATAGGACCCGAAGGGTCTGCCCGATGATGTCGAAGATAAGGCGCACGCCAGGAATTATGCTACTGCACTATTATACGGGGCGCGCGACCGGTTGGTTCCCGCCCGGGATGCCGGTCTTGGGGCGCGGCGAAGCTGGAATCGGTCCGCCAATCGTAGCCGCTTGGTGTCCTGCAACGTGAGCTGTAAATCAGCGGTCCGCTCTTCGATTTTCGTTCCGAATCATGCGCGAGTTGGTTATGCTCTAGCGGGATGACGACTCTTGCCCTCAGCGAACTGCTCGGCGCCACGGTGTATGACCCGTCCGGCGCCTCCGGACGCGTGCGCGAAGTAACGCTCGCTCCGCAGGAGGATCGTTCCCGTATCTCGTCGCTGATCGTGAAAACTAAGTCCGGAAACCGCATTTTGGCGCTGGCGGCCGTGTCGGCGATCAACGGCGGAATTCGGACCACGACTGCAGCAGCCGATTGGCCGGCGGTCAACGGCACCGAGGGCCTGTTTCTGCTGGAACGCGATCTGCTCGACCAGCAGGTGATCGACATCAATGGAAGAAAAGTCGTTCGCGTCAACGATGTCGACCTGCACGTGGACACGCTGAAAGA
>Ga0210391_10002208_pt1 | contig 17016 bp, 15 predicted proteins | sample IncBWC12OmetaG_FD_160573 | JGI IMG/M metagenome (GOLD analysis project Ga0210391, IMG submission 160573) | Forest soil microbial communities from Barre Woods Harvard Forest LTER site, Petersham, Massachusetts, United States - Inc-BW-C-12-O ... | reverse complement strand
AAGCCAATATTCTTATAATCCGAGATTGTCGCTGGTTTTCTTGCTCTTCGGTGGCGGCTTTGGATGGCTACTGGTGGGGGCACTTGTGTGTGGATGCATACCCCACGGATTCGTCCTGTGGTTCGGCCTTGCTCCGACCATCCTCGGGTTCCTTGTGATTGTGCGTCGGCTTGCATTCAAGTGCTTTCTGGTCCTCGAAGAGGATGCACTTATTCTTCCGACTGGTTTCGGACGCGTGCGAACTACGCGGATTCCGTACGCGAGCATCGAGCGTGTCTGGGAGACTAGCCTGCCTTTTAGCACCGTTCTTTCTATCGCCACAAAAGAGGGCAAGTTCGAGATCATCTCAATGATGCTTCCAGACACACTCAGTTATTCAGATGTCGTAGAGTTCTTAAACTCGCGTTCAGGTCGAACCAACTCATGATAAATGCGGTAATCGTACAAGCGCCGATCCGCGAATGGACTTGTCCGGCAACGCGACTACACAACCAAGTGAGAATTGTTAGGCTCATTGCTACTGCCAATACCTGAACTTTCTAAGGCACCAGAACCTCGTCTGTAGTGGCGTCGCGTGAGCAACCTCTTTAGATGATGTTGAATCCATGAGTTCTAAGACGTAAAATTCGGAGTGCGGCCCATTGGTAGGGTTTGGGGGGCTGAATGAGAGTTATCATTTCCGTACTAGTTTCTGCGCTGGGTTTGTCCTTCGCTGTTGCTCCTGCCTATACGCAAAAGCAAGATCAGAAACCTCAAGAGGAAAATCGTTTCCGAATCCGCTTGGAATCTCCTCCCATCTGGTCGCATTGGGATGACTCGCGGAATGAATTGGTTACGTCAGCCGCTGACATACGTCCGTTGGGCCCAGACACTCCACTAGTTAGCATCTACAACGCTGTCTCAGGAGAGAAGCGCTCCATCAGCATTCCAAAAGAATTTTCCAAGGCTCGCTACGTCTATGTTGACGCGATTGCGGTCGGTCCCGATGGCACGGCCCTCGTGGCCTGCGAGGTGGGTTCAGACGATGGTACTTTCGTGGGCGAGCGCCTGCTTTCTTTTGATGCCCACTCCACGCTAACCGCGAATCTGCTGGCAGCCGATTATGACGTAGGCGCTGTGGCGCTGGACAAACACGGTAATGTTTACGCCGTCGGGACGCATAACGGCGAACTCTCATCGGAGGAGTCATACCCACTGATGGTCAGATATGATTCGTATGGCCACATCACGCTGGAGACGCTTCCTCGCTCGCTATTTTCAACTGTAGAGGACCCCGTCGGCGACGGGGTCGGCGGCATTAAAACGGGAGCAACACGCCTTGCCATCGACGAAATGGCAATTGAGGTGTATCTGGCTCCGGTCAGCGAAATGATCGTTCTGAACCAAGCTGGAGAAATCCAAGCTCGTGTCAACGTCGCCAGTCGTCTAGCGGAATTTGCAAAGACGAAAGGTTACAAGTCCTTTTTTGTGGAAGCGGACGAGTTTTCACCGTCCGGTGATTTATGGTTTGTGGGGCGTCTTGCGGATGCCGAGGACAACCAGCGACCCGCTCGTAATTTCGTCGTCCGGCTGACCCCCACGGGCCAGTTTCAAGTGCCCTACAAAAGCGTCGGTGACGAGCCGCGCACCTACTATCTGCCAAAGCTAATAGGATTCACGCAATCGGATGAACCCGTTGGTTCTTCGTCCGGGGAGTCAGGCTACCTTCTTGTTCAGAAGAGGCCCTACTAGCGTCTGATTCGTCAACTCATGATTAACGCGGTTTCCAGAAAAGTGGGTTTTCCTAGTTTCCGATTACGCTTATTGGGATTTGGGAGCTTGCAAACGAACGTCCTTTCGGACAAGAATTTCGTCTACGCATGAGTTTCCTCAAACGAACCAGAGACTTGGTCATCGAGACGCTAGTTGCCGTCGTTCTCGTCACGGCATTTGTCGCCTATCTCTTTATGGCTCCCAAGGGGAGCAGGCCAAACTGGGACTGGGTGGCTTTCGCCGTTAATACAATGGTCGTTTTTGGATTCTTGATTTCTTGGTTCAGACATGCGTGGAAGACGGCACAGTATTGGGTCGTGCTCGGTATGCTGCTTCTTTGCCACTCGGCAGCCTGCGTCTTTGCTCTCCTTCCAGTCGGGCATCTCCCTTTGATCTTCTATGTGGTAATGAACTCAGCGGAGTTGGCGCTTTTCTCGCGGATTCTTTGGAACTCTCGGGCGACCGCCACCAACATTCAGGCTTGTAGCGTAAGACGGTGCCCCTGAATGCCACACTTTTGTGTAGTGCATGATAAACGCCGTTATCGGAAAAGTGGATACTAGACCTTGGAGGGTCGGATGAAACGGAGACAGGATTGCGATTGTCCATGTCATCGTGGGGGAGTTGCAGTGCACGTTGTGCCGTGCTGTGAGGGGATGCTTTCGAGCCTTTTAGAAAAGCGCAATGAATCAAGCGGAAGGCAAAAGAAAGCCGCGAAAAGCAAATCGAAGGTCGTTCAGGATTCTCGTAAGTCCTGATTAACGCGGTAACCGGACAAGTCAGAGTTGGGTTAGAGTTGTCGCTACGATGAAGAAGAATTGGTTTCGCTGGCTCTTTGGCCTAGTGTTCTTGTTCGCGGTAGGAAACTTTATTCTTTTTGTGTTTCAGACTCAGAAAGCTATTCACTCCGGTCAATCACCGACAAGTGCCTTTCAGGCCAGCCAACAAAAATTTTGGAATATCCTTCTGAACCCTTGGGTTTTCACGGCCTACTTGCTAGTCCTTGTCGTCCTCCTGTGGAGCACTGTTCGCACTATCGCCCGAAAACAACATCACGTTAATGACCTCTGGTTAGCTACCGCATTTCTCGTGACTATCGCGGTCTTAGTCTTCAGGTTCATCCAAGGCCATTGAAGTAAGGATAATGGACCTATGCTAATTGGCTCCATGAATTGCCAACGCCTGATAAACGCGGTAATCCGAAAGTTGGTACCAGCGACAGCATCAGCGTACTTGCCGAGGCCCCCGGGCTAAAATCCGATATAAAGTCACCGACAACACAAACAGCAGACCGGGCATTGCGACCTGCCATAAATAAATTTTGTTTTTAATAGAAAGAAAAACACGAGCGTTCTCGAAATAAATCAAAACTAACATCGTCACGTTGAACAGAAGCCAGATGCCGGACATAGCGGCGCAAGCTAACACCAACAAGCGGACGATAGCCCTCAACTTGGAGTGCATTGTTCTTCAATGGTATTGAAGCTCCGCAATAGATCCAAGAATCGCGGTCCGCACCTGCTACCTCCTGATTAACGGTTACCGGAAAAGTGGAATTTGAATCAAATTTGTGATTTTCAATTTTACAAGAGATCATCGCACTTTGATTTCATCTTTTCAGAGATGAGTTTGTGACGCATCTAAACAGCGCCTGCAACTAGCTTAGTTTCAGTGATTTCCCTCGCGCATATTAAGATCCATTGCTGGCTTCGTGTGTTTCAAATCTATTCTCGTGCGAATCTCCATCCGTGCGGTGCAAACAACGCACACATCCGTTTCAACGGCGCTCCATTTACACGAGCGCACGTTTCCGGGTGTATCACTTTTCCCCCGCCCGTAACTTAACCCGCAACCGCGTTGACAGGCGAAGAAAAGGCGGCAATACTGGCCTTCCATGATTGGCCAGCTCCGCGGACGCCTCGTCGAAAAACGCCCGAATCAAGTGCTCGTCGATGTCGGTGGCGTAGGCTATCTTGTTCAAGTTCCGCTTTCGTCCTACGCCGCGCTCGGCGAACTCCACACCGAAGTCACCCTTCTCATTCACACGCATGTCCGGGAGGACGCCCTCGCCCTCTACGGCTTCGTCTCCTCCCGGGAAAAGCATCTCTTCGAATTACTCCTTTCGGCCTCCGGCGTTGGGCCTTCGCTGGCCTTGAAAATTCTCTCTGGTATGAGCGTTGAGGAACTCGTCCCTGCTATTCGTGGCAACGATTTGGGCCGCCTAACGAAAATTCCCGGCGTAGGCCGCAAAACGGCCGAGCGCATGGTCGTTGAGCTAAAGGACAAGCTTGAGGCCGTCGTGTTAGAGACCCAGAAACCAGCCGCTGCCTCCCCTGCAGGTGCCGAAGCCGACGTAATCTCCGCGCTAATCAATTTGGGCTACGATGCGCGCGCCGCCGAAGCCGCGGCAAGCGAGGCCAAGCGCGAAGCTGGCACAACGAATTTCGAGAAATTGTTGCGTGCAGCCTTGCAATCGCTAGCCGCGCCCAAAGGTCGCACAACTCATGCGGGCGCCTAATCTTGTAGTTGTAGGGGCCGATAGGTCGGCCAGCGGTCTAAAATAAAGCGAAGCCTCGACAATGCCCGACACTAGCGCAAAACGATCCATGGACCGAAACGAACAACACAGAATCGTCTCCGGTGCTTCCTACGACGAGGACGCCCGCATCGAGGCCAGTGTCCGCCCCAAGCGCCTCGACGAATACATCGGCCAAAAACGCGTTAAAGAAAACATCTCCATCGCCATAGAAGCCGCCCGCAGCCGCGGCGAAGCCCTAGATCACGTTTTACTGTACGGCCCGCCAGGCCTCGGAAAAACTACCCTGGCGCAAATTATCGCAAACGAGCTTCAAGTTCCCATCAAGACGAGTGCAGGGCCGCTGCTCGAACGCAAAGGCGACCTGACCGCAATCCTCACCTCACTCGAAGGCAAGGAAGTTTTCTTTCTGGATGAAATTCACCGCCTCCAACCCGCTGTCGAAGAAATCCTCTATCCCGCGATGGAAGATTTTCGCGTCGACTTGATCATTGGCCAGGGCCCCGGCGCCCGCATCCATCCATTTCAACTGGGACACTTCACGTTAATCGGCGCCACAACGCGCGCCGGCCTTATCACAGCACCTCTGCGATCGCGCTTCGGCATAGTCCACCGCCTCGATTTCTACGAGCCCGAGGATTTGCTCATTATCATTCACCGCTCCGCCAAAATCCTGGATATCTTGATGGACGACGGCGGCGCCGAAGAAATTGCCCGTCGCTGCCGAGGCACACCGCGCATCGCGAATCGTCTTCTCCGTCGTTCGCGCGATTTTGCCGAAGTACGCGCAGCTGGCCGCATCACCCGTGCTGTAGCGCAGGAAGCCTTGGCGATGCTTGGCGTCGACGAAAGCGGCCTCGACGAAGTCGACCGCAACCTAATGCTTGCTCTCTTGGATAAATACGGAGGTGGTCCGGTAGGCCTCGGTACCCTAGCTGCGGCCCTGTCCGAAGAAGAGGACGCCATCGAAGAAATCTACGAGCCCTACCTCATGCAGATTGGTCTGATTGACCGCACGCAACGCGGCCGCGTAGCCACTGCCCGCGCCTACGAATATTTCGGCAAAGAACTACCCAAGCGCCAGCCGCGTCTCTTCTGAGCCTGTCGTGGGATTTCAATACCTGCATATCTGCTGCACCCGAATCTAACTGCCACGGTTTGCTAGAATGAATCAACTATGAGCGTAATCGACGAAGTTCTTCAAGCAAACGAACTCTATTCCCGTACGCACGAACTGCGAAAACTCACGCCGCGTCCCGAGCGCCATCTCGCCATCCTGACCTGCATGGATACGCGACTTTCCATTCGCACTCTCGGCTTGAAAACCGGCGACGCCCACATCATTCGAAACGCTGGTGGTATCGTCACGGAAGATACTCTGCGTTCCCTGGTCATCTCCCACTACCTTCTGGACACCAAGGAGTTCATGGTCATCAACCACACAGACTGCGGTCTGATGCTTACCTCCGAACAGGATTTGCGCAACAGAATCCAGAATCGCGCGGGAACCGCAGCCATCTCGCCCGCGTTCTTTTACGCCTTCCAGAACATCGACGAGAATGTCCGTCATCAATTGCAAAAGCTGCGCACGCATCCTTGGGTCCCCAAGGAGGTCACAGTGCGAGGCTTTGTTTATGACGTGGCCACTGGCAAACTTCGCGAAATCGCGGCCAGTTAGCCACTAAGCGCCAAGCGTATATCAAAATGCCCACGATCTATCTGTCGCTTGGTTCAAACATAGGCGACCGCCAAGCCAACATCCGTGCGGCAATCGCCGCGCTTCCACCCGCTGGCGTCCGGGTCAATCAGGTTTCGTCGCTATACGAAACCGAGCCCGTCGACTTTCTCGACCAACCGTGGTTTCTCAATTGTGTAGTGGAAACAGAAACGAGTCTGGAGCCCCACGCACTGTTGCAGACGTTACGCGCCATCGAAACGCAACTCGGTAGTAAAAAAGAGTTCGCAAAAGGTCCGCGGAAAATCGATCTGGACATTCTTCTGTACGGCGCCGAAACGATTGCTAGTGCAGACTTGCAGGTGCCCCATCCGCGAATGCTCCAGCGCCGCTTTGTCCTTACGCCCTTAGCCGAAATCGCTCCCAACCTGCAACACCCGTCTTGGCCAGCCACCGCCGCAGTTCTGCTCGATCGCGTCGCGGATAGCAGTCGAGTTACCCGTCTCAGTTCGTAGACGGCACGGCCCGTTTACCCTGAGCTTCGAAGGGCTGTGCCCATTTTCTTTCCCTGCCTCAAGAAGTCCGATGCAACAACAGCCGATGCAAAGTCATCGCCCGCGGCGCAATCGAATCCAACTCAATCAAAGACAGTCTTCCCTCCGTAATCTCCCGCCAACGGTAAACCCCCGGCTCGCTCTCCACCACCTCGCGTCCATTCAAATTCCGCAAAAACTCTCGCGCATCCGTAATCGCCGCCGTCTCCCGGTAACTCGGCCGCGCCAAAGCCTCCACCGCGTAACTCCGCAGCAGTTTGCTCCAATAATGTTCAAACAACTCCCCGGACGCAAAAATGTCGCTCCAGGCCACATCCCCGCCATAAGCCACGACCACGCCAACAACACGCTCGCCCTTAAGTCCAAGAGTCGCCCGGTCAAATCGCCTGCGTATTTCCTCGACAAACTCATCAACCGAAGCTCCTGCGCGGCTGTGCTCATAGATTTTTGCATAGGACTGTGTAGGCGCCGACGTGGCAATCGTGTCCCCGATGATCTCGGCGCTGAGTGCTGACGGTGGCGGGGGCGGAGGGGCAGCCGGCCGTCCTCCAGCTCCAGCAGGCACTGCTTTTGGCGCAGCCAAAGTCCCGGAGCGCACCGCATTCCACACCTCATTCTGGTTTTGCGCCACCGCCGCCTGCTCGCGCACGCTCGGATGCACAATCAGCTTGGCTTCTCCAAATTGCGAACTCGCTCCCGTCCACCGCCCATGCTCTACGCAAAAAACGTCCAGCGGCAGTGGTTCCGACCCAACCGGCACAATCCTGTCCTTCCCAATAATCCGATCCTGCTTTCCCCCGCTCACCAACTCACCTGCCAGCAAAAGCAATGGCCGTTTGCTCCGGTTGATAAGCACAAGCTGGTTGACGCTCGCGCCATTGTTGTACTGCGGCACGGCCACCGGCCGGCCATCTCGGGTCCGGGCCAAACCAGCCGCCCCCTGTTCGCTGACAATCACCTCTCCGCTCGAAAGCCCTTCATCTAAAGTCAAAAATGGCGAAGTGTCCTGCGTGGAAGAACTTACGACCGGAAAGATGGCGATGTTTTCGTAAGCCACCGGATCCAGTAGACGCCAATTTCCTTCTGGTTTCCCCGGCGCCGGATTCGGTGCGGCCCCAGTGAGCGCCAATCCACCCAAAGCGCTCATCCCAAACAAGCTACCTAAAATGGCCCCCAGCATAGATCGATCCATAAACCCTCCTTCGTGCGCCCCTTTCAGGACGCACCTCGGGCTTAGAACGACTATCTTTGATTTTCTTGCAGAATAAAGTACAGGGAAGGCTTGCAGAATCAGGCCACGCGAGAAGTTGCTCCGCCGCGTACCCGCTTTAGTTCAAGAGTGCCGCTTCGTTTGACTGTCTTTCCAACGCCCGCTTCCAGGCACTGCATGTACTGCTGAGATCTTCATCGCCGTGATACCGCCGAATAGCCAGTGCAGCCAGATGCGTCGCTCGCTGGATCAGCTTCAATTCAAATGCTGTAGGTGTTCGCGGAATGCAGCAGTACATCTCGAAGGACCCTAATACGTCTTCCTCCCGCAAAGGAATGTCCGCCGACCAATAAAGATGAAGTCCAAACTGCAGAGCCCCCTTAGCGATAGTCTTGAAATCACGCTCTGTGTCATTCGGCAGCAACATGACCGACACGATGTTTCCTATCTGCAGATCGATGGCTGTGCACAAGTTATTCAGAACTGCGGCAAGCGGCGCCCCCACCGAGACCATATCCAGAATGTTTTTTTCTCCCAGCAAATACGCATGCTTCTTGTTGGTGCCATGCCTCGGCGACCGTAATCTTCTGCTGACCCCTTTGCTTCGGCGTCCGTCTTCTCTCATAGCTCGCTTCTCCTAATCCTGCCTCCTAAATCCGCTCAGCACGTGTCACAACTTGCTGTTTGCTTGCTTCGCAGACTTGCCCACTTCGCGTCGCTCGGCTTTCATCGACACTTGCCGTGTGGGCCCAACCGACACCAACCTTATTCGTTTGCCCTTCATCTCATACAATGCAGCGTCCGCCGAATACAGTAGTGGCCCAACTGATTCTGCATCCCCGGGATAGGCCGCCACTCCCACGCTCACCGAAAGCACTGGCTCTTCCATATCCTTGGCGAGAAGGTCACAGATTCGCTGGCCCACCAGCGCCGCATCGGCCGCTCCCGTTTCCGGCAACACCAGCGCAAATTCATCTCCGCCTTGTCTTGCTGCTGTGTCGATAGAACGGCAGCAGCTTCGCAATACATTCGTAAGCCGGCAAAGCGCACGGTCTCCCACCAGGTGGCCGTACTTGTCATTAATATTTTTGAATTGGTCTACATCGAGCAGCATCAGAGCGAATTCACGCCCCGTGCGTTTTGAGCGGCTGATTTCCGTGTGCAGCACCTCGAAAAGACGCCTGTGATTGGCCAATCCCGTCAGCGAATCGCTCTCCGCCTGCTCTCTAAGTCGCACTTCCCGCGCCCGCTGTTCTGTTACGTCTCCCACAATTATCTCGTAGCCGTCGAATATTCTGTTTCCCGTGTAAACCGCGCGCCCGCTCATTCGCACCTTTACCGTCGCGCCGTCTTTCCGCAGGCACTCCATCTCGAAGCCTTCGATCTCAGCACCCTCACTCAGGCACTCACTCCAGCGTTCGCCCACCTCACCATCTCGAATCACATCCCTCGCAAAATCTGTTTTCAGGAATTCCTCTCTGGACGTATATCCCAGCATGCTCAGAAACGCTGCATTGGCATAACCGAATTTCCCCTTCGCATCCACGCGGCAAATTCCGTAAGTGGGGTTTTCAACGAGTGCGCGATAGCGCGCCTCCGCACTTGCGCGGGTTTTTTCCGCCTGCGCCAGCTCTTCACGCAGCTTCTTTTCTTCGAGCGCACGTCGAGCGGCCATTGGCAAGTGCTCCATATGTTCGGGTTCGATAAAATCGTAAGCGCCATTTGCTGCCAATGCTGCCCTGGATTCTCTTCGCAAACTGGTTGTCACGAAGACTAAAGGTACGCTCCGCACCATTTGGCGAAGAGCCTCCAATGCCTCGGATCCACTCCAGTTGGGGCTTGGATATTCCGCCACAATTAGGTCAAACGGCTCTTTGCGCAGTTGCTCGACACATTGCCCCAGGGTCAAGACGATATCCGCGTGCACTGCGAATTCCGCCCTCTTCAGTTCCTGCAAACAAGAATCGACCTCATCAGCATCGCGGTGAACAAACAGAACACGCAGGGACTGCCACCTATTTGCAGCTGCACGCCGGCTGGCACCGTCGTGATCGTTTAGCCTGGGTTGGCTTCCGGAAAGGGGAAACATAAACAATACCCTTCGAACCACACTTGAGCCGCCCTGCGGAGGGGGACCTCGGCATAAGTGATTGGCACACCCAAACCTTAGTAGGAATTAATCTCCGGGTCTGTCCCCTTTTAGACAGTACCTCCTCTGCTCACTTTGCTAAATTTCGAAACGTTTCAATCGGTCCGAGCACCACTTCTTATCCGGCCAAGTGCTCGCTTTGACCCTGATCTCAATGAAGAAGGCCACCATGTCCACCAATTGCCCTCTCTGCCAAAGTCACCGAATCAATCGGTCCAGGCGCCGCGGATTTCTCGAATCCCGTATTCTCGCAGTTCTCTTCGTTCGTCCATTCCGTTGTTTGAAGTGCGATCATCGCTTTTTCCGCTGGTCTCTCAACGCTAACCCCGGCCCGGTGCGGTCCCAGACTCTACCCCTTTCATAGCGCGGCTCACGCTATTGAAGCCAGAACAGATCACTTAGCGCCATCGAATCAATCGCCAGAATATCAACTGTTCACTTTTGCACACTCTGGCGGCGGAGTCCTTGGTATTGTGGGTCTGTACTCTACGCAGCCTCGAAAAGGCTGTCTCTCCTGGCCCCCATGAAGAAAAAAAGCTACAACGCCGGGAATACCGGTCCCTTCGACCCGCAAGCTTTCCTTGATACCGCGGGAGTATCAAGAAAAGTCGCTGAATTTAAGCGTGGTGAATCCATCTTTAGTCAGGGAGACGGTGCCAACACCGTTATGTACATTCAGAGGGGCGGTGTAAAGCTTTCCGTTGTGAATGGCTCGGGCAAAGAAGCCGTTGTCGCGATGTTCGGTCCCACAGACTTTTTTGGCGAAGGCTGCATGGCAGGCCAAGCGCTCCGCATGGCTACGGCGACCGCCATTGCTCCCACGACCCTTCTAGTCGTCAACAAAAACGAAATGCTTCGTGTGCTCCACGAAGAGCACGAGTTATCTGACCGTTTTATCGGCTATATGCTCGCCCACAACATTCGCGTGGAAGAAGACTTGGTCGATCAACTCTTTAACTCCAGCGAGAAGCGTCTGGCCCGAACTCTCCTCCTGCTCGCCCGCTATGGGGAACAAGATCGGCCAGATCGGAGCCTTCCCCAAGTCTCTCAGGAAACCTTGGCCGAAATGATCGGCACCACGCGTTCCCGCGTCAATTTCTTCATGAACAAATTCAGAAAACTCGGTTTCATCGAATACAACGGCAAAATCAAAGTCAACAAATCCCTGTTAACAGTAGTGCTCCACGAATAGGCCGAACGCCGTATCAGCCGTCAGCTCGCCTTGCCATCGACCTCCTCGTATTCGTTCCTCCGTGAACTCTGCCTCCTCTGCGTTAAAAAACACTTTCCACAGCACTTCCCAAAAACACCTGGCGAGCAAACCTCGAGACAAAGCCATTTTTCGCGTTGGATTGGCCTTCTGACCAGCTACGGTTTAGGCAGACTCAACTCATACTCATGAGGCGGCTCCGCGCCAAGCAAATAGCGCACGAAGTAATCCCACCGCCGCCGCGTCATATAAAGCGTCGCGCTCCCGTACCCGTGATGCTGGTTGGGCAAAAGCAAAAGATCAAAATCCTTGTTCGCCTTGATGAGTTCGTCCACCACCAGCAGCGTGTTGTACGGCGGCACGTTATCATCCAGCGTCCCGTGCGCAAGCAGCAGATGTCCCTTCAAGTTTTTGGCCAGGTGCTGATTGGCCTGATCATCGTAATTGCTGGTGCCATCCGCATTCTTAACAAGCAGTCCTTGATATCGTTCTCCCCAATCATCCTCATATTCGCGGTTATCATGGTTCCCGGATTCTGAGATTCCTACTTTGAAAAAATCAGGGTAGCGAAACATAGCGTCGGCAGTAGCGTAGCCACCGCCCGAGTGGCCGAAAATCCCCGCGCGCTCGATATCGATCCAAGGATATTTTTGCGCCAACTCGCGCATCCCCGCGATCTGGTCAGGCAACGTGTTGTCGCCCATATTTCCATAATAGAAGTCGTGGAATTTCTTCGACCGCAAGGGATTGCCCATGCCCTCGATTTCCACTACTACGAAACCGAGTTCGGCGAGAGACTGCGCATCGCCGCGCCCAGGCGCGAAACCCCAATAGCCTACGCTGCCGCCTTGCGGCCCCGGGTAAATGCGATTCACAATCGGATATTTTTTTGCCGAATCGAGGTTTGTCGGTTTGTACATCAATCCATAAAGGTCGGTAACTCCGTAGCGCGCTTTCACGGTGACAGGAACCGGCGGCTGCCATCCCGCTGCGAGAAGCTTGGAGATGTCCGTCTTCGCAACCGTCGAGATCAACTTGCCCGCATCGTCGCGCACCACGGCCACGGCGGCCACGTCAGGCTTGGAGTAGCTGTCGAAGAAATATCGTCCCGAAGTCGAGAAGCTGACTTCGTGATTCCCGTTTTCGGGTGTCAGCAAAGTGAGATTTTTGCCGTCAAATCCGATTCGGTAGAGATGCGCAAAGTAAGGGTTCTCACCTTTCTCGCGCCCCAGCCCGAGAAAATAAATCACGCGATTTTTTTCATCCACGCGCAGCAGTTGCATGACAACCCATTCGCCGGAAGTGATCTGGGTTTTCAGTTTGCCCGTCGCCAGATCGTAAAGATACAAGTGGCCCCAATTGTCTCGCTCGGAAAACCAAATAACCTCGTTGGCACCCGGCAGGTAGCGCCAGTTCACTCGGCCCCAGCCGGATTCGTACTGCGTAGCAACCGTTTCTTCCAAAACGTCGCGCACGGTTCCAGTTGCGGCATCTGCCACACGCAACTGCTCACGTTTGTGGTCCCGCGAGGTCGAAACGAACGCCAGATGCGTCGCGTCAGGGCTCCACTCCACATCGTCCCAGTCGCTGCCCCGGCATTCCACGTCGTCGCAAAGAGTCGTCCTGTGCTGGTCCGGCGGAAGCTGCAAGCGAATCACTTTGTGCGCATCCAGATCAATCACCACGCGCTGAATGGTAGTGACGACGTCATCGCCCGGCAGCGGATACTTCCATGCCTGAAGCACCGGATGGCCAACTTTCGTTTCGACAAGATACATCTCGCCGACACCGCGTTGGTCCTGCTGAAACGTCGCGATTTTCTTGGAATCAGGCGACCACAAAAGAATCGGCCGGTCGCTGTGAATCCATCCGGCGTTATCGGTCGCGTAGCCGAAGTCCTTCACGCCGTCGGTCGTGAGCTGCGTTTCTTTGTTGGTGGCCAAATCACGCAGCCAGAGATTGTAGTCGCGAATAAATGCCGCGCTCCTGCCATCAGGCGAAATCTCTTCTTCAGGACGTTCCGTCGCGGCCTTGGCGGTCTTAGGCTCGGCGCTGCATTTGCTCCCTTGCAAATCGCACGTCCACTGCTGGCCCTTCACCTGAAACGAAATCGCTTTGCCGTCCACGGAAAACTCGAAAGTCATAAACGGCAGGTGCGCCGCGTTGTAAGAAGCTCCGGCTGCCGAGGACAACGCAGCAGTAATTTTGGCGTGGTCAAACGCAGGCTGCCGCGTGCCATGCGCCGCGTCAAAGAGCACGAATTCGCTCCCGTCGGGCCCCGTGTCGCGGAACAAATAGCGATCATCGGGCAGCCATTTGCCGTGCACATCATGAAAAACCAGCGGCCGCACGTTATAAATCATGAATTTTTCAGCGTGCTTGTAATCCTCAGCGGTGAGAACCCGCCGCTCCCCGGAATCGGCTTGTTGCGCGGCCAACGGAATCGCGACGCAGCCTACTAATATCGTCAGCAAAGCAAATCGAAACAGGAGAAAAATCGTAGTCACTCGCAATCGCATTCGGTTCCTCGTTGATCTCGGTCCATAACCACAACTCCACCGACAGTTTGGACGCGGTAGCATCGCCCTTGCTTGGCGCAAAAGTCAAGCAAGGTGGGCTTTTAGTGGCACGGGCAATCTTGCCTGTGCGGTTTTACTATCCTCTACAAACGGAGCGCCCGCGACGCACAGCCAAGATTGGCTGTGCCACTGCCTAAACCAATTACGAATAAGTTGAAGTTTCAAAACGGCGGAGAAGCGAAACGTATGTAATAAAAACGAAGAGTAGAAAACTTTCCGGGGTGCGCAGCTCTAGCGGTCGGTCCCGCCAAGGTTGGTGCGCGGCTTGCTCCTACCGCTCTTAGAAGCTTCGCTCTCCTGCTTTTCGTACTCAGCAATTTCTTCGTCGCTATAAGAATACGAGTCCCGCGAAGCAAACATCGAGTTGGACCGTCCCGCCTGCTTCTTTTTTTTGCGGATCGCACCAAACTCATGCCGCACCTGGCGTATCGGTCCTTCGATAGCCTTCACTTCCACTAGCAGATCGCTGACTTTCTCGAGAAAATCGTGCAGATGGAAAGGCCGCACGACGTACTGTGCACGGGCCAGTTCGAGCGCCGCAACGTACTGGCTGCCGGTCATTTCCGGCACCAGATAAAGGGCACGAATCCGCCCTCCCTCCTCATAAGAGACGCTAGCCAATTCGCGAAGCGTGATGAAAATCGGGGTGTCAGTGCCAGCCAAGGCAATGTTGGCGATGACCAAAGACCACTCGCCAGACTTGAGCTCAGTGAGCAGTTGCTTGGGGTCCTGAACCAAGCGGACCCGCCAGCCTTCCGAATCCAGGATTTGACGGAGCGCTCCCTGGTTGTTGTCGTCGTCATCCAGGATAAGAATGCCGACCTGCTGCGGCTGCACGGGAGTAGGCGTCGCCATCAAATAAGTATAGCGCCGGGCCGGAACGCCCCGGTCAGACAAGCAAGGGCCTGCCGCGTATCGGCTAATGCCGGACCAAATCGGTCCTAGAGGTGTGGCGGAGCTTCCGGCACCGGAGAAGTCGGCGTTTGGCCCTTCTTCGATGTTGCCCGCGAAAGCGCGAGACGAACTGGAGCAGGATTGGCGATATCGGGGATGGTAACCGCTTTGACTAATACGAATAGGAGCTTTCCGTGCCCCGTGATGCTCGCAGAAACGGCAAACGGAATCTTGCTTGTAGCTTTTGAAGGGTCAAACTTCAATGCAAACGATACCGGTGCCGCTCGCCCGCCAATAGGAATTCTTTCCTCTGCAACAACGGCAGCGGGATCGTCGGAGTCATGGCTAGTATCTCTAAGTTGCACAATCAGAACAGCATCCGCAGGCAAGGCGGGGGCACTCCCAAAGGTTGCCGTTCCATTTATCGAGCCAGCGGCAGGAGCGGCTGGGGGATACGAGCTTTGCAAGTGGCACTGCTCGGCCAGCATCTTTGGATGCGAGGCGTCCGCATTATCTACGAGGAAGCCGTCTTCGCCAGTGCTCGACCAGACCACCATGCCCGCTGCGTATTTAGAGTCGGAGGCTGAGCCGGAGTCGGTTTCAACCTGCTTCATATTGTAGATGTGCCCGTTCAGGGTCAGCCGAGCCGCCTTGGTTTCCAGCAGAATCACAATTCTAGCGCCGCCAGCGCATAGATATTCGCGTCGCGGCAAAGCGTAGCGAAGCGAAGAGCGGGATGAGGAATGAGGTGGCGGAGCAGGAGTTTGCTGCGCGGGCGATGCTGCCGGTGCTTGATCCGGCGAAGATTGCTGTCCCCTTATCGAAGGATGCGGCAAGTTGAGTGAGACCGAGGCCGCGGTTGCGAGGAAGATAGCCGTCGCGCGGAATGCAGGCATGAACATACTGACCATCCTAGCGCAGAAACTTGATAGCGAAAGTGTTATTGGCCAATGACAAGGCCATATCCGTCCAGCACCTTGAGCTGGCTGGTACCGTCCCAGAACATCTTGTAAATACCCAACGGCCTTGCCGATGACTCGCGGCCCGTGAAATAGATCTGTAAGCCGTCGCGAGACCACTCAGCGAAAGAACTCGTCAAGTTTGGTGGACTCAAAAGCACGCGGCGTTTGGATTTGATCTCATAAAGAAAAAAAGCCTGCCCCGCCGGCGTGCCGCTAATTTTAACGGCGTCTTTATTCGTAGCCTGGGCATTCTTCAAGTAGGTGGCTGCAGCAGCTGGCACCAATTCGGCTGAAACCAGTAGCAAATCCGGGTTGAGAGGATGAACGCGCACGGTATTCGCGCTGGACAATCCGAATTGATCCTTGCCGTACAGGTCTGCGCTAGCAAGAGTTTGCTTTAGGGTTCCATCATCCCCAATCCAAGAGAGCGTTTGCAGGTCGCCGGCTACCAGCGTTTGCACATCTGCCCAGCCCTGGAAATTGATGGCTTCGCCTGGATACACGAGAGCCGCTTTTTCGGGCGCATCCGCTGGCATGATCCAAACCTGCCATTTGGAACCGTCAAATTTTAGAAATGCGATGCGCGTGTCGTCCGGCGACCAAAACGCTTTCTGCACCGGGCCCCTGAGCAACTCGGTGGACTTGCCGGTTCCCCAGTCGTAAACGGAAATCGTGCGCTCGTCCGTTTTTTCTGCGCCCTTTTCCTCAGTCGTATACAGCAAGCGCTTTCCATCATGCGACAGAGCTGGCTGGTCGCCGCCTTTTCCAGGGACGGCGCGGGCAACGCTGCCGCGCTTAACGATCAGCTTGCCGGTGGCATTGATATACGCCACAGCAACGGACGCCTTGAAGTGCGTGATCGTCGGCGGCGCAGGCTTGTCCTTGGTGTCATCATCGTCGTCGGTAGGCTGATTGTTGATCTTCGGGAAGAGCTCTGTGGCCACCCGGGCGCAGCCTTGCATGGCACCGATCTGGGCGTGCTCAACCGATGCAGTAAAGGCGAATTTGGTGGTTGAAGCCGGATCGATGCAGGCTTCCCGGGCTATATGTACAGAAACCGCAGCGCCGGTTTGAGAGTCCTTGGCATGGTAAGTCCATGAATCCGTAGCACCTTCGCGAGCCACGTCGACTGGCTCCAAAGGGATCGGGGGATAACCGTTCCGGTCCAGACGCTCCGGCCCTCGCAAACCAATGCGAAGACTCCAGGACTGGTCGGTGCCTTGAACAAGAAGCAGTATTGGGTAGTGAGTGGACTGAGGTGAGGGAGGTCCGGCTGCCGGCTTCTTTGCTTGGGCTGCTGGGGCGGGAGGGGGAGCGGACGCCTTAGGGGGAGGCTGTTGCGTTGGAGTCTGCTGCTGAGGCTGAGCTTGGGTCGCTTGCTGCGTTCGAGCAGGACACAAATAGGCCGAGAAAAGCACGGCGGACGCACCTAGAAGCAACCGTGCTAGTGGGGACTGTGGCACGCGGATCCTCCCGAACAAGCAGGATACCCTCT